>Ga0307278_10000361_pt1 | contig 22897 bp, 21 predicted proteins | sample ER_DNA_117_FD_194482 | JGI IMG/M metagenome (GOLD analysis project Ga0307278, IMG submission 194482) | Bulk soil microbial communities from the East River watershed near Crested Butte, Colorado, United States - ER_DNA_117 | ecosystem: Environmental > Terrestrial > Soil > Floodplain | place...
GGTCACCGTGGGGCCCGCTGCTGGGCGGGAGCCGCTCGTGGGTGGCATGCCGCCTGGCGGGCTCGACGCCGACCGGCTACGCGGAGCTGGTGGAGGGGGTGATCGAGCGGCTCGAGCTGCGCGACGGGGAGGACCCGCTGGCCTGGCTGCACGGAAGGTACGTGTCGGTGGGGGAGCTGGAGGACCGCGGATGACGGTATGGCGGCACCGCTCCGTCAGGCGTCCAGCGGCTCGACCCGGAAGCGCTCGCCGTCGGCCACCACCAGCACGCCGGCGCCCTTGGCCAGCGGCGCGACCAGCTCGCCGGTGAGGCCGAGCACGGCCGCCTCGTTGGTGGGGCTGTGCCCCACCACCAGCGCCCGCTCCCCCTCACCCAGCCGCTCCAGCACCCGCCGCAGCGCGGCCCCGAGCCTGACCGAGTCCTCGGCGACCAGCTCGGGGTCGGCGCCGCGCAGCGCCTCCAGCTCGCCGCTGCCGGCGCGCCGGTAGGCGTCGCGCCAGCGGTCCTCGCGCTCGGAGCGCAGCCCGGGTTCCACGATCACCCCGCCGGGCACCGGCTGGCCGAGCGCGGCCAGGAAGCACGCCAGCGTCTGGGTGGCCCGCTGGGCGCCGCTGGAGATGCCGAGCCGGTAGCCGCCCGCCAGGCCGGCGCCGACCCGCAGCGCCGCCGCGACGCCTTCCTCGGTCAGCGCGTCGCCGTCGTTGTCGGTGTGGCGCCGCAGCTCCACCAACCGTGGCATGGTTCCTCCCGAGGGCTCCGGTGGCTCATGCGAAGGGGTTCTCGATCCTAACGCCGGCGATCCGGCGGCCGGCCTGCAGGTCCTCGGTCACGAGCCGGGCCGCGCCGGAGCGCCGGGCCGCCTCCACGACCAGGGCGTCCCAGAACGAGAACCCGTGGCGCTCCTCCAGTTTCGACGCGGCCAGGACCAGCGCGACGTCGACCTGCACCGTCGGCCACTGGCCGTAGACCGCCACGATCTCGCGGGCGGTGGCGCGGCGCATCGGCGGGTCGAGCTTCCGGGTCGCGACGACATAGAACTCCTGCAGCACCTGGGTGCTGAGGACACCGGTGCGGTTCCGCCAGAGCGCGTCGAGCAGCGCCTGGGTGGCGGGCTGCTTCCGCGTCTCCGATGCATCGTGAGCGTAGACCAGGACATTGGTGTCGACGAAGGTCAGGCGGTCGCCGTCCACGGGATCGCTAGCGCTCGTGGAGCTCGTCTCGTCGCCACGTCCTGCCCCCGCGGGGCGCCGACTCGGCCATGATCTCGGTGGCGCGACGCCGGGCCTCCTCGTAGCGAGCATCCTGGGCGACGAGCTCCTGCAGCTCATGTGCGACCAGCCCGCTGACCGAGGTGCCACGCTTGGCCGCGAGGATCTTGGCAAGCCGGATCATGTCCTCGTCCAACTGCACCGTCAGGTTGCGTCTCGCCATCTTTCCCCTCGGCGCCCTCCACAGGAATATGTGTGGAACACAGTCTACCACGGCAGAGGACTCCGGGTCATACTCGTGGTCATGGACCGGCAGCACATCAGGGTCGCGGTGGTCGGGACCGGCGCGTGGTGGGGACGCGAGCACGCGCGGGTGTTCTCGTCGCGGCCCGACGTCGAGCTGTGCGCCGTGGTCGGCAGGTCGGTCGAGCGGACCCGGGCCAGGGCGGCGGAGTTCGGGGTCGACGGCTACGTCGACATCGGGGAGATGCTCGAACGCGAGCGCCCCGACCTCGTCTCGCTGTGCCTGCCCAACGAGGCCCACTTCGAGCCGACCCTGGAGGTGATCCGCGCCGGCTTCCCGCTGTTCGTGGAGAAGCCGTTGGTGTTCGACCTGGACGAGGCCGACGTGCTGCTGCGGGAGGCCGCTGCCCGCTCGCTGTTCTTCGGCATCAACTTCAACCACCGCTACGCGCGGCCGGTGGCCCTGGCGGCCGACGCGGTCCGCGCCGGCAGGCTCGGCGAGCTCGTGTTCGCGACCTGGCGCTTCGGCGGCGACCCGGGGACCAGCTCCCATGCCCACGCCAACCTCATCGAGACGCAGTGCCACGGCCTGGACATGCTCGAGCACCTGTGCGGGCCGATCGAGTCGGTGATGGCCCAGATGACCGACAAGGCCGGTCGGGGCTGGTCGACGCTGGCCGTCTCGCTGCGGTTCGCCAGCGGCGCGGTCGGCGGCCTGGTCGGCAGCTACGACTCCTCCTACGCCTACCCGGACACCCACCGGGTGGAGCTGAACGGGACCGACGGGCGGGTCGTGATCCAGGACACGGTCCGGCGCTTCACCTTCACCCCCGCCGGCAGCGAGGTCAGCGAGGTCTGGCAGGCCGGCTACTTCAACGACGCCGGCCGCGACTTCCACCGCACTTTCGACGAGCACGTGGACGCCATGCTGACGGCGTTCCGCAACGGCGAGGAGCCGCCGATCCATGCGCGGGCCGGACGGCGGGCGCTCGCCCTGGCGCTGGCGATCATCCGCTCCTTCGAGACCGGCACGCGCGTCCACACGGCGCCCGTGGCACCCCCGTGAGAGGATCGCGGCATGGCGACCAGTTCGCGGCGCGGCCGACCGACGGCGGTCTTCCTCGAGGTCGGCAAGCAGCGGGTCTTCGCCTGCGCGCTGGACTGGCCGGGCTGGTGCCGCGCCGGCAAGGACGAGGAGCTGGCGCTGGCGGCGCTGGCGGCGTACGTGCCCAGGTACGCGGTCGTGCCCGAGCGGGCCGGGATCGCGTACCCGGCCCGGGTGGGGGAGCACCTCGAGGTCGTCGAGCGGCTGCCTGGGTCGGCGACCACCGACTTCGGCGCTCCGGGGGAGCTCGCCGGCGCCGACGCCGAGCGCACGACCCGCGCCCAGGCCGAGCGGCTCGCCGCGCTGGTGGTGGCGTCGTGGGCGGCGTTCGACCGGGTCCGCGCCGGCGCGCCCGCCGCGCTGCGCAAGGGCCCCCGCGGCGGTGGCCGCGACCGCGACAAGATGGTCGACCACGTGCTCGGCGCGGAGGCGGCCTACGCCCGCAAGCTCGGCGTCAAGCACCCCCAGCCGGCCATCGACGACCCGGCCGCCGTCGCCGCGCTGCGCGAGGACATCGTCGCGGTGCTGCGCGCGCCCGCCGACGGCTCGCCGCCGGTGCCGAAGGGCTGGCCGCCCCGCTACGCGGCCCGCCGGATCGCCTGGCACGTCCTCGACCACGCCTGGGAGATCGAGGACCGCAGCGACCCGACAGGCTGAAGCGCGTCCTCTGGTCGCGGTGGTGACGAGCGGCACCGACGGCGTGTGACGCACGGCACTGCGCGGCACTCGTCGACGCCGCATACTGGCCAGCAACGGGGGAAGCAGACCGACCGTAAAAGGTCAAGCTGCAAATTCATTACGTTGTCGCAGTAAAACGTTCTGAAGTCAATGCAGTATTCCAAGCCGAATCCGGCGTTCAGTATCATCCTTCCAGATGAATTGTTGATGAGAGCCGCAGACGCCGGACGGTTTGTGGGGGAGCCGGCGAGGGGGGGCATGAGGTCGTCGCGTCAGTCCGGTCGCGGGCGCCGACCGTTTCAGGCCACTGGCCGCTATGCGCTCGAAGTTGCTCTATCGACGTATCACTAGATCCCTCGGATGCGGGTTCGCCCAAATCCGGGTGGCGCGCTTGTCTTGATGGGAGGGAGGGCATGGCCGCGACGCTCGGGCTCGCGGTCGGATTCCTCGGCATGAAGCCGCTTTCGTGGTTCATGGAGACAACGCAGGGAGGCCTCCAGCAATGATTCGTTGGATCGTCGGGTCCAGCCTCAAGTCGCGGGGCTTGGTGGTCGTCCTCGCTGCGGCGCTGCTGTTCTTTGGTTTCACGCAGCTGCGAAACGTGCCCGTTGACGTGCTGCCCGAGTTCACGCCGCCGACCGTCGAGATTCAGACCGAGGCCCTCGGTCTGTCCGCGGCCGAGGTGGAGGAGCTGATCACGGTCCCGCTGGAGCAGGATCTGCTCAACGGCGTGGCGTGGCTGGACACCATCCGCTCCGAGTCGGTCCCGGGGCTGTCGAAGATCGAGATGATCTTCGAGCCGGGGACCGACGTGCTGCGCGCCCGGCAGGTGGTGCAGGAGCGCCTCACCCAGGCGCACGCGCTGCCGCAGGTGTCGAAGCCGCCGCAGATGATCCAGCCGCTCTCGTCGACCAGCCGGGTCATGATGGTCGGGCTCTCCTCCAAGCAGCTCACCCCGATCGAGGTGTCGGTGCTGGCCCGCTGGACGGTCCGGCCCCGCCTGATGGGTGTGCCCGGCGTCGCCAACGTCGCCATCTGGGGCCAGCGCGAGCGGCAGCTCCAGGTGCAGGCCGACCCGAAGCGGCTGCAGGACCACGGCGTCACGCTGAGCCAGGTCATCCAGACCACCGGCAACGCGCTGTGGGTCTCGCCGCTGACCTTCCTGGAGGCGTCGACGCCCGGTACCGGTGGGTTCATCGACACCCCCAACCAGCGGCTCGGCATCCGGCACGTCCTGCCGATCGTCACCCCGGACGACCTCGCGCAGGTGACCGTCGACGGCGCGAAGCCGCAGGCAAACGGCAAGGCGCTGCGCCTCGGTGACATCGCCAACGTGGTGGAGGACCACCAGCCGCTCATCGGCGACGCCGTCCACGGCGAGGACCCAGGCCTGCTGCTGGTCATCGAGAAGTTCCCAGGGGCCAACACCCTCGAGGTTACGCAGGGGGTGGAGCACGCGCTCACCGCCCTCGGGCCCGGGCTGGCCGGCGTCGACATCGACGCCGGCCTCTTCCGACCGGCCAGCTTCGTCGAGACCGCGGTCGACAACCTCACCACCGCGCTGCTCCTCGGCGCCCTGCTGCTGCTGCTGGTCTTCGGCGTGTTCCTCTTCGAGTGGCGCAGCGCGCTGATCAGCGTCGCCTCGGTGCTGCTGTCGGTCCTGGCGGCGCTCGCCGTGCTGTATCTGCGGGGGGCCACCCTCAACGCGATCGTGCTCGCGGGGCTCGTCATGGCCCTCGGCGCCATCGTCGACGACGCCGTCGTCGACGTCGAGAACATCGCCCAGCGCCTGCGCCAGCATCGCCAGGAGGGCGGTGACAAGTCGGCCGCGAGCATCGTGTTCGACGCCGCCGTGGAGGTGCGCAGCCCGATCGCCTACGCGACGGTCATCATGGTCGTGGCGGTGCTGCCGGTCTTCTTCATGGAGGGCCTGACCGGCGCGTTCTTCCCGCCGCTCGCGCTGTCCTACCTGCTGGCGATCGCGGCGTCCATGCTGGTCGCCCTGTTCGTCACGCCGGCGCTGAGCCTGATGCTCCTGCCCGGGGCGCCGCTGGAGCGGCGCGAGCCGCCGCTGGCCCGGCTGCTGCAGCGCGGCTACGAGCGGGCCCTCGCGCCGATCGTCCAGACGCCGGGCCGGGCGCAGCTCGCGGGCGCCGGCGGCCTGGTCGTGGTGCTGCTCGGCCTCGCGATGGTGCCGCTGCTCAGCCAGGACCTGGCGCCCTCGTTCAAGGACACCGACCTGCTGATCCGCCTGAATGGCACGCCGGGCACCTCCCAGCCGGAGATGACCCGGGTCACGGCGCAGGCCAGCAGGGAGCTGCACGAGATCCAAGGGGTCCGCGACGTCGGCGGCCACGTCGGCCGCGCAGTCGGGTCGGACACGAGCGTCGACGTCAACTCCAGCGAGCTCTGGGTCAGCGTCGACCCGTCCGCCGACTACGACAAGACGGTCGCCAGCATCCAGGAGGTGGTGGGCGGCTACCCCGGCCTCGACGGCGAGGTGCTGACCTACCCGAAGAAGCGGATCGACGCCGTGCTGAGCGGCGCCAGCGACGGCCTCGTCGTGCGGGTCTACGGCCAGGACCTCGAGGTCCTCCGCGCCAAGGCGGAGGAGGTGCGCACGCAACTGGCCGGCATCGACGGCGTCAGCGGCCAGCAGGTCGAGCCCATCGTCGAGGAGCCCACCCTGACGATCGAGGTGGACCTCGCCAAGGCACAGGACGTCGGCATCAAGCCGGGTGACGTGCGGCGGGCGGCGGCCACGATGCTGTCCGGCATCCAGGTCGGCAGCCTCTTCGAGGCGCAGAAGGTCTTCGACGTGGTGGTGTGGGGCACGCCGGAGGTCCGCAGCAGCCTCACCGACATCCGCAACCTGCTCGTCGACGTGCCCGGCGGCGGTCACGTCCAGCTCGGCCAGGTCGCCGACGTGCGCATCAAGCCGGCGCTGAGCGTCATCCACCACGAGTCCGTCTCGAGGAGCCTCGACGTCACCGCCAGCGTGTCGGGACGCAGCCTCGGCGCGGTGGCGGGCGACGTCGAAGCCGCCCTCAGGAACATCCAGTTCCCGCTGGAGTACCACGCCGAGGTGCTCGGCGACGGCGCCGCGCAGCAGGCCGCCCAGCGACGCACCCTCGTCATCGCGGCGATCGCCCTGGTCGTGATCTTCCTGCTGCTGCAGGCGGCCTTCGGGAGTTGGCGCCTGGCGACCGCGACCTTCCTGACCCTGCCGATGGCGCTGGTCGGCGGCGTGGTGGCGGTGCTGGCCACCGGCGGCGTCCTCACGCTCGGCGCGCTGGTGGGGTTCGTGCTGGTGCTGGGGATCGCCGCCCGCAACGGCGTCATGCTGGTCAGCCACCTCCAGCACCTGGAGCGGGACGAGGGCGAGGACTTCGGTCCGGGGCTCGTCATGCGCGGGGCGCGGGAACGGCTCTCGCCGATCCTGCTCACCGCGGTGGCGACCGCGTTCGTGCTGGTGCCCTTCGTCGTCCTCGGCAACATCCCCGGCCAGGAGATCCTGCAACCGATGGCCGTGGCCGTCCTCGGCGGCCTGGTCACCGCCACCCTGCTCAACCTGTTCGTTGCACCGGCCCTGTATCTCCGATTCGGGGCGAGCGCTGAGAGGAGGCTCAATGCGGCACAGTAAGCGATGGATCGCAGTTCTGGGACTGCTCGTTGCCGTTCCACAACTCTCGGCGTGCACCCAGACGTCGGCAGAGGCAACCAGTGGGGCTGAACCCGCCAAGGTCGAGCACGTGGAGGGCTCGGCGGACGTCAGCCGCCTGACGCTGACCGCGAAGGCGGTCGAGCGGCTCGGGATCCAGACGACCCCGATCAGCGAGACGACGGTCGCCGGCAAGCGGCGGAAGGTCGTCCCCTACGGCGCGGTGCTCTACGACGCCGAGGGCAAGACCTCGGTGTACGTGAGCTCCGCGCCCAACACCTACGTCCGCGAGCCGATCACCGTCGACTACATCCAGGGCGACTCGGCGGTCCTCACGGCCGGTCCGGCCGCCGGCACCGCGGTCGTGAGCGTCGGAGCGGCCGAGCTGTACGGCACCGAGACCGGGGTTGGCCACTAACTAGGCAGGGGCGTCGTCAGCCATGATGCGTTGGATCGTTGGATCGAGCCTGAAGTTCCGCTATCTCGTGGTCGCCGTCGCCGCGGCGATGGTGTTCCTCGGCGTCGGGCAGCTCCGGCAGCTTCCGGTTGACGTCTTCCCCGAGTTCGCCCCTCCACGGGTGGAGATCCAGACGGCCTGCATCGGGCTCTCCGCGTCCGAGGTGGAGGCCCTGGTCACCACGCCGCTGGAGGAGACCTTCAACGGGCTGCCAGGGCTGGACGTGCTGCGGTCGAAGTCGGTCGAGCAGCTCTCGTCGATCCAGCTCATCTTCAACCGCGGGACCGACCTCATCGAGGCGCGCCAGCTCGTGGCGGAGCGCCTCGCCACGGTGACGCCGACGTTGCCGACCTGGGCGGCCCCGCCCGTCATGCTGCATCCCCTGTCGTCCACGAGCCGGGTCATGAAGATCGGGCTCTCCTCCAACACCCTGTCCACCATCGACATGTCGATGATCTCCTATTGGACGATCCGGGCTCGCCTGCTGCGAGTCCCCGGCGTCGCCAACGTGGCCATCTGGGGCGAGCGGCTGCAGATGATGCAGGTCCAGGTCGACCCCAAGCGGCTGAAGGAGAACCGCGTCTCGCTGGACAAGGTGATGAACGTCACCGCCGACGCGCTGGACGCGGGCATCCTCCGGTTCTCGAACGGGGCGGTCATCGGCACCGGTGGGTTCGTCGACACCCCCAACCAGCGGCTCAACGTCCAGCACAAGCTCCCCATCGTCACGCCGGACGACCTGGCCCAGGTCGCCGTCGAGAAGCGCAACGGCAAGCCGCTGCTCCTCGGTGACGTGGCCGACGTGGTCGAGGACCACCAGCCGCTCATCGGCGACGCCGTCATCAACGACGGGCCGGGCCTCATGCTCATCGTCGAGAAGCTGCCGTGGGGCAACACCCTCGACGTGACCCGCGGGGTCGAGGCGGCGATCGACCAGATGCGGCCCGGGCTTCCCGGGATGGAGATCGACACCACCATCTTCCGGCCGGCGAGCTTCGTCGAGACGGCGATCGACAACCTCAGCAGGGCGCTGCTGATCGGCTCGCTGCTGGTGATCCTGATCCTCATCTTCTTCCTGTTCGAGTGGCGCAGCGCGATCATCAGCGCCGTGGCGATCCCGTTGTCCCTGCTGGCCGCGGGGATGGTGCTGTACGCGCGCGGGGCGACCATCAACACGATGATCCTGGCGGGGCTGGTGATCTCCGTCGGGGTGGTGGTCGACGACGCCATCATCGACATCGAGAACATCGTGCGGCGGCTGCGCCTGCACCGCCTCGCGACCGGCGACAGGTCGACCGCGTCGACCGCCAGGATCGTCCTGGAGGCCTCGCTGGAGGTGCGGAGCGCGATCGTCTACGCGACGCTGATCAACGTCGTGGCGGTGCTGCCGGTCTTCTTCATGGAGGGCCTGACCGGCGCGTTCTTCCAGCCGCTCGCCTTCTCCTACGCGCTGGCGGTGCTGGTGTCGATGGTGGTGGCGCTGACCGTCACGCCGGCGCTGAGCCTGATCCTGTTGCGCAACGCCCCGCTGGAGCGCCGCCAGTCGCCACTGGTGCGGTGGCTGCAGCGCGGCTATGTCGCCATCCTCGGGCGGATCATTCGCAGCCCGCGCCCGGCGATGGCGTCCGTCGTGGTGATCGCGCTGCTCGGCATCGCGGTCGTGCCGGGCCTCGGGCAGTCACTGCTCCCCGACTTCAAGGAGCGGGACTTCCTGATGCACTGGGTGACCTCGCCGGGCACGTCCCATCCGGAGGAGGTCCGGATCACCACGGAGGCGAGCAAGGAGCTGCGGGCGATCCCGGGCGTCCGCAACTTCGGCGCCCACATCGGGCAGGCCCTGCTGGCCGACGAGGTGTACGGCGTCCACTTCGGCGAGAACTGGATCAGCGTCGATCCCAACGTCGACTACGACAAGACGCTCGCCAACATCCAGGAAGTGGTCGACGGCTACCCGGGGCTCCGGCGTGACGTGCAGACCTACCTGAAGGAGCGCATCCGCGAGGTCCTGACCGGGGGCGGCGAGGCCATCATCGTGCGTATCAGCGGGCCGGACCTTGACGTCCTCCGTGAGAAGGCGGAGGAGGTCCGCAAGGCCGTCGCGGGCGTCGACGGCGTCGTCGAGGACCACGTGGACCTCCAGGTCGACCTCCCGCAGGTGGACGTCACCGTCGACCTCGCCAAGGCGCAGCAGTACGGGGTCAAGCCCGGCGACGTGCGGCGGGCGGCCGCGACGTTGATGGCCGGCGAGGAGGTCGGCGACATCTTCCGCGACGGCAAGGCCTACGACATCCAGGTGTGGAGCAAACCCGAGGTGCGCAACAGCCTGTCCGACATCCGTGGCCTGCTGATCGACACGCCAGGCGGCGGTCACGTCCAGCTCGCCGACGTGGCCGACGTGACCCTCAAGCCGACCCCGAACGCCATCGAGCGCGAGGGCAGCACGCGCAAGATCGACGTCGGCGCCAACGTGCGCGGGCGTCCCCTGGGCGCGGTCGTGGGTGACGTCGAGGACCGTCTGGCACAGGTCCAGTTCCCGCTCGGGTACAGCTACGACCTGATCGGCGAGCTCGCGGAGCGGCAGGCCGCCAACGAGCGCCTGCAGGGCTACGCGATCGCCGCCGGGATCGGGATCCTGCTGCTGCTGGTGGTGGCCTTCGGGAGCTGGCGCCTGGCGGCGGTGGCCTTCCTGACCCTGCCGATGGCCCTGGTGGGCGGCCTGCTCGCCGCCTACTCGTTCAGCGCCGGCATCGTCTCGTTGGGCTCGCTGGTCGGCTTCTTCACCGTCCTTGGGATCGCGGCCCGCAACGGCATCATGCTCATCAGCCACTGCCAGCACCTGGAGAAGTACGAGGGCGAGACCTTCGGTCCCGCGCTGGTGCTGCGCGGGGCAAAGGAACGGCTCGCGCCGATCCTGATGACCGCGCTGGCGACAGGGCTGGCGCTGGTGCCGCTGGTGGTCGCCGGGGACATCCCGGGTGCCGAGATCGAGCACCCGATGGCCATCGTCATCCTCGGCGGCCTGGTCACCTCGACCCTGCTCAACCTGTTCATCATCCCCGCGCTGTACCTGCGGTTCGGGAAGAGCAGGAAGCAGGCCGCTCCGCAGACGTCCTGACAGCTCAGGGTGGGGCCGGCTCGAAGCGGAGCAGCTCCTCCCGGTCGGAGCCGCCAGAGACCGTGAGGGACAGCACCGGCCCCACCCCGAGCGCGAAGAAGTCGTGCTTGAGCAGCTTCGGCTCCAGCGGCGTGAACTCCTTGGTGACCAGCACGTGCTCGAAGAGCCCGGAGGGCACCTTCGTCCGCTGGTGGAGGCTCACCACGGCCGCGGTGTCCCGGGCCTCGGCCCCGTACTCCTGCCGGTAGGCCATGCCCGGGCTCGGTCGCGCCGGCAGGAGGATGCCGGGCTGGGCGCCGTCGACCCCGGCCTGCCATGACCCCTCGGTCGAGGTCACCCTCCCGTCCTCGAGCCGCCTGGTGTCCTCGCCCAGGTACCAGACGTTCCCTGTTGCGTCCTGGGCGTACCAGTCGTAGGTGTCCTCGGTGACATCGCCGTCCTCGGTCGCGACGTCGTGGACGACCCTGGCCTCGATCCCCATGACCGTCCTGGTCCGGTGCGTGACGATGACCTCGATGCGCTGGCTTCCGCCGTCGGCGTCGGTCTTGCGGTAGACCCAGCGGCTGCCGGGCCGCATCGGCCAATAGGGGTTGTCGATCCGGGTGGTGAACTGGGCCGGGTCCAGGTGCGCCGGCTCACCGCCGAAGGGGAGCGCCGCCGCGGCGGCCGGGTGCTCGACCACGGTTCGCCGCACTCCTCGAAACACGACGGTAGAGGCGGCGAGCAGGAGCACGATCACGAGGGCGAGCACTGGGCGGCGCACCAGACCCCCTCTCCGCAGAAGGACTGGAGACAAGTGTAAGAACCTGTCCATCCAGGTTCTCGTTACTCGCCCGTCCTAAACATTTGGTACTGCGGGGGTTCGTCATGCCACTCTCATCGCTCTCTCATCGAAATTCGCCCACAATGGTGGCATGCGAGCGTTGGTCGTCGAAGACGAAGTGAAGATGGCGGTGCTCATTCGCCGTGGGCTCGTCGAGGAGGGCTACGCCGCCGACATCGCGCGCACCGGCGAGGACGCCCTCTGGATGGCGAGCGCGACCCCCTACGACGCCATCCTGCTCGACGTCATGCTCCCCGGCCGCGACGGCTTCGACGTCTGCCGAGAGCTGCGGGAGACCGGCGTCTGGACGCCGATCCTCATGCTGACCGCGCGCGACGGCGTCGACGACAGGGTCGCCGGCCTGGACAGCGGCGCCGACGACTACCTGACCAAGCCGTTCTCCTTCGCCGAGCTGCTCGCACGGCTGCGGGCGCTCACACGCCGAGGCCTGTCGGAGCGCCCCACCGTCCTGGAGGTCGGATCGCTCCGCCTCGACCCGGCGACCCGGGAGGTGTGGCGCGACGGCGTCCAGGTCGAGCTCTCGACCAAGGAGTTCGCGCTGCTGGAGACGTTCATGCGCCGGCCCGGGCACGTGCTCTCACGCCTGGACCTGATCGAGCACGCCTGGGACTACGCCTACGAGAACCGCTCCAACGTCGTCGACGTGTACGTCCGCTACCTGCGGGCGAAGATCGACCGCCCGTTCGGGCTGACCTCCATCGAGACGGTCCGCGGGGCCGGCTACCGGCTGCGCCAGGACGGCGGGTAGGATCGTGCGCGTGCTCGCGCACGTGCCGATCCGCTTACGCCTGACGCTCGTCTTCGCCGTCGCCATGGCGGTCGTCCTGGCGGCCATGGGCCTGTTCCTCTACCTCCGCCTCGGGGTGGCGCTCGACCGGACGATCGAGCAGAGCCTCCGGAGCCGCGCCGACGACGTTACCGCCCTGGTCCACGAGACCAGCTCCGGGCTGAAGGAGACGCAGCCGACCCACCTCGCCGAGCAGGAGCAGGGCTTCGCGCAGGTGGTCGACCCCAGCGGCGTGGTGGTCGACAGCACGACGGCGCTCGTCGGCCGCTCCCTGCTCAGCGACGCCCAGCTCGCCCGCGCCACCGGCGCGACGGTCATGGTCGACCGGGCACCGTTCCCCGGCTCCGACGATCCCATCAGGCTGCTCGCCACGCCCGTCACGACCGAGGACGAAGGGCGGCGGCTGGTGGTGGTCGTCGGCGCGTCGCTGGAGGAGCGAGCCGACGCGCTCGAGAGCCTGCGCCGGCAGCTCTACGTCGGCGGGCCGATCGCGCTGCTGCTGTCGTCGCTGGTGGCCTACACCCTCGCCGCCGCTGCGCTCCGGCCGGTCGAGTCGATGCGGCGCGAGGCCGAGGCGGTGTCGGCGGCCGAGCCGGGCCGGCGGCTGTCGCTCCCGCCGGCCCGCGACGAGGTCAGCCGGCTCGGCGAGACCCTCAACACGATGCTCGGGCGCCTGGAGTCCGCGCTGGAGCGCGAGCGGCGCTTCGTCTCCGACGCCAGCCACGAGCTGCGGACGCCGCTGGCGGCGCTCCGCACCGAGCTGGAGCTCGCGCTCCGGCGGGAGCGCACGCGCGGGGAGCTCAGGGAGGCGTTGCGGTCGGCGGCGGAGGAGAGCGACCGGCTCTCCCAGCTGGCCGAGGACCTCCTGGTCCTCGCCCGCTCCCAGGGCGGCGAGCTGCCCGTGCGGCGGGAGCGGTTGGCGGCCGCCGAGCTCCTCGCCGACGTGCGGGAGCGGTACGCCCGCCGGGCGGCCGAGGCCGGCCGGTCGCTCGAGCTCCAGGCGGACGACCGCTTGGAGCTCTCCGTCGACCGCCTTCGCGCCGAGCAGGCGCTCGGGAACCTCGTGGAGAACGCCCTCCGGCACGGTCGCGGTCGCATCCTGTTGCAGGCCCACCGGCGCAACGGCCGGGTCGAGCTGCACGTGCGGGACGAAGGGCCGGGATTCTCGCTCGAATTCATCGAGCGCGCCTTCGAGCCCTTCACGCGGGGCGACCCGGCGCGCGTGGGCCCCGGTGCCGGCCTGGGCCTCGCCATCGTCGACGTCATCGCGCGGGCCCACGGCGGCGCCGCGCACGCCGCCAATCGCGACGGCGGCGCCGACGCCTGGCTCGCGCTTCCGGACCAACGGCGCTAACCCGTCCAGCGGCGAAAATAGGGGTTGTCAAGCAACCCCGCCCGGCCGTATTCTATGAACACTTGATGAGCGCGGTGTCAGGGAAACGCGCCAGGCGATTTCCATCCGGTCCGACCTCATCGGGGGGATACAAGCTTCACGTCGATTCGCGGGTGACGAAACCGCGCATCGCGAACGTGTGCCCGCGTCCAGCCTCAGGCAGGGGGGAGGGGAGACAGGATGCGGCGTCTTCGCATCGACTTCGCGCTGGTCGCGGCGGTGCTGGCAGTGGCGCTGCCGCTCGCCGCGTGCAGCGGCGAACGCCCAAGCGGCAGCGGCATCGAGGTCGCCTCGGAAACGACGATCAACGCGAGCAAGGCGGCCGTGAAGCAGGTCGTCGAGACGGACTTCGACCGCAATAAGTTCTCCAGATCGACCACCATCGACAATCGGTGGTCCCCACTCACTCCGGGTATGCAATTCACCTTCGAAGGGCGCGCGAACCGGGGGAAGGGGCGCCTCGAGCACCGCGTGGTGTTCACCGTCACCGACCTGACCAAGGTGATCGACGGCGTCCGCACCGTCGTCATGTGGGACCGGGACATCAACGCCGGCCAGCTCTCGGAGACCGAGCTCGCCTTCTTCGCGCAGGACGACGACGGCAACGTCTGGCTCCTCGGCGAATACCCCGAGGAATGGGAGGACGGAACGTTCAGCGCCGCCCCCGACGTCTGGTTCTCCGGTATCCAGGATGCCAAGGCGGGCGTCATGATGCGCGCCGCCCCCAAGCTCGGGACCACCAGCTACTACCAGGGGCTCGCGCCCGAGATCGAGTTCGCGGACAAGGCGAAGGTGTACCAGATGGGCCTGCGGAATTGCGTCCCGTTGGGCTGCTACGACGACGTCATGGTGACCGACGAGTGGAACGCGCTCGACAAGGCGGACGCCCATCAGCGCAAGTTCTACGCGCCGGGCGTGGGCAACATCCGGGTCGGCTTCGCGGGCGGCACCGAGCAGGAGGAGCTCGTCCTGGTCAAGCTCTCGCATCTCGACGTTGGAGAGCTGGCGCAGGCCCGCGAGGAGGCGCTGAAGCTGGAGCAGCGTGCCTACCGCGTCCGCAAGGACGTCTACGGCCCGACCCAACCCGCCGAGCACACGCCATAGCCGCCGCGCCTATCCCGGCAGGCCGAGCACGGCGACGGCGCGTTCGGCGAGGCTGCCGAGGTAGAGCCTGCCGCCGTACTCGCGCACCCCGGTCACCATGGTGTAGCGGTCCCCCGGGCCCTGGAGGTCGTGCACGACCGCGCCGGTGGCGTCGACGGCCAGCACCCACAGCGACCGCACCGGCTTGGGCTGCAGCCGCTCCGGTAGCGCCCAGACGGCCCGCCGAAGCACCGGGTGGAGCCGGTGCAGGCGGTCCAGCAGCGGGTTGCGGGGACTGCCCAACGCCACCCAGATCAGCCCGTCGGCCCCCGTCGAGAGGTTGTCGGGGAACCCGGGCAGGTTGTCCACCAGCAGGTCGGTCCGCCCAGCGCCGCCGCCCGTCAGCCACAGCCTGGTGAGCCGGTAGGCGCCGGTCTCGGCGACGGTCACGAACGACTCGTCCGCCGCCAGCGCGACGCCATTGGCGAACCGCAGCCCATCCAGCAGCACCTCGACCGCGCCGCCGGGGTCGCGCCGCAGCAGCCGGCCGGTGCCGGAGTGCTCCAGCAGGTCGGCGCGCCAGTGGTCGATCCCGAAGCGCCGCGAGGAGTCGGAGAAGTACACCGTCCCGTCGGCGGCGACCGCGGCGTTGTTGCAGAACCGCATCGGCTCTCCGGCCACGCGGTCCACCAGCACCTCGACGGCCGACGTCTCGGGGTCCACCGACAGCAGGCCGCGCCGCGCGTCGCACACCAGCAGCCGGCCGTCGCCGAGCAGCTCGATGCCGAGCGGCCGCCCGCCGGTGTCGGCGACCACCTCGACCCGGCCGTCCGGTCCGACCCGCAGCAGCCGCCCGTCGTCGACGCCGGTGACCACCCGGCCGGCGCCGTCCACCACCACGTCCTCGGGGGCGGCGCCGCCCACCTCGAGCCGCCGCACCGGCGGCAGCGGCCGCGGCCCGCTGCCGGCGCGGGCCCGGTCGGGGATGGAGGGCGGCTGCCAGACCACGGGACGAAGCGGCGGACGGCGCATGATGGGGGTCACCATACCTCGCAACCCGGGAGCCGCCATGCGCGACCTGTTCGCAGTCAAGGGGAAGATCGCCGTCGTCACCGGCGGGAGCCGCGGGATCGGGCTGATGATCGCCCGCGGGTACGTCGAGGCCGGCGCGCGGGTCTACATCAGCTCCCGCAAGGCCGACGTCTGCGAGCAGGTCGCCGAGGAGCTGTCGCGCGTCGGCGACTGCGTCGCGCTGCCCGCCGACGTGTCCAGCGAGGAGGAGTGCGGGCGCCTGGCCGCGGCCGTTGCCTCCCGGGAGCGGCAGCTGCATATTCTCGTCAACAACGCCGGCGCGACCTGGGGCGCGCCGCTGGAGGAGTTCCCGTCCTCGGCCTGGGACAAGCTGCTGGACCTCAACCTCAAGGCGCCGTTCTTCCTCACCCGCGCGCTGCTGCCGCTGCTACAGGCGGCGGCCACCCCCGACGACCCCGCCAGGGTGATCAACGTCGGCTCCATCGACGGCCTGACCGTGCCCGCCTTCCCCACCTACGCCTACGCGGCCAGCAAGGCCGGGCTGCACCACCTGACGCGAGTCCTGGCACGCGAGCTGGGGCCCCGCGGGATCACCGTCAACGCCGTCGCTCCCGGCCCGTTCGAGTCGAAGATGATGGCGCAGACGTTGCGGGACTTCGGCGACGCGATCGCCGCCTCCTCGCCGCTCGGGCGCATCGGCCGTCCCGACGACATGGCCGGCGTGGCGCTGTACCTGGCGGGCCGGGCGGGCGCCTACGTCACCGGCGCCGTCATCCCGGTCGACGGGGGCATCGCCACGACCCGTTAGCGCGACGGCGCCAGCGCGCGGACCACCTCGCGGACGTCCCCGCCGGCGGGCAGCAGCCCCAGTACCGGCGTGGTCACGCCCGCGTCGACGTAGCGCGCCACCTGCTCGCGGCAGCGCTCGGGAGGGCCGTGCACCACCAGCTCGTCGACCACGTCGTCGGGGATCGCCGCCAGCGCGCCCCGGCGGTCCCCGGCCTCCCACGCCCGCCACATCGCCGCCAGCCGCTCGCCGCGGCCGAGCCACTCGTGGAACGCCCGGTAGACCGGGACCGTGAGATAGGCCGCGATCGCCCTGCGGGCGAGCGCGCGCCCCGCCTCGGCGTCGTCGGTCGCCGCGACATAGATGCGCGCCACGATCCGCCTGCCGGGGCCGGCCTCGTGCACGTACGGCACCACCGCGCGGACGTCGTCGGGCGACAGCCAGGTGAGGACCGCGCCGTCGCTCTCCCTCCCCGCCAGCCGCAGCATCCCCGGCCGCAGCGCGGCGATCAGCAGCCCGGGCGGCTGCTCGGGGACGAGCTGCAGCCGGAAGCCGTCCACCGTGAAGGTCGGGTAGCGCTCGGCGACCTTGCCGCCGCCGAGCGCGGCCCGCAGGAACCGCGCGGTGTCGCGGACCCGCTGATACGGCCGGTCGAACGCCAGGCCGTTCCAGCGCTCGACGATGACGTCGGAGGAGGCGCCGATCCCGAGCGTGAAGCGGCCCGGCGCCGCCGCGGCCAGCGTGGCCGCGCACTGCGCCAGGGTCGCCGGGCCGCGGGTGAACACCGGCGCGATGGCAGTGCCCAGGCGCAGGGTCGGCGCCCACGCGCTCGCCAGCGCCAGCGGCGTGAAGGCGTCGGCGGCGCCGGCCTCCGAGGACCAGACGTCGGTGTAGCCGAGGCCGGGCAGTTCGGCCACCAGCTCGCGCTGCTCGGGGAGCGGGATCCCGTCGAACGGGATCGTGATGCCGTAGGGTTGCGACGGCTGGTGGTTGCTTTGGTTATCGGTGGACATCAGCAGTGGTCGGCACTCGGTCCAGCTTGGTGGTGACTGTCGCTACTGCTCCATAGGATGGGGAACATGCGTTCGATCACTCCGCCGTTTCTGGTCGCGCCCCCGTCCGGGGCCCGCATACGCACCCGGCTGTGGGTGGATGCTGGAGACGAGCGGGTGCTGCGTGCGGTCGGTGAGTATCTCGGCCGGCTGGCCGGAACCGATCTTGCCACACGTTGCCGATTGGGCCGCGGCGCCGACCTGCGCGCCGACCGCAAGCGGGCCCTGACCGCGGCGTCCTCGTCGCGGTGGGCGGGCGCGCTGACGCGCACCTCCAACGACCAGTGGCAGCGGGGCTTGCGTAACCTCCACGATGCTCGCGCTAGCCTCAGGCGGGCGATCGGGGTCATCGACCAGCGGCTGGCCGCCCCGGTTGGGGGACGCCGCGGGCGGGTGCTGGGGTATGCCAGCGGGGCTGAGCACTGGCAGAAGCAGCGCCGCAGGCAGGTGCTCGCCGCCCGCCTGGTCCGGCTGGAGGCCTGCATCCAGGAGGGGCGGGTCAGTGTCGTCCGCGGCGGCCGCCGACTGTTGAGGACCCGCCAGCATCTGGAGGACGCAAGGCTCACCGAGCAGCAGTGGCGGCAGCGATGGGACGCCGAGCGCTGGTTCATCTGCGCGGATGGGGAGGCCGACAAGGCCTGGGGAAACGAGACCATCCGGGTCCATCCCGATGCGGGGTGGTTGGAGCTGAAGCTGCCTGCCCCACTGGCCCATCTGGCGAACCAGCCGCATGGCCGCTACCGGCTTTCCTGCCCGGTCCGCTTCGCCCACCGCGGTGACGAGTGGGCAGCGCAGGCCGCCGGCGGCGCGGTGCGGTACGACATCACCCTCGACCCGAACAAGCGGCGCTGGTACCTGCATGCGTCGTGGACGCGGCCGCCGGTCCAGCCGTCGACGGTCCAGGCGACGGTGGCCGGTGGGGTGGTCGCGGTCGACCTCAACGCCGGCCATCTGGACTGCTGTGTGGTGGACCGCCACGGCAATCCCACCGGCCCGCCCACCACCATCCCCCTTGAGCTGGATGGGTTGGCGGCCTCGATCCGGGACGGGCGACTCCGGGCGGCCATCACCGGGATTGTTGACCTTGCCGGTGCCGCGGGCTGCGGGGCGATCGCGGTGGAGGCGCTGGACTTCGCCGATGCCCGCGCGGCCGGCCGAGAGACCTTGGGCCGGGGTCGGCGCGGCCGGCGGTTCCGACGCACAGTGGCCGGCATCCCGACCAGGCGGTTCCGGGATCGGCTGGTCCAGATGGCGGCCAACCGGGGGCTTGCGGTGGTGGCCGTGGATGCGAGGTGGACGTCGGTGTGGGGTGGCCGCTACTGGCAGGCACCCCTGCAGGCCAGGTACCCGAAGAGGAAGTTGACTCGGCATCACGCGGCCAGCGTGGTGGTGGGTAGACGCGCGCTTGGCCTTGGGGCCCGGCGGCGGCCAGGCACGCTCGACGCTGACCAGAGGATCAGCGTGGCGAGCAACTGCCGGCCAGGCCGGTTCACAAGCCCGGCGCGCGGAGGGCACGACCCACCCGCAACCCGCCCCGGCGGCAGCATCAAGCTGCGCAAGACCGGCAACGGCAACCGGGACCGGCGCGGTGCCCAGGTGGCGCAGGACCGTTCGGCGTCACCCGTCAGCGTTGACAGACACTGACGCACAAGGAACGGTTCCATGCCATGAACCTACAGGGCGCCGTCGCCGTCGTCACCGGCGGCGCCAGCGGGATCGGGCGGGCACTGGCGCTGCGGTTCGCGCGGGAGGGCGCGCGCGCCGTCGTCGTCGTCGACCTGGACGAGCCCGGCGCCCGCCGTGTCGCCCGCGAGCTGACCTGCGCGACCCCGCTCGGCGCCGGGCTGGACGTGACCGATCCCGCGGCCGTCGCCGCGCTCGTCGACCGGGTGGAGCGCGAGGTCGGCCCGATCGACCTGTGGTGCTCCAACGCCGGGGTGGCGCTCGGCCCCGACCTTGGCAGCGACGAGGACTGGCAGCGGTCCTTCCAGGTCCACGTCATGGCGCACGTGAACGTCGCGCGCTCGCTGCTGCCGCGCATGGCGGCCAGAGGCCATGGCCACCTGCTGGTCACGGCCTCCGCCGCCGGGCTGCTCACCGACATGGACGCCGCCGCGTACAGCGTCACCAAGCACGGCTCGGTCGCGCTCGCCGAATGGCTGGCGATCCGCTACGGCGACGACGGGATCACGGTGTCGTGCCTGTGCCCCCAGGGCGTTCGCACGCCGATGCTGGAGCGCGAGGGGGTCGGCCCGGCGGTGCTGGCGGCCGGCGAGGTACTGGACCCCGAGGACGTCGCCGACGCCGTCGTGGACGCCCTCGCCGACGGCCGCTTCCTGATCCTGCCGCACCCGGAGGTCGCGGAGTTCGAGCGGCGCCGCGCGGCCGACCGGGACCGCTGGCTCGCCGGCATGCGCCGCGTCCGCGCCCGCCTGCGCGCCCCCGGCCCGTCGCCCTAGCGGGTCAGTGGCACCGCATCTCCACACGATCCAGGGTGGAACCATCGGTGCCCTTGAACGCGTGGATCCATCGGCCCGGGGACGGATAGTCGGGAACGATCTTGAGGACGCCGTACCGACCGGCGATCCGGACCCGGCTCGCGGGATGGATCTGGCCGAACGGAATCAGTGAGCTGCCGCCCGTTCCCACGACGATGGTCGGCACCCCGGCGTGGCCGTCGTCCCCGTCACCCGGTCCCCAGTCCTCATCGACGTTGCCTTGGGTGCGGATGCGGGCCAGCCGCTCGTACGCGTGGTTATGGCCGGCGATGAACAGGTCCACGTCCTCCAGCACCAGGGTCGGCCAGATATCCTTCAAATCCGGGTGCACGGGGTATGGCGCAGCCGACGCCAGGTAGGGATGGTGGCCGTAGACGACGGTGCACCGCTTCAATCGGTTGGCCGCCAGGTCGCCGCACTGGTACTGGTTGTCCCCCGAGGGGCAGCACCAGCCCGATGCCGTTGCCGCTGGCGGGGTCCAACAGCGCGGCCGTGGCCGTGTCCCCACGGAACCCGCCCGGAGGGTTGCTGATGTCTCCCGCCGCTGCGATGTTGTCCGCCCACGCCGCTGGAGCGATCCCAAGGACGCATGCCATGACAATACCAATCGCAATGATCCGTCGTTTCATCCGAGCCCCCCTACCCCAGGCGCGCGGCTCCACGCCACGCATACCCAACCTCGAAAGGTACGCGCATCAATAGACGGAGGTTAGCTTGGTCCGACGTAGCAAGACCTCAACGTCCAATGCACCACCGCTAGTCTGGAACACCCGCATCTCAGGAGTGTTACCGGCAACAGACGGTCGGGTAGCGGTGGCAACACAATATGGCTATCCCAGTGGCCGACCCTGGACGGCGAAATTCGGGCCAAGGCCGCTAGTCGTCCAGGCTCCCCATGCTCAAGTTGACGACCGTTCCAGTCATCCCGATCGCCTGATCGGAAGCCATGAAGACCGCCACGTTAGCCATCTCCGCGAGCGTCGAAAGCCGTCGCGTGTGGGTCCTGCTTGCGCCTAGCTCGTGGAACTGTTCCCAAGTCATTCCCGATGCCTTGGCGTAAAGCTCGAAGCTTTCCTTGATCCTGCCTGTCTCCGGCATGCCCTGTGGTCGCAGACCGACCACGCGAATGCCGTGAGGTGCGAGCTCGGCGGATAGATCTCGAGTGAGTGCCTCCACGGCGGCCATCGCCGGACCGCCGCCTCCCACCAATGGGATGCCCGTCCGCGAAGGGATTGAGGTGACGGTCATGATCACCCCCGATCGGTTCGCGACCATCCGCCGGGCGGCCAGGCGTGCGGTCAGAAAGTACGACCTCGTGTAGGTCGCGATCGGCAGGGAGAACTGCTCGACATCCAGCTCGACCAGGGGCACACGAATCTTCGGATTCGGGATGCCGATCGCGTTGAACGAGATGTCGACGCGGCCCGCCTTATCGGTCACGGACTGTAGATGCTTGTCCACGGCCTGCTCGTCGACAGCGTCGACCTCCGCCGCCTCGGCGGATCCGCCGGCGGAAACGACGTCCTTGGCGACAGCTTCGACGGGTGCCAGGTGGCGCCCGGTGAGAAACAGCTCGGCCCCCTCAGGCGCAAAGGCGCGTGCGACAGCGCTGCCGATGGCGCCTCCGGCTCCGTAGATCACCGCAACCTTGTCCTTCAGCATCATCTCTGGATCCTTTCTGTGCCCGGGTGGTCACACCCGCCCACCTCATGAGTTGAGACCGACGGCTGAAACTCATCTGCGCGTGGCTGCCATTTTCGCCATCCGTCGACGTCCGGATCGTCCGAGCCGTCGATGATGCAGACACCGCGACGTCGGGAAAGTGGGCGGGCACGGACCGCCCAGTTTGCGACTCGGTCGGTGTCGATACTGTGAGGTCGACAAGGAGACGGAGAGACGTGAGGCGAGGGTGGAGTGGTGACAACCGACCTGATCAGCAGGGCGCGGGCCGGGGACGGCGAGGCGTTCCGAGAGCTGACCGAGCCGTACCGTCGCGAGCTACAGGTGCACTGCTACTGGATGCTCGGTTCCTTGCAGGACGCCGAGGACGCCCTCCAGGACACGCTGCTGGCCGCCTGGCAGGGCCTCGGAGGGTTCCAGGGACGCGCCTCGATCCGCACCTGGCTCTACCGGATCGCCACCAACAGGTGCCTCAACGCGCGTCGGTCGGCGAGCCGACGCCCGGCCCGGGAGTGGGACATGCCCGAGGTTGAACCGCCCGAACCGACCCGGCTCGGCGAACTCGTATGGCTCGAGCCATATCCCGACGCCCTCCTCGAGGGTGCGATCGACGTGCCGCTCGGCCCCGAGGCCCGGTATGAGCAGACCGAAGCCATCTCCCTGGCCTTCGTCACCGCCCTTCAGGTCCTGCCGCCTCGCCAGCTCGCCGTGCTCATCCTGCGCGACGTCCTCGGATTCCACGCCAACGAGGTGGCCGACATGCTCGACTCGACCGTCGAATCGGTCAACAGCGCCCTCAAACGGGCCCGCGCCAGTCTGCAGCGCCGGCAGCCGCCGACCGACGCGCGCGAACCGGCTCCCGCCCCCGACTCAACCTCCGAGCAGGCCCTCGTGGCGGACTTCGTCCGCGCCTACGAGTCCGGCGATCTCGACGCGCTGGTCGCCCTGCTCACCGACGATATCCACGTCTCCATGCCACCGATTCCCCTCGAATACCAGGGCCGCGACGTCGTGGCCCGCCTCTTCGCCAGCATCTTCCGCTCGGGCAGGAGGGTTGACCTCGTGCCGACGCGAGCCAATGGTCAGCCGGCGTTCGGGGCCTACCTGCGCGCCTCCACCGGCATCCGCCATGGAACCGGCCTGTTCGTCCTCACCCTCACCGGCGACCGGATCTGCGCCTTCACCCGCTTCGACAACAGCGTGTTCCCATGGTTCGGGCTGCCGCGATCGCTTCCTTAGCCGATAGGCAGCTTCAGCGCCTTCGTCCTGGATA
>Ga0307278_10000362_pt1 | contig 22867 bp, 19 predicted proteins | sample ER_DNA_117_FD_194482 | JGI IMG/M metagenome (GOLD analysis project Ga0307278, IMG submission 194482) | Bulk soil microbial communities from the East River watershed near Crested Butte, Colorado, United States - ER_DNA_117 | ecosystem: Environmental > Terrestrial > Soil > Floodplain | place...
CGTCGCAGCGCTTCTCGCTGCGGACCGCGGCCGACCCCTTCGACGTCTACCGGGTCCTGCGCGTGGTCAACCCCTCGCCCTACATGTACTTCCTGCGCCTGCCCGAGGTCACTCTCTCCGGCTCCTCACCGGAGGTGCTGGTCACCGTGCAGGATGGCACGGCCACGATGCGCCCGATCGCCGGCACCCGGCCGCGCGGCGCCGACCCGGCCGCCGACGCCGCCCTCGAGGCGGAGCTTCGTGCCGACGAGAAGGAGCGGGCCGAGCACGTCATGCTCGTCGACCTGACCCGCAACGACCTCGGCCGGGTCTGCCGGCCGGGCACCGTCAAGGTCGGCGACTTCATGCGGGTGGAGCGCTACTCCCACGTCATGCACCTGGTCTCCGACGTGGCCGGGGAGCTGTCCGAGGGGGTCAGCGCGTTCGACGTGTTCGCCGCCGCCTTCCCCGCCGGGACCGTGTCGGGCTCGCCCAAGGTGCGCGCGATGGAGATCATCGACGAGCTGGAGCGGCACCGGCGCGGCCCCTACGCCGGCTGCGTCGGCTACTTCGACTTCTCCGGCAACCTCGACACCTGCATCACCATCCGCACCTGCGTGTTCGTCGGCGACCAGGTCCATTGCCAGGCCGGCGCCGGGGTGGTGGCCGACTCCGTGCCCGAGCTGGAGGAGCGCGAGACCGAGGCGAAGGCGCGCGTGCTGCTCAGCGCCATCGCCGCCGCGGAGGCCCTCGGCCGCCGTGGCTAGCGGCCGCGCCTCGCTGCGTGCCGGCGTGCTGGCGGCCCTGGCCGGGGCGCTGCTGGCGCTCACCGGCGCCGGCCGGCCGTGGGCGCGGGTGTCGAGCGCGGTCGAGCTGCCCGGCCTCGGCCGCGGTGCCTTCGGCGGCGCCAGCCTCAGCGGCAACGACCTCGCCCCGCTGTCCGGCCTCGCCCTGCTCGCCCTGGTGCTGGTCCTCGGCATCGCGGCGACGCGCGGCCGCGGCCGGGTGGTGGTCGGGCTCGCGCTCGCCGCCCTCGGGTTGGGACTGATCGCCGCGACCGTGGTGGCTGCGGGCCGGGCCGGCGACCAGGCCGCCGAGCGCGCCCGGCGCGGCCAGCTCGAAGGGATCGCGGCCGGGTCCGTCGAGGTGGCCACGCCCCGCGTCGGCCCGTTGCTGGTCGTGACGGGCGGGCTGCTGGTCGCCGCGGCGGGCGCCGAGGCGGTCCGCCGCGGCCGGGACTGGCCGGCACTGGGCGCCGCCTTCCGCGCCCCGCCCGACCGTCCGGCGGTCGCCGAAGGCGACGGAGAGCCGCCCTGGGAGGGAGACTAGTCGGGCCCTGGAGCTTTACCTGGCTCGAACATCCCCGTGAGGGAGCCCCGAACCTGCGACGAGCAGGATCTCCGCGGGCCATGCAGCGGGCCAGGTAGGCGGCTTTAGGAGGTGGGCCGCAGCGCCGCCGCGCCGGCTCGACTGAGGAGCGACGATGGAGCCGCAGGCGACGGAGGAGCGACGAGGGAAGCCGGCGCATCAAGGCGGCGGCGGCCCACCGACGTTTCAACCAAAGGGCACCGTCCTGATCGTCGAGGACGAGCAGTCGATCGCCGACCTCGTCCGCCTCTACCTGGAGCGCGAGGGCTTCACGGTGGAGTGGCGCAGCGACGGCCGCTCCGGGCTGGCGGCGGTGGAGGCCACCCGGCCGAGGCTGGTCGTGCTGGACCTGATGCTGCCGGCCCTGGACGGCTTCGAGGTCCTCAAGGCGCTGCGCGGCGGCGGCGGGCGCCTGCCGGTGATCGTGGTCACCGCGCGCGAGGAGGAGGCCGACCGCGTGCTCGGCCTGGAGCTCGGCGCCGACGACTACGTCACCAAGCCGTTCTCCCCGCGGGAGCTGGTCGCCCGCGTCAAGGCGGTGCTGCGGCGCAGCGAGACCGAGCCCGCCGAGGGGCCGGAGCCGCCCATGCACCTCGGCGACCTCACCGTCGACGCCGCCCGCCACGAGGTCACCTTCGAGGGCCGGCCGGTGCAGCTCACCGCGCGCGAGTTCGAACTGCTCGCCTACCTGGTCCGTAACCGCGGGCTGGTGCTCAGCCGTGACCAGATCCTCGAGCGGGTCTGGGGCTACTCCTACCCGGCCGACACCCGCACGGTCGACGTCCATATCCGGCAGGTCCGGGCCAAGCTGGGGGAGCGAGCGCCGATCGTGACCGTCCGGGGCGTCGGCTACAAGGCCGACGACCGGCGATGAGCGAGACGGCGCGCCCGCACGCCGGCGGCCCGGCGGGCTCGCTGCGCGGCCGCCTCGTCCGCCTGCTGGTCGTGGTGGTCGCCGGGGTCGCCCTGCTGATGGGGATCATCACCCTGTCGCTGGTGCGGCTGCTGCCCGCCCGCGGGCTCGAACAGAACCTGGCCGACCAGGCCGACGCGGTCGCCACCGCCGACATCGGCTTCCGGCCCTGCATCGGCGCGACCGCCCTGCGCTCGGTCGGCACGGAGGTGTACCTGGTCAGCGCGGACGGCAGAGCACGCCGGCCGCCCTGCGACACGGCCCGGACGGTGCGCCGCGAAGCGCTCGCCCCGGCACCGGAGGTCGACCTGACCGCCATGGTGGCGCAGGGCGTGGCCACCTCCGGCGTGAGCGGCGGGGTCGCCTACGCCTACAGGCCGGTCCCGGCCCCGGGGGTGCGCCGCGCCGCCGCCGTGCTGCTCGCCCACCGCACCGGCGCGCCGAGCGCCGGCCTGCTCGGCCTGGTCGGCCGGCGGCTGGCGCTCGCGGGGCTGCTCGCGGTGGTCGCGGCGGCCGGGGTCGCCTGGCTGGTGGCCGACCGGCTGACCGCGCCGCTCGGCCGGCTGGTCGCCGCCGCCCGCAGCATCGGCACCGGCGACCTCGGCACCAGGGTCGCGGTCGAGGGCGACGACGAGGTGGCCGAGGTCGCCGACGCGTTCAACGATATGGCGCTCGCGCTCGAGCACGAGCAGGCCGAGCAGCGTGCCTTCCTCGCCAGCGTCGGGCACGAGCTGAAGACCCCGCTCACCACCGTGCAGGGCTACACCGAGGCGCTGCTCGACGGCACCGTCGACAGCCCCGAGGAGCGGCGCAACAGCCTCGAGCGCATCCACGGCGAGACCCTGCGGCTCGCCCGGCTGGTGCAGGACCTGCTCGACCTCGCCCGGCTCGGCCGCGGGCAGTTCGCCGTCGCCCTGGTCGACGCGGACGCCGGCGCGGTGCTGCGGGAGGCGGCCGCCGCCGCCGGCGAGCGCGCCACCGCCCGCGGCGTGACCGTCCAGCAGCATCTCGAAGGGGCGCTCGCCGCGCACGTCGACCCTGGCCGGCTGCGGCAGGTACTCGACAACCTGCTCGACAACGCCACCAGGTCGAGCCCGCCCGGCCGGGCGGTGATGGTGGCCGCCCGCGCCCTGCCCGACGGCTCGGTGGAGGCGGCCGTGGTCGACCAAGGCCCCGGGATCGCCGAGGAGGACCTGCCGCGCGCCTTCGAGCGCGGCTACCTGTGGTCGCGCTACCGGCGCACCCGCACCGTCGGCTCCGGCCTCGGCCTGGCCATCGTCAAGGCCCTGTGCGACGCCATGGGCATCGCCATCCGCGCAGAGCGGGCCGCCGGCGGCGGCACCGCCTTCCGGCTGCTCCTGCCGCCCCGCCGCGGCATGGCGACCTGGAGTAGCGGCCGGGTCGGCCTCCCGGCCGCCGGCAACGGCCCCGGCGCCCCACGGGACCGAGGCGCCCTGCGGTAACGGCGGCCGCCCGGCCGCGATCCCGCGGCCGGTCTCATATCCGATAATCCATTCGCATACCAGACACCGCCCCGCGGCGCCTCACCCTGGGCGGGCCCTGCACCGGGCCATCCGCGACAGCCAGCAGCCGCCCGGCGGCGGGCGGGCGACCACTAGAATGCTCCGCGTGCCGACCTCACCAGCCAGCCCGTTCCTCGCCCGCGCCGTGGCCGACGCGCGTGCGGCCAGCGAGGGCCGCGCCGCCGGCCTGCCGCTGGCGGAACTGCGCGCCCGCGCGGCCGCGCTGCCACCGGCCAGGCCGTTCCGGGACGCCCTGACCGGCGCGGACACCGCCGTGATCGCCGAGATCAAGCGCCGCTCCCCGGCAAAGGGCGAGTTGCGTGTGGACCTCGACCCGGCCGCGCTCGCGACCGCGTACGCCCGTGGGGGCGCAGCCGCCGTGAGCGTGCTCACCGAGCCGGTGCACTTCGCCGGCAGCCCGGAGGACCTGCGCGCCGCCCGTGCCGCGGTGGGCCTGCCGGTGCTCCGCAAGGACTTCGTGACCGTGCCGTACCAGGTGTGGGAGGCGCGCGCCTGGGAGGCGGACGCGGTGCTGCTGATCGTGGCCGCGCTGGCCCCCGCGCTCCTCGCCGACCTGCTCGCCGAGGCGGCGGCGGCCGGGCTGGACGCGCTGGTGGAGGTGCACAGCGAGGAGGAGGCGGCCACCGCGGCGGCAGCCGGCGCCGGCCTCGTCGGCGTGAACGCCAGGAACCTGGCCACCCTGCAGGTCGACCAGGGCCGCCTGGCGCAGGTCGCCCACGCCCTGCCGCCGGGCGCCACGGTCGTGGCCGAGAGCGGCATCGGCAACCGCGCCGACGTGCTGGCCGCCGAGGCGGCCGGCGCGCACGCCGTACTGGTGGGGGAGTCGCTGGTCCGCTCCGACGACCCTGCGACCACGCTGGCAGGCCTGCTCGGCCGGCCGGCGACCGATCGAGCCGGCGCTAGGGACACCAGCGAGGTGGCCCACCGAAGCGTTTGAGTAAAGGAGGGGCAGATATGGCCGAGCCGAGGAAGGTCCTGCTGACCGAGGACGAGATCCCGTCCGCCTGGTTCAACGTCGTGCCCGCGCTGCCGAACCGGCCAGGCCCCTACCTGCACCCGCAGACCCGGGAGCCGGTCGGCCCGGAGGCGCTGGCGCCGCTGTTCCCGATGGCGTTGATCCAGCAGGAGGTCTCGGCCGAGCAGTGGGTCGACATCCCCGGTCCGGTGATCGACACCTACCGGCTGTGGAGGCCGACCCCGCTGGTGCGCGCGCTCGACCTGGAGCAGGCCCTGGGGACGCCCGCCCGCATCTACTACAAGTACGAGGGCGGCTCGCCGGCCGGCTCGCACAAGCCCAACACCGCGGTGGCGCAGGCCTACTACAACTCGGCCGAGGGGGTCCGCCGGCTGACCACCGAGACCGGCGCGGGCCAGTGGGGCAGCGCCCTGGCGTTCGCCTGCGCCCGCTTCGGCCTGGAGTGCCGCGTCTACATGGTGCGCACCTCCTACGACACCAAGCCCTACCGGCGCTCGCTGATGGAGACCTGGGGCGCGTCGGTGGTCCCCTCGCCCAGCCCGGAGACCGCCGCCGGCAGGGCGGTGCTCGCCGCCCAGCCCGACTCGCCCGGGTCGCTCGGCATCGCCATCTCCGAGGCGGTCGAGGTCGCCGGCGGCGCCGACGACACCCACTACGCGCTCGGCAGCGTGCTCAACCACGTGCTGCTGCACCAGACGGTCATCGGGCTCGAGCTCAAGGAGCAGCTCGCCAAGATCGCCGTGCAGCCCGACGTGCTGGTCGCCTGCGTCGGCGGCGGGTCGAACTTCGGCGGCTTCACCTTCCCGCTGCTCGCCGAGAAGCTCGCCGGGCGCTCCCAGACGCGGATCGTCGCGGTCGAGCCGACCGCCGCCCCCACCTTGACCAAGGGCCGCTACGACTACGACCTCGGCGACCAGGCCGGCATGACGCCGCTGATGCCGATGTACACGCTCGGCTCGGACTTCGTGCCCGCCCCGATCCACGCCGGCGGGCTGCGCTACCACGGCGACTCCCCGATCGTGTCGATCCTGGCCAAGGAGGGCCACATCGAGGCGGTCGCCTACCCACAGTCCAAGGTGTTCGAGGCGGCCGTGCAGTTCGCCCGCACCGAGGGGATCCTGCCGGCGCCCGAGCCGGCGCACGCCATCCGCGCGGTGGTCGACGAGGCGTTGCGCTGCAAGGAGGAGGGCAAGGCGGAGACGATCGTGTTCAACCTCTGCGGCCACGGCCACTTCGACCTCAAGGCCTACGAGGACTACCTCAGCGGGGACCTGCTCGATGTCTGACCCCGGCCGCCGGGGCACCACCGGCACGGCAACTCCCGGCACCTCCGCCCCGGCGGGCGCCAACGGCCGCGTCCCGGCCGCCGGCCCCGCCGCGGGCCGGTTGCTGCCGGTACCGCACCCGCCGGACCTGGGCGGCCACTTCGGGCCGTGGGGTGGCCGCTTCGTGCCCGAGGTGCTGATGGCCGCGCTCGACGAGCTGGCCGCCGCCTTCGAGGAGGCGACCGCGGCGGCGGACTTCCAGGCCGAGCTGGACGAGCTGCGCCGCACCTACGCCGGCCGGCCAACGCCGCTGTACCGTGCGGGCCGCCTCTCCGGCGAGCTGGGCGTGGACCTCTGGATCAAGCGCGAGGACCTGCTCCACACCGGCGCCCACAAGCTCAACAACTCGCTCGGCCAGCACCTGCTGACGCGGCGCATGGGCAAGCGGCGGGTGATCGCCGAGACCGGCGCCGGCCAGCACGGCGTCGCCACCGCCACGGTGGCCGCCCTGCTCGGCCAGGAGTGCGTCGTCTACATGGGCGAGGAGGACACCCGGCGCCAGCGCCTCAACGTGGTCCGCATGCGGCTGCTCGGCACGGAGGTCCGCTCGGTCGCCAGCGGCACCGCCACCCTCAAGGACGCCATCAACGAGGCGCTGCGCGACTGGGTGGAGTCGGTGCCGACGACCCACTACGCGATCGGCTCGGTGGTCGGCCCGCACCCCTTCCCGGTGATGGTGCGCGAGTTCCAGCGGGTCATCGGCGAGGAGACCCGCGCCCAGGTGCTGGCCGCGACCGATCGCCTGCCCGACCTGGTGGTCGCGTGCGTCGGCGGCGGCTCCAACGCGGCCGGGATGTTCGCTCCCTTCGTCGACGACGAGGTGCGGCTCGTCGGCGTCGAGGCCGGCGGCCGGGGGGCGGGGCCGGGCGACAACGGCGCCCCGCTGAACTTCGGTGAGGACGGCGTGCTGCACGGCGCCCGCTCCTACGTCCTGCAGGACCCGGACGGCCAGGTGCTGCCGACCCACTCGGTCTCGGCCGGCCTCGACTACCCGGGCGTCGGCCCGGAGCACGCCTTCTGGCTCGACAGCGGCCGCGTGGCCTACCGGCAGGTCGGCGACGCCGCCGCCCTGGAGGCGTTCGGGCTGCTGGCCAGGACCGAGGGCCTGCTGCCGGCCCTCGAGCCGGCCCACGCCCTGGCCTGGCTGACCGAGGCGGTCGCCAGCGGCAAGGTCGCCCGCGGCTCGCTGGTCGTCCTCACCCTCTCGGGTCGCGGCGACAAGGACGTCGACACGGTCGCCGGCCTGGAGGGCGGGGCCGGTGCCTGAGCACACGGCCGCGCGGCCCGGCGCGGCCGATCAGCCGGGGGCGGGAGCCGCCGCCCAGCCCGCCGCAGGGGCCCGGCCCGGTGGGCACGCCGCCGACGGGCGGCCGCCGGTGGAGCGGCTGGAGGAGCGGCTCGGCGAGATCCGCGCCCAGGGCCGCGCCGCGCTGATCGGCTACGGCGTGGCGGGCTTCCCGGACCGGGACGTGTCGCTGGCGGCGTTCCGCGCCATGGCCGAGGCCGGCGCCGACGTGCTCGAGGTTGGGCCGCCCTACTCCGACCCGCTGATCGACGGGCCGGTGATCCAGGACGCGGTGCGCGAAGCGCTCGACCGCGGCATCCGCGTTGACGACGTGCTCGCCATGGTCGGCGAGCTGACCGCCTCGGTGGCCGCCCCGGTCGTGCTGCTCGTCTACTACAACCTGGTCGCCCACCGCGGGCCGGAGCGCTTCGCCCGCGACCTGGCCGCCGCCGGGGCCTGTGGCGCGGTCGTGCCGGACCTGCCGCCGGAGGAGGCCGGGCCGTGGCTCGCCGCCGCCGCCGCGGCCGGCGTCGCCCCGATCTTCCTGGCGGCACCCACCTCCACCGAGGCGCGCCTGGCGGCGCTCAGCGCGGCCGGCCGCGGCTTCGTGTACGCGCAGGCGTCGCTCGGCGTGACCGGCTTTCGCGCCTCACTCGCCGCCGGGGTCGACGAGCTGACCGCGCGCGTCCGTGCCCACACCGACCGGCCGGTGTGCGTCGGCATCGGCGTGTCCAACGCCGAGCAGGCCGCCACGGTGGCCCGCTTCGCCGACGGTGTGATCGTGGGCACCGCCCTGGTCCGCCGCCTCGGCCAGGACGGCGTCGCCGGTGTGCGCGCCCTCACCGCCGAGCTGGCCGCGGCGGTCCGCGGCGCGCGCCGCCCCGTCCCCGACGCCACCGGCTGAGCCTGCCGCAGGCGGCGGCCAGCCCGCGAGGTCCGCGCGGGTCGCCACGGCAAGCGACCGTGGAGCGACGCGGTGGTGCGCCATGGCCGCTCTGCTGTAGGCCGTCCGGCGGCCAGTGCGGTGGTCACCGGGGCTTCGCGCACTATTCGGCATAGCCCAATTGGATCATTCCAGGGTCCTTTACTCATATGCTGTTCGCGGGGGAAGCGGCGATATGGCAGCATGCGGGCGCTCTGTCCGTGACAGGACGAGGACAGGTCGGAGAGGAACGGGTCGGCGTGGCACGCAAGCCGGGACAGGAAGGGCCGTCGCGGCTCGAGATGGTCAAGGTCTGGCTGCTCGACCCGCGTAGCCTGCTCGCCCTGCGCCGGCGCGTCGCCGAGGTCCGGCTCACGCGGCGCTCCCTGCTCGCCGCCGGCATGGCGGTGTGGCTGCTGTACGCCGCCCTGGTGTGGCAGTTCGGTGGCCGGCGGCTGGACGACTGCACCTCGCTGGCCTGCCGCGCCCTGCTCGGCGGGCTGCCGTTCGGGCCGGGCGACGCCACGCCTCCCGCGGCGGCGGCCGGTCCCTCCACCCCGGCGCCCCCGGTGAGCGGCGGCGGCCTGGCACCCGGCACCGCGCCCTCCAGCAGCCGCGGGACGACGACCACCACGACCATGCCCCTTCTCCCGGTCGTCATCCTGGTCCCGTCGACGACCGGCGTGCCGCCGCCCACAGCGGGCGAGACCACCACCACCCTCGTGACCCCGGTGGATCCTGGCTCGTCGACCACCACGACGACCACCACGACCGTGCCCGAGTGTAAGCCGAAGAAGAACGGGAAGTGCAAGCCGAAGCAGCACCCGAAGGCCTGGCACTGGTGGTGGCCGCGGCACCTCGCGAACTTCCGCGGCGGGTGGTGAGGCGCGGCCTCAGCCTGCCGCCGGCTCGCGGCGCAGCTCGTGGATCACCGGGTGGTGGCCCTTCTGGAAGACCTGCGTCGCGCGCTCGGGCCGCCACCACGGCCGCGCGCCGGCCAGGCAGCGCTCGAACAGCCGCAGCTCGTGGGTGAGGACCACCAGGCGGGCGCCGGGCGCGGCGACCCGCGCGGCCTCGCGGAGCACCGCCGGATAGAGCGTGGCGTTGTCCTCGTGCGACCCCATGCGGTGCCCGTACGGCAGGTCGGCGAGGAGCACGTCCACGCCACCGTCGCGCAGGCCGAGCCGGGTGGCGTCCATCCTGGCGAGCGCGGCCCTGCCGCCAAGCCCGGCGGCGGCCAGGTTGGTACGTGCACCCGTGAGCGCGTCCGGGTCGAGGTCGCAGCCGAGCGCGCCCGCCGCCGGCCCGCGCGCCAGCCGCTCGACCAGCAGCGTCCCCGAGCCGCACATCGGGTTCAGCACCCGGTCGCCCGGCCTGGGCCCGGTCACCTCCACCATGGCCGCCGCGATGGTGGCGTTCACCGCCCCCGGCAGGTGATGGACCCGCCACGCCCGCGTCGCCAGCGGCCGCGGTGACAGCCGGGTGAGCAGCTCCCAGCCGTCCGCCGCCCGCCGGATGCGCAGCAGCAGCTCGCCGTCCTCGGGGTCGTAGTCCAGCCCGGTGCGCCGGCGCAGCTCCTCGACCAGCCGCCTGACCGCGCTCGACTCCCGCCCGGGCACCGACAGCCGGAACGACCCGAACGCCCCCACCGGGTGCAGCCCCCGCACGGTCTCCACCTGCGCGAACAGCCGCTCGTCCCCGAGCAGCGCGCTCGGCCGCCGCCCCTGGAACCGCGCCACCAGATAGGCCGCCACCGGCGTCCGCAGCCGCAGCAGCGCCCCCAGCGACCCGGAGTAGCCGAAGCGCACCGCACCACGTTCCGCCCCGGAATCGACCCGCGCCCGCCCACCGAGGACCCGCTCCAGCTCGCCGGCCACGAACGGCTCCAGCCCAGGCAGCACCTCGCACTCGACGGCGACGGTCGCGGCTGCAGGGCTGGGGAAGCCGCCCCGGCGCTGCGCAGCGGCCCTACCCGAGGTCGTGCGCTTGCCGGTCACATTCCTGCCACGTGGCGAGCCCGGCTGCCCGCGAGCGCCCCTCATCGGGGCTCACCCGTGCGGGAAAGGGGAACACGTCGTCGCCGGCCGGCGGCGACGTCCAGTGGTGCCCGAGGCGGGACTCGAACCCGCACGCCCTTTCGGGCAATGGCTTTTGAGGCCATCGCGTCAGCCGGTTGCGCCACTCGGGCAGCTTGTCTGATTAATCCATTCAGGATCATCCAAAGGGAGGGTAGCGCATCCGTTGCGGCGCCGGACGCCGCGCAAGGTGAGTGACCAGGCCTTGTCGGCGGTCTCGACCTGGGTGCGAGTGGCTGGTAGGTTCGGCGCTGGCGCCTATCCGAGGGTACCGGTAGGAAAGCGAGACACGGGAGGCGGCGTTCGACATGGTCGAGGCTGTCCATACGGGCGCCCAGCTCATAGTTTCCACAGTTGCGTTGCGGTACAGTGCGGCCGTCGCGACCTGGCCCGACGCCGCGGTGGGACGTCCGTCGGACGGTGGCTTGGGTCGCCAACATTCGCTGCGCCTCGGTGGGGTAGCCCCGACCGCCGTTGGCGCAAGGTCACGGGGCACGCGACATGGAAGGGGGCAAGACCCTTGAAGCATCGGATACTTCCGGGGCTCGCCGTTGCCGTGATCCTGGCGATGGTGGCGACCGGATGCTCCAGGGAGTCAGGCGGCGGCGGCGGGGGCGAAGCCAAGAAGACCGCCAAGATCGGCGTGATCGCGCCGCTCACCGGCCCGCTGTCGGCTCTGGGTCTTGGCATCAAGAACAGCGTCGACCTGGCCGTCAAGCAGGCCAACACGAAGGGCACCGTCCCGGGCTACACCCTGGTGCTCGACGCGCAGGACGACGCGGCCACCCCGGCGACGGGGGCGAACGCGGCCAACAAGCTGGCCAGCGACGACACCCTGGCCGGCGTGATCGGCACGCTGAACTCCTCGGTGGCCCAGCAGGTGGCGCCCGTGCTGGCCAAGGCCAGCATCGCGCAGATCTCGCCGGCCAACACCAACCCCACGCTGACCTTGGGCCAGAAGTTCCTGGACAGCCCCGCGCGGGTGTGGCCCACCTACTTCCGGGTGTGCACCACCGACGCGGTCCAGGGGCCCTTCGCGGCCGACTACGCCAGCAAGCAGGCGGCGTTCAAGACGGTCGTGACCATCCACGACAAGAAGACCTACGGCCAGGGTCTGGTCGCCGAGTTCACCAAGCAGTTCGAGAAGGACGGCGGCAAGGTGCTCTCGGGCGAGACGATCAACCCCGGTGACCGCGACTTCGGCGCGGTCGCCAGCAAGGTCGCCAGCGCCAAGCCGGACTTCGTCTATTACGGCGGGGAGTACCCCGAGGCCGGGCCGTTGTCGGCGCAGATCAAGGACCGCGGCTTCAAGGGCCCGCTGTTCGGCGGCGACGGCATCTACGCCGACGACTTCATCAAGGGCGGCGGCGGCAAGAAGGCCGACGGCGACCTGGCCACCTCGGTCGGCGCGCCGACCGAGAAGCTGGACACGGCCAAGAAGTTCGTCAGCGACTACGCGGCCGCCGGCTACAAGGAGCCATACTCCGCCTACGGCGCGTTCTCGTACGACGCGGCGAACATCCTGATCCAGGCGATGTCGAAGTCGCTCGGTGAGGGCACGGTCAAGGACAACCGCACCAAGATCCTCGACGCGCTGAACCAGACCAAGGACTACAACGGTGTGGTCGGCACGACCAGCTTCGACCAGTACGGCGACACCTCCAATAAGGTCCTCACCGTCTACAAGGTCACAAGCGAGAAGTGGGCCGACGTCTTCTCCGGCACCTTCGAAGGCGGGAGCTGACCGTCGGGCGCGGGCGGGCCGTCCTCCTCGGGCGGCCCGCCCGGTCCCATTCCGACGTCCCGGGACAGGCTCGTCCGGGTCGTGATCCTCGACCGGGGAGCACCGTAGCGTGGCAGAACTGATCCAGCCGCTCATCAACGGCATCACCAAGGGCTCCTACTACGCCCTCATCGCCCTCGGCTACACGATGGTGTACGGCATCATCCAGCTGATCAACTTCGCCCACGGCGAGGTCTACATGCTGGGCTCGTTCATCGGCTTGTGGACCTTCAACTTCGGGGCGACGAACTTCGGCTGGGGCGTCACCTCGATCATGGGTCTGGTGACGGTGCTGCTCGTCTCGACCGCGCTGACGCCGACGATCGGCATCGCCCTCGAGCGCTTCGCCTACCGCCCGTTACGCAACGCACCCCGGCTGGCCCCGCTGATCACCGCCCTCGGAGCCAGCTTCGTCTTACAACAGGCGGTAGCGGTGTTCTACAGCCGTGACTTCTTACCCTTCCCACGATTGTTCCCCGACGCGAGCTTCACCCTGGCTGGTGTGCTGATCAAGTGGCTGTGGGTGTTCATGGTGGTGGTCGCGCTGGTCCTGATGGGCGCGCTCGCCGCGTTCATCCGCGGCACGCGGCTCGGCAAGGCGATGCGGGCGACCGCCGAGGACCGTGACACCGCCAGGCTGATGGGCATCGACGTCGACAACATCATCCTGCTGACCTTCGTGATCGGCTCCGCCCTCGCCGGGGTCGGCGGCGTGCTCACCGGCATGTACCTCGGCCAGGTCAACTTCTTCATGGGCTTCATCGCCGGGCTCAAGGCGTTCACCGCCGCGGTCCTCGGCGGCATCGGCAACATCACCGGCGCGGTCCTCGGCGCGTTCCTGCTCGGTATCCTCGAGTCGTACGGGACCAACTACCTCGGCGGGCAGTGGCAGGACGTGTTCGCCTTCGGCGTGCTCATCCTCGTGCTGGTGTTCCGCCCGACCGGGCTGCTGGGAGAGCGGGTGGGTGGCTGATGACGGCGACCACGACCACGCGGCCGGCGACCACCCGCGGCGCCACCCTGAGGGAATCGGTGGCGCGCAGATGGGCGCGGGTGCGGCTGCCACTGCTGGCGGCGCCGGTCGGGGGCGTGGTCGGCATCGTCGGCGCGGTGCTGTACTGGACCGTGGCGACGCTGATCTCCGCGGCGAGGGGCCTGCCCCTGTCCGGCAACCTGTACAACTTCGGCGTCGGCGGCGTGCGCCTCTACGTGCTGCTCCTGGCGGTCGCGGCGACCGCGCTCGGCGTGCTGGCGCTGCGCCGGCCCGCCCTGCGCAACGACCGCATCGGCCGCGTGCTCGGCTGGCTCGGGCTCGGCGTGGCCGCCGTGCCGCTGGGCTGGCTGCTCGTCCTCGAGCTGTTCGAGGGCCTGTCGGTCAGCAAGGTCGGCCCCGGTCCCTGGGTGGCCATCGTGGGTGGCGTGGTGGTCTGGATGGCCGGCCGCAGCCTGCTGGACGCCGACGCTCCGGCACCGCGCGACCAGCCGTGGGAGCGCCGCTCGCGCGCCACCGACGTGTCCCTGGTGCTGCTCATCGAGCTGCTCGGCTTCCTCGTCTTCTTCTGGGGCGTGCGGGTCGACGATCCGGGCGAGTTCGTCGGCTACTTCCTCGCCCTGGTGGCGGCCGCGCTCGCGCTCGTCCGGCTCGGTGTCCTCAAGGGCCTCGCCGGCCCGTTCGAGCGTGAGCGTCTGGTGGCGCTCGTGGCGATGGTCGTGCTCCTGGTCCTGTTCCCGCCGCTGCAGAAGGTGCTGTCCGACGACACCTTCTGGGTCCGCGTCGCCGCCCAGGCCGGCATCTTCGTGGTCGCCGCCCTCGGGCTGAACATCGTGGTCGGCTCCGCCGGCCTGCTCGACCTCGGCTACGTGGCCTTCGTCGGCATCGGCGCCTACACCGCGGCGCTGGTCGGCAACGCCGGGCTGGCCCGCTTCCAGTTCCCGCACATTCCGTTCCTGCTGGTCATGTTGATCCTGTCGCCGGTGGTCGCCGCCTTCTTCGGGGTGTTGCTCGGCGCGCCGACGCTGCGGCTGCGCGGCGACTACCTGGCCATCGTGACCCTCGGGTTCGGCGAGATCGTGCGCATCACCCTGAACAACCTCGACCCGATCACCGGCGGGCCGAACGGGATCGCCTCGATCCCCGCGCCGGCGCTGTTCGGCACCTCGCTGTCCGACGGCGTCACGATCGGGGGCCTCGAGCTGTCGGGCAACGCCATGTACTACTACCTGACGCTGATCCTGATCGCGCTGGTGCTCGGGGTGATCTACCGGCTCAACGACTCCAGGCTCGGGCGCGCGTGGGTGGCCATCCGCGAGGACGAGGTGGCCGCCGCGGCCATGGGCATCAACACCACCATCACCAAGCTGTTCGCCTTCGGGGCGGGCGCGTTCTTCGCCGGCATGGCCGGCTCGGTCGACGCGCACTTCGGCACCCAGGTCTCGCCGGACTCCTACGTGTTCCAGATCTCGGTGCTGATCCTGGCGATGGTGGTGCTCGGCGGGCTGGGGAGCCCGCCAGGGGTCGTCCTCGGCGCGGCCCTGCTGGTGTTCCTGCCCGAGAAGCTGCGCGACCTGTCCGACATCCGCTTCCTGCTGTTCGGGATCGCGCTGGTGCTGATCATGCGCTTCCGGCCGGAGGGGCTGCTGCCGTCGGCGCGCCGCCGCCGCGAGCTGCACGCCGCGGGCGAGGAGGCGGCCGTCGAGTCCCAGCAGCTCTACGACGTCAGAGGGGTCTAGATGTCCCAGGAACCGCGAGAGCAGGCCAGCGCGGCGCCGCCGGACGCCCCTGGCGACGGCCTGGTGCTGGAGGCGCGCGCCGTCACCCGGCGGTTCGGCGGCCTGGTCGCCGTGCGCGAGGTCGACTTCACCGTCGGCCGGCGCGAGATCCACGGGCTGATCGGCCCCAACGGCGCCGGCAAGACCACCTTCTTCAACTGCATCACCGGCATCTTCGCGCCGAGCTCCGGCGACATCCTGTTCGAGGACCGGCGCGTCAACGGGCTGCCGCCCGACCGCATCACCCGGCTCGGGATCGCGCGGACGTTCCAGAACCTGCGCCTGTTCGGCAACATGACCGCGCTCGAGAACGTCATGGTCGGACGGCACTGCCGCACCCGCGAGGGCGTGTTCGGCGCGGTGCTGCGCACCGGCCGCTTCCGGCGCGAGGAGCAGGAGAGCCGCGACCAGGCCATGGAGCTGCTGGAGTTCGCCGGCCTGCGCGGCAAGGAGGAGGAGAGCGCGCGCAACCTGTCCTACGGCGACATGCGCCGCCTGGAGATCGCCAGGGCGCTGGCCACCCAGCCGAAGCTGCTGCTGCTGGACGAGCCCACCGCCGGCATGAACCCGCAGGAGACCTCGCGGGCCGCCGCGCTGGTCGAGCGCATCCGCGGCCAGGGCCTCGCCATCGTGGTGATCGAGCACGACATGAAGTTCCTGATGAGGATCTCCGACCGGGTCACCGTCCTGGACCATGGCGAGAAGCTGGCCGAGGGCAGGCCGCAGGAGGTCCAGCGGGACCCGAAGGTGATCGAGGCCTACCTCGGGAAGGCGGCGTCGTAGATGGGCGAGGTCCTGCTCGACGTCAAGGACATCCACGTCTTCTACGGCAACATCGAGGCCGTCAAGGGAGTCAGCTTCCACGTCGACCGGGGGGAGATCGTCTGCCTCATCGGCGCCAACGGCGCCGGCAAGACGACCACCCTGCGGACCATCTCCAGCCTGCTGCGGCCGGGCGAGGGCGCGGTCTTCTACGAGGGCCAGCGGATCGACCTGCTGCCGGCCCACGACGTGGTGCGCCACGGCGTGGCCCACGCGCCGGAGGGCCGGCGCATCTTCCCGCGCATGAGCGTGCGCGAGAACCTCGACATGGGCGCCTTCATCCGCCGTGACGCGGAGCAGGGGGCGGACATGGACCGGGTGTTCGAGCTGTTCCCGATCCTGTCGGAGCGGGCCCGCCAGGCCGCGGGCACCCTGTCCGGCGGCGAGCAGCAGATGCTGGCGATCGGCCGTGCCCTGATGGCCAAGCCGAAGCTGCTGCTGCTCGACGAGCCGTCGATGGGACTGGCTCCGATCGTGGTCCAGCGCATCTTCGACACCATCCGGGAGATCAACCAGCTGGGCACCACGATCCTGCTGGTGGAGCAGAACGCGGCCCAGGCCCTGAGCCTGGCCAACCGTGGCTATGTGATCGAGACCGGCCGGATCGTCCTCGAGAACGACGCCGAGGCCCTGCTCGCCGACGAGCAGGTGCGCAAGGCGTACCTCGGCGAGGAGTGACGGCGGGATCGCTGGGCGGTCGCCGGAGTGGGCCGGCGACCCAGGACGATTGGAGCAAGACCATGGTGGGAAGCGCACGGAGGTGGCGGCTGCTGGCCGGAGGCGTGGGCCTGGCCTTCGTCCTGGCGGCCTGCGGGAGCAACGAGCCCAGCGGGGGCGGGGCGACGGGGACGACCGCCGCCACCGCGGTCGACCAGGCGCTCGCCGCGAAGGTGCCTGACGCGATCAAGTCCGACGGCAAGATCCTCGTCGGGACCGACGCGACCTACGCGCCGAGCGAGTTCCTCGACACCGACGGCAAGACCGTGGTCGGCTTCGACGTCGACCTGTTCAACGCCGTCGCGGCCAAACTGGGCCTGAAGGCCGAGTTCCAGTCGGCGAAGTTCGACGCGATCATCCCAGGCGTGCAGTCGGGGAAGTACGAGATCGGCGTCTCGTCGTTCACCATCAACGACGAGCGTAAGAAGCAGGTCAACATGGTCAGCTACTTCAGCGCCGGCACCCAGTGGGCGGCCAAGAAGGGCAACCCGAGCGGGATCCAGCCCGACGCCGCCTGCGGCAAGAAGGTCGCCGTCCAGACCAGCACCGTCCAGGACACCGACGACCTGCCCAAGCGGCTGAAGGAGTGCACCGGCGCGGGGAAGCCGGCCTTCACCGTCGACCGCTACCAGGACCAGGGTCAGGCGACCGCGGCAGTGGCCACCGGCAAGGACGACGCCATGCTGGCCGACTCCCCGGTGGTCGCCTACGCGGTGAAGCAGAGCAAGGACCAGCTCGAAGCGCTCGGTGACATCTACGAGGCGGCGCCGTACGGTTACGTCATCAAGAAGGACCAGACCGACTTCGCCCAGGCGATCTCCGACGCGGTCAGCGCGCTCATCTCCGACGGAAGCTACAAGACGATTCTGCAGAAGTGGGGGGTCGACGCGGGTGCCATCGACAGTTCGGCGCTCAACCCCTGACGCTCGGGGAGAGCGAGGCAGGGCGTCATGACCGAGACGCAGACGGCGGAACGGGCACAGCCGGAGACGGTCAAGGCGGTGCCCGTCCGCCACCCGGGCCGCTGGATCGCCATCGCCGTGGTCGCCCTGCTTACGGCGATGTTCGTCCACATGCTGGTGACCAACAAGGCGTTCCAGTGGCGCTTCATGTTCGACAACATGTTCCGCCCGCCGGTCATCGAGGGCGTGCGGACGGTGCTCGTGGCCACCGTCCTGTCGATGCTTATCGGCGTCGCGCTCGGGACCGCGATCGCGGTGCTGCGCCTGTCCCCGAACCCGGTGCTCTCCAGCGCCGCCTGGGTCTACACCTGGTTCTTCCGCGCCGTGCCCCGGATCGTGCTGCTGATCCTGTTCGGCAACCTCGGCATCCTCTTCGCCCGCTACGAGTTCGGGGTGCCGTTCGACCACCAGATCGGGAACCTGATCGGGATCGACCTCGACCTGCGGTTCTTCGGCGCGGACGCGCGGACACTCATCACCGGCTTCGTGGCCGGGCTGCTCGGCCTGGCGCTGTCAGAGGCGGCCTACATGGCCGAGATCGTCCGGGCCGGCATCAAGGCGGTCGACCCGGGCCAGCAGGAGGCCGCCCACGCGCTGGGCATGGCGCGGACCACCACCCTGCGCCGGATCGTCCTGCCACAGGCGATGCGGGTGATCGTCCCGCCGACCGGCAACGAGACCATCGCGATGCTCAAGGACACCGCGCTGCTCGCCTTCGTCCCGGTCACCAACGAGCTGTTCTTCCAGCTGCAGGCCATCGGTGCCCGCACCTTCCAGGTCTTCCCGATGCTGGTCGCGGCCTGCATCTGGTACCTGGGGATGACCAGCGTGCTGATGGTCGGGCAGTACTTCCTGGAACGGCGCTTCGGCCGTGGCTTCGCCGGCGGTGGACGGCAGGCGCGCGTGGCCGCGCCGGTGATCGGTGGAGGTTCCCATGGCGCCTGATCTCGTCGACCCCCCTGGCCTCGGTCAAGAAGCGGAACGGCCGATGGTCAAGGCCGAGGCGGTCCACAAGAGCTTCGGCCACCTCCAGGTGCTCAAGGGCATCGACCTGGAGGTACGGCCGAACCAGGTGGTCGTCCTGCTCGGCCCGTCCGGCTCCGGCAAGTCGACCTTCCTGCGCTGCATCAACCACCTGGAGCAGATCAACGGCGGCCGGCTCTGGGTCGACGGCGAGCTGGTCGGCTACCGCGAGGAGGGCGGCAAGCTCCACGAGCTGCGCGACCGTGAGGTGGCCCGCAAGCGCGCCGAGATCGGCATGGTCTTCCAGCGCTTCAACCTGTTCCCACACATGACCGCGCTGGAGAACGTCTGCGAAGCGCCCTGCCAGGTCAAAGGGATGCGCAAGGACGAGTCCCGCCGCCGCGGCCACGAGCTGCTCGACCAGGTCGGCCTGGCCGACAAGGCCGACGTCTACCCGATGCAGCTCTCGGGCGGCCAGCAGCAGCGCGTGGCGATCGCCCGCGCGCTGGCGATGGACCCCAAGCTGATGCTGTTCGACGAGCCCACCAGCGCGCTCGACCCGGAACTGGTCGGCGACGTGCTGGACGCCATGAAGAAGCTGGCCTTGGACGGCATGACCATGATCGTGGTCACCCACGAGATGGGCTTCGCCCGTGAGGTCGGCGACAAGGTCGTGTTCATGGACGAGGGCGTGGTCGTCGAGCAGGGGCCACCGACCGAGGTGTTCGCCAACCCGAAGCACCAGCGCACGCGCACGTTCCTGTCGCGGATCCTCTAATCCGGATGCCCGGCAAGAGAGGGTCCGGCGAGGAGCCGGGTAGCCTTTGGCGCCGTTCGCACCTTCCCCGAGTGCGAACGTTCTCTACTCGGTCCCGACCCCTGCGCCGGACGGAACTCGGGGTCCCCAGGTGCCTCGACTTCTTGGGGAACCCCGATCGTTGGCAAGCTAGCAGCGGCACCGGCAGAGGGTCAACCCGAACGGGCAGCGGCGCGACCAGCACAAGGTTCGGGTATGGACGGTGTCACCTGCAACGATGCAGTCAGCAGAAATCTGCCCTTCGGTTGGGTAACGGACACCACCCGGTCAGGCCTGAAGCTTGCGTTTCAGCTTGGTCTGGATCTGGGTAATGGTGCGTGGCCATCCGTCCCGCCGTTCCGTACAGGTGCCCGTGGAGCTGGAGATCCCCCCCTCGGCGGCGCAGCTCCCCGCGGTTCGTCACGCGGCGGAGCGGATCCTCGACGGCGTGCCCGACGAGGTCGCGAGCGACGTCCTGCTCGCCCTCGGCGAGGCGGTCGGCAACGCCATCCGCCACGGCTCGGAGGGCGGCGGCCGCATCCGCGTGGCGATCGTGGTCGAGAACGGCTGGGTCGAGATGTCCGTGAAGGACCAGGGGCCGACGTCGCGGCCGCCGCAGCTCCCGTCCGACCCGCCGCCCCCGATGGCGCTCGGCGGCCGCGGGCTGTGGATGATCCTTCAGCTGGTGGACGAGGTTCGCCTCAGCCGCGCCGGCCAGGGCACCCTGCTCAAGCTGCGCCGCCGCATCGGCCGCCGCGTCCCCTGACGGCTCCGAGCTGCCACGGGTCGCTGCTAGACTCGCGCTCGTGAGCACCTCAGCCACCGCCTCGGAGGCTCCCCGCCCGCTCGTCCTGCTGGACGGGCACAGCCTGGCCTACCGCGCCTTCTTCGCGCTCCCGAGCGACCTGGCGACCACCACCGGCCAGGTCACCAACGCCGTCTACGGCTTCACGCTGATGCTGGTCAAGCTGTTCGGCGACTTCGCCCCCGACCGCATCGCGGTCTGCTTCGACGCCGGGATGCCGGCCTTCCGCTCGGACCTCTACAAGGACTACAAGGCGAACCGGCACACCACCCCGGACGAGTTCCGCTCGCAGATGCCGCTCATCCGCGAGGTGCTGGCCGCACTGCGCATCCCGGTGGTGGAGGTGCCGGGCAACGAGGCCGACGACGTGATCGCCACCCTGGTCGAGCAGGCCAAGGCCGAGGGCACGCCGGTGGTGGTGGTCACCGGCGACCGGGACCTCCTGCAGCTCATCGACGACCAGGCCGGCGTGCAGGTGATGATGACCAGCCGCGGCGTCACCGACACCAGGACCTACGACGCCGCCGGGGTGGAGCAGCGCTACGGCGTCCCGCCCGAGCGCTACGTCGACCTGGCGGCGCTGCGCGGCGACACCTCCGACAACGTGCCCGGCGTGCCCGGCGTCGGCGACAAGACCGCGGCCAAGCTGGTCAACGCGTACGGCAGCGCGGAGGAGGTGGTCGCCCACGTCGACGAGCAGCGCGGCAAGCTGCACGAGAACCTCGTGGCGCACGCCGAGGACGTGCTGCGCAACAAGCAGCTGGTCACGCTGCACCGCGACATCCCGCTCCCGGTCGACGCCTCGGAGCTGCGCATGGGCCCGTGGGACCGCTCGGAGATCCACCGGCTGTTCGACACTCTCGAGTTCCAGGGCCTGCGCACGCGGCTGTTCGAGATCACCGCCAAGCCGGCCGCCGCCGACGCAGGCTTCGAGGTCGAGGGCAGGCAGCTCGGTCCCGGCGAGCTGGCCGGCTGGCTGGCCGAGGTGCCGCGGGAGGCCCAGCTCGCCCTCGCCTGCCGCCTGGGGACCGCGCCGGGCCGTGCCGAGCTGCTGGGGCTGGCGCTGTGGGCCGAGGGGACGGGCGCGGCCTGGTTCGACCTGGAGGGGGCCACCGGGGAGGACCTCGACGCCCTCGGCGCGCTGCTCGGCGACCCGGCCCGGCCCAAGCTGGTCCACGACGCCAAGCAGCTCTACCTGGCCGCCTGGGAGCGGGGCTGGGAGCTCGACGGGCTCGCCGTCGACACCGCGCTCGCCGCCTACCTGGCCCTGCCCGGCCAGCCGACCTACGACCTGGCCGACCTGGCCCTGCGCTACCTGCGCAAGGAGCTGCGCCCGGAGGGGGCCGCCGCGACCGTCACCCCGGCGGGCGAGGGCACGCAGCTCGCCTTCGACACCGGCGAGGCCGAGGAGCAGTGGGAGGACTGGTGCCTGCGCGCCCAGGCGGTGGGGGAGCTCGCCAAGGCCCTGACCGACGAGATGGCCAAGATGGGCGTCGAGCGCCTCGACCGCGACGTCGAGCTGCCGCTGGTGCCGATCCTGGCCAAGCTGGAGCGCACCGGCATCGCGGTCGACCTGTCGGTGCTCGAGGAGATCGGCGACCGGCTCGACGCGCGCCTGTTCGACCACGAGTCGCGCGTCTACGAGCTGGCGGGGGAGAAGTTCAACATCGGCTCGAACCCCCAGCTCCAGCTGATCCTGTTCGACAAGCTGAAGCTCCCCAAGACCAAGAAGATCAAGACCGGCTACACCACCGACGCCAACGCCCTCGGCCAGCTCCTCGGCAGCCATCCGATCATCGAGGAGCTGCTCGGCTACCGCGAGGTGGCCAAGCTCAAGAACACCTACATCGACGCCCTGCCAAAGCTGGTCAACCCGGCCACCGGCCGCATCCACGCCCAGTTCAACCAGCTGATCGCGTCCACCGGGCGGCTCTCCAGCCAGAACCCGAACGTGCAGAACATCCCCATCCGGACCGAGACGGGGCGGGAGATCCGCCGCGCGTTCGTCGCCGGCCCGGACGCCGAGACGCTGCTGGTGGCCGACTACGCCCAGATCGAGTTCCGCGTGCTCACCCACCTGGCCGGCGACGAGGAGCTGGTGGCGGCGTTCCTGAGCGGCGAGGACGTGCACGCCACCGTGGCCGGGATGGTCTGGGGCCTGCCGCCCGACCAGGTCGACCGGGAGCTGCGCGCCCGCGTCAAGATGGTCACCTACGGGCTGGCGTACGGCATGAACGCCTTCGGCCTGGCGCAGCGCCTCGGCATCGCGCCCGAGGAGGCGCGGGTCATGATGGAGGCGTACTTCGAGCGCTTCGCCAAGGTCAAGGAGTACCTCGACGGGGTGGTGGTGCAGGCGCGCAGGGACGGCTACACCCAGACCATCCTCGGCCGCCGCCGCTACCTGCCCGACCTCGCCTCCGACTCCTACCAGCGCCGCCAGATGGCCGAGCGGATGGCGCTGAACGCGCCCATCCAGGGGTCGGCGGCCGACATCATCAAGATGGCGATGGTGGCCGTCGACCGGGCGGTCGACGCCGAAGGGCTCGCCTCCCGCATGGTCCTGCAGGTCCACGACGAGCTGGTCTTCGAGGTCGCGCCCGGCGAGGCCGAGACCCTCAGCGGGCTGGTGCGTCGTGAGATGCAGGGGGTGTACCGGTTGGCGGTGCCGTTGGAGGTGTCGATGGCGACGGGCCGTTCCTGGGCGCAGGCGCAGCACTAGCCCGGTGGTGGCGGCCCGGGGTCGGGCCGCCACGGCGCGCGGGTGGCTAGGCGACGAGGAGTTCGGTGCGCATGCGGTCGATGGCGCGGCGCAGCAGCCGGGAGACGTGCATCTGGGAGTAGCCGATGCGGTCGGCGATCTGGT
>Ga0307278_10000363_pt1 | contig 22860 bp, 18 predicted proteins | sample ER_DNA_117_FD_194482 | JGI IMG/M metagenome (GOLD analysis project Ga0307278, IMG submission 194482) | Bulk soil microbial communities from the East River watershed near Crested Butte, Colorado, United States - ER_DNA_117 | ecosystem: Environmental > Terrestrial > Soil > Floodplain | place...
TTGTACACGCCCCTCGGCATGGGTTCGACGAGTTCGCGTTACGCGGATTTTGTCGCACGCACGAACAAAGCGTTGGGGCATGTGCTGGTGGACGGGAAATGGGTGCAAAAGTTCAAACGCGACCCGGACGCGCAATCGCCCGCGGGCGGCGTGAGTTCTTCTGTAAATGATTTGGCGAGATGGATGCGTCTGCAACTCGCGAACGGAAAATTTGACGGTAAACAAATCGTTGACGAAAAGGCGCTGGCCGAAACGCATCATCCGCACATGCTGACCGGTTTCAGTCCCTTCACTGGGCTGCCGGGTTTTTACGGTTTAGGGTGGAACGTCAGCTACGATCAAGAGGGCCGTTTGCGCTTAAATCATTCCGGCGGGTTTGCACTTGGCGCGGCGACTCAGGTGAATCTCGTGCCAGGCGAGCAATTGGGCATTGTCGTTCTTACCAATGCGTATCCCATCGGCATAGCGGAAGCATTGGGGACGACGTTTTTGGACATTGCGTTGTATGGCAAGCCGACCCAGGACTGGCAGGTCCTCTTTAAACAACGATTTTCTAATCCGGCGGCGATCGGGACGGTGCTCGGCTTCGATTATTCCAAACCGCCTGGATCGCGCTCGCCTGCATCGAAAAATAGCGCCTACCTTGGCAGATACGCGAACGATTTCTTTGGTGACATCTCGATCATCGAAAAGGATAGCGGATTGGCAATTGTGCAGGGCCCAAAGAAAAAGACCTTTGCCATGAAACACTATGATCGCGACACGTTCACGTATGAGACGGAGGACGAAAACGCTGTCGGCAGAAGCGGCATCACTTTTACCATCGGCCCCGATGGCAAAGCGACACAGGTTGTCGTGGAAAATCTCAATGTGCGCGGCGAAGGAACCTTCAAGCGCGTTGGAAGATAGCCATCCTGGCTGTCCCGGCAGACAGGCTTCCTAGCCTGTCGCTTCGTGGACTCGACACACTCGCCGCAATGAGTTGGCCCGTCGACAGGCAAGATGCCCGTCTGCCGAGACAGGCTGGGAGCGTATCTTCCGGCACTGCCCAAGCATCGCATGCTAAACAGCGACTAAGCACGATGGTAAAACCGTCGCTCCCGGAGGCGCAGGATTTTTATCAAGCTTGGAGATTGGCGCTTGGTAAATAATGTCTCTCTCATGGCAGGCATAAACAGTTTCGGTTTCATATCGTCCGAGCGGCGTCAGTTGCGCGCTTTAAGAACGCCGGCGGGCATTCAGAAGTTTCTCGACGATCTGCCTTACAATCTCGCCTTTACGGCGCGGTCACCTAAAAAAGTTCTTCTCGATCGCACCGCATCCTGCCTCGAGGGCGGAATTTTCGCCGCCGCCGCGCTCCGCGTCATCGGATTTCCACCGCTCATTTTCGATTTGGAAGCCGAGCAGGACACCGATCATGTCGTCGCGATTTTCAAGGTTCGGGGACATTGGGGCGCGGTGGCGAAATCGAATTTCACCGGCTGCCGTTATCGGGAACCGGTTTACCGCAACCTGCGCGAGCTCGCCATGAGCTATTTCAATATCTATTTCAATCTGCGCGGCGAGCGTACCCTACGGCGGTATTCACGCCCGGTGAATCTCGCCCGGTTCGATCATCTCAATTGGATGACGACGGAAAAACCGATCTGGTTCATCGCCGAACATCTCTGTGAAATACCGCATATCTCGTTGCTCACGCCATCGATGGAAAAGCGGCTTACGCGAGTCGATCGACGCACATTCCAGGGCGAAATGATCGGCCACAGAAAGAAGTAATTCTCACCGCGCGCGACGCTCTGTTGGGTAGCGCACGCGTCTCGCGTGTTGGTTTCGGCGCCGCGCCGAAAACAGTCTTTCGTCAAATTCGCTACTCTCAAGGTTGTCGCCGTAAAGAAAAGTTCGTGATCGCGAGGACGCGCTCACCAGCACGCGGGACGCGTGCGCTACCCATACTCGACGGCAAAAAAGCAGGGCGCGCTCGATCTATTTTTCATTTAGACTGCACTATGAGCGTGCAAGTTTACGGCTGTAATCATGTTGTGATTGAGGTGGACGACATCAAAAAGGCAATCGCGTTTTACAAAGATGTTTTCAACCTCGAGAAACTGGATAGCGGCGAGGGCGACGCATTTTTCAAGCTCGGCGAACACCAATTCCTGGCGATTTTCGAGGTGGAAAAACTCCAACCCGCGAACATGCGCCATTTCGGAATCATGGTGCGCGATGAGCAGCAGCTTGCCGAAGTGCGCAAGAAGCTAACCGGCAAGTACAAATTGAAGCTTGAGCCGCCGTTTCGATGCGATTTTCGCGATCCGTGGGGCAACCGCATCCAGGTGGTCGATCTCCACGACGAATCGCTGATTTGGCTCTTGCCTTATCGCGAAGTGCAAAAGGCCGGAATTAAATTTAAGGAAGACTGAGTAATGGAGCTCGTTCTCGAGCGATGCACGATTCGCGCGTGGCGTCCTGATGATGCCGCGTCGCTCGCGAAACACGCAAACAATCGCCGCGTCTGGCTTGGGCTGCGCGATTTATTTCCGCATCCGTATACGATCGACGACGCAAATGAATTCTTGCGCCGCGCAACAACGGAGCAACCCGTGACAAATTTTTGCATCGACGTCGGTCAGTCGGCTGTTGGCGGCATCGGTATTCGCATTGGCCAGGACGTCCATCGACATGTCGCCGAGCTCGGCTTTTGGCTGGGTGAGGAATTTTGGGGACACGGCATAATGACGGAAGTGGTCCCGGCGTTTGTGGATTATTGCTTCGAGAAATTTCCGGTCTGTCGGATCTATGCCGAGCCGTACGCGAACAATCCCGCTTCTGCGCGCGTTTTGGAAAAGAGCGGCTTTGTGTTGGAAGGGCGACTTAAGAACAATGCGTTTAAGGACGGAAAACTTTTGGATTCACTTCTCTACGCCAAAACAAGAGACCGCATCCCTTTCACTAAGCATTAGCATCGTGTACCGTTGCGACGATGGGAAAGCTCGACGGCAAGAACATTTTGATAACGGGCGCATCCCAGGGACTGGGACGCGAGATGGCGTTGCGTTTCACGCACGAAGGTGGCGCAGCTTTGTCGCTAGTCGCGCGTCATGCTGACAAGTTGAATGCCGTTCGCGACGAAGTTCTCAAAATCGCACCGAAGATCGAAATCGTCACCATCGAAGCCGACGTGAGCAAATCGCGCGATATCGAGCGGATCGTCGCGACGTCGCTCGCGCAATTCAAAGGCCGGCTCGACGTGCTGGTGAACAACGCATCGACCATTGGCCCCTCGCCGATGCCGTTCTTGCTCGATTATCCGGTGGAAGATTTTCGCGAAGTGCTCGACACGAACTTGATCGGCCCGTTCCTATTGATCAAAAACGCGCTACCGGCGATGATCGAGTGCGGCGGCTCCATCATTAACGTCACGAGCGATGCGGGCCAGGTCGGTTATCCAGGTTGGGGCGTATACGGCATTTCCAAATTTGGCCTTGAAGGCATGTCGCAGACGTGGGCGTCGGAATTGGAAGAAAGCCGCGTGCGCGTCAACTGGGTCGATCCCGGAAGTATGAACACCGCGATGCATCGCGCCGCCGAGCCAGAGGAAGATCCATCGGAATGGGCGAATCCCGCCAACGTAACCGACGTTTTTGTTTTCCTCGCTTCCGATGAATCGAAGAATGTGACAGGCAAACGTTTCCAAGCGCAGGAAGATTGGAGGGCGGTGGCTTCGGCATGAACGCGCGGATTCTCTTTCTGTCATCCTGAGCCCTTCGACTTCGCTCAGGATGACAAATAAAATGCGCGCGCCGTTTACATTCACGTTGCCGCCGGAGCTAAGCGCCAAGGAGCCGCCGGAGCGTCGCGGGATCCGGCGTGACCAGGTGCGGTTGCTGGTGATTGACCGTGCGGCTGGCGGCATAGAGCACACGCGCTTCGATAAGATCGCCGATTACCTTCGGGCGGGCGACCTGCTGGTTTTCAACTCCAGCCGCACGCTGCCCGCATCGCTGCGCGGGTGCGAATGCAGCGCGGCGCATGGACCGTGCATGGAAGTTCGTCTGGCGGAACGTTTACCCGATGGCTCCTGGCTCGCGCTTCTTCTTTGTGAGCAGGGCGATCCCTTCGGCTGCGGTTTGCGCGCCGGGATGCAGATTGAATTCGCAGAAGGACTGGCCGCGACTGTGCTGGAGCGCGACGCAAACATTCCGCGGCTCTGGCAATTGCGCTTCTCGATTTCTGGCATCGAGCTTGTCGATTTGATCTATCGTTTGGGGAAACCGATCCGCTACGAGTATGTCTCTGCGCCGTGGGACCTCGATTATTACCAAACTGTTTACGCGACCGAGCCCGGCTCAGCCGAAATGCCTTCGGCTGGCAGAGCCTTTACGTGGAAGTTACTGCTCGATCTCAAACGTCGCAGCATCGACAGCGCTTACATAGTTTTGCACACGGGTCTTTCCAGTTACATCGATGACGAACTGGATCGTCAGCATCCCGCATCGGAGGAAGAATATTTTGTGAATCGAATCACCGCGGCGAAAATCAATCAGGCGCGGGAAAGTGGCGGCCGCATCGTTGCCGTGGGCACAACGGTCGTGCGCGCGTTGGAATCTGCAGCGAGTAAAAACGGCAGCGTAACCGAAGCGCACGGTTACACCCGTTTAAAGATCGACCATCAACATCGCCTGAAAGCTGTGGATGGTTTGCTGACGGGGTTGCACGAACCAGAAGCGAGCCACCTCGAGTTGCTCAGCGCATTCCTGCCAGCGGAGCAGATTCACGTTGCGTATAGAGAAGCGATCGGGCTCCGTTATCTTTGGCACGAATTCGGCGATTTGAATCTGATTCTGTAGGGAGAGCGAGCGCGTCAAAGCTTTCGCGATCTGGACGTCAAACAGCGACGTGGCTGCAGGTCAACGTTACCTAGCGCTGGCGCCGTACGTCATGCCGACTTCGCCATGAACTTCATGGTCGCTTTCGGGCTCCCGAATGATGGAATTGGGGTCCGCCTGCGCGGTAGATTTGGTAGTTGCACAGCCAGAAAGCAGTGACCAAGTCGCAATGAAAATTACAAATACCCGGGCACACATTTCGCCATGTCGATCTTTCGCGCGCACGAGTCAAGCGATGCGTTGAATTTTCTGTTGTAGGGCGTCTGTGCCAGCCCCGAATCCTTTCGGGGTTCACAGAAACGCCCTACAATTTCTTGTATGATCAACACGTATGGCCTCACCCACATCGCCCTGGCGGTGAAGAGCGCGAAACGATCGTTCGAGTTTTACCGAAAAATCTTCGGTGTGATCAAAGTGTACGATCAGAACGGATGGATTCAGGCGCAAACGCCCGGCGCACGAGACATCATTGTGTTCGATGAAAGCGCGCCGCGGATCGGGAAACCGGGCGGCATTGCCCATTTCGGTTTTCGTCTGGTCAATCCCAAAGAAATCGATGCTACGGTAAGAGCTGTGAAGGAAGCGGGCGGAAAAATCTTGGACAAGGGCGAGTTTTGCCCCGGTGAACCTTATTTGTTTTTCAAGGACCCAGACGGTTACGAAGTTGAGATCGCGTTCGAGTCGCCGACGCCGGTGGATCCCAAGCTGAAGAAGAAATGATTTCGTTTATCGTCCCCGCGTACAACGAAGAATTGGAGCTTCCATCGACCATTGCGGCGATTCATGCTGCGACGTCCGGCGCAGCGCAGGCGTACGAAATCATCGTGGTCGATGATGCATCGACTGATGCCACACCAGAAATTGCCGCGCAGGCTGGCGCCCGAGTCCTCTCAATCCAGCGACGCCAAATCGCGGCGGCCCGCAACGCTGGCGCGCGCGTCGCGCAGGGGGAATATCTATTTTTTGTCGATGCCGATACTCGGATTAATCGGACCCACATTATGGAAGCGATCGGTGCGGTGGAATCTGGGTACGCCGGCGGCAGCGCCCGCGTGGTAATAGACGGTTTCGTTCCACTGTGGGGTCGCATTTTGGTCCGCGTGTTTTGCGTCCTTTACTTCGGCCTTAATCTTGGCGCAGGCGCATTTCTTTTTACTACACGGCGCAATTTCAATGCAGTCGGCGGACTTGATGAGCGGTACTTTGTTGGAGAAGAAGTTTATTTTAGCCTCGCGTTAAGAAAACTTGGACGGTTCAAAGTGCTGCGCGAACCGGTTCTGACATCGGGCCGAAAATTGCGCATGTATTCGGCCGGACAAATTTTTGCCAACTTCTTTGCCGTGATTTTCGGCGGCCGCCGCGTCGCGCGTTCGCGTGCGAAACTGCATTTGTGGTATGACGGCAAGCGAGAGAAACGCGCCGCATGAGCCTGTTGGTGACCTCCTGCTGGCAGTTGCGAAAGCGCGTTCTTCGTTTAGAGTAGGCGCTTCCCAATGGCAGAAAGCACGGAAACGTTGAGCTTGAAGGAGTTCCAGTTGCATGAAAAGGATACTGGCAGTGCGGATGTGCAGGTTGCACTTCTCACGCGGCGGATCGAGCATTTGACCGAACACCTCAAGACCAATCGTAAAGATCATTCCTCGCGCCGCGGCCTGCTTAAGATGGTCGCGCAACGCCGGAGCTTGCTCGACTATTTGAGCAAGACAAAAGAAGATCGCTACAAAAAGCTGATCGACAGGCTGAACCTGCGCAAGTAAGCGCATTGATCTTTCGGGAAGTTCGTGTCCAACCGTTTAACTGCTCGAAGCCAGAGGTAAATTAGAAAAACAACATAATCAGCAGTCCAGGCCGTCGTAACACCTTGGATTTTAGGTTTTAGTCTCGCAGTGGCGGGGTTAAAACCTACAGTCAGGGTGACCGGCCTGGAACTCGCACATCCAGGAAAAGTACAATGCAACAGAAGGTCACGGCCCAAATCGGGGCTAATCAAATCTCTATTGAAACCGGCAGAATAGCCAGACTCGCCGACGGGGCGGTCGTCGTCTCATGCGGCGACACCATGGTGCTGGCCAGCGCCGTCTCGGCTACAACTATCAAGGAAGGTCAGGATTATTTTCCGCTCACGGTCGATTATCGCGAAAAAGCGGCAGCCGTGGGAAAATTTCCAGGCGGCTATTTCAAGCGCGAAGGACGCCCGACGGAAAAGGAAACGCTTACTTCACGCATGATCGATCGGCCGCTTCGGCCGCTTTTTCCGCAGGGATATTTTTACGACACGCAGATCATCTCGATCCTGCTCAGCGCCGACGGCGAAAACGATCCGGACATTCTGGCGCTCAACGGCGCCTCCGCCGCGCTTTGCGTGTCGGACATTTCATTTGCCGGTCCCATCGGCGCGGTTCGCGTTGGGCGAGTCAATGGCGAATTCGTGGCGAATCCGACCCACACGGAGCGCGCACAAAGTGATCTCGATCTGGTTTATGTCGGCACCGAAAACGACGTGATCATGATCGAAGGCTCAGCGAACGAACTAGCCGAAGCCGAGTTCGTAAAAGCGCTGGAGTTTGCGCATGGACATGCGCGCGAGATGATTCGCATTCAAAGAGAACTGGCGGCCAGAGCAGGCAAACCGAAGCGCGAAGTGCCGTTGCTCCAGGTGAACCAGGACATGCTCGATATCGCTTACGGCGTCGCTGGCGACCGGATCGAGAAGGCGCTTTACACAGAAGGCAAGGTGGCGCGCTCGAAAGCGGTCAATGCATTGAGCGAGGAAGTGAAGATGTCGATCCTGGAAAAACATCCTGAGGCCGATTCCTTCGCGATCTCGCAGGCATTCGATTACGTCCAGAAAAAGGCGTTTCGCATCAGCATTTTGGACAAACAAAAACGCGTTGATGGCCGCGGTTACCAGGATTTACGGGCGATCAGCTGCGAAGTGAGCGCGCTGCCGCGCGCGCACGGCTCGGCCATTTTCCAGCGGGGCGAAACCCAGGCGGTCGCGCTTGCCACGCTGGCGCCTATCGAAGAAGCGCAGATGCTTGATGCTTACGGCGGCGGCGAACAATCGAAGCGGTTCATTTTGCACTACAATTTTCCTCCTTTCAGCGTGGGCGAGACGGGGCGGACGGGCGGGCCCGGCCGGCGCGAGATCGGCCACGGTGCGCTGGCGGAGCGTTCGCTTGAACCGGTTGTGCCGGGTGAAAACGATTTTCGTTACGCCATTCGCATCTCGAGCGAGATCATGGAATCAAACGGATCGACATCCATGGCGAGCGTTTGCGCAGGCACGCTCGCGCTTATGGATGCGGGTGTGCCGCTAAAAACGCCGGTGGCTGGAATTTCCGTCGGGCTGGTTACCGAGTTTGGCGATGATCGACAGTTGAAGCGCTACGAATTGCTGACCGATATTATTGGGTCGGAAGATCATTTCGGCGACATGGATTTCAAACTTTGTGGAACGGACACTGGCGTCACTGGTTTTCAGCTCGATCTGAAACTTCCCGGCGTTAGTCACAAAATCATGGCCGAAGCGATCCAGCGCGCCAAAGAAGCGCGCACGAAGATTCTCGACACCATGCGCAGCGCACTGGACAAGCCGCGGCCAGAATTATCGAAATACGCGCCACGGATCGAAACCATTAAAATCAATCCGGAGAAGATCGGCGCGCTTATCGGACCGGGCGGCAAGACCATTAAGGGCATTGTCGCAGAGACCGGCGCTGAAATTAATATCGAGGACGACGGCTCGGTGCACATCTACGCAACGAGCGGCGAAAGCATGGCGCGCGCGAAAGAAATTATCGGCGGCATGACGCGAGAGATCGAGATCGGCCAGACGTATCAGGGCCGTGTGGTCTCGACGAAGGAATTCGGCGCGTTTGTCGAGGTTTTCCCGGGTAGGGATGGACTCGTGCACATTTCCGAGCTCGCGGATTTTCGTGTGAAACGAACGGAAGACGTTGCCAAGGTTGGCGACATCATTTGGGTCAAGTGCATCGGGATCGACGACAAAGGCCGCGTGAAACTTTCACGCAAGGCCGCGCTCAAAGATCGCGCCGAAGCCGAAACTGGTCAGCCAGCTCCCGTCGAAGAGCACGGGCATTGATTGCTGGTTGTAGCCGGGATTGGTAATCCCGGCTATACGTTTGCAATTCTACCCTGCCGGTCAACGAGCCCGCCTACAGCGACATACAACGTAGTTGACAACCTCGACTGCGGGTGAAGTTAGAAGATATGACTACGCCCGCTCGAGTTTCGTACGGTGTGCTCGCTCTCACACTTCTGCTGGCGGGAGTTCTGCATCTTGGCGCGCCGCTGTTGGTCATCTTGTTCTCCTATCTCGCACTGCGTCAGATCTACTCTCTGACGAAAAGAAAGTGGCTCGCTCTGGTCTTGTTCATCGTGGTTGTGTTGGGAATTGCCGCGGCGGCGGTCTTTTTTACCCGCGCCGCCATTGTGGCCTTGCCCGATGTAGCCGATACATCAATTCCTTCCGCCAGTGCTTGGGCCCAGCGACGTCAGATCGAATTGCCATTCACGGATTTTGAGAGCCTGCGAGCGGTCGTGATCGACACCCTTCAGCAAGAAGCACATTACCTGCGAAACGTCGCGCATTTCGCCGGCAGCACCACCGCCGCGTTGGTTTTTAGTATTATCGGAATTGTCGCGGCAGCGAGCCTGTTTTTTAAAGCCGTCCTCGATCCTCATCGCGCCACGCACCCGGTGAAGAATAATCTCTATTCCATTTGTTGCGATGAAGTCTCGACCCGCTTCCGCGATTTTTATCGCAGTTTCGCTACCGTGATGGGCGCCCAGATTACGATTTCGCTAATCAACACCGCGTTGACCGGGCTGTTTGTAGTGGTCGTTCGGATGCCGCATGCGCCGCTTCTTATTGCGATCACATTTCTCTGCGGTTTGGTGCCGATTGTCGGAAACCTGGTGAGTAATACCATCATTGTTTTCCTTGCATTAACAATTTCCCTGAAGCTTGCCGTCGCGGCTCTGGTGTTCCTGGTCGTGATTCATAAGCTCGAATATTTCTTAAACAGCAAAATCATCGGCGACCGGATTCGGAACCCGGCTTGGCTAACGTTGATCGCGCTGATTATTGGCGAGAGACTCATGGGAATTCCCGGGCTGATTCTTGCGCCCGTCGTATTGAATTATCTGCGCGTGGAAATGTTGACAGTGGAAGTGCCGGGGATGCAAGCTCCAAAACCCAAGGTCCAAGCTCCAGTGAAACTCCAATAATCCAAATTCCAAAAGTCCCGCAGCCGTGCCACGCCGGAACTTTGAACATTGGTGTTTGACGATTTAATGGATGTTGGGGCTTGGAACCTGGAACTTTGCATTCGTGTTCATTGGTGTTCATTCGTGGTTGAATGAAAGCCGGTTTTCTTGAGAAATTAATCGAGCGACTCGGGCGCATCGGTCCGGAGGAGGTGCAGAATTATTTTTTGCGCCTGGCCCAGGAGAAAGGATTTCTCGAAACGGTTTTCAACGCGATCCAGGAGGGCATCATCGTGACCGACTCGACAGGTCGCATCACCTATCTCAACGACGCGGCCTGCGAATTGTTTGGGCTTGAGGCGAGCGATGCAATCGGAAAACTGCTCGACGAGCGTGTGCGCGGTCTGGATTGGGAATCTCTTACGCAGAGCGGAGGACCGATTAGCCGGGACATGGAAATTTTTTATCCGGACAATCGCTTCATCAATTTTTACATCGTGCCGTTGATGATCGAGCACCGCGAGACAGGCGCTGTGGCCGGAGTCGCTGACTCCGGTCATCGCGGCCATGCGCTGGGTGGCAAGGGTGAGGGCGGGGTCACGGAGCAGGTTGGCCACGCCATGATCCTGCGCGATATCACCGAGAGCCGCCGCTCAGCCCAGCAAACAATTGAGTCGGAGCGATTCAACGCGCTCACATTGCTCGCCGCCGGCGTGGCGCACGAGATCGGCAATCCACTCAACTCGCTGCACATCCATTTGCAATTGATGGAGCGCCAGGCACACAAATTAGACGGCGCAGCGCGAGAGGAATTCCAGGAGTCGATCGACATCGCCCGCTCCGAAGTCAATCGGCTCGATTCGATCGTCACACAATTCCTGCGCGCGATCCGGCCTTCAAAACCGCAACTCCAACCGGAGAACGTAAACGCGATTGTCGAGGAAACGGTGCGTTTTTTCGCGCCTGAGATTCAGGACCGCGACATCGTTGTCGAACAGGAGCTGCGATCGGACCTGCCTCTACTTCGGATCGATCGCGACCAGATGAAGCAGGCTTTTTATAACGTGATCAAGAACAGCCTCGAAGCCATGAAGCGCGGCGGTATTCTGCGCATTCGCACTGACAGGGACGACACCCACGTCCTTTTCAGTTTCGTCGATACCGGCAGCGGCATGTCCGCCGAAAATTTAAGCCGTGTTTTCGAGCCTTATTTCACAACCAAACCGTCCGGCACGGGTCTTGGCTTGCTAATTGTGCGGCGGATTGTGCGCGAGCATGGCGGCGAACTCTCCATCGAGAGCAGCGAAGGCAAAGGGCTTACGCTTACCATTCGATTGCCATATGTCGACAAGCGCGTCCGCATGCTGGAAGCGGGCGAAAGCAAAGGGCCCCTTCAAGGAACGATGGCTTTCCAGCCGTCGAGTTAAACGTGACCCCGAAAGCTTTCGGGGACACTCCTTGAACTTGCGCAGCGCAGCATCAATCGCCGCCGAATACTTTTTTCAACCACGCTTCGAACTGGCGGAAAAGAAGGCCGAGATAAGCGCCGGGCGATTCCTTGAAAAGTTCGATAATGCGCGGGCTCAGATCCTGTTTTGGTTCATCAATAGTGCCGGACAGATGGACGGTGGTCCAAAGATAGCCGCTCCTCTCGCGGTTGAAGACTTCTTCCCGATTCGGCAACCAGTCGAGATATTGACGGGTAAGCCCGAGTCTGACTGCGCCGTCCAGCGATCGGCGATCGATCGAGATCGCTCCCTCAATTCGAAATTTGCCTTTCTCTTCAATTGCGATGTCCTTGATGCGGATCTTCGGATAGCGCCACGCAAAATTGAGCGAACAATCGTTTAGCTCCAACTGCTCGAATGACTTCTTTTGCGCGAGTTCCGCGAGCTTTTCCAGGAGGGGGAGGTTGTCGATCCGCGCATTACGCACGCTCAATGCGCCTTCGCCAGAGGAACTTTCCAGCTTCGGATTTTCTCCTTTCCAATGGACTTCTCCGGAAGCGCTTCCGCTCAAATGCTGTTTCCATTTCGCTGACAGCCACGTGCGAATTGGAACCCGATCGAGACTGGCCTTGAAGTCGACACTCTTATCGTTTCCAATGCCGGCGGTTCCCTCGCCGCGAATGCGTCCGTCGCTCTTTTCTTCTGGCGCGAGATCGACATCGTAAATCGTGAGCAGTGTCTTAGTGATGAGAACGTGCCCACGGCGGAGATTAAGATCGGGAACCAGCGCCATCTTTAATGTGCCGCCAGAGGCAAAATAATCGAAGTCAGGACCGTGTGGCGTGATGAACAGACGTGTGCCAAAAAAGCCGGCCTGTTCGCCACGCAATCGCCAGGTCACGTTGGCTGCATCCGATTCAATTCGTTTCAGAACGACCCGGTTCGGCAAAAAAATTGCGAACCATCGATTCGATGAAACCGGCTCAGGTTTGTGCTCGTAAATCTGGATTTCAACGTCGCCCGATCGAACGTGTACGTCGCTGAACCTCCATTGCCGAACAAACATGCCCCACGGGTTAAACCTGGCGCTAAGACCGTGAGCATCGAGCGATTTCAGCGCCTTCTCTCCATTGCTTGCCCGGAAACTTTCGCTTTGGGCCGTCAAGGAGCCATTCCGCCGAACCGGTGCGTAGCGGCCGCTGGGAAAATGCAAGCCTTTCGCAGTTTCATTTTCCATGGCTACACGAAACGCGTTGCCTTCGATGTAATGAGTCAGTAGCGGACTGAAAAAAATGACCGTCCCCGCCAATGCCACGATCACGAAAAAAATCGCAATCGCTCCCGCGCAAATTAGTAGTTTGCTTCGCAAGATGGAGAAAGACAGGACGTGAAAGGTTACAAAGTTACAACGGAGACACCCACTTATGTTGCAGGCTCCATTCTTAACTTTTAGCGATTTAACGACGTAACGTTTTACGAATCACGTGGACTTGCCCGTCACTAGTGATTCGTCATTCTCAACTGCGCGAAAAGGAACGAATAAATGTCTGCCAACTGTTTGATGCGTTCACTCAATGCGGTGCCCTGGCCATGCCCGGCGCTTGAGCTCGCCCGCAAAAGAATCGGATTTTCAGATTCGTTGGCTTCAACCAGACGGGCGGTCATTTTGCGCGAGTGATATGGCGCGACCCGCCCGTCATTCGCGCCGGTCATCATCAAAACGGAGGGATATTTCGTTCCATCAACGACGTGATGATAAGGCGAGTAAGCATAAAGCGCTTTGAATTGCTCCGGATTTTTTACCGTGCCGAATTCGGTCACATTGAACTCGCCATTGGGCGCAAGCTCGACGCGCAGCATATCGTAAATGCCCACTTGGGAAACGACCGCCCGCATCAAGTCGGGATGCTGCGTAATCATTGCGCCCATCAAGAGGCCGCCATTGCTTCCGCCCTGGATCGCAAGTCTTTCCGGGCGCGTGTACGTCTCTTTGACCAAGTATTCGGCAACGGCCGCGAAATCGTCGAACACATTTTGCTTCTTCGTAAGATTGCCGGCTTTGTGCCATTCCTCGCCGAACTCTCCGCCGCCTCGAATGTTTGCCACTACGTAGACGCCGCCGTGATCGAACCAAAGCCGCCGCGTAAAATCAAAATTAGGCGCCATACTGACGCCGTAACCGCCGTAGCCATAAAGCAGCGTCGGGTTTTGCCCGTTGCGTTTCATTCCTTTGCGGAAAATGATGTTTAACGGAATCTTCGTCCCGTCCTTCGAAGGTGCGAACTCGCGTGTCACTTCGATGTCGGCAAATGAGACCGGCGATGTGCCGCGCAAGGCTGTCTTCACCGCCTCGATTTTTCCTTGTGCGCAATGGAACCACGCCGCTGGCTCGGTGTAACTCACATCGCGAAATAGAAGTGAATTGTCCTCGAGGGCGACCATTTGCTCGACTGCCGATACTTTTGGAATCGGAACGATTGCTGCGCCTTTACCGTCCAATCCAAAGCGCCGGATTTGAGAGGGGCCGCCCAGCAGATCGCCAACGTAAAGTGCGTCGCCTGTCGGAATGAGTTGCGCGATGACCGCTTCGCCAGCCGGCACGATCTCAGCCGCGTTCTTTAATTCCGGTGTCTCGAGCGGCATGCGCAGAATTTTCCCGCGTGGTGCGCCAGCGCGCGAGAGAAGATAAAGCGCGTTATCACGCCCCAGGCGTGCGGCTTTGATTTGATCGCTGAACTGCGTGATTTGCTTCCATCCGCCTAAGGCGGATCCATCCGACCCGAGCAGGTAATGCTCAAAATCCCCGCCATCGCCGTTTGCCACGGTCGCAAGGATGAATTTTCCGTCGCGCGAAGCTTGCAGCACGATTTCTGCGATCCGTGGAAAATCTTTGCCGATCGAATAAGTGTCCTCGGAGTCAGCTGTGCCGAGTTTGTGAAAATAAATCTGCTGATAAAAATTCAGATCGGCGTCCGGCCGTTCCCCTTTCCGCGGGAAACGCGTATAGTAAATTCCGGTGCCATCCGCGTTCCAAGCCGCGCTGCCACCCGCCGTGGGATATTGCACGTGCGCGATGGTGTCCGGCAGGGCTTTTCCCGTTGCAGTTTCGTAGAAGTGAAGCGTGCCGTCTTCGCTGCCGCCTTTGGAAAGCGACAACGCCACATGCTTGCCATCCAATGATGGAACAAACCAATCGATCGCGGTCGTGCCCTTGTTGTCGAGCACGTTCGGATCGAGGACGACCTTCTCCGATTTGAGATCGTCGGCCGAAGCGAGCGTCACCAGGAGCGCTTGCTGTTTTGGCGGCTGGAATTTCATCGCAAACAAGATGTCCGGCCGCGAGACGAGCGAAGAATAACTCGGCGAAGTTTTCGCGTACCACTCCGTCAATCGTTTTTCAATCGCTGCCCGGTCTGGCAACTTGTCGAGATAAGCGCGGGTCAGCTGATTTTGCGCGTTCGACCATGCCTTCACCTCGGCATCATCATCCTTTTCCAGCCACTGATAAGGATCCTCAACCGTCGTGCCGTGGTATTCATCCGAAAGGGGTTTCTTCGGCGTTTGTGGCGCAGGCTCGGCAGCGGGCAAGTTGACCAGAGTCAGTCCGCTTAACGCGCCGATCAAAAACAGGAACCGATTCGCTTTCATGGGCAATGAGGAAAGGCTGCGGCGCGTTACTTTGCAACCGATTTCGCTATCCTGTAGCCCCGAAAGCTTTCGGGGCGACCCCGGGTGACGTTGACGTCGCTGCACGGCCGGGATGATCGATCCCGGCTACAATTGACGCGCGGTATATTTTGGATTCTTGGCCTGCTTACGGACCGCTTCGAACAGCTTGCTGATTCCTATCCCGCTTGCGCGATTGGCGATAAACGCAGGAATCATTCCGCCAGTGTCGGTGTAAATTGAGTAAGTCGCGCGCGTTTTGATGGCGCTGTCGGGTTCGAGCAGCCAGCTGCCATCGCAGATTTTTACGCGAACAATGCCTTTCTTTTCTGCGGGACCCAAGTCATTTGCCGGTTCCCACTGATTGAGATAAGTGAATCCTTCGGAACCGGGCCACGACTTTTTCCTGACGCGCAGGGTGTAATCGCGGTCTCCACAAATCTTTGGTGAGAGGCGTTGATAAGTGATAATCGAATCGGCCTCACGCTTCAGCAGCCGGCATTCAACCGTATAGGGCATAAAACGCGGGTAATCTTCGAAGTCGTCGATGACAGCACGAACGGCGCCAGTCGATGCGTCAATTCCGCCAATGGCTTTGAATTCCTTGAGCAACGAGCCAGCGCGCACACGGGTGTAAATCGTTACGTCGTTCGATTTCGTTGCGTACTTCCAGCCATCGTTCGGGTCAACTGAGCGAAGCGATTCTTCCGCGTGACTAAGGAATGCGCCGGAAATCAGTACCGAAATCGCCAGCACGATTTCCCGCTTTGCCATTTTCCACCTTACGCAATTCGGCGTCCCGGTCGAAGGGTAATTCATTACATTGGCCCGCTTCTCAGCTTGTCCCCCATAGTTGCGGGACTTCCGCGAGCTCCACCGTGGAGCTTTTATTGCGGGGCTTTTCGATTTTCCATTGTCAACCTTAACAAAGCGACTTGTCAAAGCAGGCAACTTACGGGTCATTTCTGTTCCAAGGCGAGGAGAAGCAATTTTTTCCGAGTCTGAATTGACCAAGCCGACCTAGAAATCGCAAGAATTTCCACGTGGACTCTACTCAACCCACAATCCTCATTGTTGATGATGAAAAGCATACCCGTGACGGCTTGCGGCGCTTGCTCGAGAATGATTATGACGTCTATGTCGCCCCCGATATCGGGGGTGCCATGAACGTGCTCGAGCGCGAGCAAATCGACGTGCTCCTGACCGATCTTCGCCTCGGCAGCGAAGATGGAATGCACTTGATCGATCGCGCTTTGAAAATGCCGCGACCGCCCATCTGCATCATGATGACGGCGTATGGCTCCGTCGACGTCGCAGTCGAAGCGATGAAACGCGGCGCATACGATTTTGTCACCAAGCCGCTCAACCTGGACAAAGTGGAACTGTTAATTGCACGCGCGGTGCAAGGTCACAAACTCGAGCAGGAAAATCGTGCGCTCCGGCAGCAAGTGGACGAGCGCTACGGGCTCGAAAATATCTGGGGCGAATCGGTCGCTTTGCACGAGGTGCTCGACACGATCCGGCAAGTCGCACCCTCCTCGGCCAACGTGCTCATTGAAGGCGAGAGCGGGACCGGCAAGGAGTTAGCGGCGCACGCCATCCATAATTTGAGCCGCCGGAACAAAGCAAAATTTGTGACGGTGCATTGCGCCGCGCTCTCGCCGCAATTACTCGAGAGTGAACTGTTCGGGCACGAGAAAGGCGCATTCACCGGGGCGCATGAACGCCGCATCGGCCGGTTCGAACAGGCGAACGGTGGCACCATTTTTCTTGATGAGGTGGCCGAAATCGATGCGAGCACTCAGGTTAAATTACTGCGCGTCATGAGCGAGGAGCGCGCCTTCGAGCGCGTCGGCGGTAATCAAACGCTGCGTGCGGATGTGCGCCTAATCGCGGCCACAAACAAGAATCTCGAGACGCTCGTGCGCGAGGGAAAATTTCGGGACGACCTTTTCTTTCGCCTGAACGTCGTGCGCATCACCATGCCGCCGTTGCGTGAACGAAAGGAAGATATTCCGCTTCTGGTCCGCGGATTTTTGCGTCATTTCTGCAAGGCAAACGACAAGCCACTTCTCGATCTAGCGCCCGACGCCATGGATGCCCTCCTCATTTACGATTGGCCCGGCAACGTTCGCGAGCTGCGCACCGCTATCGAGCACGGCGTCGTCATGTCCACCGGCCAAAAAATCACGCTTCGCGATCTCCCGATGGCGGTGCGTCAAGCAGCCAGAGCGGCGTCACCGCGCGGAGTTTCCGCCGCCGAGGCTTTCGGGATCGGAGAAAAATCGAGTCCGCTCGATCTTCGAGAGACAGAAAAAAAATTGATCTTACAAGCGCTCGCCGCGACGAATGGCAACGTGACCGCCGCGGCCAAAAAGCTCGGCGTTAGCCGGCGAACGCTGCACCGAAAAATCAACGAAATAAATGCGGCGAGGGCGCCGGCCGAAACCACGGACACGAGCGGGAGCAAAGAGTGATCACATCCAGGTCGACTGCGCTGGTTGCAGGATGGCTCTCGGAAAACTGTTCCGGCCAGCAGTGGCTCAAAATCCAAGCATGAGCACGCCAGTCGTCGGACAGCTTTATTTTCTTGAGAAGAGAAACGCGCGCTTGCCCTGTTGCGCGTGGGTCACTGGCTGAGCCGCCGCGGCGAGGGGCCGGGAGTTGCAGCCCCTCGCTGCTCAACGTCATTGGACCGGCTGGAAGTAGTGCTTCTCGAGGTAGTGGGCGATCTTGTTGCCGAGCACGGCTCCCTGCGTGTCGGCGGTGCGGAAGTGGATGCCGGCCCACACTCGGGCGTCGATGACCTCCTTGTTCGCGTCCGAGAACCGGTCGAAGCTCCGCGTCGTGCCGGATCTGTTGCTGAAGGCACTGAAGGCGATCTTGTCGGTGCCGAAGAAGTTCTGGAGCGTGTGAACGATTGCGCTGGTCGCGCAGGTGTGCCCCGAGGGATGGTCGGGGAAGGGCGGCGTGACGAGCGGCGGCCCGCTGAAGACCGGTGTCGTTGGGTGGAACAGCGGCCACCATGTCGGGTCGGCCTCCGTGGCCGGGTTGCCGTCGCTGTCGGCCTCGCGGATCGCCGTGATCGGACGCCAGAACTGCCAGTAGTACTTGTCGTTCCAGCAGCCGATCAAGGCGTCAGCTGCAGCCAGGTTGGTCATGGCGAACAGGCGGGCGTTCTGGACGATGTCCAAGTTCTGGCTGGCGGCCAGCGTGCGAAAGACCCGGTTAAAAAGCACAATGCCATTGTCTGCCCAGAAGATCGCAGCATCGGTCTGGTCCGCCGTTCGGGTCGTGCTCGTGAGTGAGCCGAGCTCCTTGACCTCGTTGAAGTCCTCCGTGTAGGCGGCACTGGTGAGCGCGTTCGGCCCGTCGGTGCGGAGCATCTCTGCAGTGGGGACGATGAATGGCAGCACGTTCCCTACCCACGGCGCCGGATCGAACGGGAAGTTCGGCGGCGTCGGCCGCCAGACGCCAGGCGCTTCCGGGTACAGCTCCGGCGGCGGCCCGAACCGCCCGTCGTTCATCCGCGCTTCGAGCATTGCCGCGGCTGTCGCCTCACCGACAGCGATCCCCGCAGCCTTCGATCCCGGTGGGTCGTCGGACAGCGCCGCGATGTAGCTGTTGTAGATCGGTTCCAGGATCGGCTGCTGCGCCGGGAACAGCCCGATCAGGACCTGATAGGAGGCCGTTGCCGCGGCCGCCTCCTTCGAGTCCGTCGGATTCGCGTTCGGCTGCACGAGGTACGGCCGGTGGCCACGGTCGATCGCGTTGACCGCGTCATACACCGCCCCCTGCACCATTGCGAAGCCCAGGACACCGGCAGCCCCGAGCAGCGGCGGCTGCCCGGCGACGATTGTCGTCGACGCAATCGCGTTCCAGTCGGTCACGGCGTCCCCGCGTGCGACTTTAGGTGAAGCGAGCGAGACAAGCGCCAGTGCAATGAGAAATGGCAGAATTGGTATTTTTTTGCACTGAGTTAGCGGATTCATGGTTCTTCCTTTCTTTGGTGAAGTTGTGATTTTTTTGAGGATAGGATTGTTGTTGAGGTGATTTCTTTCATCGCCATAAACGAGGATCAAAGTGATCATCTGAGTTGAGTGGAGTGCGATGTGGTAGTGTTATCGCGGAGGCCCAAAGGTGAGGAATTCCGGGCGGCCGAAGCCGGAGGCAAAAACGGTGTGCGTTCCGTCCGGAAAGAACTCCAAGATGTCGCCGGGCTGTTCAAAAATTGCCTCGGCTACGAAGAGATTGCCCGAGCTGTCAAAGGCCAGGCCCCGAGGAAAAGTTAGGCCCGTGGCGAAGGGGACCCTCACGCCGTTTGGAGTGAAATAAACAATCGAGTCCGCTCCCGGATCGGTAAAGGTTTCGATTGAAACGAAAAGATTGCCGCTGCTATCAAACGCAAGGCCAACCGGATATTCGCCCTCGGGGAAGGCGTCTGGTCCGGCGAAAACGGTGCGCGTCCCATCCGGAGCGAATTTAAAGATCGTTCGGTCTCCGGTAAGACCCACACCTCCCTCGGCTGCGTAGAGGTTGCCGGCGCTGTCGAAAGCCAGGCCCCACCCTTGACTAGGAACGGAGCCGAAGACGATCCGTTCTCCATCTGGTGTGAACTTGAAGATTGTGCTGGCCGCTGTGGGACTGTTGTCATCATTCGCCATGACATAGGCATTGCCCGCGATGTCTACGGCAAGGCCTTCAAAGAAAAAGTTAGCGGCGCTGCCAACGGTACTGACGTGGTTGCGCGGGTTGAATTTCAGCACTCTCCCAATATCGAGACGGCCGCCCGGCACAACGGTTTCCGCTGCGAAAAGATTGCCGATGCTGTCAAAGGCCAACCCTCGGGGGAACAACAACCCCGAAGCGTAGGTACTATGCGCCCCATCTGGCGTGAACTGGAGGATTGCGTGCCCCGATGGGCGGCCTTGAGTTGAGACGTAGAGATTCTGTGCGTGAGCGGTGGTGACTAACGCGAATATCGCGCCAAGACTGAGGAGTGGCAGGATTCGTATTTTTTTGAAGTGAGTCAGTGGATTCATCGTTCTTCCTTTCATTGTTTTGGCCTTCTTTGATTCCTCGTTATTGAGGAAGTCATTTCCGGCCATTCACAGATGTACTGTCCGGAATCCTGTGCGAGGTTACGCGGAAAATGCGGAAATCTTCGGCCACAGATGAACACTGATTGACGCAGCGGCGCGAAAAATCAGCGGTGAGCTACGTCGTTTTTTCCGGTAGGGCGAGACTCGCCTCAGCCCGCATGACGGCTTTGCCCAGAGGGCCTATCCTTATCTGCTGGCAGCTTTGGCTGCGGCTACAATCTTGTCGAAGCGCGGATCACCGCGCAAAGAATCCCAGCACGGATTGGTGCTTGCGTTCGCTCTAGCTCAGCGAAATATTGCGCAGCGTCACCGCAGGCTACTTGTAAACGGTCGCCGGTTCGGGTTCGGAAAGAAGTCTTTGAAAGCTTGGATTTTCGCGGATCGGGTCCCACACGGGATCGATCTTCAAACGCGCAATGGAAATGGCGCCCCCGGTCGGGGCTGTGAGCAGCTGGCGAAGCATTTCTACCGCTTCCTCGGGCCTGCCGGTGCGTGCTTCGATTTCTGCCAGCGCAGTAAGTAATTGCGGTCCGGAAAGCGCATCCTTTTCGACTGGTAGCGAATCTACGGCTTGTTGCGCAACGCGAAGGGCATCCGCGTTGCGTCCGAGGCAAACATAAGCCCAAGCCAACGCTATCAGGGAATTCCTATCTTCTGGCCGTTCAGCTAATCGTGCTTCGAGTAAAGCGCGTGTTTGCTCACATTCCAGTTTCCCTACCGCACCTTGGCCAGCAAGCACTTGGATCCCAACTCGCGCTTCTAATTGGCGCAAACGCGCCTCGGGAGTCTTGGCCAACGGAACGTCCCAGGCTTTAAGAGCATCAGCGAAATGTCTGTCGATTACGTCGAGATATACTCCGTGGCCGATCAGGTTAGCAATATTGCCAGTACTGCTGTTGACATTGATGGCGCGTTCTTCCTGTAATCCCTCGTACACTTTCCGAGCGCGCGGAATATCTCCGGTGCTGTTCACATATGTCCAGGCGAGAAATCGAGCGGCATCTCCAAAGTGCGGGTCGATGGCCAGTGCGCGTTTCAGGGATTGTTCAGCTTCACTCCAGCGACGAAGAATATTGTAGGTGTTGCCGATTTCGGCGGGAATCAAAGGGTCGCGCGGGTTGAGTTCCAACGCGCGCTCGGATTCAGCAAGCGCTCGGCGCCATTCGCCGCGGCGACGGTAAATCGCAGCCCGGCACGTCCGACTATCGGAGTTACTCGGCTGGAGTTCGATGGCCCGATCGAGTGCTCTCAGCGCGGAGTCATAGTCACGATGGCCCCAGTAATGAAATACGCCCAGCGCCAGATGTGCATCCGGCAAAGCCGGAGCAATCGCTAGTGCGCGATCGATGTTAGACTTTACTTCGGCCAGCTCTGCCGAAGTGAGATTAGAGATCAACCAGTGCCGATGTAACTCGCTCCAAGCGAGTCGGGCATAGGCGAGCGCGAAATTCGGATCCCGTGCCAGCGCTTGTCGATAAAAAATTTGAGCGCGATCAAAGGATTCGTCGCTCATCGCACTTTGAGGCGCGCGCACACCTTGATGCTGTTCGTATTCCCCTTTCAGGAATAGATCATAAGCTTCCGTATCACGCGTGGGGGCTGCGGCCAGAGCATCCGACTGGCTCGGAGAAAGCTTAACCTCCAATGTATCGGCAATCTCCTGCGCGATTTCAGCCTGAATGGCAAATACGTCTGCAACATCACGATCGTAATGCTCAGCCCAAAGGTGTGTATCGGTACGTGCATCGATTAGTTGCACTGACACCCGCACCCGGTTACCGGCTCGGCGGACATTGCCTTCCACCACATTACCGACACCCAATTGCTGCGCGATCTCTTTGAGATTGCGCTTGATGCCGCTCTTATACTGCGTCACTGATGTGCGGCTGATCACTTTCAGGTCCTTGATCTTCGCAAGGTTGGAGAGTAACTCATCGTGGACGCCATCCGCGAAAAATGCGTCCTCCTTGTCGTCGCTCAAGTTTTCCAGCGGTAACACGGCGATGCTTTTCTCGCGGGGCGAGCTCGTGGTCAGGTTCCGATGCCAGTAGAATGGAAGGGCCAACGCCAAAGCGCCTATCGCCGCTGCGAGGGCGACCAGTGATGCCACTAGCAACGCACTAGTTGGATTCCGCCGCACCCATTTCCTTCCTCGGGTGAACATTCCCGTGCGCCGGGCGCGGATCGGCTCGTGCTTTAGCCAACGTTCAAGATCTTCGGCGAGCGCGAGAGCGGAAGAATAACGGCGCTCCTGATCCTTTTCGAGGCACTTCAGGCAGATGGTGTTGAGGTCGCGATCTACTTTTGGATTTAAGAGGCGGGGTTGTCGCGGCTCGGTGTCCAAAACCAGCCGGACCGTTTCAAAGGTTGTTCCCCCAGCAAAAGGTGGATGCCCAGTGAGCAGTTGGTAAAGCACTGCGCCCAGTCCGTAGATGTCCGTGGCGCCAGTGACGCGCGCGTTATTTCCCACGGCTTGTTCTGGCGCCATGTAACTGGGAGTGCCCAAAACTTCCATCGTGCGCGTGA
>Ga0307278_10000364_pt1 | contig 22831 bp, 22 predicted proteins | sample ER_DNA_117_FD_194482 | JGI IMG/M metagenome (GOLD analysis project Ga0307278, IMG submission 194482) | Bulk soil microbial communities from the East River watershed near Crested Butte, Colorado, United States - ER_DNA_117 | ecosystem: Environmental > Terrestrial > Soil > Floodplain | place...
TCTCCCGCTTGCCGCGGAACTCCATCGACACCCCGCGGGCGATGAGCGCGACCAGCAGCAGCAGGAAGGCGAGGTAGAACCCCGAGAACATGGTCGCGTACCAGCCGGGGAAGGCGGCGAACATCCCGGCCGCGGCGACGATCAGCCAGACCTCGTTGCCGTCCTGGAGCGGCCCGATGGTGCCCATGGCGACCCTGCGGCCCTGCTCGTCCCGGCCGACCAGGCCGTGGAGCATGCCCACCCCGAAGTCGAACCCCTCCAGCACCAGGAACCCCGTCCAGAACACGACGAGGACGACGTACCAGAAGCTGACGAGGGTCATGGTGGCCTCAATAGGTGAAGTGGAGGGCCGGCGCCTGTTCCTCGGTGGCGGGCTCGGGAGCCAGCTCCTTGCGGGCGAAATGCGTCATCAGCATCACGTCGACGACGCCGAGGGCGGCATACAGCAGGATGAACACCGTCAGGCTGATGACGATGGTCGTGACGCTGACCGACGGCGAGACGGCGTCCCTGACCAGCTGGAGGCCCTGCACGATCCAGGGCTGGCGGCCGTTCTCGGTCAGCATCCAGCCGGCGGTGTTGATCAGGAACGGCAGCACGGTCGCCCAGATGGCGAGCCGCAGGAACCACGTCGCCGACCCGATCCGCTTCCGCCACAGCAGCCATGCCCCCCACAGCGACAACAGGAGCACCAGGACGCCCAGGTAGGCCATCGTCCGCATCGACCAGTACTGGACGAAGATGTTGGGCACGTAGTTGCCGGCGCCGTACTGCTGCTGGTACTGGGCCTGGAGCGGGTTGAGGCCCACGACCTGGCCGTTCCATGTGCCGGTTGAGAGCACCGACAGCAGGTGCGGGACCTGGATGATCTTGGTCGGGGTCGGGTCGTTGTTGCCGCCGCCGATCTGGAACACCGAGAACGAGCACGGCTGGCAGGTGTTCCACTGCCCTTCGGCGGCGGCGATCTTCATCGGCTGGTATCTCGTCTCGTTGATGCCCAGCCGGCCACCGAAGAACAGGGCCAGCATGGTCGAGGGGATCAGGACGACGACCGCGAGCTTGGCCGACCGCCGGAACATGGCGGGGCTGGACTGGCGCCGCAGGTGCCAGGCCGAGATCGCCAGCATGACCACGCCCGCGGTGACCACCGAGGCCGCGAGGACGTGCAGGTAGGCCCACAGGAACACCACGTTGGTCAGGACCGCCCAGATGTCGGTGAGCTCGGCGCGGTTGGTCGTCTGGTCGAGCTGGTAGCCGACCGGGCGCTGCATCCAGGAGTTGGCGGCCATGATGAAGGCCGCCGACAGGGCACCACCGATGGCGACCACCCAGATCGTGGCCAGATGCACCCGCTTGGACAGCCGGTCCCACCCGAACAGCCAGAGGCCCAGGAAGGTCGACTCCAGGAAGAACGCGGCCAGTCCCTCGATGGCCAGCGGGGCACCGAAGACGTCGCCGACGAACCGCGAGTAGGCCGACCAGTTCATCCCGAACTGGAACTCCTGGACCAGCCCGGTGACCACGCCGACGGCGACGTTGATGACCAGCAGGGTGCCGAAGAACCGGGTCAGCCGCAGGTGCTCGGGATGGCCCTTGCGGTACCACAGGGTCTGCAGGATCGCGGTCAGGAAGGCCAGCCCGATCGTCAGGGGCACGAACAGGAAGTGGTAGATCGACGTGGTGGCGAACTGTAGCCGGGCGAGATCGACCGCTGACACGTTCACCTCCGTGACTTCCCGGGGACCCTCCTTGGCATGGAGCCGGATCTGGCGGTCGGCCACATCACCCTGATGGGATGAAGTCACCTGGCGCCGGTCCTCGTCGCTCGAGCGCCAGCCTCCGGCACCGCTCGAACGGCCCCGCGTTGCCGTGGGTGACCAGCAGCACCGATCGTTGGCCGGCCACCTGCCAGAGGTCGTCGAGCAGCGCGCCGGCCGTCTCGATGTCGAGGTGGGCGGTCGGCTCGTCAAGGACCAGCACCCGAGGGTCGGCCAGGAACACGCGGGCGAGCGCCAGGCGCTGGCGCTGCCCGCCCGACAGGGCCCTGCCCCGCTCACCGACCCGGGTATCGAGGCCGGCCGCGAGCGACGCCACCCAGTCCCAGAGGCGAGCGTGGGCCAGGGCCGCGCCGAGCTCGGCGTCGGTGGCCCCGGGTCGGGCGAAGGCGAGGTTCTCGCGGATGGTGGCGTCGAAGACGTGCGGCTCCTGGGCGCTGAGGAGCACGACCGCCCGGACGTCGTCCTGCCGGTAGTCCCGGAGGTCGTGGGGTCCGAGCCGCGCCTCCCCCGCCTGGCGTTCCAGGAACCGGGCCAGCAGCTGGGCAAGGGTCGTCTTGCCGGCGCCGGAGGGGCCCGCCACGACCATGGACGCGCCCGGGTCCAGCCTGAGGTCGAGGCCGTCGAGCACGCGCATCCGCCGCGGCCCGCGGGCCACGGCCACCTGGTGGAGCGCGATCTCGAACCGCGGCGGGACCGCCGCCGGCTCGCCAGGATCGGTCACCTCGGGCTCCCGGTCGATCAGGTCGAGCACCCGCCGCCCGGCCGACAGGAGCGGCGGGAGGTGACGGGCCGCCGCCGACAGCGGCAGGACCGCCTCGAACGCGCCGAGGGCGACGAGGGTGAGGGGGGCGACCAGCAGCGGGTCGATGGCGCCCTGCCCCGCCGCCGCGGCGGTGACCACCAGGATCCCCAGTGCCGTCAGCGCGCTCATGGCGACGCCGAGGGCGTCGGCGGCGCCGGCGGCGCGGGCGTCGCGGAGGGCGACGTCGACCAGGGCCTGGTCGTCGTCGGCGATGACGGCGGCGGCGCGGTCGTCGGCGCCGTTCAGCCACAGCTCCTCGGCCGCGCCGAACGCGTCCACGAGGTTGGCGGTGAGCCGCGCCCGGAGTGCCGCCTGGCGGCGCCGGGAGCGCGCCACCATGCGGGCCGCCAGCAGCGGCGGCAGGACCGCGGCACCGAGCAGGCCGGCGCCGAGCCCGGCGCCGGCAGCGGGCGAGACGCCGGCCACGCCGGCCACGACGGCCGTGCCGGCAACCGCGGCGACCCCGAGGGGGAGCAGCAGGCGCAGCGCCACATCCTGGAGCTGGTCGATGTCGGCCACCATGCCGCTGAGCAGCTCGCCGTCGCGGTAGGCCTCCAACCCGGCCGGTGCCAGCGGCTCGATCCTGGCGAAGATGCTGGCTCGCAGGCGGGCAAGGGAGCGGAAGGCAAGGTCGTGTGCGGCCAGCCGCTCCCCGTACCTGGCGGCCGGCCGGGTCAGGGCGGCCAGGCGGACGCCGACCATGATCACCGTCAACGACAGGATCGGCGGCTGCTGGGCGGCACGGCAGATGAGATACCCGGCGAGACCGACCAGGGCGGCGCCGGCGACGACGGCCACGGCGCCAAGGCCAACCGGCAGGGCCAGCTGGCCGGGTCGGAGGCCCAGCAGCCCGATCAGCCGGGCAAGCACCCGGAACGACGACACATCATCGAGGGACCTGGTGGTGTCGCCGTCCGGCGCGGCGGGCGCCCGGGTCATCGGATCCCCTCGGCGACCGCCGGGATGTCGCCGAGCAGCTGGCGGCTCGGCGCGGCAGGCGGCCGTGGCGGGTCGACCACCCGCCCGCCGTCGAGCCACACCTCACGGTCCGCCCGGGCCGCCAGGTCCCGGTCGTGGGTGATGAGCAGGACGGTCGTGGACCCGCGCAGCTCCTCGATGGTGGTGGCCACCTGGGCGGCCGAGACCTCGTCCAGGTGGACGGTCGGCTCGTCCAGCACAAGCAGCCAGGCGCCTCGCAGCAGCGCACGGGCCAGGGCGAGGCGTTGCCGCTGGCCGGCCGACAGCCCGCGACCGCCGGGGCCGACCAGCGTGTCGTACCCCTCGGGCAGGCGCTCGATGAAGCGGCCGGCGGCCGCCCTGTCGGCGGCATCCGCGATCGCCGCGGCGTCGGCGTCCGGACGCCCCAGGGCGATGTTGTCCGCGACCGTCCCCGGCACGAGGGTGGGATGCTGCGGGGCCCAGGCGACGTTGCCGCGCCACTGGTCGAGGTCGATGTCGGCCAGCGGCCGGCCGGCGGCGAGGACGACGCCCTCGGTCGGTCGGGTGAGCCCGAGCAACACCCGGCCGAGGGTGGTCTTTCCCGCCCCGCTGGCTCCGAGGACCGCCACTAGCTGGCCAGGGCGGAGGTCGAGGTCGATGCGCTCGAGCGCGCAACCGGGGCGACCCGGGTACCGGACGGTCACCGAACGGAGACTGATCGGTGCGGTCGCCAGGCTCGGGGACGCCTTGTGTCCGTTCCTGGCCGCACTCCTGGCGGCCAGCGGGCCGACCGCGGGTGGGTCCCGGTCGAGGGTCTCAAGGATCCGTTCGGTGGCGGCCAGCCCGTCGGCGCTGGCGTGGAACAGCGTGCCGACCCTGCGGACCGGCGCGTAGAGCTCGGGAACCAGCAGCAGCACCGTCAGGGCCGGCCGCAGCCCCAGCGTCCCTCCGACCAGTCGAACGCCGAGGGTCACGGCCACCAGTGCGGTGGAGAGGGTCGTGGCCAGGTCGAGCACGACGCCCGAGAGGAACGACAGCCGCAGCGTTGCCATGGTGGTCCGCCGGTACCGGTCGGTGACCTCGCGGATGTGGGAGATCTGCGCGCTTCCCCGGTTGAAGGCCCGCAGGGTCGGGAGCCCCCGCACGACGTCGAGGAAGTACGCCGAGAGCCCGACCAGCGCCTGCCAGTTGGCTCGGGACCGGGCGCTGGCCGAGCGGCCGACGAGGGCCATGAACACGGGGACGACGGGCAGGGTCACGACCATGATCAGGGCCGACCTCAGGTCGACCACGGCGCTCCAGATGAGGACCGCCACCGGCACCGTGAACGCCAGGACCACCTGGGGGAGGTAGCGGCCGAAGTAGGTCTCGAGGCCGTCGACACCCTGGACGGCGCTGGTCGCGAGCTCGGCGCTGTCGGTGCCCGCCAGGTCGACCGCACCGCTGGACAGCCGGCGCTGCACCAGCTCGGCTCGCAACGCCGACATCACCTTGGCCGCCGTCCGCCGGCCGCTCAGCTCGACCACGTAGGCCAGCCCGGCTCGGGCCATGATGACCGTCGCCAGCGTCATCGCCAGGGCCGGGGGGACCTGCCGCAGGCGCCCCTGGGCGGCGTCGGCGATCACCCCCGCCAGCAGCGTCATCTGCGCCAGCAGCAGCAGCGTGCCGGTCAGCCCGGCGGTCACGTTGACGGCCAGCGTCCACCGGGCGACCGCCACCCGGCCGAGCAGCCGCTGGTCGAAGGGTCGGAGCCTCCGGCCCGGGCCCGGGTGCTCGACGCCCACAGGCCCCTCCATTGTGTGCTCCTTGCCGTTCCGGGCGCTTCCTGCCGCTCCAGTACCTCCTGGCCGGGTCTCAGGTGCATCCTCCGGATTGGATGATCTGTGCCGGGACGAAACCTCATCCCTACCGGGTGATGCCCGCCACCCGGCCCGGTGGCACGGTGATCAGCGGGAGGGATCGGCATTCCCTCCGGCACCGCCTTCCGAAAGCCCTCGCGGCAAGGAGCGCGCGATGACGCTCAAGCACCCGAAGGGACCGCCGACGCCCGCGGGAGACCTCTCCGTGGCGCCGATCTTCACGCTGGAGAAGCAGCGCATCCCGCGGCACCACCTGGCCGCGGGCGAGCTGGCCCCCGACGTCGCCTACCAGATCATCCACGACGAGCTGATGCTCGACGGCAACGCGCGCCTCAACCTGGCGACCTTCGTCACCACCTGGATGGAGCCCCAGGCGGAGCGGCTCATGTCCGAGTGCGTCGACAAGAACATGATCGACAAGGACGAGTATCCGCAGACAGCCGAGCTGGAGATGCGCTGCGTCGAGATCCTCAGCCGTCTCTGGCACGCCCCGGACGCTCACCAGGCCACCGGCTGCTCGACCACGGGGTCCAGTGAGGCGGCGATGCTCGGCGGTCTGGCGCTCAAGCGCCGCTGGCAGCAGCAACGCCGCGCTGCGGGCAAGCCGATCGGGACGCCGAACCTCGTCATGGGCATCAACGTCCAGGTCTGCTGGGAAAAGTTCGCGAACTACTGGGACGTCGAGATGCGCCTCGTCCCGATGGAAGGGGATCGCTTCCACCTCTCCGCCGAGGAGGCGGTCGAGCGCTGCGACGAGGACACGATCGGCGTTGTCGCCATCCTCGGATCGACCTTCGACGGCTCCTACGAACCGGTGAAGGAGATCTGCGACGCCCTGGACGAGTTCCAGGAGCGGACCGGTCTTGACATCCCGGTGCACGTCGATGGCGCCTCCGGCGCCTTCGTGGCCCCGTTCGTCGACCCCGAGCTCGAGTGGGACTTCCGACTGCCCCGCGTCGCCTCGATCAACACCTCGGGTCACAAGTACGGGCTGGTTCACCCCGGCGTCGGCTGGGTCCTCTGGCGAGACGCCGAGGCGCTGCCCGAGGACCTGATCTTCTGGGTCAACTACCTGGGCGACAACATGCCGACGTTCGCGCTCAACTTCTCCCGGCCCGGCGCGCAGGTCGTCGCGCAGTACTACAACTTCCTCCGCCTCGGGTTCGAGGGCTATCGGGCGGTGCAGGGCTACGCCCGCGAGGTGGCCACCCACCTCTCGGGGCAGATCGAAGCGCTCGGCCCCTTCGAGCTGATCACGCGGGGCGACGAGCTGCCGGTGTTCGCCTTCACGCTCAAGGACCACATCGGCAACTTCACCGTCTTCGACGTCTCGTCGGCGGTCCGCGAACGTGGCTGGCAGGTGCCGGCCTACACCTTCCCAGACAACCGCAGCGACCTGGCCGCGCTCCGCGTGGTCGTCAGGCGGGGCTTCACCCACGACACCGCCGACCTGCTCGTCAAGGACCTGAAGCGGCAGCTGCCACGCTTGGAGAAGCAGGCGGCACCCACCCAGGATGGCACGACAGCATCCAGCTTCCACCACTAGCCGCATCGCCCGATGCAGGAGGGCGCCCGCTTCGGAGGGCGCCCTCCTGGTGCGGCCCTCAGGCCGCGGGCTCGCCGTGGAGCGCTTCCTGGAGCTCCTTCTCGGCGTCCTTGGACAGCGACGACTTCAGCACCGTCCCTCCGAACTGCCGCAGCCCCTCGACGGCCTTGTCCGGCGTGACCTTCTCCACGACCAGGAACAGGGCCGACGTGCCCGGCTTGAGCATGTCCCGGACCTGGTCCTGGAATGCCCTGTCAATCCCCGACTTCTCCACCTTGCCCATCAGCGCCCCGAGACCGGCCCCGACGGCCATCCCGAGGAACGGCACGAAGAACAACATGCCGAACAACATCCCCCAGAACATCCCCCAGGTCGTTCCAGCCCCAACCGCGTGGTGGTTGGTCGTGACCCGGAGCTTGCCTTCGCGGTTGCGCACGATCGCCGCCACCGCGTCCGGCTGGATCACCAGGTCCTGCTCCAGGCGACCGACCTCGTCCATCGCCGCCAGGGCCGTGGTCTCGTCCGGATACCCGATCGCGATCAGGTCCGCCATGCCGCATCTCCTCCTGTCCTCGCGCCGCGCCCTGAGGCGGCGCCGACGCCCATGGCTGCACCAACCACCACATGGAATCGCGGTCGCCGGGTCGCGGGCATCATCCCGATCGGATGAATCAGCCGGAGGGGGGTCGCAGCCTTACCGGGCCGCCGATGCCCTGACGGTCACTCTGACCCGCAATGGTCCTGTCGGCGCCGGCTGGAAAGCTCTCGGCCACGCTCGCTTCCAGCTTGCACAGCTCCGCCTCGACGGCGACTCGGTGCGCTGGCGGCGCCCCGGCGCGCAGTTCCTCCAGCAGGGCCCGCAGCCGCCGGGCCACCTGCACCGAGGTGGCCCCGTACTGGCGGATCTCGGTGACGCCCAGCTCCAGATAGTCCTCCCAGCGGCGCACCGGCAGGACCACGCGGGGCCGGCCGGTGGCGTCGCGCAGCTCGCCGAGGCCGTGAAGCTCGCGCCGGCTGACCGCCAGGAGCAGGTCCTCGATGTAGTCGAGCACCTGGACCGCGGTTGTCGGGTCGTTGACCGCCGGCGAGAGCGCCCGGATGGCGATGTCGACCAGGATCCTCAGGGCGAACGCCGGGTCCTGGTCGATCGTCCGCTCGCGGCCGAGGGCGAACATCCTGCGCAGGCGACGTTCGGCTGCCGGGGGTGGCATCCCGAGCACTTCGAGCAGCCCGGCACCCGATGGCACGAAATCTCCTACCGAGTGCTGGAGGACGAACAGGCAGTCACTCCGGCGGGCGGCTGCGACCAGTCCCCCGGCATCGATGGCCTGGATCGCGCCGGCACGCTCGGTTCGTACGACCATGGATGGGTCGCTGGACCGCACTGTCCCCGGGACAGGGTCCGCCACCCCGCCGTCGACCGGCCTGACCGGCAACCGCTCGAGCACCCGACGACCGGCGGCGGCGACCAGGGCGGCGACCGCCACCGGGCGAAGCCGATGGGTGAAGCGATCCAGGTAGAGCAACAGCAGCAGCAGGCTCGCCGCGACGGCGATGCCGGCCACCGTGACCCCGACGTTCGGGACGGCGTCGCCCTCGACGCGCCGCAGCAGCGAGAACGAGAACGTCATGGTGCCGGCGAAGGTGGCAAGGACCACTTTCTGGAGCAGGTCGCGGTACCACAGGCGCATGAACCGCGGCGACAGGGTCCCTGTCGCCGTCTGGACGACGAGCACGCCGATGGTGACCACGAACCCGAGCAGCCCGACCATGGCGCCCACGAGGACGCTGAGGACGCCGGTGGCCGTCGCCGCCGAATACCGCCAGGCCTCCGGCAATTGCACGACCGAATCCAACCAGATGGTGACCTGCCCGACGAGCGGCCCAGCGACCGCACCCAGGAACGGCAGGAACCACAAGCTCCCCTTCAGCTGCTGCCGGAGGCGGAAGGCGATCCCCCAGGACATCCAGACTCCCCTCGCCGCGTCAGCCTTGGCCGTGCCCGACCGGACGCCGCACGCGGCGCAGCGCCAGCGCGTCCACCAGCATGATGGCGCCGACGACGATTCCCCACAGGCCCGCCGCGATCGCCACCGGCCCGGTCGCGTCATGGGGCAGGATCAGCGCCACACCCAACGCGAGCTCGAGGGTCCCCAGGGCCACCCGGTGGGCGTAACGGGGGCGGTCCGCGATCACATGGTCGCGGAACGTCCCGGACAACCGCAGGAGACCGGTGAGGATGGCGGTGGCGCCCAAGAGGGCCAGCACCATGTTCACCGACAGGATGTGGCGCAGCACGAAGCGCAGCAGCACCAGCGCACCGGCCACGGTCCCGATGACCGCGGCCGCGGAGACGATCCGGTTCCCGGCCATCCCCCGGTTTCTGTGCACCCAGCGCAGGCTGAGGAGTGAACCGATCATCCAGTAGGCACCGATGACGTTTCCGAGCGCCGGCCTTGTCTTCTCGGAGATCAGGACCACTAGGCCGAGCAGGAGCGCGACGATCGCCCGCAGGAGCATGAGCAGCCATCGCTGGGTCGGCGGCGCGTCAGAGACCTCCTGATCCGCACCGACCGCCTCGGGACGCGCCTGATCCGCCATGAACGCCTGCCTCCGCCCCCTGTTGGAGCATCCGGCCTGTGTTGGATCGCGCCATCACCCGATCAGCGTGAAATCGGGAGGTGCGGGTTTCATCCATTACGGGTGATGCCCGGACCGGCCGCGGGTGAGATGGTGCCGCGGTACCCACACGCCACCGCCTGACCGGGGGCCAAAATGAGTGTCGAGCACTTCCGGGGCGACCGCGCGTGCTGCAGCAACGACGCCGACCTGCACTGCGCCGGCCGGACGGTGGAGCGGCTCAGCGACGAGCGGGTGCTCGCCCTCGCCGAGGAGATCTGGACGGCGTCCACAGGGAGCCTGGTGCCCGTCGGCCATGAACCCGACCCCCGCAACTGCCGCCCCGGCGCGTCCGCCGACGCCGCCTACCGCCGCCACCGTCAGCAGGAGCTCGAAGCCTGGCGTCCCGGCTGGCGTTGGCGGGCAGGGCTGGCGACCACTGCCGCCGTGTGCGGCGTCGTGGTGATCGGCCTTGTCGCCGGGGCCGAGCTCGCGTGGCGCATGGTCCTGCCGGTGGCACTGCTGACCTGGTGGCGACTGCGTTTTCGCCCCTCCGCCGGCACCAGGGTCTGGCGGCGGCAGGCCGTCGCCCAGCGCCGCACCGCCGGCGTGCTCCAGCCATTGGATCAGCACGGCTACCTGGTGCTGCACGACAGCACCCTCCCGGGATGGCCGGCCGGTCTCGACCACCTGGTGGTCGGCGCGACCGGCATCTGGGTCATCCGTTCATGGCACCGTGGCCGGCTGAGGTGGCAGCGTATGGGCACCTGGCCGTCGTACAAGCATGGCGCCCCGGCCGGCGCGCTTGGAGGACTGCGCCGCCAGGCGACGGCCATCGCTGAAGCCCTCGGCAGCGACATCGCCATTCCCGTCCGGCCGCTGCTGTGCGTCCACGGTGGAGGATGGCCAGGAAGCCGCCGGCCGATCGAGGGCGTGATGGTGGCGACCCCACGGCAACTCAAGCACCTGCTGCACCGACCTCGCCCGCACGAGCCGAGGAACGTCGAGCGGGCCACCGCCCGGCTCCTCGAGGTGCTCCGCCCAGCTGCCTGAGCATCGAGGATCCACGACGAACGGAGGGTGGCATTGTGATCTGGGCGATCCTGGCGATGCTGGGGGTCCCGCTGTGGCTGTGCGCGATCGCGATCCTGGTCCTGGTCCTGCGCAACCGCGGCTTGCGCAAGCGGACCCATGACATCCCGATGCGGCTCCGTCTATCGCCCGAGGGCCGCTGGCACCGCGGCCATGGGCTGTGGGTGCACGACGTGCTCGCCTTCCGCGGCAGCCCCGCGGCCTGGAACGAAGGGCTGCTGTGGGTCACCGGTGCTACCACCCGCGAGCTGACCCCCGAGGAGACCCACAAGTTCCGCCGGCTCGATCAGCCGGCGGCGGTCACCTTCACCGTCGCCGACGGCCCGCCCGCCGACGCGGTCACCCCACGGCAGCACCTGGAGCTGCTGCTCGGCCCGTCCCGGCAGGCCACCCCCGACGCGGAGCCGGCCTCGTAGCCGACGGCTCACGTGTTCAGTTGTCTAATCCGCAAGACACGCCTGAGATGGCAGCGGGAGCGCTTGGCAGTCGTGGTTTGCGTCTGACTTCGCGATAGAGAACCGGGTTTGGATCAGACAACATCTGCTCGGGTTGCTGACCCGAGGAGGAGGGTCTGACCATGACCGAGCACGAGCGTGGCACCGACCGACTCGGCCGGCGTGCCAAGCGGTTCCTGTCGCCGTCGCAGAAGTACGAGATCTGGCTGCAGCTGGTCCGCGGCGAGACGACCATCAGCGAGGCCGCCGACCGGGTCGGGGTCGACCGCTCGACGATCATGCGGCTGCGCACGGTCGCCAAGGACGGGGCGCTCGCCGCGTTGGCGGAGTCTCGGCCAGGCCTGCAGCAGGCCAGGCGGGACCTGGAGCTGGAGGCGGCCAGGGCGGAGGCGGCCCGGCTGGGCGAGGCGCTCAAGGAGATGGCCGTCAAGCTCATGCTGATCGAGGGAAAAGGGCGTTGGGGCTGAGTGGCCGGGTCCCGGCTCGGGTCGACCAGGCCACCAAGGCCGGGCTGTTGGAGCTGCTCGAGCAGGCCGCCGGGCAGGGTTGGACGGTGCGGGCCTGCTGCGGCGTGCTCCAGGTCAGCGAGCTGCGGATCTACCGCTGGCTGGGCCGCCGCGCCGCCGGCGAGCTCCAAGACCAGCCGCCGGGTGGCAGCCCGGTGCACGGCCTGCTCGACTGGGAGGTCGCCGAGGTCGTGCGGCTGTTCGAGGAGTGGGGCGAGACAGACCGCTCCCACCGCAAGCTCGCCCACCGTGGCTCCTACCTGGAGCGGGTGTGGGTCTCGCCCGCCAGCGTGCGCCGCGTGCTGGCTCGTGAGGGCCTCAGGCTGCGGCCGCTGCCGCGGCCGGGTCGCAGCGTCCGCCAGCCGTTCCCCGACTGGGTCACCTACCAGCCTCGGTCGATCTGGATCTACGACACCACGCACTTCACCAGGGCGGGCGTGGCCGCCACCGTGGTCGAGGACCTGGTGTCGCGCAAGTGGCTGGCCGAGGTCGTCTCGGCGGAGGAGACCTCCACCCAGCTTGAGGTGGTGTTCACCGAGGCGCTGGAACGCGAGGGCCTGCTGGAGCTGATCGGTGCCCGTCACGACGGCCTGGTCGACACAAGCGTGGACGACCCGTCCCGGCCGGTGCTGCTGGCCGTCAGCGACAACGGTCCGCAGATGACCTCGGGCTCCACCCGGGAGTTCATGGCCCTGTGCGCGATCCACCAGCACTTCGGCCGCCCCGGCACCCCCACCGACCAGGCCTGGATCGAGTCGCTGTTCGGCCACGTCAAGGCCGAATGGCCGCACCTGCTGGCCATCCGCGACCCGGCGGTCCTGCGCGCCGAGCTCGCCGTGGTGCGGGAGCGCTACAACGGCGTGCGGCTGCACGCGGGCATCGGCTACGTCACCCCCAACGACGAGCACGAGGGCCGCGGCCCGGCGATCCGCAAGGCGCGCCAGGCCGGACTCGAGCAGGCCCGGCTGCAACGGCTTGCCTGGCACCGTCAGCACCGTCAACCTGAACCACCCGAGGAGCCCGGCGATGTTGGCTGACCAATCCGCGATCTCTATCGCGAAGTCAGAAACGGGTCAGACCTGGTCGCTGGAGGTCGCCGGGCGCAGGGCGTGTCGGCCGCTGGGCGGCGCGCAGCCGCTGGTGGTCTTCCAGGCCACCGAGCGGCCGGTGCTGCTGGTGTTGCCCGCCGAGCCGTATGAGCTGGCGGTCTGGGCGACCCCGAAGGTCGCGGCCGACTGCCACATCAGCGTGGACGGGGCGCTGTACTCGGTTCCCCGGCGGCTGGTCGGCCGCCGGGTCGACGTTCGCTGCACACCTCCCGGACGCGCTCAACGTTGCTGGGCAAGAACGGTATTTGAGGCTCGCCTGCTTGCGTTGCTCGCGAGCGCGGTCAACGATCGCTCAGCCATCTCGTCGGCTTGGTTGACCAGACGCCCTCACGCTGTCTGTTGGTGGGGGCCTGGCGCGCGCCACCCGAGCCTGGGTGTGGCATGGCCATAGCGTGCGCCCGGCCGCACAGCGGGATGAGCCAACGCCCAGAGACTTCATGGCCGGCAACGCGGAGCTCCGGTGCTGTAGAGCGCTGCCGCGCGGTTGGCGCGAGCCCGTAACGGCCTGCGGGCCGCGGTCGTTCTCCTCATTAGGAACGGCAGCGATGAAGCGGCCAGCCCGTCAGGGCCAATCAGTGGCCGACACGTGGCGACGACCCCCACGGTCGGCGAACCCTCGGGCGCCCCCGGCCATCCACTCGCCCCCTCTCGCCGTCGAGATAGCCTTGGCGACTAAGTGAAGGGAATCCCATGCGTCGGACATGGATCGCGCTTCTCGCCGCCGCGCTGCTGGCGGCGGTCACCACTGGCACGGCGCTGTCGGTCACCGCTACGGCAGATCACCGCAACCGCCACGGGCAGCAGTCCACCGCTTCGGCCGTCGCGCCGGCGGCCCTTCCCGCCGGCTGTGACTATCGCATCAACGATGGGTTCACCACGCTGACCCGGAACCATTTCGGCAACCCTGCCGCCGGACAGGTCATCCTCGAAAGCTGGGGTGATACCTGCTGGTCACAAAGTGACCCGGGAACGCCTGACGTGTCGTTCACCACACGGGGTGTGGGCCGCTCGATCCTGGCCTATCGCGCCCTGCGCGTGCAGATGCGGGTGTTCTTGTACGGCCGGGGCGAGGGCGGCTGGAGCCTGCTCGATGCGTCTGCTTCGGTGAACTCTGCTGGCGCTCGGACCCTGACTTTGGCAACGGATTTCGTGCCGAACGCCTCCTACCCCAACTTCGATTTGTTCGAGGTGGACGTGCATGTCCTCATCCGGTGGTCGGACTCGACCCTCTCGGATGTGTGGCTATTCGGCAATCCTTGGTGGAATCCGGGTACCGGCCCCCAGCCAGCCGGACCGTAGGTCTGGGCGGTCGTCGTAGAGGAACCGTCACTCGCAGGCAGCCCGGCTCGATCGCCAAGCATCACCTGAGCCGGGCTGTCTGCGGGCCGAGCAAGCTACCGAACGAAGGACTTGGGCACTGCTGCACGTTGTTGGAGTGGCTCAGCGCAGGAACCAGACTTGTCGGCGGGGCTAGCGCGATGAGCCACTGTCTGCCAGCGGTACCTTGGTGGAGCTGACTGGCTGTTCCGGATCTGGATGTGCGCGGCCTGCCAGACCGGTAGCATGCCAGGCGAGCCGGTCGCGCTCCGACGGGATCGAGCACCAGCGGCCGCAAGGCTTGCCCAGCGGGTGGTTAGCTGGGTGCCGGGTCGACGTTCAGCCGCCGGCGACCGTGGTTGAGGCTGGGGGTGGCGAGCCTGATGGTTCTTGCTCGGTCGCGATGGTGCGGAGCAGGCCGAGCAGGCCCTTGACGTCCAACGGCTTGGTCAGGAAGGCCCGGGCGCCTTGGTCGAGCAGGTGCTCGATCTCGCTGGGTCTGGCGTCGGCGCTCAGGATCACGACCGGGACGTTGGCGGTGGTGGGATTGGCCCATAGGCGGCGCAGGACCTCCTGTCCGGGCATGTCGGGCAGGTGCAGGTCCAGCAGGATCAGGTCGGGATGGTGCTCGGCGGCGAGTTCCAGGCCGAGCTGGGGTCGCATCGCCGGGATCAAGGTGACGTCCGGGAGGCGGCTCAGCACCTGGGCGACCAGTTCCAGGTTGGATGCGTTGTCCTCGATGTAGAGCACCGTCAGCGCTGGCCAGGCCGGGTCGGCCTGCACCTGTGCCAGCGCGGCCCTGCCCTCTTGCACGTCGACACGCTCAGCGAGGCGCTCGGCCAGCGGCAGCTCGACCCAGAAGCTGCTGCCCTGATCGACGGTGGTGGTCACCTCAAGGGTCCCGCCCATCGCCCCGGCCAGGCGTTGGGACAGCGCCAGGCCCAGGCCGGTACCCTCCACCGCGCCTTGGTCGCTTGCGAGTCGTTCGAAGGGGACGAACAGGCGATCCAGCGCCTCGGGCGGGATGCCGGGTCCGGTATCGGCCACGGTGATGCGCAGCCGCCCAGCTGCCACACGCTCGCAGTCCACCTCCACGCTGCCGTCCACCCGGTTGTACTTGACCGCGTTGGACAGCAGGTTCAGCAGGATCTGCTTCAGTCGCTGCCGGTCGCCAAGGACCTGGTCGGCACTCGGCTGGTCCGGACCCGTCAGCAGGATGCGGTGCTGGTCGGCCAGCGGCCGAATCAGGCTGACCGCCTCGGCGACGACATCGGCGACCGCGACTGGTTCCAGTGAAACCGACAGCCCGCCCGCCTCGATGGCGGCGATGTCCAGTACCTCATTGATCAACCCCAGCAGGTGCCGCGCCCCCGACATGATGTGGTCGAGGCTGTCGCGCTGGTCGGCGCTGAGCTCGTCCAGCTCTAGCAGCTGCGCGAACCCCAGGATCGCGTTGAGGGGGGTGCGCAGCTCATGGCTCATGCGGGAGAGGAACTCGCTCTTGGCGGCGTCGGCGGCCCGCAGCTTGCGGTTGGCCTCCTGGAGCTCCTTGGAGCGCTGCAGGATCTCTGCCTCCATGCGGGCGTTGCGCTGCTGTTGCTTGCTGCCGCGCTCCTGGAGGCGGACGAACTCGGTGACGTCCTCGACCCGGTGGATGATGTAGACAAGCTCCCCGTCTGCTCCCAGGACCGGCGTGTTGAGCGGACTCCAGTAGCGGATCTCGAACCCGCCGCCCTCGGCGTCGGGACGGCGGATGTCGTACTGCTGCACCGCCATGGTGTCGGGCACCAGGTGATGCCGTGCCCGGTCCAGGGAGGCGCGCAGGTTCCCGACACCGGTGGCCTCAGGATCGTCGGGGTTGTCGGGGAAGACCTCGAACAGCCCGCGGCCCAGGATGTCCTCGCGTCTGGTCATGGTGGCCTGCAGGTAGGCGTCGCTGACGGCTACGATCACCAGCTCGGAATCCAGGACCAGGTAGCAGCCCGGCGCCGATTCGAACAGGGCCCGAAAGTCCAGGCGATGGGCCGGGTCCTGCTCAGCCACGGCAACGTCACCTCCGGGTCACAGCGCGTAAGCCTGTGCCTGGGCGGCGCCACCAAGCGAAGACCTTGTGACTTCCATCGGCGGCGACGGCAGTGACTTGAATCTTCCCATCACCCGATCGGACGCGAGATGGACATCGACGGTGAGTCCAACGATGCTGCGGGGTTCGGACGGAGGGCACGCAGATCGGTACAAGGTTGGCGTCGACCTGGGCGACCTGCGGCGAGCACGGCGCTCGGGCTACGCATGTCCGCGACCCTTTGGAGCAAGCGTCGCAGCTGAGATGGCGCTGGTACATCGTCCCTCGGGGAAGTGGTGCGGCTGCGCCGTATGGTGCGCTTCGCGCGATTGATTCATACGACGCGGCCGTGTTCTTTGCGTGCCTTCGGTCCGCGCCGTCTGCTACGGCAGTCTGATGCCGACCGCCTCGCTACTGAGGGTGGTGCCGCAGGAGCGCCGCCGCTGCGACGTGCAGCCGGCACCGAGATGGTGCTCGCCGGGTGGCGTTACTGCGACGCCGACCCTGGTGGCCTGGTCTTGACACCCCGCGGAAGCAGCGTAGGTTGAGCGACTCAAGCTCGCGACCGAGGGGGGCAGCAGATGACGCGAGAAGCCGTCGAGCGCATCGACGACCAGGGCATGGCGGCCTGGGACGGCCACGACGTGGACGGGTTCATCGACCTGTTTGCCGAGGACTTCGTCTGGACCGATCTCACGCTGCCGGAACCGATGCGGACACGGGAGCAGGCCCGCCAGTACATGCAAGGGTGGTTCACGGCGTTCCCGGACATGCGCGTCCAGCAGACCAACCGGGTCGTGAGCGACGACGCGGTCGCTGCCGAGATCGAGTTCACCGGCACCAACACCGGCCCGATGCTGATGGGTGGCGGGGAGGTCCCGCCGACTGGCAAGAGCGTGCTCGGCAGGGGTGCCTACTTCGCCCGGGTCAACCACGACGGGCAGATGGTGCTGTTCAGCTCCCACCCGGATGTCGCCGGCCTCATGATGCAGCTGGATATCCGGCCCGAGGAGGGATGAGCTCGATGGCGGTCGTCGCATTCATCTTCGAATCCGACCAGGTCGGCCAAGCTGACTACGACGGGCTCATGCAGGTTATCGGCAGGGAATCGCTGGACGCCCCCAGCCCCGACGGCTTCATCGCCCACCTCTCCGGGCCCAAGCCCGGCGGCGGATGGCAGGTCATCGACGTCTGGGAGTCCGAGCCGCCGCCAACGCCTTCTACGGATCCGAGCAATTCGCCCCCGTCATAGCGGGCGCCGACAGTATGGGGATGCGAACAACGCCCTGGCCTCTGCACCGGACCGAGGTCGACCAGACGATCAAGCAGATCAGCTAGCTCAAGTCGCGGTGCCGCAACCCGGATCATCCGGGCCACGCAGCGCTGCTCAGCTCGATAGGCTTGTTGAGTGAGCTGACCCTTGGTGCTCGCCGAAGTGGCCCCATAACAATAGCCCACACGGTGTGGTACGAGCTGCGAAGACACGGGGTAGCACGGCGCGAAGCCCCCGATCCATGGTAAGGAAAACTCTAGGACTATTCTCCTCGTCCGGTGACTAGCAGGAACAGCCATTTGTGCAGGTCATTTGCCATCCTAGCCCCAGGTGGGCCCGGGCTGACCAGCCCGGCCCGCCACCCCTATGTGCTCGCCGTCGGCGCTGCCGACACCATGAAGACCCTGTCGACGGCCGATGATCAGGTGGCCAGCATCTCCTCCAGCGGTGTCGGCGGGGCCGGCGGGACCAAGAACCCGGACATGGTGGCCCCGGGCCGCTCGGTCATCAGCCTGGCCGTGCCCGGGTCGTTCATCGACCAGACCTACGGCGCTGGTGGGGCGGTCACCGGTGGGTTCATGCGGGGCAGCGGCACCAGCCAGGCCACTGCGGTGGTGTCGGGTGCGGCCGCTCTGGTCCTCCAGCAGCACCCGACCTGGACCAACACCCAGGTCAAGGCCCTGCTGACCGGGACCGCGACCAAGCTCAAGGTCGGCCTGCAGACCGACGCCGCCCAGGGCAAGGGCACCCTGAACCTGACCAGCGCCCTCGGAGTGACCAACGTGGCCGCCGGCCAAGCGGCCATCAGCTCCACCGGCACCGCCACCCTAGAGAGCGCCCGCGGCACCTCACATCTGGTCGACAACGGCGTGGTCCTCCAGGGTGAGAAGGACATCTTCGGCGACGCCGTCTCGACTGCCACCCTGGCATCCAAGCGGGATGCTGGGACGGCCTGGACGGGGGGACCTGGAACGGCCGCATGTGGTCCGGCTCCAGCTTCACCGGCAGCAACTGGACCGCCACTACCTGGTCGGGGCGGATGTGGTCCAGCGAGGTCTGGTCGGGCCGGATGTGGTCGGGGCGCATGTGGTCGGCCGGGACCTGGACCGGACGGATGTGGTCCGGGGATGGCTGGTCAGGCAACACCTGGTCCAGCGCCGGCTGGAACTAGACCAACAACACCCACCGGCGGCAGGGCGGAGAGTCAACCTCTCCGTCCTGCCGCGCGCCGTCCTGGCGTTGGCCGCCGCGCGGCTGTTTTGCTGTAGATAGAAGCATGCATGCTGTCGTGGCGGTCAGGCCGCCACGGGCACAGTAGGTCCTCGACTGGGCGAGGGCGGCGTCGTCCTGATCAGGGGCGTGACGCACCCGGCGGCGAGCTTGCGGGCCACTGTTAAGTGGAGCGGTGGACGGTGACCAATACGCCGGTGTGGCGACGGCGGCGTTGCCGGTCAGTTCGTGCGGCGTTCGAGTAGCACCAACGACCAGACCAGGGCAGCGAGCACGCCGCCGACGACCGGACCGATCAGATAGACGGCGGCGTTCGCGTATGTGCCCTGGATGATTGCTGGGCCGAGCCAGCGGGCCGGGTTCATCGCTGCACCGGTGAGCGGGCCGCCCGCGAGGATGTCGAGCGCCACGGTGAAGCCGATCGCGATGCCGCCAAGGCGAGCGCCGAAGCGTTGATCGACACCTGTGCCGAAGACGACGAAGACCAGGAAGAAGGTGAGGATCGCCTCGATCAGGATGCCGCGGCCGGTGCCAACGCCACCTCCGAGTGCGGGGATGCCGTCCTTGATGCTCGCGCCGCCGAGGCTTGCCTTGGCCGCCCAACCGCCGAGCGCGCCCCCGATGACCTGGACGACGATGTTGATCCCGGCCTGCACCATGGGGAGCTTGCGGGCGGCCGCCAGCCCGACGGTGACTGCTGGGTTCAGCTGCCCGCCGGAGATCTGCATTGTCGCCGAGACCATGACAGCGATGGTCAGGCCGTGCGCGAGCGCCACCGCGACCAGGTCCTTGGTCCCGTTTTGGAACAGGGCCGGCGCGCCGGTGACGAGCACCATCACGCCGACGTAGATCAGGGCGAAGGTGCCCACCAGCTCGGCCGCGGCTTGTGCGAGCGGGGTCGGCGCGGTCGCGGTGGCGGCCTCGGCTCTGGTCGGCTGCTCGGCCGGAGTAGCGAACGTACCGCTGAGATCGCGACGGTCGGTCGTGCGGGACTCTGCCATGTCGCTGCCTCCTTCCGGGAACGGCGGCCCTGTTGCGGCCACCTCTTACCGCTCTCTCGGCACACCACACGGCCAGATGTAGAGGTCGCATCACACAGAAAGCGGTGAACAGGACCACCGGTGGCACCTGGCTCAGCTTCAGCGGTCACGCCCCGATATTGGGAGCGAGGGCATAGATAGACCGGTGCGCCCGCGGCGGCCGGTGTGCAGTCGGACAGCTGGCGGCTGAGAGGAGCGGGGTGCCACCAGACCGCCCAGGGCTTGAGGAGCGCCGCTTCCGCTCCCTGGTGCAGCACGCTTCCGACATCATCATGATCGTCAGCGCCGAGGGATTCATCCGATATGTCAGCCCGTCGGTGCAGCGGGTCCTCGGCCACCAGGCCGAGGCGCTGGTCGGCAGGAGCTTCGTCGACCTGATGCATCCTGATGACCAGGAGTGGGCCGGACCGTTCCTGGCCGGCCCTGCCCAGAGCTGCACGCAACTTCCCCCTGTGGCCTGGCGGCTGCGCCGCGCGGACGGCTCCTGGCTGCACGGTGAGACCGTCGGCAGCAACCTGCTTGACGACCCGGCCGTCGCCGGGCTGGTCCTGGCAACCCGGGACGTCAGCGAACGCAAGACCCTGGAGGAGCGGCTCGCTCACCACGCCTTTCACGATAGTCTCACCGGCCTCGCCAACCGTCAGCAGTTCCAGGAGCGGGTGCAGGCCGCGCTACTTGACCCTCGACGTCGCGCGTCCGGCCTGGCCGTACTCTTCCTCGACCTGGACGACTTCAAGACCGTCAATGACAGCCTGGGGCATAGCGCCGGGGACGAACTGTTGATCCAGGTCGCCCAACGCCTGCAGAGTTGTCTTCGTGCCCACGACCTGCCCGCTCGGATCGGTGGGGATGAATTCGCCGTCCTGCTCGACGGCGCCGGCAGCCACGCCGAGGTCGAGGCGGTCGCGGACCGCATCGTCTCGGTCCTGGACGAGCCGCATACCGTGCAGGGCAGTGAGGTCCTCGCCCGCGCCAGCATCGGGATCGCCGTCCCTGGGGTCGACGACCACGACGTCGATGCGCTGCTCCGCAACGCCGACACTTCGATGTACACGGTCAAACGTGCAGGTAAGGCGTCATACACGTTCTTCGAACACGCCATGCATGAACGGGTTGTGCAGCAACTACAGCTGGACGCGGAGCTACGGCATGCCGTTGACCGCAACGAGTTCGTCCTTCACTACCAACCGATCATGCACCTTGGGACCCAGACGATCCTCGGGGTCGAGGCGTTGCTGCGCTGGCAGCACCCAACCCGGGGCCTGCTTGGTCCTGGGGAGTTCATCGACCGCGTGGAGGAGAACGGCCTGATCGTGGCGATCGGTCGATGGGTATTGCAGGAGGCCTGCCGTCAATTGCGCCGTTGGGACCACGACTATGAGCAGATCGGCATGAGCATCAACATCTCCGCGCGGCAACTCCAGGACGAGACGTTCCCTGCCGACGTCCGCCATGGGGCAGATGAGGCAGGCATCGACCCTCGCCGCCTGACCCTGGAGATCACCGAGACCGCACTGATGCAGGACACCGAGGCCACCATTCAACTGCTCACCCGCTGCAAGCTCCTCGGAGCGCAGTTGGCGCTGGACGACTTCGGGACCGGCTACTCCTCGCTGAGCTATCTTCGACGATTCCCGGTGGATGTGGTCAAGATCGACCGTTCGTTCGTCGAGGATGTCGGCACGGGACCTGAGGAATCAGCGCTGCCGGATGCGATCATCGCCCTGTGCCAGGCGTTCCGCATCCAGACCGTGGCCGAGGGCATTGAGCTGCGCCGCCAGCTCACCCATCTGCAGGCCGTCGGATGCCTTGCCGGCCAGGGCTTCTATTTCTCTCGACCGCTGCCCGCAGAGGCCCTGGAGCGGCTGTTGCCCAAGCGGTCAGGTGCGCCGGGCGTTCCACCCTCGTCGTTGATCCAGCAAACCAGGCAATGTGCCGATGAACTGGTAGCGCCGGCCCAGAGGGTGAGCGGCGGAGCCCGCCTCCGGGCAGATCGACACCGCTACGAGGAGCACGAATGAGCACGGACCAGCCGAGCCCCGCTGACTACGGGTTGACGCTGCCGTCAGAGGCCGAGGTCATCGCCGACCTGATGAAGCTCGTCGGCGCCGACGTGGCGATCTTCGCCTGGCGGGAGGCCTCCGACCCGGACCAGAACGCCGGGCCGCGAGGCAACGAGGAGCTGCTGCTGCGCATCGCCGAGCAACTCGCGGCCCGCTCCGACATCGCTGGCGTATTCGGACGCTCCCTGGCGGTCCGCGTGAACACCTACATCGCGCTGTCCACAGCGAGGACTTCAGCATGACGACCCCCTCCCGCGGCACGCCGCCCGACGCCCAGACACTCGACGACACCGCCCGGCTCCAGGAGATCGCCGACCTACGCCTCAACGACTCCGACATCGACGACATCCTTTCGGAGATCACCGCCGAGGCGGCGGCGCAGTTCGGCTTGCCGGTGGCGCTGGTCAGTGTCGTGCTGGACCAGGCCCAGTACTTCCGCGGTTCGCACGGCCTGGACGGCTGGATGGCCACGACCCGGGGCACCCCCGCCGAGTGGTCCTTTTGCCAACACGTGGTCCGTAACCGTGCACCGTTCGTGGTGGAGGATGCGCAAGCCCATCCGCTGATGCAGGACAGCCCACTGGTCCGCATGGAGGGAGTCCGCTGTTATGCCGGCGTCCCGCTGATCACCTTCAGGGGCCATGTGATCGGCTCGTTCTGCGTGCAGGGACCTGAGGCCCGTAGCTTTACCGAATATGACCTCGCCCAGCTCCACCGCTACGCCAAACGGGTGATCGCGCGCATCGAGGAACGCCGTCAGGGCTGAATGCGGCCTTTCAGCGCCACCTGAGCCACACCAACCTCGGCATTTCGCAGGGCGCGCTGCCGACGCTGTGCAGGTCGGCCTCCCTCTCTGCTCAACGGAGCCAGACGCATCAAAATGAGGACCAGCCGGCCGCCACCGACAACCCCTGCTCCCTCGGCAAGCGCAGGGCTGCCTGGAGGCGATCTCTGTCCGTGGATACGCTGTAGGTGGCGTCCGGGGAGCGGTGGAAAAGTAGGACGGGCGTAGGCCCCCAGCAGAGCTACCAACTCGAATGGGAGGCCTACGCCCGTGCCTGCACGAGTATCTCTTGTGGAGCGCATCCGCGCCCAGATCGACTAGCTGTTCGCCACCGACCGCGACCTTGGCGAGGTCTTG
>Ga0307278_10000365_pt1 | contig 22828 bp, 23 predicted proteins | sample ER_DNA_117_FD_194482 | JGI IMG/M metagenome (GOLD analysis project Ga0307278, IMG submission 194482) | Bulk soil microbial communities from the East River watershed near Crested Butte, Colorado, United States - ER_DNA_117 | ecosystem: Environmental > Terrestrial > Soil > Floodplain | place...
GATGTGGAGCACGCGGTCGGCCTCGGCGAAGCGAATCGACCGCAGGACGACGGCCTCCGTCTTGTAACCGCGTCCGGCCATCCGCTCAAGTGTAGAGCTGGGCCTCGTCGGGAACGGACGGGGCGCATGCCCGAGATCCAGATGTACACGACCCGCTGGTGCGGCTACTGCGTCCGGGCGAAAGCGCTCCTCGACGAGAAGAGCCTTGCCTACGAGGAGATCCACCTCGACGACGACCCGCACTTCCGCCAGCGGCTCTTCGACCTCACCGGCGGCTGGACCGTGCCGCAGATCCTGATCGACGGTCAACCAATCGGCGGGTACGTGGAGCTCTGGCGGCTCGACCGCGAGGGCGGCTCAATCAGCCGGCGGCCTGAGGCGGTCGAGCTGAGTTCGAGTTTGGGTCGACCGGTCAGTTCAGACGGACGCGCAGGCAAAGCCTGCGCGTCCTGAGGACGGCGCCGCAAGCGGCGCCTCAGGTGGAGCTCTGGCGGCTCGACCGCGAAGGAAAGCTGGCTCAGACCTCCCGATAGCGCGCCTGGACGAGACAGAAGAGCCCATACGCCATCAGGCCGGCGGCTGTGCAGGCGAGTAGCACTTGGCCGTACTCCGCATGCGCCAGCTTCCGGAGCGCGCCGTCGAGGCCGATCGCCTCCTTCGGCTCGTACTGCCAGGCGGCACGGACGAGGAAGACGCCTGCAAGCGTGAAGATCAAGGCCCTGGCGAGGTGCCCGACGACGCCGAAAACCGTGTACCAGCGGCGCTCGTCACGACCCATCTGCTCTTCCTTCAGCTCGTCACGGAAGTTCCGCGTAAGAGCGCGGTAGAGATTGAACAACCCCGCCCCGACGATGGCGAGCCCCACTGCGATCACCAGGTACCGCCCGAGCGGCTGCTCGAGCGCGATCCGTGTCACGCGGTCTTCCTTTTGGCTCCCGGCTCCACCGCCCGCGACCGGTTCATCGGCCTCGAAGACGAGCGACGCGCAGATGATGCACAGCCAGGAGTAGAAGAGACCACGGGCGATTAGCCCGACTCGCTTGAGGAAGCCCTGGTCCTCTCGGTCTCGAGCGTCCGTCCGAGCGCGGCCTCCGCGAAGCGCCAGAGCGCGTAGCCGCCGAGCCCGACCGCGAGCGCCCCGAGCAGGAACCGGCCGACACTTGTCGCGGCGATCTCCTGGAGCGCGCCCGGACGGTCCTGGAGCTTGCCGTGCTGGCCGAACGCGACCTTGAGCGCGAGGGCCGCCACCAGCCCGAACGAGACCCCCTTGGCGACGAGGCCGCCTCTCGCCAGCCAGCGCGCCCATTTGCTGCTCGCCGCGCGCCTTGCCTCGCGCTTGACCTCGCCCACTTGGGGCTGCGCTTACTGAATGGTGACCGGCGTGCCGATCGGCATCAGCCGGAAGAGCCGCATGATCGCGGGATTGCGCATGCGGACGCAGCCGTGCGAGATCCGGCCAGGGATGATCCCGGGTGCATTCGTGCCATGAATGCCGACGAACCCGCCGCCGGGCCAGTCGGTGAGGATCGCAGAGCGCGCGTTCAGCCCGAAAGCCCTCGGCCCGTAGGCGGGCGAGTAGTAGCCGGAGAGCTTCTCGCGGATGTAGAACTCACCTCGCGGAGTGGGCCAGTTCGGCTGCCCGACGCCGATAATCGTGCTGAAGACGGGCCTGCCGTGCCGGTAGAGAATCGCGCGCAGACGGCTATGGCTGATGAGCATCCGCGTGTGAATGGTCTGGAACGAGGTCAATGCCCCCCGCGGAACCCAGCCGGTGGAGCCGTTCGGGAGGATCGCCAGCCGGATGCGGACCCAGGTGCGGCCTTTGTGGTACTTGACTCCGTCCAGCACGAGAATCGCATTGCGGTAGAGCTCGGGAGTCCGGAAGGTGATCCGCGAGAGGGCGCGCGCGGAGCTCGAGGGACCGCTGCGCGCGACTGTCCGGTGGCGCACGAAGGCCCAGCGGTAAGTCTCGGCCGACCTGTCGCTGAGCGAGAAGCGCTGCGGATAGACCCCCCTGGGAGGTGTCGGCCCCGGCGGCGGCCTGCCGGCACGGCCGACGCGGATCACGATCGTTCGCTCGGCGCCGACGCTCGGGACCTCGGTCGTCGCGGAGAACGTGACCCGGTACTCACCGACCTGCGAGGGGGAGGGCGTCCAGACGAATGCCGCCTTGGCCGGATTCCCGTCCGAGCTGCGGAGCTCCGCTCCGCGCGGGGTGGCGCCGCTCGTCCTGATCCGGGTCGCAACGACAGGCGCGGGCGCGCTTGCTCCGAGCTGGAAATAGAGCTGCGTCCGCGCAGAGACCCCGAGCACCGTACCGTCAGCCGGGGTCGACGAAGTCCACGAGACCGCGACATCGGCAGGCGCCGCGGCGTTCGGAACGAGCACGGCCAAGCCAACTGCCAGTACGGCGGCGATCGAGAATCGCCGCAGTGCGAATACCCAGGAGATCATCGTGTGTGTGTGCGCGCTAGCGCAGAAGGACCTAGAAACATCTTAGCCCGGGTTTCGGCCGGCTGCACGCGGCGAGGCTAGGTGATCGTGACCGGCGTTCCGAGCGGCATCAGCCGAGACAAGCGCCGGACCGCGGAGTTCGGCATCCGAACGCAGCCGTGGGAGACACGCCCGGGCAGGATCTCCGGCTGATTCGTCCCGTGGATCCCGATGAAGCCCCCGCCCGGCCAGTCCGTGAGCACCGAGGAGCGGGCATTCGTCCCGAAGGCGATCGGACCGTAGATGAGATCCGAGAAGCCCGTGATGCGCTCGCGCACGTAGAACTCGCCCGCCGGGGTCGGCCAATAGGGCTTGCCGACCCCCACGCGCGTCTGGAAGACCGCGACGCCGCGCCGGTAGAGCGTGGCCGTGAACAGGGCCCGGTCGATCACGAGACGAGTCCAGATGCGATTGAAGCCGCCGAGTGCCGTTCGCGGCACCCAGCCCGTCGAGCCGTTCGGCAGGATCGGCAGGCGAACACGCACCCAGTAGTCGCCTTGCTCGTTGATCTGCCCGGTCAGCGCGAGGGCCATGTTCTCCGTCCCTTCCGGCGTGCGTGGCCGCAGGCGCGTGATCACTTTCCCGCTCGTGCTCGGCCGCGTGCGTGCAGGGACGGTGCGCAGGATTGATGCCGAGCGCGACATCCCGCTCGGCCCGCTCAAGGGGAAGGGCTCGCCCCGCGCGGCGGGGGCAGAAGGCAGGACGTAGACGAGGAAGCTGCGCGGACGCGCGTAGGCGTGCGGCAAGTCGTGTGTCTCGGCCGTGAACGTCAACACGTGCTCGCCGACCTGCTGTTCGGTCGGAGTCCAGGTCAGCGTCGCCAGGCCGGGCCTGCCATAACCTGCAACCAACGATGCCCCGTCTGGGAGGCCGCGCGCACGAATCAGCACGAGCTGCGGTTCCGAGCTCGACGCGCCGAGCTCGACCGAGACCGGCGCTCCGGCCGAGACGGTGAAGGCTCTTCCGTCCGCGGGCGTCGGTGCCTGCCACGAAAGCGTCAGCTTCGGGCCTCGGGCGATCTCGGCACCGGCGCCGACCGCGAGCACAAGTGCCGCCAGCGCGGCGAGGGCCAGTCCACTTCGTCGAAACCGCTTATTCATGACCCTCCAAGTGTGCCAAGAGAACGAGGCGGTCTTGCGACCGCCCCGTCGATTCATCGTCCTCTCGCAGGATTAGCCGGTGAAAGGAGGCCTGCGGAAGTTGACGCCCCGCGCCTTCTTGACCTTCTTACACTTGCCCCGAACCCGCTTCTTGCCCTTCGGGCACTTCGCCTTCGGCTTGCTGTACTGGGCCCGTGCGGCCGACTTGTGGAGGGTAGTCACGCCGTGCTTGTGCACGACGCGCGTTGCCTTCTCCACAGCCTGACCGGCTCCGGTCGCGGCATACCCGAGCCCGCCGACCGAGGCCAGCGCGCCGAGCACACCCGCTGCAAGCGCACCGGCAAAGGCGATTCGGAACGAGCCTGCCCGCAAGCGGCGGCCGTCCTCGCGGACGCGCGCCTCGAGCTTGTACAGGAGCTCGGGGCTGGGCTCGGGGCGGTTCGCCCTCAGCTCGGCCTCGAGTCCCGCGCTCTCTCGCTTTCTTCGCCAAGATCGCATTACCTAGACTCCCCCTGACTTCGATTTCGTCTTTTGCACCTACTACTACCGGCCAGCCTGCGATTTCCTTACAGCTGGAGAAGATTCCTCATCTCCCTCCATCTGGGCCCGTAGGCGGCCTAGAGCCCGGTGCAAGGCGACTTCGATTGCATTCGTCTTCGCGCCGTGCAACTCGGCGATCTGTCTGGCCGTGAGATCAGCTCCATAACGGAGCCCGATCAGCTCACGGTCGCGTTCCTCGAGCCGGCCGACCGCGCCCGAGAGGACGATTCGGCGCAGCGCATCGTCTTCCAGCTCGCCTCGGTCCGCGGTCTCGTAGTGCTCGGACGAGATTTCGAGGTTCGCCGGCCGCCCTTCGATGCACCGGCGGGCGATGCCGATCAGCCAGGCGACCGGCTCGCCCTTCCGCGAGTCGTAGCTCTTCTTGTAGCGCAGCGCTCGCTCGAACGTCTCGCTCGTGATGTCTTCCGCGTCGGGCCCGTCGCCGATCCGGTAGGCGACGTAGGCGTAGACCCGTCGGATCAGCGGCTCCGGATTTGCAAGCGGGTCAACCCGGAACATCGGCGCCCTCGAAGTCCGAGCGGGCATACCTGTTGAGCCGGAGCGCTTTGGAAAGCGCGCGCTGCGACTCGGGTGGGTCTGTCACCGTCGAAAGGTCGTACCAGAGCTTCCAGTCGCTCCCGTCCTTCGTGATCGCCTTCCGGTAGCTCTCGCGGGCCGCCGGCAGGTCTCCCTGTACAGCCTCGGTGTCGCCGAGTAGCCGCCAGGGATCGGGCGACCAGCGCCACCAGTGCGTCGCCTTGTGCGCCTGTGAGCGGGCGTCGCCGTACCGCCCCTCGGCGAGGGCGCTGTCGCCCGCCGCAAGCGCACTGGCGCCGACCAGGCCGACGAAGGAGACGGCCGCGAGCAGCAACGCCGCCGAGACTCCGCCGATCCGAGCAGGGCCGAGGAGGAGCGGAGGCGTGTCTCGCCGATGGGCCGCCGCGAGCAGCCCGGCGCCACAACTGAGCGCCGTGAGCGTGACCGCCGCCATCTCCCAGTCCCAGTCGACCGACGCGTGTACGAGGTACGCCGCGTAGGCCGCGGTGGCGGCGGGCACGAGCGGGTGGCCGCGGGCGGTGAGGCTCGCGACGAGCGGGGCCCCGAGCGCAATCAGGAGCAGCAGCAGGCCAAGCGGACCGAGCTCGGCCAGCGTCTCCAGATAGAGGTTGTGCGCGTCGCGCACCTTGTGCGGGATCGGCCGATGCTCGTTCCAGTACTGCTCGTACGTGCCCGGCCCGGAGCCGAGGACCGAGTTGTCCTCGTAGTCCTCCCAGGCCACGTGCCAGAGCTCCGATCTGTAGCTCCCCGAGAAGCTGAAGAGGCGCTTGTTCAGGTTGACCGGCGTCTCGCCCTTGGTCGTCGTGAAGGCGTCGTAGCCCTTGCGCGTGAGCTCGACGGGGCCGCCGTAGCGGACGAAGACCGCGAGCAGGGACGCGACGGCGACAAGCGCGAGACCGGCACCGAAGGCGAACCGCACCTGCCGTGTAGGAGCGATTCGCCTTTCCGCAAACGCCAGGCCGAGGCCGATCAGCGCAGAGGCGCCCACGAGCAGGAGAAGGTAGAGCGCGAGCCTGTGGCCTTCACGTGATGCGGCTGCGAGCGGCGTGTCCGTGCGAGTGAGAGCGTCCTGGTTGGACGAGATCAGGACGGCGAGTGCAGATGCCGGGGCGAGGACGATCGCGGCCAGCAGCAGCTGGAAACGGCGCGGGTCGACTGCGACCGCGAGCGCGAAGCCGATCGCGGCTGCCACCCAGGCTCCACGGCTGAAGGTGAAGTAGATCGTCGCCAGCAGGATGGGCAGCGTCGCCGCAGCGGCTACACGTGCGGCCAGGCTTTGCGCCCGGGCTGCGAAGCCGAGCGCCAGGAACGCGCCCATCACAGCGAAGACTCCCAGCGCATTCCAGTAGGTCAGTGGTTCCTCGAGCCTGTAGGCGGCGACCGGGTCGTAGATGCCGAGCCGCTCAGGGAAGAGCCGCGTGAGGAGCCCGTAGCCCGAGACGAGGGCGACTGCGGCGAGTGTCGCCGCGAGCACGAGCGTCATGGTCGCCCGTCGAACGACGAGTACGAGCGCGGCGAGCGCGCCGGCATAGAGCAACAGCCTCTGCCCCTCGAGCACGGTCGCGGCGGTGTTGTCGGTCCAGAGCAGAGCTAGCCAGGTCCAGGCGCCGAAGGCGGCGAGGCCGGCGAGCGAGACCATCGCGAGCATCGACGGGCGAGTCGGCTCCCCGACGACGAGGTAGGCCGCCACGACGGTGAGTACGACCAGGGCGCCCCAGCCCCAGGCCGTCGGGAAGTAGCCGCCGTTCGCGAAGCCGATCGCGGCGAGGCCGAGCCCGACCGCGACCGCGAGAGCCGCCCGCCCGAGCTCGAGCCGCGCCGTCAGAGGTGCCGCTGCCGACGTGGAAGGCACTATGGATGGCACCGGCTCAGCGTAGTTGGGTTTTCGGCTGGCGAAGCAGGCGCGGTTTGTCTAGACCTGGCAGTTCGGGCAGTACCAGCTACCGCGCCCCCCGGCGCGCGTCTTCTCGATCGGCGTCCCGCAACGGGTGCAGGGCTCGCCTTCCCGGCCGTAGACGCGGAACTCGCGCTGCATCGAGCCCGTGCTGCCATCCGCGCCGCGGTAGTCGCGCAACGTCGCTCCCTGGCGCGCGATTCCGTGTCTGAGCGACTTGCGGACGCCTCGCACCAGGGCTCGAAGCTCGACGCGGTCGAGACTCGCGGCCGGGCGGAGGGGATGGATCTGCGCCCACCAGAGCGCCTCGTCCGCATAGATGTTCCCGACGCCGGCAAAGACGCGCTGGTCGAGGAGCACCGCCTTGATCGGCGCCCGACGCCTGTCGAGGAGGCCTTCGAGCGCCTGCGTGGAGAGCCGCCGGTCGAGCAACTCGTCGCCGACGCGCGAGGCGAGATAGGGCTCGAGCTCGCCGGGCTCGAGCAAGAGCCATGTTCCGAAACGGCGCACGTCGCGATAGACGACGTCCGAGGCGTTGTCTAATCTGATAACAGCACGTCGGTACGGATCCTCGGCCGAGTCGCCGTTCCGCACAAGCAGCAGGCTTCCCGTCATCCGGAGGTGAATCAGGAGAACTCGACCGCTCTCGAATCGAACAACCAAATACTTCCCGCGTCGCTCAAGGGCCGACACGGTCTCGCCCACTAGCTCGGCGGCGACCGCCAGCGGGTCGTGTGGCCGGGTCAGACGCGTGTCCTCGATCTCGATGTGCTCGAACGTCCGCCCGACGAGGAGTGGTTCGAGGCCGACTCGGATCGTCTCGACCTCCGGTAACTCAGGCACGGCAGCAGCGTAGCGGCCTCACCGCTGCGTCAGGCGAGCGTCTCGAGCACGATCGGCCGAGGCGGCTGGGGCTCATCCGCGATCGAGATCAGCGTGCGGATGCGCTCCAGTGCGTGCTCGGCGGCTGTCTCGTCTCGTGCGTACACCGCGGCGAGGGACTGGCCGACCTCGACAATGTCACCGCGCTTCGCAAAGCAGCGGATGCCGACTGCGTGGTCAATCGTGTCTTCCTTCGTCCGCCGCCCTGCGCCAAGCTCGAGCGCGACTCGTCCAATGCCGAGTGCAGAGACCGCTGAGAGGAAGCCTTCCTGCTCGGCCGTCAGCTCTCGCGTCACAGGCGCTCTGGGCAGCACCTCGGGACTGGGATCGCCGCCCTGCGCCTCGATCCAGCGCTCGTAGGCCGCAAGCGCAGAGCCGTCCTCGACGGCCTGCTCGGCGCGCCGGGTTCCCTCGTCCGCGTCGATGTTGAGATCCGAAAGTGCGAGGAGTCGTCCGGCGGCCTGGATCGCCAGCGAGAAGAGGTCGGGCGGTGTCTCCTCCCCGGCGAGCAGTGCGCGCGCCTCCTCGATCTCGATCGCGTTTCCGATCGCCCAGCCGAGCGGCTGGTCCATGTCGGTCAGGAGCGCGACCACTTGGCGCCCCGCGCCGCGGCCAAGCTCGAGCATCGCCTCTGCCAGAATGCGCGCGTCCTCGAGAGACTTCATGAAGGCGCCGTCGCCGACCTTGACGTCGAGCACGATCCCCTCGGCGCCGGCGGCGATCTTCTTGGACATGATGCTCGCCGCGATCAGCGGAATGCTGTCCACGGTCGCGGTCACGTCGCGCAGCGCGTAGAGCCGCTTGTCGGCCGGCACGAGATCGGGCGACTGCCCGATGATCGCCAGGCCGACCTCGCGCACCTGCTCGACGAAATCCTCCTTGGGGAGCTCGACGCGGAAGCCCGGGATCGACTCCAGCTTGTCGAGCGTCCCACCGGTATGCCCGAGGCCGCGGCCGCTCATCTTCCCGAACGGCACGCCACAAGCCGCGACGAGAGGGCCGACGACGAGCGAGGTCTTGTCCCCCACTCCGCCGGTCGAATGCTTGTCGACGACCGAGCGGCCGAGCTCCGCCCGTAGATCGAGCGTCGAGCCGCTGCGGACGAAGGCCTCGGTCAGCGCGAGCGTCTCCTCGGCCGTGAGCCCTTTGAAGTAGACGGCCATGCAGAACGCGGCGAGCTGGTAGTCCGGGATCTCGCCCCGGGCATGACCGAGGACGAGTTCGGTGATCTCGTCTGGTTCGAGCCGACCGCCGTCGCGCTTCCGCTCGATGAGCTCGGCGGCCCGGATCACGCCTTCTTTGCCACGAAGACAACAGGTGCACGCCGGACGCGCAGAGGACCCTCGAACTCGGGCAGCCGCCGTCCACCGAAGAGAACGACCGATGCCTCGACATAGCTCTGTGCGGCCTCGTGGTCGGGAAAGGCAACCCATCCGTAGACCTCGCGTCGTTCAACCGAGGCGAAGTGCCGGCTAAGGAGCCGGCCCCCGTTGTCGCCGTTGAAGCTAATGGGGCGTGGCTCGTTGCCGACGAGCGCGCGCAACTCACGTAGATGCTCAAGGGCATTCGTGACTGCCACCAGCCGCCCGTTCGCGCGGAGCACCCGCGCGAGCTCGCTGAGAGCGCGATCAAGGTCTGGAACGTGGTAGAGCATCCAGGCAGCGACGGCGCAGTCGAACTCGCCGTCCGCGAAGGGAAGGGCCTGAACGTCACCCAAGCGCGCCTCGACGCCGCGGGCGCGAGTCAGCTCGACCATCCGTTTCGACTGATCGATCGCAACCACGTCGGTCTCGAGCTCGTGCAGGAGCCGCTCGGCGAGCTCGCCCTCACCACACCCGACCTCGAGGACGCGTGTCGGAGACACCTCTGCGACGGCCTCGAAGGCGACCTGGCGGGCGTCGGGACCCTCCGCGAAGCGGTACGCGGCCTTGCGCGCGGCGAGGCCTCGCTCGCTTGCATATTCCTGACGGACGAGAGCGGGGTCGTCGAGCCTCATGGCTCGACGATCGGAAGGCCGGGAATGCCCCTGCCCGGAGCCTTCCCTCCGAGCCAGCGGTTGACGGTGGCGCCGACGTCTGCGAACTCGCCTTCGTGGATTCGCCCGGCGGCATTCTTGCCCGCGACGTAGGTGAGGAGAAGCGCATGCTCGCGCGAATGGTCCGTCGACGGCGTCGTCGGGTCGCAGCCGTGGTCGGAGGTCAGGATCATGAGATCACCGGGCTGGAGCGCGGCAAGAAGGTCGGGCAGGCGGCGGTCGAAGTCCTGGAGGCAGCGGTGGAAGTTGACCGGGTCGTTGCGGTGGCCCCAGAGCATGTCCGTCTCGACGAGATTCACGAAGATCAGGCCCTGGTCGAGCTCGTGCAGCAGTCGCTCCGTCTGGTTGATGCCCTCCACGTTCGACTTGGTCGGATGCGACTCGTCGATGTCGCGGCCCGCGAAGATGTCCCTGATCTTGCCGACGCCGTGCACCTTCGACCCCGCGTCACGGATGAGGGTGAGGTAGTTCGGCTGTCTCGGCTCGAGGGACCAGTCGTGCCGGTCCGGCGTGCGAACGTAATTCCCCGGCTCGCCTGTGAATGGGCGGGCGATGACCCGGCCGACTGCGTGCTTCCCGGTCAGAATCTCGCGCGCGATCTCGCACCCGCGGTAGAGCTCGTCGAGCGGGATCGTGTCCACATGGGCTGCGATCTGGAAGACCGAGTCGGCCGAGGTGTAGACGATCCACTTCCCCGTGCGCTGGTGCTCCTCGCCGAGCTCCTCGATGATCTCGGTTCCGGAGGCGGCCTTGTTGCCGAGCACGCCGCGACCCGTGCGGTGCATGAAGGGATCGATGACCTCGAAGGGGAAGCCGTGCGGATAGGTCGGCATCGCCTGTGGCGTCACGATGCCCATCAGCTCCCAGTGGCCGGTGGTCGTGTCCTTGCCGCGCGACCGTTCGACCAGGCGGCCCGCGACCGCTGGTGCGCCCGGCTGCGGCGGGCAGCCCTCCAGCGGCTCGACGTTCCCAAGCCCGAGCGCCTCCAGATTGGGCAGGTCGAGGCCGCCGACCGCCCGCGCCACGTTGCCCAGGGTGTCTGAGCCGACGTCGCCGAACTCGGCCGCGTCAGGAAGCTCGCCCGCGCCGACCGCGTCCAGCACGATGACGCATGCGCGGGACATGAGGCTATTCTAGGTCGGTGATGGGAACCGTCCTCGGCCTGCTCGGCCTCATCTTCTTCGTCGTCTGCGTGATCGGCTTCGCGGCCGGGATCACCTGGCTCGTCGTCAAGGTCTTCCCATCGGGCACGAAGAAGAAGCCAAAGCCCGAGCCCCAGACCTCTTAACGCCTCAGACCGGCGAAAGCGGCAGGACGTCCTCGAGCGGCGCGTACTCCAGGCCGTGCGCCTCAGCGACGGCTTCGTACGTCACCTTGCCGTCGAGGACGTTGACACCGTGGGCCAGATCGGGGTCGCGGGCGACAGCCTCCGCCAGGCCGTGCTCCGCGATCTCCTCGACGTAGGGCAGCGTCGCGTTGGTCAGCGCCTTCGTCGAGGTGATGGGCACCGCTCCCGGCATGTTCGCGACGCAGTAATGCGTCACTCCGCTGACGACGTAGACCGGCTCGGAGTGCGTTGTGGGGTGTGAGGTCTCGAAGCAACCGCCCTGGTCGATGGCAACGTCGGCCACGACAGAGCCGTCCTTCATACCGGCGACCATGTCGCGGCTGACGAGCTTTGGGGCAAGTGCGCCTGGGATGAGCACGGCGCCGATGACGACGTCGGCGTCGGCAACCGACTCCTCGATCTGGAGGCTCGACGACATGAGCAAGGTCACGCGCGCGCCGAGCACCTCCTCGAGGTGACGCATGCGGTCGATCGAGCGCTCGACGATCGTCACGCGGGCCCCGAGGCCGAGGGCGATGACGGCGGCGTTGTAGCCGACCATTCCGCCGCCGATGACCACGACCTTGCCCGGCGCGACGCCGGGAACCCCGCCCAGCAGGAGGCCCCGGCCGCCCACCGGCTTCTCGAGAAAGTACGCACCTGCCTGAGCGGCGAGCCGACCGGCGATCTCACTCATCGGCGCGAGCAGGGGCAGTCCGCGATTGGGCGTCTCGACGGTCTCGTAGGCGACCGCCGTGATTCCGCTTTCGACCAGCGCCCGCGTGAGCTCCTCGTCGGCCGCCAGGTGGAGATAGGTGAAGAGGACGAGGCCCTCGCGCAAGCGCTCGTACTCCCCCGAAACCGGCTCCTTCACCTTCAGCAGCAGCTCCGTCTCGCCCCAGGCCTCGTCGACCGACACGATCTGAGCGCCGACCGTCTCGTACGCCGAGTCCGTGAAGGCGCTGCCCACTCCAGCGCCCGTCTCGACGAGCACGTCGTGCCCGTGCTGGACGAGCTCGCGGGCCCCGGCCGGCGTCAGCGCGACGCGGTACTCGTCGGACTTGATCTCCTTTGCGACACCGATCCTCATCTGAAGCCGGGCAACCTTAGACGCTTATCCGCGTTGAGGGCCGGATCGCGCTGCTGCCCCGAAGGTCGGTCGGACGGCCACCCCGGCAAAGAGAGCACGACGTTCTGGTCGTCACCGCCGAGTCGGCGCTTCGGCTTTCGCACTCTCGGCACATTCTCGCCGCAGACACGCGCGCTTTTGGCGACTAGGCTGGAATCGGAGGGTGGCCCGCGGCCGGCCCCGGGCACATGTCTGGAGCGGTCAGGTCTGGGCCAGCCGCTCCACGAGCCGGCGCTCCTCGGGGCCGAGCCACGGCGGGTTGCCTGCGGCCGCGTTCTCGCGCACGTGCTCCGGGTTGCGCGAGGCGGGGATCACCGCATCGATTCGCTCGTCCGAGAGCGCCCATTTCAAGAGTGCTTGCGGCCAGCTCGAGACGCCGAGCTCGCGGAGCGGTGCAAGCGCCTTCGGCGGGGGCGGGTGAGGCAGGCGTGATTTGTCTCCCAGCGGCCGCATTGCAAGCACGGCGACGCCGAGCTCCGCCGCCAGCGGCAGCAACTCGCGCTCGCACTCGCGCTCGAGGGGGTTGAACGGGACCTGGAGCACGGAGAAGCGGCGAGTCTCGAGCGCTCGGGCGAGCTTGCGGAAGGCCGAGGACTGCCAGTGGGTGACGCCCAGCCGGTCGACGCGCCCGGCCTCGCGCTCCTCGGCGAGCCAGGGCAGGTGCTCTTCCCAGGCAACGAGGTTGTGCACCTGTTCGATCTCAACGCGGCCGAACAAGCGCAGCTGGTCCTCGAACTGCGCACGCCCCTCCTCGACCGAGCCGGCCCAGATCTTCGTCGCAACGACCGCCTCGGAGCGACGCTCCGCGAGCGCTGCGCCGAGCGACTCTTCGGCTCGGCCGTACATCGGTGACGAATCGAAGAGACGGCAGCCGTCATCGAGAGCCGCGTCGACGACGAGTCGGGCGAGTTGCCGGTCGCCGTCGAAGGTCCTCCAGGTTCCGAGCCCGACGACGGGCCCGAGACGGCGCTCTTCCATCTAGCCGACCAGTCGGCGCGCGAGCTTGCCGGCGGCAAAGGCCGATGCGAAGAACCATGGATCGTCGGCTGGGCCGCGGCCCATGTGCTCGAGCCGCAACCCGGCGCAGGCCTCGCGCCAGCCGGTGACGTCGACCTCCTCGCGCGCGTCCAGCCAGTCGGGTGCCTCGAGGCCGGCCGGCCAGGCGACCGCGGTTTGACCGAGCGCGAGCTCGAGCACCGCACGCGTGTGGTGCGAGACGCCTCGGTGCCGTGCTCGCGCGTCGTGCTCGGAGACTCGAACGGCCAGCACGGCCGACCCATGAAGTGCGCTCGCCGCATTCGCCGCCTCCGCGGCGGCAACGCCGCCGTGACCGAGCCGTGAAGCGGTGCCCACGACTCCGGGACCGATGGCGCAGACCGCGATCCCAAAGCCCTCCGCAGCCGCCCAGGCAAGTGCCGAGGCGACGCCGACGGCCTGGACGTCGCCGTCGAAGCAGGCGCCCGCCGCCACCGCCACCTCGAGGAGGCCGCGCGCCTTGAGGGCCCGAACCGAATCCGAGAGGGAGACGGGGAGCGCGCCGCCCGGGAGCTGAACGTAGGCAACCCGAACGCCTGCCCCGATCCCCGCACATGCCGGCGCAACCTGGGAGTGCAGTGAGCAACACACGACCGGCATGCCGGCAAGGCTTTCGGCGAGCTCGCCGTCCTCTTCGACGAAGCGCACCGCGGTCTGCAGAGGCGAGTAGGGAAGCGTCATCACGTGCGCGCCGGGCTCGGGCGTCAGGTCGAGACCGCGCGTCAGATTGCCGTAGAGCACGTCGAAGCCCCCCGAGCCGAGGCCGAGCTCATGCGCCTGGACGTTGACGATCACCTCGTCGCCGAGTGCCACCGGCCCGGTCAGGCGTGGGAATGCGACGCAGGCCCGCCCGTCGACCTCGAGCCGGGCGAGCCCGTCGAGGCGCTCCAGGATCGCGGTCACCCTGCCGCGCCGGAGGCTAAGCGGCATCCGCGTCGCGAGCCGTCTCGACGAGCGCGAGCGTCACCTCCACCATCGCCTCGAGATCGGCGACGGCGATGTGCTCGTCGGACGTGTGGATCTCGGCCATACCGTTCGCGAGGTTGACGCACTGAAGGCCGCGCTCGTTGAACACGTTCGCGTCGGCGGCGCCGCCGCTCAGCTTCAGCGAGGGCTCATAGCCGGTCCGCTCGAGCGCCGTCCGAGCGAGGCGGACGACAAAGTCGTCCCGCTTGAAGCGGTAACCGCTGTAGCTCTTGTGCACCTCGGTCTCGACCTGGCAATCCTCGAGCCCGGCGGCGAACGTCGCCGCCTCGAGCATCTCGCGCACGAGGTCGGCCAGCTTTTGCGGGTCGTGCGAGCGGGCCTCGGCCAGGAACGAGCACCACTCCGGGACGATGTTCCCAGCGGTCCCGCCGCGGATGATGCCGACGTTGGCCGTCGACTCCTCGTCGACCCGGCCGAGCTTGAAGTCGGCAATCGCCTTCGCAGCCGCCGCGATCGCGGAGCGCCCCTCCTCCGGATACATACCGGAGTGCGCCGCCCGGCCGTGGAAGCGGACCTCCATCGAATGCGCGTGCGGAGCGCCGAGGATGACCTCGCCGATCGGAGCAGCCTGGTCGTACACGTAGCCGATGCGAGCCCGCAGCTGTTCGTGGTCGAACGCCGCCGCCCCGTGCAGGCCGGTTTCCTCCTTCGGCGTGAAGAGGAGCTCGATGCCGGCGTGTGGGCGGTTCTCGGAGAGGAGACGCCGAGTCGCCTCAAGCATGACGGCGACCGCGGACTTGTTGTCGGCGCCGAGGATCGTCCCCGCCGCGTTGCGAATGACTCCCTCGTCGAGAACCGGCTCGATCGCCCCCTCCGGCGGGACCGTGTCGAGATGGGCGCAGAAGAAAAGCGGCGTCCCACGCTCGCTGCTGCGCTCGACGCGCGCGTAGAGATTGCCCGTATTCGAGCCGATCCGCTCGCCCGCATCGTCTTCGGCGACGTCGAGACCGAGGCCGCGCAGGTACGCCGTGACCCGGTCGGCGACCACACGCTCCTCGCCCGGCGGGCTCGGCAGAGCCGCAAGCTCGATGAAGAGGGCGACGAGCTCGTCCTGGGGCACTCCGCGATCTTAGGATGCCGCTAGGCGCTGGTGACGGCCGGGACGGCCTCGCCGGCACGTTCCCGGGCGCGCCCGAGCGCGGCGCCCACGAACTCGCGAAACAATGGAGCGGGCCGCGTCGGCCGCGACTTGAACTCCGGGTGGAACTGGCTGGCGACGAACCAGGGGTGCTCGGGCAGCTCGATGATCTCGACGAGCCGTCCCTCTTGGAAGGTGCCGGAGATGACGAGACCGGCCTCGACGAGCCGTGGCCGGAAGTGGTTATTGACCTCATAGCGGTGCCGGTGGCGCTCGGGGACGACGGCCTCACTGTACGCCTCGCGGGTGCGGGTTCCCTCAACGAGCTCGACGGCCTGCGCGCCCAGCCGCATCGTCCCGCCGAGATCCTCGATCTCCTTCTGCTCCGGCAACAGGTCGATGACGGGGTACGGCGTCTCGGGGTCCATCTCGGTCGAATTCGCGCCCGCGAGGCCCACGACGTGCCTCGCGAACTCCGAGATCGCCACGTGCATGCCGAGGCAGATCCCGAGGTACGGAATCTCGCGCTCGCGGGCGACTCGGCAGGCGAGGATCTTCCCCTCCCAGCCGCGCGAGCCGAAACCGCCGGGCACGAGCACGCCGTCGACCTGCTCGAGCTCCGCTTCCGCCTCTTCGAGCGCCATTCCTTCCGCGTCGAGCCAGCGCACGCGCACGTTGCAGCCGTGGTGGATGCCGGCGTGCTTCAGCGCCTCGTGGACGGAGAGGTAGGCGTCCTGGAGCTTCACGTACTTGCCGACGAGCGCGATCTGCACCTCGCCTTCGAGCCGGCGAACCCGGTCGGTCAGCTCGGCCCATTCGCCGAGCTCCGCCGGGCCGGTCTCCAGACCCAGCTTCGAGCAGACGAGCTCGTCGAGTCCCTCTGCCTGGAGCGCCTCGGGAACGAGGTAGACGTCGGGGACGTCGCGGTTGACGATCACGGCGCGCGGCTCGATGTCGGCAAAGAGCGCGATCTTCTCGCGCAGCTCGTGCGAGAGCTCTTCGCCGGCGCGGCAGACGACGATGTCGGGGTGCACGCCGATGCGGCGCAGCTCGTTGACCGAATGTTGGGTCGGCTTCGTCTTCAGCTCGCCGGCGACCTCGACGAACGGGACATAGGTCACGTGCAGGTAGAGCACGTTCTCGGCACCGGCCTCACGCCGGAACTGGCGGATCGCCTCGAGGAACGGGAGCGACTCGATGTCGCCGACGGTCCCGCCGACCTCGCTGATGACGACGTCCGTGTCAGTCGTCTCGGCGACCCGGCGGATGCGCTCCTTGATCTCGTTCGTGATGTGCGGGATCACCTGCACCGTCGAGCCCAGGTATTCGCCCTTCCGCTCCTTGCGCAGCACCGAGTACCAGACCGAGCCCGACGTGTGGTTCGCGTACCTCGAGAGATTCTCGTCGATGAAGCGCTCGTAATGGCCGATGTCGAGGTCGGTCTCGGCGCCGTCCTCCGTGACGAAGACCTCGCCGTGCTGAAACGGGCTCATCGTCCCGGGATCGACGTTGATGTAGGGGTCGAACTTCTGGACCTGAACCTTCAGGCCGCGCGCCTTCAGCAGTCGCCCGAGCGAGGCGGCGGTGATTCCCTTGCCGAGGGACGAGACGACCCCGCCGGTGACGAAGACGTATTTCGTCGCTCTCAGAACGCCTCCTGCCCGAGTCGATCGAGGGCGCGGAGCCCAGGCGTGCGCTCGATCAGCTCGCCGAGGGAGCGTCGTTCACCGATGAGGGTCAGCCCGGCCAGCGCACCGATCGCCAGCCAACGGCTCTTTCCCGTGAGACGACTCACGGAGCTCAAGCCTAGCATCGCGCCCAGCGCGTTCGAGCCTGCGTCTCCAAGCATCACTTTCTCGCGGAGATCGTATGGAAGTAGCAGGACGGCGGGGCCGACCGGAGCACGCGTCGCCAGAGCGCCGATGAGGTACGCCTTGAGCGCCCGCCCCGGGCGCGTGTCGAGCTGGTTGACGAAGTTGGCCGTGAGCCCGACGAGGAGCGCGCCGGAGACCTTTCGAGTCGAGGCGAGGCCGACGAGCGGGATGCCGACGAGCTTGAGCATCCCGGTCGTACGCCCGGTTCGCAGGTGGGCGCGAAAGCCGCGCTCGGGCCCCGACCAGAGATCGTCCGCGAGGCCGAGCGCGGCGACGAGCGCGACCGCGAGCTCCCGCCGAAGCCCGACGCTCCAGCCGACCAGCGGCAAACGCAGCCCGCGGTGGTTGACGCCGAGCGGCCCGCAGGCGATTAGCGCGTCCAGCAGCTGGCGGCCACGGTGCGCGAAGCCCCGGAGGTCGCGACGGGTCGCGTCGTGCGCGAGCGGGAGCTCGAGCTCGACGACGCGAAGGCCTGTGCGGGCCGCGTCGACTGTCATGCGCACCTCGCAGCCGAAGCCAGGCGCTAGGGGGAAGCAGGTCTCGCGCGCGGCCGCCGAGAGCGATCGCTGGCCCGAGAGCGGCTCTCGCGCCTCGAAGCCCGAGAGCGCGCGGACGAGCCGCCGCGCAGCTCCCTTCGCGATTCCGAAGCCGCCTCCACGGGGCTCTGCGAAAACGGCGATCGCGACGTCAGCGTCTGTCGAGGCGAGCGGACCGAGATCCCCGACGAGGTCGGCGTCGGCGAGCAATAGCGCTCCAGCCGGCGCCTGTCGCTCGGCGAGCGTGAGCGCCTGCCCCTTCCCGCGCCGTGGAAGGCGAACGACCTGCGCTCCGGCGCGCTCCGCCTCGGAGGCAGTCCCATCCCGCGAGCCGTCGTCGGCGACGACAACCTCCGCCGACGGGAACTGGGCCTTCAGCGCGGCGACAGTCGCCGCGATCGTCCGTTCCTCGTCCCGGGCAGCGACGAGGATCGCGACCGGCTCAGCCACCCTGCGGGAATGTCAGTGGCTCGATCGGCGGGACGATGCCGTCCTCGGCAGATTTGTTCACACCGTAGTTACCGATCGGGCTGCCGGAGAGGAGCAACGCGAGCGCAAGTCGGCCGACCGGCGTCTCGATGTCGTCGACGGTCGACAGCCCGGCGTGACTCCAGGTCCCGACGGCGGACTCGCTGACGCCGGAGTCTTCGACGCCTATGGTTGGGACGTCGATGTCGGCGAGAGCCGAGTACAGGCCAGACAGGAAGAGAGCCGTCTGCCCGACCTGGGCCTTGACCGTGCGGGCGACGACCACTCCGTCCACCGCGCGGCGAAAGCTCCCCGCCTTCTCCTCCACGAGCAGCGGCGTGAGCGCATCCCATGCCGGCGTCTCCCCACCGTCGATCAGCTCCAGGGCGAGCTCCCGCCCAAGGTCGTCGAGCCCCGCCCTGCGGTACCGAGCAAGGTCCCCGTCGAGCTCGCCTTTGATTTTCTCTGGGTCGATGGGCAACTTGAGCGCGCGCATCCGGATCGGTGCGCTCGAGCCGGAATCCATCAGGGTCCGCTCGATATCCCGCCTGACACCGGCGTCGACCGCGCCCACGAAGAGAACCGCGAACTGCTTTCCGCGCAGGCGCTCCGCGATCAGCGACGGGTATGCGTTCTTCACGAACGCGCGGATTGCCTTCTGCTCTCTCGTGAAGTTCGCCCGGCTCTCGCCCGAGGCCGCCAGGCGGTTCTGAAGGTCGTCTCGCTGGCGGATGAGCTCCTGCTTCTCCGCGTCGTCAACCTTCCCGCTCATGCCCACGCCGACCAGGATCCCGATCAGGAGAGCGACAAAGACCGCCGCGAGCGAAGCCATGTGGTAGCGGAGATCGAACATCTACAACGTTGAGGCAGTCTGGCAAAGGGCATGCAGGCGGGCGAGCCCCTGGCGTGGCGCGGGGCGCAGCCCTTCGACGACGAGCCGCCACCAGGAGGCCCCGAGCGAAAGCGTCGCGCGAGTGTGGCCGCCTGCGGCGGGCTCGAGCAGGATCTCCGCGACGAACGCCTGCTGGACGTCCCGCCAGGCGAAACGCAGGCCCGGCTCGACTGCGGTCACGACGATCAGGCCTTCACCGCCCGGTCGGCGCAGCAGCCCGGACGCGGCGCCGCGGACGACCTCCCAGCGAGCTCCCTCGGCCAGACCGCGACGATCGGCCCGGATCGCGGTGTACCCCGGCCACCAGTCGGAGAGGTGACGAGGCTCGGCCAGGAGCGACCAGACGTCGCCGCGAGGGGCGAGGAGCTCTCGCTGCGCTTCGACCTGCACGGCCCTGATTGTCACGGTTTCGACGCAGACCCGTTTCCCATGGGTGCGGGATTTCTCGTTACGCTCGCATCGGGGAGGAGGCTTTGGGAACCTGTGTCGGAGCAGCGTCAGCGGAGGCCGACGAGCTCGAGCAGGCGCGCGGCGAGCAGGTCGATCAGCTCGCGAAGGTCCGGCGACACGAGCACCGCGACCGCGATCGCTCCCAGCCCCGCCGCGATGAATGCGACCAGGGGCCCGACGCCGACCTGGCGGCTGACGAGCCGGGAAACGCCCCTGGCATCGATGAGCAGCTCGCCCACCTTCAGGCGCGTCAGAAACGTCGACGACATGCCGGCTCGATTCCGCTCGAGGAACTCGATCACGTTGAAGTGCGTTCCGACGGCGACGATCAGCTCCGCGCCTTTCTCGAACGCGAGCAGCAGGGCAACGTCCTCGCTGATCCCGGTCGCCGGCACGATCTCGTAGGGCAGGCCCAGGCGCTCAGCCCGCGCCGCGCCCGGGGCCTCTCCGCCCTCGTACGCGTGGATGAGCAGCTCCGCGCCTGAGCGGAGCGCCAGATCCGAGACGGAGTCCATGTCACCGACGATGACATGCGGCTTGTAGCCCGCCTCGAGCAGCGCGTCCGCCCCGCCGTCGACGCCGACCAGCACCGGCTTGAAGTCCCTGATGTACGAGCGGACGATCCGCAAATCGCGCTTGTGACCGGGCCCACGGGCGACGACGAGCGCATGGCGGTCGCGAAAACGGGTCCGCAGGGCTGGGAAGTCGATGCCCTCGGCGAGGAACCGCCCCTCCTCCCGGAGGTAGCGCATCGTGTTGTCAGCGAACGACTCGAGCGCCTCCGTCACCCTGCTCCGCTGCTCCGCCAGCGCCGCCGCGAGCTCGTCCGCGCCCAGCGCGCGTCCGGCTGCGAGGCAGGTCCCGTTGCGGAAGACACTCGCTCCCCGCACCGTGAGGAGCTCGCCTTCGTCCACCTCGTCGAAGAGCGGCGCCTCCGGAGCGTCGATCAGCCGCACGCCGCCGCGAACGAGAAGCAGCGGCCCGGGGTTCGGAAAGCGCCCGCTCTGCGACGGCGAGACATTGACGACGACGCGGACGCCGGACTCGAGCAGCTCCTCGGCGGAGACCCGATCGAGGTCGGTGTGATCGATGATCGCGACGTCGTCCGGTTTCAGCCGACGGACGAGGTTCTTCGTCCGCCGGTCGAGGCGGGCCGGACCGGTGTGCTCGACGAACGATCGAAGGGTGCTCATCGCACTGTTTGCAGGAACTCCTGGCCACCGAGCATACGGCGGATCTCCTCCTGCCGCTGTTCGTCGGCGAGTTGCTCGATGCGTGTGTGTGTCGGGTCGCCAGGGATCTTCTCGACGCTGAAATGGCGCTCTGCCACGCTCGCGATCTGGGGCAAGTGCGTGATCGTGATCACCTGCGCACGCTCGCCGAGACGCCGGAGGGTCTCGCCGACCGCATGTGCCGTCTGCCCGCCGATCCCGGCGTCGATCTCGTCGAAGACCATGGTCTCGCCGCCGGCAACCGCCGCCATGGCGAGCGCGATCCGCGACAGCTCGCCGCCGGACGCCGTTTCCGCAACCGGACCGAAGGGGAGGCCGGCATTCGGCCGGATCAGGAACTTCACCGTGTCGGCGCCGCTAGGCCCGGGCTCGCGTTCGTCCAGCTCCGCGCGGAACTCTCCGTCGCCGAGGCCGATCCCGTGGAGCTCTGCTTCGACCGCCTGCGCGAAGGGCACGAGCGCTTCGCGACGGTTCGCCCCCAAGCGGTTGGAGAAGCCCCGCACCTGTTCCTCGGTTGCCACAAGCGCATCCGAGGCGGCCGAGAGCGGATCGGCGCCCTCGTCGAGAGCGGCCAGCTCGGCCCGTGCCTCCGTGGAGCGGTCGAGCAGCTCGCCGTACGACTCGCAGCGGAAACGGCGCTTCGCGTCGGCGATCCGTTCGAGCCCGGCCTCGACCTGCTCGAGCCGGTCCGGCTCTGCCTCGAGCGTGTCGAGGAACCTCCGCAGCTCGAGGGCGGTCTCGCCGAGTCGAAGCTCGGCGTCGCGGAGCTCGCCGGCAGCCCGAGCGAGCTCCGGAGCGATCTCGGTCACCGTCGCGAGGCTCCGTTCCGCCCGCGCAGCCAGGCCGGCAGCGCCCTCACCCTCGTCCGGGACGAGTGCGTCGACGGCCGCGTTGGCAGCCTCCGCGAGCTCGCCGACATGCCGTAGACGCTCTCGCTCCGCGCGGAGCGAGTCCTCGCCGTCGGGCGCGAGCCCCTCCGTGTCCTCGACCAGCGCGCGTAGCTCCTCGAGCCGCGCTTCCTCGGCATCGGCACCGCGACTCAGCTCCTCGTGCCGCCGCCGAGCTGCGACGAGCTCTCGCCACGCGGCTCTCAGCTCGGCACGAAGCCGGACGTGAGCTTCCCCGCAGGACGAGTCGAGGACATGGAGTTGATACGAGGGCCTGGCGAGCCGCCGCTGCTCGAACTGGCCGGACATGGCGATCAGGTGCTCGCCCGCGACCGCGAGGTCTTCGCGCGCGGCGCTCCTGCCCCAGGCGTACGCACGCGTGCGCCCGTCGGCGAACACGCGCCGCGCCAGCACGAGCCCGTCCTCGCCTTCAGGCTGCAGCTCCGCGAGCGCTTCCAGGCCTTCCTCCTCGAGCAGCCCCGGCCGCAGCTCGAACTCCGCCTCGACGTAGGCTTCCTCGGCCCCGGGGCCGACGAAGCCGGCGTCTCCCTTCGCCCCGAGCAGGAGCCCGATCGCCTGGGCCAGGATCGTCTTGCCCGCTCCGGTCTCCCCGGTGATCGCATTCAGGCCCGGTGCGGGCTCGAGGTCGGCCTCCCGGATGAGGACGAGGTTCTGAATGCGCAGCCTACGGAGCACGCTATGCGTCCAAATTGGCCGAAGGACCGCCCTGACCTCGCCTGCGGAATCCCCGCATCCGCTGCGACCAACCTTCCGTCATGGCGCGAATGTTTCCCTGTACTTGCGGAAGAACGTGACCTCGGGCAGGTGGGCGAGTAGGCTCGATTGCTCGCCGAGGCGCACCACTACCGTCCGACCGCCTTCGAGCTCGCCCACCGGACGGCCGTCGACCAGCACGGCAGCCGGTAGGTCGGCCGTGCGGTTCTCGATCTCGACCACACGCCCGCGAGGCACGACGAGGGGCCGTGCGTGAAGCGAATGCGGCGCGATGAAGGTGACGGCCTGAGCGTCGAGACCCCAGACGAGCACAGGGCCCCCGTTTGAGAGGTTGTAGCCCGTCGATCCCGATGGCGTCGAGCAGAGCACGCCGTCGCAGGCGAGCACTCCGAGGTCCTCGCCGCCCACTGCCCATCCGAGCTCGATCATGCGGCCGATGACCGAACTGGCGACGACGACGTCGTTGATCGCGACGTGCCGGTCGCCGTCGACCTCGGCGTCGAGCGTCGGCAGCTCGGCAACCGCGTAGTCGCCTGTGAACGCGCGCCGGAGCCCTTCCTCGAGCTGCTCCGCGGGAATCGAGGTCAGAAAGCCAACGGCGCCGAAGTTCGCGCCCATGACCGGTGTCTGCGTACCGTGCGTGCGCTGAAGCGCGCGCAGCATCGTGCCGTCGCCGCCGAGCACGACGACGAGATC
>Ga0307278_10000366_pt1 | contig 22796 bp, 20 predicted proteins | sample ER_DNA_117_FD_194482 | JGI IMG/M metagenome (GOLD analysis project Ga0307278, IMG submission 194482) | Bulk soil microbial communities from the East River watershed near Crested Butte, Colorado, United States - ER_DNA_117 | ecosystem: Environmental > Terrestrial > Soil > Floodplain | place...
CGGATCAGGGCGGTCCACCAGGAATCGTGGCCGGGTACCCAACTCGCGCGGCACCGAGTCTTCGAGCAGCAGGATGCCAGCCGGAAGCCGGCCGTCCTGGCCGAGGATGATCTGGCCTTTCATCGGTGAGCCGAGGGGCACTTGGGCGGGCTCGATGGAACGCTCGCACGACATCCGCAGCCGGGCGCGGGAAACCAGAACGGCGGCAATGACGGGAAGGGCAACCAAAAACAGGCCAAGTCGCATCACATCGCGCTGGCCGGTCGCCATCGCCACCAGCAGCACGATGAGGCCGATTAGGACGAAGAATCGCCCCCGGGTCGTGAGCAGCCGCCACGGACGCGACATGGTGCTATCTCCGGTCGGGAATGTGTACGGACTGAATGGCCTGGGCGATGACGTCGGTCACCGTACGGCGGGCGAGCTGGGCATCGGTGGAGGGCAAAACCCGATGCGCGAGGACGGAGACTCCGAGCGCCGCAACGTCGTCCGGCGTTACATAGTCGCGGCCGGACATCGCGGCGAAAGCGCGACTTGCGCGGAGCAACTGCAACGTCGCACGAGGTGAGGCGCCGAGACGAAGATCGCGAGAGTTCCGCGTGGCGTTGACCATCTGAACGATGTAGTGCTTGACGGCTGGGCTGACGTAGACCTTCTTGACCGCCTCGATCAGCCCTCGGATGGTGGAGCCGTCGGTCACCGGTTGCAGCGCTGCCAGCGGATCTGATGAACCATGGGATTCCAGCATGTCCAGCTCGGAGTTGGGGGTCGGGTAGCCCATCTGGATCCGCGCCATGAACCGGTCCCGCTGCGCCTCGGGCAGGGGGTAGGTGCCCTCCATCTCGATCGGGTTCTGGGTGGCGACCACCATGAATGGGGGCTCCAGCCGATAGGTCGTGCCATCGACGCTCACTTGACGTTCTTCCATCGACTCCAAGAGGGCCGACTGCGTCTTGGGTGAAGCGCGGTTGATCTCGTCACCGACCACGATGTTGGCGAAGATGCCGCCGGGCTTGAATTCGAAGTCACGCGTTTCTTGATTGAACACCGAGACGCCGGTGATGTCCGAGGGCAACAAGTCCGGGGTGAACTGCACCCGGCGTACCGAACACGCAATTGAGCGGCCCAATGCCTTGGCAAGCATTGTCTTCCCGACCCCGGGCACGTCTTCGACAAGCAGGTGACCTTCGGCCAGCAGCACGACCAGGGCCAGGTCAATCGAGCTCCGCTTCCCCTCGATCACGCCCTCCATCGCGTGCCGAACCTGGCCCATCACCTGGACCACGTCGCTTAGAGAGTAGGCCCGGTCCGGACTCCGTCCGATCTCGGCCTTCTCATAGCCCAGGGACATGTCCAAACCCTACGTGTTACCTGCCGCTCTCCGGAAAAGGGCAACACGCCGAAGCCGAAAAGGGAAGCCCACAGGGGTGCTATGTGGAGGGAAGTGGGGTATGGTGGAGCGAAGTGGAGCACAGCGGGCGATGAGTGGGGTGAGGAGGGTGGCCCATGTTTCTTGGCACCCACACTCCAAAGCTCGACGACAAAGGCCGTCTGATCCTTCCGGCGAAGTACCGCAACGAACTCGCTGACGGCCTGGTGATCACCCGATTCCAGGAGCACTGCCTGGCTATCTGGCCGACAGACAAGTTCGTTGATGAGGTGACCAAAACCGCGAGGAGCGGCTCCACTAGCCAGCAACGGGTCAGGGACTACCAGCGGATGCTCGCCTCGGGAGCTTCGGATGAGAAACCAGACAAGCAGGGCCGCATCACGATCCCGCCTCATCTGCGGTCGTATGCGGGCCTGGACAAGGACTGCGTCGTCGTGGGGGCGATCGACCGCGTGGAGGTATGGGACGCCGCCGCATGGGAGGAGTACTCCGCCGCGAAGGAGGCGGCGTTTGCAGAACTGAACGAAGCCGTGTTCCCCGGCGGCTGAGGAGCGTGGCAGCAAAGAGAAGAGAAGGACGGCTCGTGTAGAGAGGCTTCAACCCGCAGGTTCGACTCCCTGGCACAACTTCCCCGGTGCCAGGTAGGTCTCCCCGCGGATCTCGGGTTGAAACCCCTCTGCACGAGCGAGAGCAGCGAGCGTCGGAAATCGGCCGCCGCACGGAGGAGGAGCGAGCAACGGCGTTTCCTCTGCGAGCGACGGCGGCGGCGGATCCAGCACGCGATGCGCCAGTAGCTCAAAGTGGCACCACTAGGTATCAAATGAAGGGTCGAGATGTCGGATGAGTGGCCTGGCCGAGCTGCACGTACCCGTCATGCTGGCGGAGGTCGTTGCCTTGCTGGCTCCAGCTCTGGAGGCACCGCCCGCTGAGCCAGCGACCGAAGGCGACGGCGTTCTCGTCGATTGCACACTCGGTCTCGGCGGCCATGCGCACGCCTTGTTGGCTGCCTGCCCCCAAGCCCAGCTGATCGGACTGGATCGCGATCCGCAGGCGCTGGCTCTTGCGCGCGAGCGGCTGGCCGAGTTTGCCAATCGGATCACACTCGTCGAGGCCGTCTACGACGAGCTGCCAGCGGTGCTCGCTCGCCTCGGTCGTCCCAAGGTTCAAGGAATTCTGCTTGACCTGGGCATTTCCTCGCTTCAGATTGATGATCTTGAACGCGGATTCGCCTACGCCCAAGATGCCCCGCTCGACATGCGGATGGGACGCCAGGAGCTGACCGCCGCTCAAGTCCTCAATACCTATTCGCGAGCCGAGCTGTCCCGAATACTGCGAACCTACGGGGAAGAGCGGTACGCCGACCGCATTGCTCGCCGGATAGTCGCCGAGCGAGAACGCGAGCCCTTCGTCACCTCAGGCCGACTCGTCCAGCTGCTCTATGACACGGTCCCCGTAGCGTCCCGCAAGACCGGCGGTCATCCGGCGAAGCGAACGTTTCAGGCTCTGCGGATCGAGGTGAACGCGGAGCTCGAATCGCTCGAATCCGTGCTGCCGAATGCCATCGGGGCGCTCGCGCTCCACGGCCGGATTGCTGTGTTGGCCTACCACTCGCTCGAGGACAGGCTGGTGAAGCAGATCCTGGGCCTCGCCGCTCAGGATCGCGCGCCACGCGACCTCCCCGTCGTACCGGTGAACCTCCGCCCGGAGCTCCGGCTGCTGACTCGCGGAGCGATGCGGCCGAGTCCTGCCGAGATCGCCCGCAACCCACGCGCTGCATCGGCACGGCTTCGTGCGGCAGTCCGCATCTCTGAGATGGCGGTGGCCGGATGAGCGCACTGTGGGCTCCCATTGGCGGCAGAGGTGACGAGCTTCGGACAATCGGTCGGCCCCTGCGGGCAGTGGCGCCACCGGCCGCGCGCTTGGCTCGATTCCCGTTCCTCCTGGTCCTGATTGGGATCTTCGGTCTTGGCATGGTCGGCCTGCTCATGCTCAACACCACATTGCAGAGTCAGGCGTTCCAGTCGCGCACGCTGAATCGGCAGGCAGGAGAACTCGCGTACGCCCAGGCCGATCTGGAGAACCAGCTTGACGCTCTCGCGGCTCCTCAGGAGCTCGCCCGTCGGGCCTCCGCGCTCGGGATGCGCCCCAACCCCTTCCCAGCGTTTCTTGTCCTGCCCAGCGGCAAGGTGGTGGGCAAGCCCACTTCGGTGGGCGGCTATGAGGTACCGGCTCTGATCGTAAAGACACCAGCACAGCTGGCGGCGGAGCAGGCGGCCAAGCGCGCCCGTGCTGAGGCGAAGGCGGCGGCACGGGCAGCAAAGAAGGAGGCCGCCGCGGCAGAGGCCCAGCGGAAAGCTGCCGAGCGGGCGGCTGCGAAGAAGAAGGCCACTCGGGCCGACGGCACGACAACGAAGAAGGGCACGCACGGCAGGGGACAGCCGTGATGGATGAGGATCATCGTCCTCATCCGCCCTTACGGCGGACTCCGTCGCGTCCGCTCCGCACGCCGAGCGCAGCCGGCCATTCGCGTCCGAAGGCCGCCAATAGACCCTCCACCCTGCACGCCCGTGGGGAACGCATTCTCCGTGACGGCACGGTGCATACGCCGCGGCCGCGGATGCGTCACGCAGCGCGGATCCGGCTAGTTCGCCGCAGACCTGCGATGCGGCTCCCGCTGGCCTCGGCCCCTCGGCGGTTGCATGTGCTGCTCATAATCGTCGCGATGGCACTCTCTCTCTGCGCGGGCCGCCTGCTGCAACTTCAGGGCTTCGACTCCTCTTCCTACACCGCCGACGCTTTGACCCGGACCTTGCCGCTGCTTCCAGCGCGCGGCGAGATCACTGATCGCAACGGTCTGGTCCTCGCCTCGACCCAGCCGGCCGTTGCTGTGACAGCTGATCCGACGCTGACAGCTCCCCGCGCAGCAGAGTTCGCCAGCGTGCTTGCTGGCCACCTCGGCATGTCGCCGCTGGAGCTGATGCCACTGCTCACCAAGAGCGGCACGCGCTTTGTCTATCTCAAGAAGAAGGTGCCGGCGCTCACCTACAGCGCACTCGCGGCTGACCTGTCCAGCCGCGACCTGCATGGCGTCTTCCGGGAAAGCGATCCCATTCGTACGTACCCCAATGGCTCGGTCGGTGCCTCAGTTGTCGGTTTCGTCGGGGCGGATGGCAAGGGGCTGGCTGGGCTGGAGCGGACCCTCAATGCCCAGCTGGCCGGCGTCGAAGGCATGGAGACCTACGAGAGCGCCCCGAATGGCAGCAAGATTCCGCTTGGCCAGAGCTCGATCACGCCGGCGCGCAATGGCCTCAGCTTCCAGCTCACTCTCGACTCGGAGGTGCAGTGGGTCGCTGAAAGGAGGTTGGCCGAGCAGGTTTCCAGGAACCGCGCCGACTCAGGCATCGCCATCGTTCTGGACGTCAAGACAGGTCAAGTGATCGCGCTGGCCAATGCCCCGAGCTATGACTCCTCCAGGCCACAGGCTGCAAAGTCCGAGGACCGCGGCAACCGTGCGATCTCGGCCCCGTATGAGCCCGGAAGCGTCCAAAAGGTTTTGACTTCGGCCGCGTTGATCGACTCCGGCACGGTGACTCCGTCCACGCGCGTCGTCATTCCCAGCAGTCTCGCCTCGGGTGGTCGCTCGATCAAGGATCACTTCTCACACGGGGTGCTGCACTACACGATGCGCGGGGTTATTGCCGATTCATCCAACATCGGTACCGCATTACTCACCCGGCAGATCGACAAGCAGAGGCTGCACGATTACTTGGTGAGCTTTGGCCTCGGCTCGAAAACCACCATTGAATTGCCCGGTGAGTCCGCGGGCATCTTGCCCAAGCCAGACATGACCGATGGCCAGCGCGATCAGATCGCGTTCGGACAGGCGATTGCGGTGACCGGAATCCAGGAAGCCGCCGCCATCGCAGGCATCGTGAACGGCGGGATCTACAACCCGCCAACAGTGATCAAGAAGGCCACCGACGCCGACGGCAAGGAGCTCGCGTTGCCGCGAGCACCGCAGCGGCGGATCATCTCGGAGAAGAGTTCGGCTCAGGTCCGCGAACTGATGCAGGCAGTCATCGACAGCATCAACGGTCAGCGAAATCTGAAGCTCGACCGATACACCACCGGCGGCAAGACCGGCACCGCGCAGCGCGCGGATACCCGATGCGGCTGTTATCGGGGCTACGTAACCTCATTCGTAGGCTTTGCGCCACTCGACGATCCACAGATCCTGACCTATGTGGTGATCAGCAACCCGAGAGCAGGCGATACCGGATCGGTTACAGCAGCGCCGGCGTACCGCGACATCATGAACATTGCCCTGCCGCGCTATTCGGTCGCACCGGATGACAAGCCGCACAAGCCGTTGCCCACTACGTGGTGAGCCGCGGATCGCGCGCCGCTGTGCTGAGCCAGGCTTGCTCAAAAGCGCCAGACTCTGCGAGCGCTTTTCCGTTCCGGCAGTTCCGTCGAAGACGGCGGCATCCCAGCGAACATCGCCGCGAGCGGAGCGAGCAATCAAATACAGCGCTAGCGCTCAGCGAGCGCAGCGAGCAATCAAAGATGGAGGGTATTGGTCCGGAAGGTCCGATGAGTCGATAACGTCACCAGCGTGTCTTTTGCTCCACGGGGGGCCGTGCTCCGGCCGCGCACCAGACACCAGATCGGTTTGGCCGAGCTGTTCGGGGACCGCGCCGCAGTGGGCGGCCCGGTTGTCAGTGGCATCAGCATCGACTCCCGGCTGGTACGTCCCGGCGATCTCTACGTCGCGCTTTCTGGTGCGCATCATCACGGCGCAGAATTCATCCAGCAAGCCGCCCAGGCGGGGGCAGTTGCCATTCTCACTGACGCGGCTGGCAGCCGGATTGCCGACGGCATACAGCTACCGGTGATCGTGGTCGACCATCCCAGGCAGGCCATGGCAGGCGTCGCTGCCACCATCTATGGTCGGCCCGCCGACGCTCTCACCATGTGTGCCGTCACCGGCACCAACGGCAAGACCACCACCACTTTCCTGTTAGAGGCCGCCCTACGGGCGGGGGGAGTGAGCACCGGCCTGGTCGGTACCGTCGGTTTCCGCCTGAACGGCGTAGCCCTCGACTGCGTCCCCACGACTGTGACGACGCCGGAGTCGACTGATCTTCAGGGCCTCCTGGCTTTCTTGCTCGAAGAGGGAGCAGAGACAGTGGTGATGGAGGTTTCCTCCCACGCCTTGGTGCTCGGTCGCGCCGATGCCATCACCTTTGACGTCGCAGCCTTCACCAACCTTGGCAGAGATCATCTGGATTTCCATGGCGACATGGAGTCCTACTTCGAGGCGAAGGCATCGCTGTTCACCCCAGAGCGGACCAGGCAGGCAGTGATCAACGTCGACGATCCGCGAGGTCGTGAGCTGGTCCAGCGCATTGGCCGACACGCTAGCATCGGCCTCACTACGGTGAGTATTGACGGCGACGCAGCCTGCCGGGCGTTGGCGTACCAGGCCCAACCCGATGGACGAACTGACGTTCGCGCCGATCTGCGCGGTCGTGTGGTCGATTTCAGCCTGAGACTCCCCGGTGATTTCAACGTCCGGAATGCCCTGACGGCGCTGGCAATGGTTGACGCGATCGGTGGAGATCTGGAAAGTGCGGCCGCGGGCTTGGCGCATGCCAATGTGTCTGGGCGAATGCAGCGGATCGAGCTTGGTCCCAGCGCGCCGCTGGTCTATGTCGATTTTGCCCACACGCCCCAGGCGATCGCTGCCGCATTGGAGGCAGTCGCAAGCCGGCGCCGCATTGTGGTCGTTGGCTGCGGCGGGGACCGCGATCCGCAAAAACGGGAGCCTATGGGCGAGGCCGCGGCACGGCATGCGGATGTGGTGATTGCCACAGATGACAATCCACGTTCCGAAGAACCAGCCGCTATCCGGGCACAGCTAATCAGCGGAGCTCGCGCAGCCGTGCTCCGAGATGGACTTGCCACCGAGGTCATCGACGGCGGCGACCGGCGTTCGGCCATCAATCTCGCGCTCCAGCTGGCGGCGCCTGGTGACGTGATCGCGATCCTTGGCAAAGGCCACGAGGTCGGTCAGGAGATCGCTGGGAGCGTCCTGCCATTCAGCGATCCGGTGGTAACAGCCGAGGAGTGGGCGGCGCTGCACCCGGATCTGGCCCCCACGGCTGGCCAGCAGGACTCGATGCCGTGATCGCAGTGACGGTCGAAGAGATCGCCACGGTGCTGGGTGCTCAGCTATCTGGTCCCGGCGACACGACTGCAGTCGTGACTGTCCTGACGGCCGACTCCCGGGCCGTATCGACAGGTGCCCTGTTCGTAGCGCTCCGTGGAGAGCATGCCGACGGGCATGACTTCGTCGCGGCGGCCGCAGCAGCCGGGGCGGCAGCCGCGCTTACCAGGCATCCGGTGGACGGGGCGCTGTGCCTGGTGGTGGTCGATCCGCTCGTCGCGCTGGGCCAACTGTCCCGATACCTCGTCGAACGGGCGAGTGCCCGGGGCCTTCAGGTCATCGGCATCACCGGCTCGGTCGGCAAAACCTCGACCAAGGACCTGCTGGCGCAGGTTCTGGAGCGAGCCGGTCCGACGGTAGCGGCAGCCGGCAATCTCAATAATGAACTCGGTGTGCCACTCACGGTCGGACGCGTCGACGAGCAGACCAGGTTCCTCGTCGCGGAGATGGGTGCGCGCGGGATAGGCCACATCGCGTACCTCTGCGAGATCGCACCGCCACGGGTCGGTGTGGTGTTGAACGTCGGCCAGGCCCACGTCGGGGAATTCGGCAGCCAGGGGGCGATCGCTCGCGCCAAGGGCGAGTTGGTCGAGGCACTTCCATCTGATGGTTGGGCCGTGTTGAACATTGACGATCCGCTGGTCTGGTCAATGCGTCGGCGCACCCGCGCCCCGGCGCTGCCCTGGTCAACGATCCAGCCACTTGACGACGGTGTTTGGGCCTCCGGATTGGTCGGTGACGCTTATGGGCGTTACTCCTTCACGCTCCACGACGGCCGAGATGATCAATCTGAATCGGTGCGGCTTCAGCTCACCGGGCGGCACCAGGTTGCGAACGCGGTTGCCGCCGCAGCTGCGGCGGCCGCGGTCGGTCTTGGGCTCGATCAAATCGCCGCTGGACTTGCTGCGGCCGGACCGCGATCGCGTTGGCGGATGGAACTGCAGGACCGATCAGATGGCGTCACGGTGATCAACGATTCTTATAACGCCAACCCGGATTCGATGCGTGCCGCGCTGACCACGTTGGTTGAGCTGGGCCGAGCGGGTCGGCACACCTGGGCGGTGCTAGGCGACATGCTCGAGCTCGGCGAGACCGCAGCGGATGAGCACGCTGCGATCGGTAGGTTCGCGGCAGAGAGCGGGGTCGAGCACCTCGTGGCGATTGGTGAGTACGCGTCGTCGATCACCGGCGCGGCCGTCGCCGCCGGCTTGCCATCCATCCGAGCGGTGTCAGTGGCAGCCAAGGCTGATGCCGTTGCCGTCGTCACCAGTGATCTTGGCCCTGGCGACGTGGTCTTGGTCAAGGCTTCCCGTGGCCTAGCCTTGGACACCGTGGCCGACCAGATCCTTGCTGCTGTTGGACCACCCCCACACCAGGATGCCGTGTGAAGACCATTGTCTTCGCCGGTGGCCTCGCCCTGCTCGGTACGCTGCTCGGCACTCGGCTCGCGATCCAGATACTGGTGAAGAAGGGCTACGGGCAGCTGATCCGCGACGACGGCCCCACTTCCCACCACGTAAAGCGGGGCACCCCCACTATGGGTGGGCTGGTCATCATTGCCGCCGTCCTGTTCGCCTACTTCGGCAGCCACTTGATCACCTTCACGGCGCCTTCTGCCTCGGCATTGTTGGTCCTGTTCCTCTTTACCGGCTTAGGTGTGGTCGGGTTTCTCGATGACTACATCAAGATCAGCAAACAGCGTTCACTCGGCTTGCGAAGCAAGGCAAAGATTGCCGGCCAATCGATCGTCGCCATCGTGTTCGCGGTCGCGTCATTACAGTTGCCTGACGAACGCGGGATTACCCCGGCCTCACCTGCCATCTCGTTTCTGCGCGACATCGAATGGCTGCAACTGCCACTGATTCTGGTGATCATCTGGGTGATGCTGCTGATCGCCGCCGCCAGCAATGGTGTCAACCTCACCGACGGGCTCGACGGCCTTGCCTCTGGTGCCTGCGTGATGATCTTCGGCGCCTACACCCTGGTCAATATCTGGCAGTACAACCAGTCCTGCGCCTATACCGCATCGGCCGGGCCGAAGTGCTATGAGGTGCGCGACCCGTACGATCTGGCGGTGGTGGCGGTGGCGCTCGCGGGCGCTTGCTTCGGCTTCCTGTGGTGGAACGCAGAGCCCGCCAAGATCTTCATGGGAGACACCGGCTCGCTCTCCCTTGGTGGTGCGCTCGCTGGGATGGCGATCTTCACCCGGACCGAGCTGTTGTTGGTGATCTTAGGAGGACTGCTGGTCATCGAGGTGATGTCGGTGATCCTCCAGGTCGGCTTCTTCAAGGTGACCCGCGGCCGACGGCTGTTCAAGATGTCGCCGATCCACCATCACTTTGAGCTGCTGAACTGGGCGCAGGTGACGATCGTGATGCGCTTCTGGATCATCGCCGGACTGTGCGTGGCTGCTGGTCTGGGCATTTTCTATGCGGAGTGGGTGGCAGGCACATGAGTCCTTCATGGCTGGCGGACGCTGATAGTCGATCACCCTGGCCGCAGGCGCACGTCGTGGTGGCAGGCATTGGGGTGTCGGGTTTCGCGGCTGCCGATGGGCTGTTGCAATTCGGCGCTCGCGTCACGACTTTGGACGACCTGTTGGACGACGTCACCTCCGACAAGGGCAAGCTGCTGGAAGTGCTCGGCGGCTCCGTCCGGCTCGGGCCGGGCTCCAGCGCGACCCTTCCCGACGATGTCGATTTGGTGATCGCTACCGGCTGGCCAGCCAGCACACCGCTGCTGGTGCAGGCCGCCGCTCGTAGTGTGCCGATCTGGAGCGAGGTGGAGCTCGCCTGGCGGCTTAGCCGGCCTCACAAGATCGTGCCGTGGCTTGGAATTACCGGCACCAACGGCAAGACCACGACCACCCAGATGCTCGAGTCGATCCTGAGCGCGGCCGGACTAAGGACGGCGGCGGTGGGCAACATCGGCCGCCCGATCATGGAGATCGTGCTCGACCGGCAACCGTACGATGTGCTCGCCGTCGAGCTCTCCAGCCACCAGTTGCACTGGTCCACCTCGCTGGCCATGCACTCGGCCGCAGTCCTCAACGTGCAGCCCGATCACCTGGAATGGCACGGTTCGTACGCCGCCTATCGCGACGCCAAGGCCAGGATCTACGCCGGCGTCCAGGCCAGCTGCGTCTACAACGTGGCTGACCTGGTCACCGAGCAGATGGTGGAGCAGGCTGAGGTGGTGGAGGGTGCCCGAGCGATCGGTTTCACGTTGGGAACGCCTGGACTGTCGATGCTCGGCGTCGTTGACGACTTGCTGGTCGATAGGGCCTTCATCGAGCAGCGTCGCGACTCGGCGCTGGAGCTGGCCAAGGTCAGCGACGTCAGTCCCGCCGCGCCGCACAATGTGGCGAACGCACTGGCAGCTGCCGCCATGGCTCGCTCGTACGGGGTGCCTGCGACAGCGGTCCGCCAAGGATTGCGGATGGTCAGGGTTGGCCCGCACAAGATCCAGACCGTGCTGGAACGCAATGGGATCTCGTGGGTGGATGATTCCAAGGCCACCAACCCTCACGCCGCCGATGCCGCGCTGCGCGCCTTCAGCTCCGTGGTATGGATCGCCGGAGGTCAAGCCAAAGGGACCACTTTCGACGAGTTGATCACCACGCATCGTGAAAGATTGCGTGGTGCGGTACTGCTCGGGACCGACCGGGAGATCATCGCGCAGGCCCTCGCTCGACACGCGCCCGAAGTCCCCACACAAATCATCGAAGGAGTCGACACTAGAGCAATGGCACAAGCCGTTGCGGCGGCCGCTTCCCTGGCCAGACCTGGTGATGCTGTCCTGCTCGCGCCGGGGTGCGCCAGCAAGGACATGTTCACCGACTACGCCGCTCGCGGGGATGCCTTCGCTGCCGCGGTGCGAGCGCTTGCAGAGGAGTAGACGTCAGTGGCGACCCTGACCCCGCAGGGCTCGACCGCGTCCAGCGACCGAGCTGGATCGATGCGTCATTCCTGGGTCGGCAACACTCGGCGCCCAATGGCGCCCATCGAGGTACTGCGCTGGCTCCGCTCCATGCTGGACCGGCCACTCACCAGTTATCACCTGGTGCTTGGCTCTGTAGCACTGCTGGTCGTTGTTGGCGTGATGATGGTGCTGTCCGCGTCCAGCGTGAATGCCTATCTCACGTTCCGTGACTCGTACTTCTACGTCAAGCGCCAGCTGCTCTTCCTCGCGATCGGGGTACTCGGCGCATTCACGATCATGAAGTTGCCGCAATCGACACTGCGGATGCTGAGTTGGTTCGGGGTGGCTCTCGCAGCCGTATTGCTGATCTTGACCTATACGCCGCTCGGCATCTCGGTGAACGGCAACCGCAACTGGCTCTACCTCGGCTCCTCGTTGTTCTCCCTACAGCCCGCAGAGTTCGCGAAGCTGGCCTTGATCGTTTGGGGAGGCGACGTGCTGGCCCGCAAGTACCGCATGCTCGACCAGCCGAAGCACCTGCTGGTGCCCTTCCTGCCGGTGAGCGCGGTATTGATCTTGCTAGTGCTGTTCCAGGGCGACGCGGGAACTGCGGTCGTGATGGCGGCCATCGCTGCGGGCATGCTGTGGATTGTCGGTGCTCCGCTGCGGGTGCTGATGGCATTGGGGTCGGCTGGTGTGGTGGGTGTGATCGCGATCTTCGTCACCTCGCCAGTGCGGATGCGCCGCCTGGCGGCCTTTCTGGATCCGACTCTTGATCTCAACGGCGCCAATGATCAGGCCAACGCCGGCATGTTTGCGATTGCATCTGGCGGCTGGTGGGGGGTCGGTCTCGGGGCCAGCCGGCAGAAGTGGGGCAGCCTCCCCGAGGCGCACACCGACTTCATCTTCGCTGTGCTTGGCGAGGAGTTCGGTCTGTTCGGCAGCCTGGTCGTGCTCGCCATGATCGGCATCTTGGGCTATGCCGGCATTCGGATTGCGACGCATGCCGACGATCTCTTCATTCGCTATGCCGCCGGTGGTATCACCGCCTGGTTCATGGTGCAGGCGCTGATCAATCTGGCAGTCGTCTTGCGGATGCTTCCGATTGCTGGGGTTCCGCTGCCACTGGTGTCCTACGGGGGTTCGGCGTTGATCGCCAACTTGCTTGCGGTCGGCGTACTGCTCGCGTGTGCTCGCCAAGAACCCGAGGCCCGCAAGCTGCTAGCCAAGAAGGCCATGCGGCCGCGGCCTCGGATGACGACCGTGGTTGGCTCGCGGGCGCGCTCATGAACGACTCGGCTGCGGGTTCGGGCTCTGTGGTGCTCGCCGGCGGCGGGACTGCCGGGCATACCTCCCCGTTGATCGCAACCGGCCTCGAGCTACGCCGGCTTAGCCCTGGGCTGGCTCTCATGGCACTGGGCACCGCTCGAGGTCTGGAGACTACCGTCGTTCCAGCAGCCGGGCTGGAACTCGAATTGATCCCTCCGGTACCGATGCCGCGGCGAGTTGGAAAGGATCTGGCGCTGGTGGGACCGCGGATGCTCGAGGCAGTGAAGGCGGCTGTAGGACTGCTGCGACGCGCTCAGGCTGATGTGGTGCTCGGCTTCGGCGGGTATGTCTCCACTCCGGCCTACCTCGCCGCCCGCCGACTTGGCCTGCCCATCGTGATCCACGAGCAAAACGTGCTGCCCGGCCTGGCCAACAAGCTGGCGGCCCGGCTCACCACCCATGTCTACACCTCATTTCCGCGCACGGAACTGCCGCATGCGCACTGCATCGGGCTACCCATGCGGCGCGCTATCACCGAGCTGGACCGGGTCGCACAGCAGCGCGAGGCACGCATTGGCTTCGAGTTGGATCCCGAGCTTCCCACGCTGCTGGTCAGCGGAGGCTCCCAGGGTGCGTTGCGCATCAATACCGCCATTGCAGGAGCCTGGCCGGACTTGCTGGCTCACGGGATCCAGGTGCTGCATGTGCTGGGTCCCAAGAACCTCACGGCTGGCATCGTGCGGAGCATTGATGAGCGGACCGGAGCCGTCTACCAGCCGGTCGCGTACGTGGAACATATGGAGCGCTCGTATGCGGCCGCGGACCTGATGTTGGCTCGCAGCGGTGCCGGCACAGTGCTGGAGACTGCCGCAGTGGGGCTCCCGGCCGTGTTCGTGCCTTATCCGCATGGCAATGGGGAACAGGCCCTGAACGCCGAGCTCGTGGTCCAAGCAGGCGGCAGCATCATGCTGGCCGACGGCGACTGTACGTCCGTCTGGGTGGCCGAGGAGATTCCCGCTCTTTTCGCGCACCCGCACCGGCTGGCCGGAATGAGAAACGCGCTTGCCGGCGTTGCGCGCCTCGATGCGGCTACCGTGTTGGCGTCGCGAGTTCTGGAGGTGATCCGCTAATGGGTCTGATCACTCCCGTCGAGCTGCCCGGTGTGGACGAGCTGGGAGCGGTGCACTTCATTGCCATTGGCGGTTCCGGCATGAACGGGATCGCCTCGATGATGCTGGCGCACGGCATTCGGGTCAGTGGCAGCGACCGACAGGACTCCAAATACCTGCGGTCACTGGAAGCGCAAGGCGCTCGGGTCTACGTCGGGCACCGCGCCGAGCAGCTTGGCGATGCCACCACGGTCGTGGCCTCGTCGGCAATCCGAGAGGACAACCCCGAGCTGGCGGAGGCCCGGCGGCGCGGCCTGCGGGTGTTGCACCGCAGTGCAGCGCTTGGTTCGTTGATGCTCGGCCGGCGTGGCATCGCAGTCGCCGGAACTCATGGCAAGACCACGACAACGGCGATGATCGCGCACGTGCTGAGCGGTTGCGGATTCGATCCGTCCTTCGTGATCGGTGGAGCACTGACCGGCACTGCTACGGGCGGGCATCTCGGCGGCGGTGAGGTCGTGGTTGTCGAGGCAGATGAGAGCGACGGCTCCTTCCTGCAATACCCGTGTGAGGTGGCGGTGGTCACCAACATCGATCCTGATCACCTCAGCAACTGGGGTAGTGCGGAAAACTACGCCGACGGTTTCCTGCGCTTCGCAACGGCCGCGTCGGTACGGCTGCTGGTGACCAGTGCCGACGATCCAGGAGCTGTCGCGCTGACGGACCGGGTGCGGCAGCAGATCGCAGCCGGGTCGCCGGGACCGGAGATCGTCACCTTCGGAACCTCCGCAGATGCCGATGTGCAGATCATCGGCACCCGCCTCGCCGGCACCGGGTCAGCGTTCACGCTTGGCTGGTCCGGCCACGCTGGCGCGGTTGAGCTGTCGGTGCCCGGACACTACAACGCGCTGAACGCCGCGGCAGCGTACGCGGTGGCCACCTGGCTTGGCCTGGACGAGGCTGAGGTACGGCAACAGCTGACCAGGTACCAGGGCACCTACCGGCGGTTCCAGCTGATAGGGGCTCCCAACAACATCCGGGTTTACGACGACTACGCCCATCACCCCACCGAGGTGTTGAACACGTTGATTGCTGCCCGCACTGGCGTCGGTGACGGCCGCGTCGTGGTCTGCTTTCAGCCGCACCTCTACACCCGCACTCGCGACTTCTGGCGCGAGCTCGCGTACGCACTGGAGCAGGCCGACGAGGCGATTGTGATGGATGTCTGCGGCGACCGCGAGGATCCCATTCCCGGAATCGACGGGTCGATGGTGGCGAATGCCGTCACTCCGGGCACGGCTCACGTGACCTACCAGCCTGTCTGGGACGAGGCGGCGCCGACTGTGGCCAGGATCGCTCGTCCCGGCGACCTGGTGATCACCGTCGGCTGCGGCGACGTCACCAAAGTGGCACCCAAGATCGTGGACGAGATTCAGCGCTATACCAAGGCAGTGCGATGACCGCTACCGCGACGGCCCGCCGAAGCAGCAATCGGAAGTCGCACCGCGCCAGCAGCAGCCGGGGCAGACAGGCAGGTCGTTCCAGGCGTCGCCGCAAAGTTTTGGCTTTCATTGTCATTGCGCTCGTGCTGGCACTCCTCGGGGCGAGTTTGTGGGGCGTCTACTTCTCTACAGCGCTTGTCACGAAGCGCGTGAATGTGGTCGGCACTCATAACCTGACGCGAACGCAGGTGAGCCTGGCCGCGCAAGTTCCTCTCGGCGTGCCATTGGCTCGTCAGGATCTGGACGCGATTGCCGAGCGAACGACCGCGCTGCCGGCGGTCGAGTCCGCGGCCGTCACCCGCCGTTGGCCGAGCACAATCACCGTTACTGTCGTCGAGCGAAGGCCGGTCCTCGCGGTGCGTCAGTCGAGCGGTTACGTCGTGATCGACAAGTCCGGCATCGCTTACCAAACGCAGCCAGTGCTGACACCTGCCGTCTTGCTCGCTGAAGTCAACCCTGGAGATGCGCCGCTGCTCAGCGAGGTGGCCACCGTTGCTACTGCGCTGCCGCAAAAGTTGCGCGGAAAAGTCGATCGGATCACGGCCGCCAGCCGCGACAGCATCACCCTGGTCTTGAAGTCCGGACGGATGGTGACTTGGGGAAGTTCATCGGATTCTGAGTTGAAAGCCCAGGTCGTCAGCAAGCTGCTCAAGCGGAAACCGAAGTCGTCCATCGACGTCTCGAGCCCGCATAATCCGGCGATTAGTTAGTAAAGCTGCTCAAGGTTTCTGATTGCTCGCTTCGCCCGCGAGATGCGCTCTGAAGCCGCTAACGCCCCACTTCTCTCGCTGACGCACCACTATGTAGGGCGTGAGCGGTCAAGGTGGGCGTCACCAAACGACGCGCGAATCGGGACGCTCGCAGCTTTCAACCTCTACTTGAGCTATAACAATTCAAGATGAATTGCTGATCTTGGCGTGTCACTACGCGATCGCCCGAGGGCATCTCGTAGCCTCATTGAAACCGCGCCGCTTCCCACCGTGGCAACTTGAATGTTGGCTTCAGGTTGAGACTTGGTGCGACCACATCGTCCGCAGAGATGAAAGAAGAGGCGGAATCGTGGTTTCTGCATCACAGAACTACTTGGCGATCATCAAGGTCGTGGGCGTCGGCGGCGGCGGCGTCAACGCCGTCAACCGGATGATTGAAGCCGGACTTCGCGGGGTCGAGTTCATTGCAGTGAACACTGACGCACAGGCGTTGCTGATGAGCGATGCCGACGTCAAGCTGGACATCGGCCGCGATCTCACTCGTGGTCTTGGTGCTGGCGCGGATCCTGACAAGGGCCGCCAGGCGGCCGAGGATCACGCCCAGGACATCGAGGACGCGCTCAAGGGCGCCGATATGGTGTTCGTCACGGCTGGGGAGGGCGGCGGTACGGGCACGGGTGGCGCACCAGTGGTTGCTCGCATCGCGCGCGCGCTTGGCGCTCTCACGATCGGCGTTGTCACCCGACCGTTCTCGTTCGAGGGAAAGCGTCGCGCCATTCAGGCCGAGCAGGGGATCGTCAACCTCCGTGAAGAGGTCGACACCTTGATCGTGATCCCGAACGACAAGCTGCTCCAGATGATTGATCACCAGATAGCGATCCTGGACGCGTTCAAGCAGGCCGACCAGGTGTTGATGCAAGGCGTCTCCGGAATCACCGATCTGATCACTACTCCCGGTTTGATCAATCTCGACTTCGCCGACGTGAAGTCCATCATGTCGAACGCCGGTTCAGCGCTGATGGGCATTGGGTCGGCGCGCGGCGAGGACCGCGCCCGCTCGGCCGCGGAAATGGCGGTCTCGTCACCGTTGCTGGAGGCCAGCATCGACGGCGCCCACGGCGTCCTACTGTCCATCGCTGGTGGCTCTGACCTCGGTCTTTTCGAAGTCTCGGCAGCCGCCAACCTGATCCAGGGAGCAGCTCACGAAGAGGCGAACATCATCTTCGGTACGGTCATCGATGATGCGCTCGGTGATGAGGTCAAGGTAACTGTGATTGCTGCGGGCTTTGAGGGCGGCCAGCCGCCGCGTCGCCAGCCCGGAATCAGTCGAGCTGCCGACTTGCGTAACCATCATCCGCGCCACACTCCGACCTCACCCGAGCCGTCGTCTGTGACCCTCGCGTCCAACAACATAGCGTCGAACAATTCGGTCAACCATGTGATGCCGGTCGAGAGCCCTCCGACGGCTCCTGCTCCTGCCCCACCACCACTCACCCCGACGCCCGTAACTGTGCCAACCAGGAGACCGATATTCGATGATGATCTCGACATTCCTGACTTCCTCAAGTAACGCGTGTCGGGCCTGATCATCAAGATGCCGGACGGTAATCTCGGCAGCAAGCAACGCGCTGACTGCGGCGCAGGCGGGTCACAGATTCGAGGCGGATGAGATGGCGGAACGACTGAAGCGCGCAGCAGCCTGGCTGGGCCTCGTCACCGACGATCGGTACGCAGAATATGACGATGCCGCCGACTTCGAGGATTTGACCGACCACGACAGCGCAGACGACCCGCTCGGCACCCTAGACAAGCCCGCCACGGTGACACCGCTCGAAAGCCGGCGCCCGGCCCCGGTGGCGGTGGCCGCCGGCACGACTCTCGCTCCTCACCCACGGACGGCCGATATGTCCCGGATCATGACTGTTCATCCCCGGACCTATAACGAGGCTCGCATCGTAGGCGAGCATTTCCGCGAGGGAGTGCCGGTCATCATGAACCTGTCCGATATGGAGGACGTCGACGCCAAGCGGCTGGTCGACTTCGCCGCTGGTCTCATCTTTGGTCTGCGTGGCAGTATCGAACGCGTCACCAGCAAGGTGTTCCTGCTCTCCCCGCACGACGTCAGCGTGGCAGCGGAAGACAAGGAGCGGATTGCGGGCGGGTTCTTCAATCAGAGCTAGCCGAGGATCCCGCCGGACTGATCTGTACGCCTAGGCTGGTGTCACGCCTAGTACACCGAGCAAACAGACAGGCCTCAACCGTGGTTTTCGTGGGACTCATCATCAACTGGATCTTGTGGATCTTTCTGTTGATCCTGTTCGCGCGCATGATCTTGTCCTGGGTTCCGGTACTCGTCCGTGACTGGGAACCGAGGGGACCGATGCTGGTCTTCGCTGAGATCATCTACTCCATTACCGACCCCCCGCTCCGGCTGCTCCGCAAGGTGCTCAAGCCGGTCAGGGTTGGCAACATGATGCTCGATTTGGCCTTCATCGGCCTCGCGATCCTGGTCAGTATCTTGATGCAAGTCAACCGCAGCGTGTTCTTCTGAATTCGTCCGGAACCCAGAGCTAGAGACTTCTTTGGCTCGGCTGTACGCCCCGACCAAATTGGGTACGGTAGGGCCGGTGAGGCGACGGCCCCCACCAAAAAGTTCCACCTAGATACCGAGGTGCACGATGACGCTGACGCTCGACGACATTCGGAACAAGCGGTTCCGTATGGCCCGCAAGTCCGGCTATGAGGTGTTGGAGGTTGACGAGTTCGTCGACGAGGTCGAGGAGAGCTTCGCGCAACTCAATGAGGAGAATCAGAACCTCAAGAAGCAGATTGAGGCGTTGAAGGCCGCTCCGCCGGCCCAACAGCCGATAGCTCCCGCAGCTCCTACAGTCCAGGCACCCCCACCCCGGCAGCCTGCGCCGCCGCAGCCTCAGTCCGGCACGATTGTGGTGACCACGGGCAAGGAGGCCAGCGCCGCGGTCGTTCGGCTCGTGGAGATGTCCACCGAGCAGGCCGAGCGCCTGGTGGAAGAGGCCACCGACGATGCCAACCGGATCCGGGAGGAGGCCAACCGGACCGCACACCAGCTCACCACCGATGCCCGTACGCGAGCCGAGCGAGTGGAGTCCGAGGCTCGGGTCAATGCGGAGCGGCTCCAGGCTGATGCGCTCGGCCGCGCGGAGAAGCTCGATCGGGAGATCGAGAATCGCCGCGGGGAGATGTTCGGTGACCTGGAGAGGCAGCGCGACGACCTCACGGCAGCCGTCGCATCGCTACGTAACTTCGAAGCGGCGTACCGGACCAACCTCACTACTCACCTGCGCAGGCAGATCGAGACGTTGGAGTCCGGCCGAGCGGAGCCGGTCGATGTGCCAGACGTGGTACGTGACGTCAAGTCAGCCGAGAGCTCGTCCAACGGCACTGCTGCCGGTGAGCACGGTGGAATCGATCAGCCTCAGCGAGAAGATGCGCCAAGCTTCAGCGGCGGCGGTTCTAACACCCCGCGTCTGGACGCACTGCTGGGGGATCAGCGCTGAGCTGACTGCAGCAATGATCAAGCCATAGGGCCCGCTTCGGCGGGCCCTATGGCGTTATGCCTGAGCGACGAGCGTCGAGAATCGCGCGCCGCGGCTCGGAGCCAGGCTGGCGCCGCGTGTGCTGGACGAGGAAGCGAGCAGACACGCCTTTCGTCTGCGAGCGAGTGAAGAAGGCAGCGGCTCACGAGCGCCAGTCTCAGCGCGCGGACCGAGCAATAGAGTAAGGGGTGAGCGGAGGCGTTCTTCCTCTACGAGCGACGGCGACAGCGGCTTCCCGGCGACATCGCAGCGAGCGGAGCCAGCCATCAGACAGAGCGCGATGCACGCGCAGCTCGAAATACATAGCACCGTTGGAAATTCAGCGAGAAATCAGCGCGGGTCGTTGAAGAAAGTGCTTTTGCGGCCTAATGTCTCTGCGTCAACCTCACCTTCCAGCCGTGCACCAAGAAATGGGGAACCCATGACTACCGCTAAATCCAGTGCTGCGGCTACCTCTGCAGCCGAGAATGGCGGTCGCACCTCCACGAATCGGAAGACCTCCAAGGCCGCACCAACGGTGCATGCGGTACCAGTCGAACATCAAGAAAAGCCTGGGAAACCGATGAATCCCAAGTCACTGCCTGTCCGCCCCGGCGAACATCCCTGGACCAAGGCTGAGCTCAACGAGGTCAAGCAGGCGCTCACCGATGACATCGCCCGCTTCGAGAGCCAGATTGAGATCTCCACCGCTGAGCTGGTGGGGCTGCTCCGTGACGGCAGTGAGGGCGCCGGGCGGGATCCAGCTGATGTAGGTTCTGCCAACTTCGAGCGCGATGCTGAGATGTCACTGGCCAACAATGCCCGCGAGATGCTGGAGCAATCCCGCCTCGCGCTCCGGCATATCGAACTCGGCACCTACGGCAGCTGCGACAACTGTGGGCAGCCGATCGGCAAGGGTCGGTTGCAGGCCTTTCCGCGTGCCACCTTGTGTGTCACGTGCAAGCAGCGCGAGGAACGGCGATAAGCCCAATCAGCGGTGCTCGCCCAGTCGAGCGACGCCGATGGCGTCTTCTCGTCGCTGTCATCGCTGTTGCCGGGCTGACGACTGACATCGTCACCAAGATCATTGCGGTCACCCACTTGGAGCCGCTTATTCCGGTTCGGCTCCTGGGTGGCCTGCTCTCCCTGCGGCTCATTCGAAACCCCGGCGCCGCCTTCAGTCAAGGTCAGCGCTTTACTTACGTCTTCGCGATCGCGGGGATAGCGGTCCTGATCTTCGTGATCGTCAAGTTGGTGCCGCGGATCGGCCATCCCGCTTGGGCCGTGGCCATCGGGCTATTGTGTGCTGGCGTCGCAGGGAATCTCACCGATCGGTTGTTCCGCCCTCCAGGGGTGCTCCGCGGCCACGTCATCGACTTTCTCGAGTTGCCATACTGGCCGGTCTTCAACGTCGCTGACATGTGCATCACAGCGGCTGCCATCATGATCATGTTCTTGTCGATCGTGAGAGGAATTGCTATCACCGGCGAACGTCACTTCCGCGCGGGGCGGCGTGGTGCTGGGGACGACGGTGATCATGATCGGAGCCCGATCGCTCGTGGCTGAGCGAAAGGTGCTGCTCGTCCCTGATGGATTGGACGGCGAGCGAGTTGACGCTGCCGTGGCACGCATGCTGGGGCTGTCGCGAAGCCAGGTTGTGGAGTTGATCGGGTCAGGTCATGTGCTGCTGGACGGCTCCGTGATCAGCAAGTCGGATCGGGTCAATGTCGGGTCGATGCTCGAGATCGAGCTGGCGGATCAGCCTCGGGTTGCCGCCGTGCGGCCGGAGCAAGTCGAAGGTGTTGTCATTGTCTACGACGACGACGACATCGTGGTGATCGACAAGCCTGTCGGCGTTGCCGCCCATCCCAGCCTGGGCTGGAGCGGACCCGATGTTCTCAGCCACCTTGCCGGCGCCGGTTTCCGGATCTCAACCTCCGGGGTTCCTGAGCGGCGCGGCATCGTGCAGCGGTTGGATGTAGGCACGTCAGGGTTGATGGTGGTCGCCAAGAGCGAGCTGGCGTACACGATCTTGAAACGAGCGTTCCGGTCGCGGAGTGTGGACAAGATCTACCACGCGCTGGTGCAAGGCCATCCAGATCCGTTCACCGGCACAATCGAGGCTCCTATCGGGCGGGACCCTGGTGCCGATTACAGGATGGCGGTGATGCACGGGGGCCGGCACAGTGTGACGCACTACAGCACTTTGGAAGCTTTCGTCGCGGCGACTTTGCTCGAGATCAAGTTGGAAACCGGCCGGACGCATCAGATCCGCGTACACATGGCAGCGATTCGGCATCCCTGCATCGGCGATCCGATGTATGGGGCGGACCCAGTTCTTGCTGCCAAGCTTGGTCTGGCACGGCAGTGGTTGCACGCCGTCCGCCTGAGTTTCGTGCACCCGACCTCAGGTGAACTGATGCAGTTCGAATCCCCGTACCCGCCTGATCTTCAGCACGCGTTGGACGTGGTCAGCGCGTTGTAGGACCAGAGCTTGATTGGTCTCCCGTCGTCGGCACAACTTCGCTAGGGTCATCTGCGTGCGTAGAGCCAAGATTGTGTGCACGCTGGGGCCCGCCTCCTCGAGTCCCGAGCGTCTAGCGGAGCTGGTCGCCGCAGGAATGGATGTCGCCCGGCTCAACATGAGCCACGGTGACTATGCCGACCACGAGAGGAATCTGCGCGGCGTCCGCGACGCTGCGGAAGGTGCCGGGCGCCCGGTCGGTGTGCTAGCCGATCTTCAGGGTCCGAAGATCAGGCTCGGCCGGTTTGCCAACGGCAAGGAGAAGCTGTACGTCGGCGCCGAGTTTGCGATCACTGTGGAGGATATCGAGGGCACTGTCGAGCGGTGTTCCACGACGTACAAGGGCTTGCCTGGCGACGTGCAGGCCGGAGACATGATCTTGATCGATGACGGCCGGATTGCCTTGCGGGCAACCGAGGTCACCGATACCGACGTGATCACCGAGGTGATGGTCGGCGGGCTGGTCAGCAACAACAAGGGCATCAACCTCCCAGGCGTCGGTGTCAGCGTCCCAGCCATGAGTGAGAAGGACACCGAGGACCTGCGCTGGGCCATTCGGAATGGGGTCGACATGGTGGCTCTGTCATT
>Ga0307278_10000367_pt1 | contig 22790 bp, 26 predicted proteins | sample ER_DNA_117_FD_194482 | JGI IMG/M metagenome (GOLD analysis project Ga0307278, IMG submission 194482) | Bulk soil microbial communities from the East River watershed near Crested Butte, Colorado, United States - ER_DNA_117 | ecosystem: Environmental > Terrestrial > Soil > Floodplain | place...
GCTGATCAAGGAGCTCGACCCCGACGTCGTCCTCCTCGACGTCCACCTCCCCGACGGGGGCGGCGACGCGGTCATCAACGCGGTCGCGTCCGACCGGCCCGGCGTCCGCTTCCTCGCGCTCTCGGTCTCGGACGCGGCCGAGGACGTGATCGCCGTCATCCGCGCCGGCGCGCGTGGTTACGTGACCAAGACGATCTCCGGCGAGGAGCTGGCGCAAGCAATCGAGCGGGTCCGCTCGGGGGACGCCGTCTTCTCCCCCCGGCTGGCCGGCTTCGCGCTCGACGCCTTCCGCGCCGGAGAGCGCGTCGGCGGCGACGCCGAGCTGAACGAGCTCACCCCGCGCGAGCGGGAAGTCCTCCAACTCATCGCGCGCGGCTACATGTACAAGGAGATCGCCGCCCGGCTGCACCTGTCCGTAAAGACCGTCGAGAGTCACGTCTCGAACGTCCTGCGCAAGCTCCAGCTCTCGACGCGACACGAGCTGACGCGCTGGGCGACTCAGCACCGGCTCGTCTAGGAAGGAGGAGCGGGTGAAGGTATGCATCGTCGGCGCCTCGGGGAAGCTCGGGCGCTACATGGCCCGGGCATGCGCTCGACCGCGGCGACGAGGTGGTCGGTCGGTAGTGCTCAATCATCGAGCCTCGCTCGCGGGGCGCTCAGAACTGCGGTTCAGGTGCGCGTTCAGTACCCCGGCGCGGGATGCACGCGCTACGCGCTCGCGTCGTTAGACGAAACCGCTGCAAATGCGCAGCATCGGCATCCCGCTTCGGGAGGACGCCCGGCGATGTGGCCGGTCGTCCTTCCTGCGGGGATTACCGGCTTCAGGCGGCTCTGAGCGGCTATTTCCGGCGCGGGATGAGCGCGGGATGAACGAAGCCGGCGGTCGTTTTGCGCCGAGCCGGCAACAGGAAGTGGAGATTTGCAGGACTTTTAGCGGGAGCGACGGGACTCGAACCCGCGACCTCCGGCGTGACAGGCTTGTTCCGCGAAGACGACGATTGGCGACGGATGGGCATGCAATCGCTCTCTTCATGCGGCTCTGCGGGCTTCCGGCACCTGATTTGTGCAATTGCGTAGGCTCGATTTTGGGCGTTTGCTGCCCTTCTGCTGCCCGAGCATTCGTACGCTGGTGGGCGGGGTCGGCGCTTAGAGCCCTCTTCCGGACTCGAGCGGAGACCCCTCCTTACCATGGAGGCTTCGGAGCGTCACACGCGTACACGCGCGATCACTTGAGACACAGGTTCTCCTGCAAATCGAACTTGTTGGGACGCTTGAGATGTGTCGCGAGACGACGCGCGTAGCCGTTTCTGATGTGTCCGTTTTGTGTCCGTGTCGAGGTTGACGCCGCCGACAACACGTCTGTCCTGGCGTGCGGAGGCTCATCGGCTCGGGCAGAGGGGTTTACGGACTACTGAACAGCAGTCCGCGAACCCCTCTGCGTGCATCCTCCGTCGACCGATGAAACGAGTGGGCGAACAACACCCCAATTCCGTGTCCCGCGCCGACGTTCAGGGCTTGCGCCCGAACAGCCGCGCTATGACGGCCTGCAGTACGCCGCGGCGAGAACCTCGCGGAGCGCTTGAGCCGCAGGCTCGTCCGGTTCCAAAAGCCTGTTTACGACCACCACGACCTGGCGAGTGCCGTCCTTACTGTTCCACGCGGCGGTCACGTACCCGGGGATCTCTGAGTCGTGCCCCCAGGCTTCAGAACCGCACGGAAAGGTCTCCCGCAGAAGCCCGAGACCCCAGCCGCCCCCGGGGAATCCGGAGTCCGGGACGCCGCCGGTGGCCACGGGGTCGATCGTTTGCATCGCGTTCAGGAGCTCGGGCGCGAGCAGGCGTCCCGCCAGCAGGGCCCGGTAGAAGCGAGCGACGTCCTTGGCGTTCGAGAGGATCCCTCCCGAGGCCCCAAGCAAAGTGGGGCTGAGTGGTGTGACGTCCAAAAGCGTCGACTCGTCGAGCGGGAGATAGCCGTGGGTGTACGAGCCGTTGATCCGGGACGAGGTGGGGTAGGCGGTGTGGCGAAGCCCGAGCGGCTCGAAGATGCGTTCCCGAAGCTCGGAGCCGATCGAGTCGCCGGTGGCGACCTCGACGATCATCGCGAGGAGGAGGTAGTTGGTATTCGAGTAGGACAAGTCCGACCCGGGCGGGAAGAGCGGCCCGTGTTCCGCCGCGATGCTGACCCCCTCGCGGGGATCGAAGATCAGCGCCAAGTTGTTTGGAAGGTCTTCAAGATAGGGGCCTAAGACTCTCGGGTCTTTGATGTAGTCGAAGATCCCGCTCGTGTGGTTGAGTAGCTGACGGACGCTGATGGCATCGCCGTTCGAAATAGCTCCCGGGAGCCACTGCTCGACGGTGTCGTCGAGCGCGATCTTTCCCTCGCCGACTAGCTGGAGGACGACTGCCGCGGTGAAGGTCTTTGTCAGGCCGCCGATGCGGAAGCGGTCAGCGACGCGCATTGGCGTCTTCGGCGCGAGGTTCCCGTAGCCGCTCGAGAGGCGGATCGTTCGATCGCCGTCTCGGACGAGCGCCATCGCTCCCGGAGCTCCGGCGGCAACGACCTCGTCCAGCGCACGCTGAACCTCAGGTAGCGAACGAGTCTGCTCTCCCGCCGGGGCGACTGACGCCGTCGCGAGAGTTGCCACTCCTACGAGCGCAGCGACGACAATCAGCCGGAAGCGTCGTATCCCAACTGCCCTACCCGCCAGCTTGAAGACACGGCGCATGCGATTCCTACTTTCGTGTCTCATGCCTCTCACCTCCGTTAGCCCGAATCGTGTGTTCTCGGTGCATGCCGGCCCCGGGCATTCCCTAGTGGACCCACTCGACGTTGTAGCGAGGTCCGGCATCGAGCATCCGCTCGATGAGCTCGGGCGTCACGGGTGGCGGTGCCGCTGACGGGTCGTCGATCGGCGTGCAGACCTCGCGGAACCAGCCCTCCATGCCCGCCGGCGTATAGACAGCGATCATCCGCGCGTTCGCATCGCCGATGTTGCGGTAGGAGTGCGGCGTTCGCCGGGGCACAAACACAGACTCGCCGGCCGAGACAGCGTACGTCCTGTCAGGCGCGGTGAACGAGATCGTCCCGGCGAAGACGTAGAAGAGCTCATCTTCCGCCAGGTGCCTGTGCGGTGGCGGACCGCCGCCCGGTCCGACGTCGCAATCAAGGGCGAACATCGAGCCTCCCGACTCCTCCCCCGTCACGAGAAACGTGTAGCGGTCCCCTGGGCCCCAAAAGGAGCGAGCCCCGCCCGCTGTGATGTGAACGGCTTGCGGCGCTTCCAGGTCGACCTCCGCGAGCGTGCCGCTCGTCGTGGATTCCACTCCGGTGACGAGGGTATCAGCCTCCCGGTGGCAACGTTGTTGCGGGCTGGGCCGGTGCGGCGGTGCGAAGGGCAGGCGGGCAGCAACCGTGGCGCCGCACGTCTGCCTAGTCGTCGCGTCTGACCGTCGCGCTCAGCAGCAGTCGCAGCGCTCGCCGCGCCAGCCCTCCACGCCTTCTCTGGCTGCGACGCGAGACGCAGTCGTCCGCGCCGCGACCGAACTCGCGCCTGCTTTCGGCGGAGCGCACGTGTCTCCGCACACCAAATACGTGCGCGAACTTGCGAGCCAGACCACTCAGAGCTCTCTCTCCTTCGACGGAGGGGTGCCCTCGTTGTCCATCTTGACACCGACCGACCGCCGGTCGGACCCGCCGGACATCTACGTTGCGGGTTTCACCGGCAACAACCGGCTGTTGCCGGCCATAGCCGTGCGGGATCCTCGCGGGATCGATCGAGGCCGGCGGTCGTTCGCGCCTAGGCAGTCAACAAAACAGGCTGATTTGCAGTGATTTTACGGGAGCGACGGGACTCGAACCCGCGACCTCCGGCGTGACAGGCCGGTCATGGCGCTTGCGGGCTGAGCGGGCGTAAGCGGGAATTCTGGCGAGAGCAGGGCCTTTCGACCGTGCCGTTGCGGGGATTAGCGGCTGCGGGCGGGAGTTTTCGGCGACCTCCTGCGGGATCTGTGCGGGATGGATCTTTGTCTGAATTAGCAACGAACCTCCTACCACGCGCTGCTTCGTCGGTGTTTCTTGCTGGAGTGAGGCCAGAGCCGATGTTCAGTCACGCGCGCCGGGTGCGACGAGGCCGGTCTCGTAGGCATAGATCACGGCTTGAACGCGGGGTTGGCTTGCTTGCAGGCTTCACCGCGCCACCGCGTGGGTTGAGGCGGTAGGAACCTCACGTCTGACGCTTCGCAGCTTGAACCCGTTGGTGGCTACGACCAGCAGCTTCTCCCAACTGGATCCACCGCGCTGACGGGGGCGGAAGGTTCACAGAGGTTCGTCTGGGGTGAATCGAGACGTCGATGCGGAGCCCTTTCCCGCCGGAGGACGCCTCGTCAAGGGTGGCCAGCCGTTCGTGCCTCGGCCGCATCTATGCTCCCGACGAGTGAACCGTTCTGCCCTGCTTGTTCTCGACGTGCAGAAGGCCTTCGATGACCCCGGCTGGGGAAGGCGCAACAACCCGGCGTGCGAGCGCAACATCGGCGCCCTGATCCGGACCTGGCGCGAACGCGGGCAACCGGTGGTGTTCATCCGCCACGACGGCCTCGAGGAGGAGGAGCCCTACGACACGTTGCGACACGGCACACCGGGCAACGCGTTCAAGGAGGTTGTCAACGGCGAGCCGGATCTGCTCGTGGCGAAACACGTGAACTCCGCCTTCCACGGCACGCCCGACCTGGAGGCGTGGATGCGCGCCAACGAGATCGACGCCTTCGCCGTCTGCGGAATCCAGACGCAGATGTGCTGCGAGACGACTGCGAGGGTCGGCGCAAACCTCGGTTTCGACATGACCTTCGTGATCGACGCGACTCACACGTTCGACCTTCCTGCGTATGGGGGCGGGACATTGACCGCCGACGAAGTGGCGCGCGTCACGGCTTCGAACCTCGATCCCGAGTTCGGCCGTGTGGCGACCACGGCTGAGTTGATCGGCTGAGAGCCGGACCGGCTCAACGCTGGGCGTCGGCACCGATCCCGTCGTCGTCGAGGACCTTGGGTCCGCCCCGCCCGGATTGCCGGGCCGGTGGATCAGTTCGCATGAGCGGACTCTGTCGAGCCGGTCGGCCATGCAGATGTCCGCGCCGCGGCCTCCCACGACCAGGTCGGCGAAGCCGTCGCGCGCGTAGATGCGGTCCTGGCCGCGCCCGCCGAAGAGCGTTCTTCGTTTCGTAGACGAAGCGGGCGTGCCAGCGAAGGGCCGCGCGCTCGTACCTGGCGTCTTCTCCCTCAGCGAGTAAGAGGGTGAGCTCGAGCGCTTCCGCGAGGCCGACGACCTGGAGCTCGCCCGCGGCGGACAGCGCCTCCGTGACGTTGCCGCGGTCGAGGGCACGGCGGCCCGGAGAGTTACAGCGAGTTACTCTCAAGGCTGACGAGGTTTACGAAGAGCCTGCTATCGCGTGGAGCGTCTGAGCCACGCCGAACGGAGGAGAACGAATGAGTGTCTACGCGGTGACGAACCCCGCAACAGGAGAGCAGGTCAAGACCTTTCCGACGTTCACGGACGACGAGCTCGATTCGGCTATCGCCCTGGCGTACGACATGTATCAGAATTGGCTGCGATCGAGCACGGTCGAGGAGCGTGCCAAGCTGGTGCGTCGGGTCGGGGAGCTGCACAGCGAGCGGCGGGAGCAGTTGGCCGAGATCACCACCCGTGAGATGGGCAAGCCGTTGGACCAAGCGCTCGGTGAGGTCGACTTCTGCGTCGACATCTACGGCTTCTACGCGGACAACGGGCCCGATCTGATGAAGGACGAGCCGATCGAGCTGCTCGCGGGTGAGGGATCCGCGATCATTCGCCGCAGCCCGTACGGCGTGATCCTCGGGATCATGCCGTGGAACTTCCCGACCTACCAGGTCGCGCGCTTCGCCGGTCCGAACCTGGTCATCGGTAACGCCGTGTTGCTGAAGCATGCGCCCCAGTGCCCCGAGACGGCAGCGGCGCTGCAGCAGATCTACCTCGACGCCGGCTTCCCCGAGGGCGCCTACGTCAACATCTACGCCACCAACGATCAGATCGCCGAGGTGATCGCCGACCCGCGTGTGCAGGGTGTATCGGTGACCGGGTCGGAGCGCGCCGGCGCGGCGGTTGCCGAGGTCGCCGGCCGGAATCTGAAGAAGGTCGTGCTGGAGCTGGGCGGCTCCGATCCGTTCATCCTGCTGAGCACGGACGACATGGATGCAACGGTCGAGGCGGCCGTGGGAGCGCGCCTGGACAACGCCGGCCAGTCGTGTAACGCCGCCAAGCGGTTCGTCGTGATCGACGAGCTCTACCAGCCGTTCCTGGAGAAGTTCACGGCCGCCATGACCTCGTCGACGCCGGGCGACCCCACCGCCGACGACTGCCAGATCGGTCCGCTGTCCTCGAGCACCGCGGCCGATCGCCTGCAGGATCAGCTCGACCGGGCGATCAAGGGCGGCGCCAAGGTCGTCGCAGGCGGCGAGCGCGACGGCAACTACTTCTCGCCGATGGTGCTGACCGATGTAACCCCCGACAACGACGCCTACCGAGAGGAGCTGTTCGGGCCGGTCGCGGTCGTCTACCGCGTCGGGTCGGAGGAGGAGGCGGTCAAGCTGGCGAACGACACGCCGTTCGGGCTCGGCTCCTACCTCTTCACGACCGATCCCGAGCAGGCCGACCGCGTGGCCAACAAGATCGAAGCCGGCATGGTCTACGTCAACATCGTCGGCGCCGACGGTGCCGAGCTGCCATTCGGCGGCGTCAAGCGGTCCGGCTGGGGGCGCGAGCTCGGCAAGTACGGCGCGGACGAGTTCGTCAACAAGAAGCTGATCCGAGTCGGCTAACCAACCGTGGGTCGGTGTCATCCCGCGTGTCCCTAGCCCGCGGCCGCCCTTCCGCAAGCTTCGGTCTACGGCTCCCGCCCGAGCAGCCGAGCGACGACGGCGCCTAACCGCAGGCTGCGCCGTTCTTCAGGCGCTTCCATTGCTATGCGGGCCACCCGGTGAGAGGATGCGATTCGGCCCGGCGCATACACGAAGGGGGTTCATATGCTTCGTCGCCTGGCCTTCGGCCTTGTGGCTGCAGGCCTACTGTCAATCGCGGCACCGGCCTTCGCTCAGCCGCCGACGAACACCACCACCCACGAGAAGGGCCTCGTGGAGACCTTCGTCGACATCGTTCCGAACCAGAGCTGTTCAGAAGAGGGCCCGCTCTACACGATCACGACCACCAGCAACCTCGTCATGCACGAGACCATCTTCGACGATGGCCGTGTCCACGCGACCTTCACCCAGACGGGCACGTTCAGCGCGGTACCGCTCGAGGATCCGAGCCTGCCGAGCTTCACGGGCAAGTTCACGATGTGGGGCGGCTTCAACCAGAACGGGACGACGGTCAACGGCACTTTCACCTTCAATCTGCATGGGACGGGCTCGGACGGATCGACGATTAGTACCCACCAGACCGACCACTTCAACGCCCGCCCGGACGGCTCGGTGAACGAGTTCTTCCACTGCCACTAGCAAGAGAGAATTCGGCTCCGCCAACTAGCGCCGGGCCTAGCGGAGCCCCGCGTATCGAGCGAGGTTGGCAGGAGCTGGTTCCACGCCCTCCTCGCCCAGCGAACACGTGTCTCGGCGAGCCGTGTCTGCCGGCGTGTGCTCAGGACTCAGCGAAGCGCGACGCGCCAACCTTGACACGCGACGGATCGAGGTGGTAGGCACGCCGTACCGAGGAGGTAGGCACGCCGTACCGAGGAGGAGGAGGGCCTATTGGCCTCAACCGTTGACGAGGCGCTTGCGGCCCTGGCCAGCGCCTATGACGCCGACGCGGGGTGCGACGGCCTGGGGTATCCACGCATTTCTCACGATCATGGACACCGCGGGGACGATGAGCGGAACGCCAGAAACGCCGGCTCGCCTTTTTGGGGCACCGCATCCTTTTGCGCGAACGAATGCATGGGCAACCTGCGGCGCGCCTAAAGAAAAAGGAGAAGCGGCTTGGCAGTCACGCCGACGGCAGTCCATCCGGGGAGCGTCGCGATGACAAGAGAGAGCGAGCGAGAGAGAGCGACCACCGTGTGGGCAGCCGCCCTCTAGCTGGGAACGCTCGCTGTGTTGTCGATGACGTTGAAGAAGAACGGCGGAATCCCAGGAGTGTCGGGAAGGTCTTGGAAGCACAGAACTTCGTCCTGGTTCTTGTCGAGGCTGACGAGGATTGCGAGGAGTTCCTCGTCGGTTCCGGGAGCCCCCGTCTCGTGCGCGAGTTCGATGGCCTCCGCGAATGTGAGCGCGTCGAAGGCTGGCGGGCAGCCGCCTGTCGGCGGTGCCGCCCCGGAAGGGGCGGCGGCGAGCGCCGCGCAGCCGGCCACGGCGAGGACTGTCATGGAACGCTTGAGCATCAACACCCTCCTCAGTTGACCGCGCGGAGCAACGAGTATCCCACGACGCACTTGTCACTAGCAAGCCGTCAGCGGTCAATGTCTAGGGTCACGCCTAAGACAGCGGCGTCCGCTCCTACAGCGCAGGTTCGCGCTCGCCCAATGGCGCGGTGAGCGGCGCCACATGCGCCAGCCGAGCGGCACGATGGCGCCGCGGGTGCCGCACGTCGACGGCCGCGAGGCGTTGACGACCTGAAAGGTTCCCCAAGCGTCGGCGGTTGCCCGTGTTTGCGCAGCCCTCATCGCGGCGACTGGAAACCCTCGTCTAGCGACTTCATCCGCCGCACCGCGGCGCGAGGTATCTCGGGCGGCGGCAGACCCAGGAGGTCTCCGAAGAGCGGGTGCTGCCACCAGCGAAGGGGCAGATTGCCCTTGACAGCTGCCCGCTTGCCGACAGGACGCTTTCGCTTGGCAAGGCGGGAGCGCGCAGCCGGTGGCCCAACTTGTAGAGCGCAACGTGGAAGCCCGAGCGAACGGCGGAGTTACGGTAGGGCTGCCGGTACTGTCCGCACACACCGATCACGCCGGAGTTGAGCAGCCGCTTGGCCATGCGCCGGCAGCGCTTCTGGCCGATGACGTAGCCGAGCTTGCGCGCGACCGCTTGAAACGCCTCCTCCGCCAGCGGGAAGCGCTCGGGCACCATCGGCCGCGCCCCGAGCAGGTGCCGAAGTACGTCTAGTGCGATCCGCCCCTCGGGGTCGCTGAGCGCCTTGTTCTGCTTTGGCGTGAGGACGAGATAGGCGACGCGGCCGCGGCAGACATTGGCGAGCACCTGCTCGAGCTTGGCGTTGCGCGGGAGCTCGGGCGACACCTACCGCTCCCAAATCCCCTCCATTTGCCGGGTTTTGGGATGGCATACAACGCATTCGAGTGGCTGGGGCGGCATGGTCAGCAAGGCATCGTCACTGAGGAGTGCGACCACGCCTGGCACGTCGCCGGCCTCGAATGCCGCGGTGAAGCCTCAGCGACATCAGCGCCTGACGGGCGATCCGATGCGGCGATCAAAGTGACCGCCGCATCCGTTGTCCAGCGAGCTAACGAAGCGTCGCGCCGCCGTTGCCCATTCTGACACGCTGCTGAAGCCAATTGATCTGACCGGGCAGCCGAAAAAAAACCCGCTTGAATACAGCTTTTCTCGGCGAAGGCGGAGGGGGAGGGATTCGAACCCTCGATTCGCCTAACGACGGATAACGCTTTTCGAGACTGTTACGAATATGCCGATTCGCAGGGATTTCTGTCATCGTGCGCCAGTGTATGCGCCAACCAGCCGATATCAGCGCGGATTGCCTGGGGCGGGTCATGACCCCTAGATCTGCCAGCCGGTGTAGCGGGCGAGGCGCGTCGTCAACTCGACGAGCTCGCCACTGATGAGCAACGCACCAAAGGTGACGAGAAGCATTGCCGAGGCAACGCTCACGACCCGCCAGTGGCGGCGCAGCCAGCGGACGAGCCCCAGCGAGCGGGTAAAGGCGAGGCCAAAGAGCAGAAACGGGAAACCGAGCCCGAGCGAGAACGCCGCGAGCAGCAAGGCACCCTCGACGGCGCTGCCACCGCCGGCCGAGAGGGTCAGGATCGCCGCGAGCGTAGGCCCGACGCACGGCGTCCACCCGATGGCGAAGGCGACGCCTGTGAGCGAGGCTGTCGCGAGCCCGCCCCCGGCGGCGAAGGGAAGGCGCCGCTCCGCCGAGAGGAGGCGTGGGAGAGGCAGCCCGACGAACGTGACGGCGGCGACGATGACGAACACCCCGGCGGCGATTTCGAGCGGGCGACGGTTGGCGAGCAGGAAGTCGCCGAACCAGGCTGCGCCCGCGCCGAGCGCAACGAACATCGCGGTGAAGCCGCCGACGAATGCCGCGGTGGAGACGCTGACTCGCCGCGGCCGATCTCCGAGCTCGTCGAAGCCAACGCCGGAGACAAAGGACAGATATCCCGGCACGAGCGGAAGGACGCAGGGAGATGTGAACGACACGACTCCCGCAGCGAACGCAAGCGCAAGCCCTGCCGGTCCGAGTTCGATCACGGCGCTCAAAGACTCCTAGCGTTGGCTCATGCGCCCTTCGGGAGCGTGAAGGAGATCCTCGCGCCGCCCCCGGAGCGGTTCTCGGCCCAGATCCTCCCGCCCTGGGCCTCGACGAGCCCGCGCGCGATGGCGAGCCCGAGTCCGGCGCCGCCCGTCTCGCGCGAGCGGGCGGGATCGCTCCGCCAAAAGCGGTCGAAGATACGATCGCTCGACTCGGAGGGGATGCCCCCGCCGGTGTCCTCGACGGTGACGCATATCTCCTCGCCGAGTGGCTCGACGACGACCGCGACCGATCCGTCCGAGGGCGTGTGGCGAAGCGCGTTCGTTAGCAAGTTGAAGAGGACGCGCTCGACCTTGTCCGGTGCGCAGACCACAGGCGGATCGCCGTCGATCTGCGCGCTGAGCGCGACGTGGCGGGCCTGGGCCTCCGCCTCGATTCCGCGCAGGCAAGACTGGATCAGAGCAGAGAGCGGGGCCGCGCGAAGCTCGAGAGTGAGCACGCCGGCGTCGATACGCGCGAGCTCGAAGAGGTCCTCGACGAGAAGGCCGAGCGTGCGAACCTGCTCGCGCATCGCGGGCAGGTAATGCTCCGGCTCAGCGAGCCCGTCCTCGAGCGCCTCGAGCATCGCCTGCATGGAGGCGAGCGGTGTCCGCAGGTCGTGGCTTGCCCAGGCGACGAGCTGTCGGCGGGCATCGAAGAGCTGCTCGAGGCGCGCGGCCATTTCGTTGAAGGAAGCGGCCAGCTCGGCGAGCTCGGCCGGCCCGCTCTCGGGCGCCCGCGCGGTGAGATCGCCGCGCGCCAGCGCCGACGACGCTCCGCGCACGCGCTCGATCGAGCGCAGGATCGAGCGGCCGAGCAGGAGCGCCGCGCCGAGCGCGGCGGTCGAGGAGGCGACGGCGACGAAGAGGATCGTCATGTCGTGGCCCGAGCTGAACATGACGACACCTGAGAGAGCCACCGCCGTGAGAGGGAGGAGCACGGAGAGGAGCCCGAGACCGGCGAGCTGGAGGCCCAGGCTTGGCAGCCGTCTGAGGAGCAAGGCTGCGACGAGTCCGGCCGCCAGCGTCGCCAGGGCAACGACGAGAGCGAATCCGATCATGCGGGGTCGAAGCGGTAGCCGACGCCCCAGACCGTCTGCAGGAAGCGCGGCCGCGACGGCTCGTCCTCGATCTTCTCCCGCAGCCGGCGGATGTGGACGGTCACGGTGCCCGTGTCGAGGGCGGCCTCGTAGCCCCAGACCCGGTCCATGAGCTGGTCGCGCGAGAAGACCTGGCGCGCATGGTTCGCCATGAACCAGAGCAGGTCGAACTCCTTGGCCGTCAGCTTGAGAAGCTCGCTGTTCCTCGTCACCTCGCGCGTGCGTGCGTCGAGTTCGAGGCCGTCGAAGGAGAGGCGCTCCGCCCGCGGGATTTCGGTAGCCGTGCGCCGCAGGACCGTGCGCACGCGCGCGGCGAGCTCGCGCGGCGAGAAGGGCTTGGTCACGTAGTCGTCCGCTCCCAGCTCGAGTCCGACGATGCGGTCCGCTTCGTCGCCGCGCGCGGTGAGCATGATCACCGGCAGCTCTGAGCGGGCCCGGATCCAGCGGCACAGCTCGAGCCCGTCCGTTCCCGGAAGCATGAGGTCGAGGACGACGAGGTTCGGCGGCTCCTTCTCGAGCAGGCGCCGCGCGGAATCGCCGTCGCCTGCCTCGAGCGTCCGGTAGCCCTCGCGGCGGAGGTAGGAGACGACCACCTCGCGAACGATCGGCTCATCGTCGACGACAAGGACAGTTGTGCTCATGGAGACATTGTGGACGAGGCCCGCTTACGAAAGGGTGAAATCCCGGGCCGAGCTTGCCCCGGCCGGGATTCCTGACCTACAGGACGCGCTCGATCGTGATCTTGGCGACGGGCTCCTCCCACCCGTACACAGCCGGGTCGAGGCCGCCGACAGGGTGATGCCAGGATGCCTGCGGATCAGTTCGCCCTCGGGATCGCGCACGAACGGGTTGCCGCAGCAGGGGCCCGGGATGAAGGCGGCGAGCTCGTTGTTCCGCTCGCTCCCCGCGTCGTAGGCCCTCCGGGAGCGGACGATCCGTTCGCCGTGGAGGCGGAGAGAGTCGAGCCCGGTGAAGGCGTCGTTGGTGTTCACAAGCATGGTCACGACGCTAAGCCGGTTGAAATTGCCGCGCGTCTCGACCATGAACGCCCGCGAGGCGCCCGACGGGATCGGCCCTCCCGCGCCGGTGAAGACATCACGAACACCGCGGAGCTGCTCTAGCGCCGACTCGGCCGGGCCGTTGTTCGCGTCCTCGGCGATTGCGGCGACCGGATGGCTGGCGATGTCGCCCACGCTCCACACGTCGGCCTTCCCGGAGTGGACGACGAACAGCGGCGGCGAGAGGGGCTGGGAGCCGGGCGCACCCGGACCTGACGGGGTCAGGTTCTCGATCGTGACCTGCCAGTGCTTTGTGCCTCCCTGGTCGTCATCGTCGTGGTCTGCCATGGCGCTCCCGGTCAGGAGCCCCGCGGTAGCGATCGCGACGAACGCGAGTAAAAGGAACTGCTTCACGCCTCTCCTTTCTCTGTTGGCGCCGCGAGCGTACGGAGGGAAGCTTGCGAAGCCCTTGCGGGTGCATTAAGTGGCCCTTAAACCTCTGGAGTAGCTCGCTCGCCGGCGTAAAGACGTTGTTCATGCCCGCGTAAGCTTCGTGGGCTACGGTGAACGGCGATGCTGCGACTTGGGTTCCTCGTCATCGCGTTCGCCACGCTCGCAGCCTGCGGCGGGGACGGCTCAGGAGGCAACGCCGCTCCTGGCACCGCCATGAGCTCCGCGCGCGTCGCGTTCGAGGGCGAGACGCTCGACGGCGGGCGGGTCTCGCTCGCCGAGCTCCGCGGGAAGCCGGTCTTCGTCAACGTCTGGGCGTCCTGGTGACCCATCTGCAACGGCGAGGCGGTCGCCTACGCACGGTTCGCTGAGAGTAATCCCGAGTACGAGTTCGTCGGCCTGAACATCTCCGACGATCCGAACGAGGCGAGGAAGTTCGTGCGCAAGTACGGGTGGATGTGGCCCTCGCTCGCTGACCCCAACCTCGAACTGGCCGGCTCACTCGAGCTCTACGGGCACCCGGCCGTCGCCGTGCTCGACGAGAACGGCGTCATCGTCGCGCGCCACATCGGGGCTGGCGACGCCGCAACGTGGGAGGCACTCGCGGACGAGCTCTAGGCCAGGGGCCCGACGGATCGCCAGTAACGTTCGCCAGTCCGCAGCCGTCTCATCATCGCCGCGGGGCGAGCGTCCCAGCCTTTAGGGTCGTGGGCGCTTCACGCACCTCTATGCCCCTCGGAACTGAACTTGTCTCGAGACCGCACGGTCACTCGATGTGCGCAAGCGGAACGTGCGACGCCGTCCGGCGATTTCATCGTTTTTTAAGGGTGCGGGCCACTGGGTTGCCCCATCCTTGGTTCCGGAGACGGGCAAAGATCTCGTTAACGAAAAGGAGCGAGAGGAGGAGGTTCAGATGCGGAAAAAGATCGCGGCGGTGGTGGTTGCGTGCGGTGCCTTTTTCACATTCGCGGCACCCGTGCTCCCCTTTACGGTCGTTAACCCGGTAACTGGTGAGTGCCGTCAGGTATTGATTCCGGGTCCCGCAACGTTCCCGGGTAACTGGGAGGTCGTAAGCGCGACTCCGGCGGCTGGTCCGGGTCCCTGGAACGGGCACGGGCACGCGGACGAGAGCTCTGCGCTCGGACCCGTGCTTTGCCCATAGCCAGAGTTCTGGCCGGGTCCGGATTCGGAAGGGCGCCCCACGCGGGGCGCCCTTCGGTATTGCCGCCGTGACGTTCCGCCTGCGCAGTCGCTCCATTCATGCTGCGCTCCCGTGCTTCTCGTGATTCGATGGTCGGCGGACTGACCACGCCAAGTGTCCAAGTTGACGGTGCGGCAACGCTCCGCTTCTCAGCGCACGATGTCGATCGCACAACGCAAGGTGCCGATTCGAGGGCGCTTCGAGAGACGGGAGCGACGGGACTCGAACCCGCGACCTCCGGCGTGACAGCCCGGTACGAGCGCAACCGGCACAGCCGGCTCCCGCCCCGATTTACCGGCTAGAGCAGGCTTTTCGTACCGCGCCGGATCGGCTGCGACCGGCTGCGACCGGCTACCACCCGGCAGAGCCTGTGTAGTCGGTGTGTAGCCTGGCTGTTGTCGGCTCAGGCAACACAGCCGGCGGGAGTCCTAGCCGGGGCTCGGCTAGGGTGCGCGTGAGCGAACGACGTCGCGCTCGCGCTTCGGCAGCCCGTCGACGACGAGTTCGTAGCTGTCCTCGAGGAGCCCGAAGACGAATTCGTCGGGCAGCGAGTCGTCGAGGGCCAACCCGGCCCCGCCTGACCTAGCGACCGACGATCACGCTTGATCGAGCGCCTCCGCCTGTAGCACCCGCGGGGGCGAGATCGCCGTCTGGGGATGCGCAACTGATGGTTGCGCGTTCTGCTACTGTGTAGCAACCAATGGTTGCACGACCCACAGGGAGGTAGAGATGGTTGCTGATCGCATCGAGCAAGAGATCATCATCGAGGCGCCGCCGGAGGTCGTCTGGGAACTCGTGACCGACCCCGAGCACGTGGGTGCCTGGTTCGGGGACGCCGCCGAGATCGACCTGCGGCCCGGGAGCGACGCGGCCCTGACGTGGGAAGCGCACGGCACGTTCCTGGCGCGCGTGGAGAGGGTCGAACCGCCGCGCTTCTTCTCCTTCCGCTGGGCGCGCCCCAAGGACACCCCGCCCGCCGAAGGCAACTCGACCCTCGTGGAGTTCAGCCTCAGCGCCGAAGGCGAGGGCACGAGGCTGAGGGTCGTCGAGAGCGGGTTCGACACGCTCGCCGGCTCGGAGGACGAGAAGGCGAAGCACGTCGCGGACAACACGCACGGCTGGAACGTCGAGCTGGGCCACCTGCGCGACTATGCGGCGAAGGCCGGCTCGCAGGCGCGCTGATGGAGCGAGGCGGCACGGACGAGCTCTGGGCGGCGGTCGCCGACCCGACCCGCCGCCGCCTGCTCGACGTCCTTCTGGCGCGTGGCGAGGCGACCGCGACGGCTCTCGCAGCCGAGCTGCCCGTCACGCGCCAGGGGATCGCGAAGCACCTCGCGGTGCTCGACCGCGCCGGGCTCGTCGAGGCCCGGCGGCAGGGCCGCGAGGTCCTCTATGCCGTGCGTCACGACGAGCTCGACGCCGCGACGAGATGGATGGCCCAGGTCGCGGCCGAGTGGGACGCCCGGCTGCACACGATCAAGCGCCTCGCCGAGGAACGACACAAAGGAAAGGACTGAGAGACGCCGCTTCAGAACAAGACTGCACCCGATCCTCGCCGCTGGTGGGCGCTGGCCCTTCTCTGCGGCGCCTTCTTCATGGTCACGGCGGTTCCCGGTCTCACGCAACCGATGTGAACGTCAATAGCCCCGCTCGTGCCCGTACCGCGATGTCGCACCGAAAGGAGAACCGATGACCGACCACAAGACTGGAACGCGCGAGGAGTGGCTCGCAGCGAGGCTCGAGCTGCTCGATGCCGAGAAGGAGCTGACCCGGCGCAGCGACGAGCTGGCGCGGCGGCGGCAGGAGCTGCCCTGGGTTCGGATCGACAAGGAGTACCGATTCGAGACCGAGAAGGGGAGCGCCAGGCTTCACGATCTCTTCCGAGGGCGCTCGCAGCTTCTCGTGTACCACTTCATGTTCGGCTTCGGGTTCCGGGTCGACGAGCAGAACCCCGGATGCACCGGCTGCTCCTTCGTCGCCGATCACTTCGACGGCGTCATCCCCCACCTCAACGGCCACGACGTGACCCTGGTGGCCGAGTCGATCGCTCCCTTGGAGGAGCTCCGGCCCTACAAGGAGCGGATGGGCTGGCGCTTTCCCTGGGTCTCCTCCCTCGGCAGCGACTTCAAGTACGACTTCGGTGCCGCCTTCACCGAGGAGCAGCAGAGAAACGGCGCCGAGTACAACTTCCGCCGCGTTGATCAGCCCTCGCCGCAGCGAGAGGGAATGAGCGCGTTCGCACTCAAGGACGGGGTCGTGCACCACACCTACTCCACCTACGACCGCGGAGTCGAGCAGCTGATGGGGACCCTCCGGATTCTCGACCTGGCGCCGCTGGGTCGCAACGAGGAGACCCCAGGGGCCTGGTGGCACCGTCACGACGAATACGAGACCCAACAGGAGGAGGCAACGCGATGACGGAGCACAGGATCGGGACGCATGAGGAGTGGCAGCGCGACGAGCTGCTGAAGGAGGAGAAGGAGTCACCCGCCGCAGCGACGAGCTCGCGCGCAAGCGGCGCGACCTTACCTAGGTTCCAATCGAGAAGGACTAGCACGACCTCGTCGACGAGCCGCGGCTGAAGATCTCCCCGAAAAAGCTCGGATGCCCGCCCGCCGTCGGGCGGGCATCCGGGTCCTCCCAAGAAGTGAGTCGTGGCAGACCCACAGCCTGCGGAAGGCCGGAATGCCTCCTCAGCCGTTCACAATGTCTATGGGCACGTCAACTCGCGGCCTAAGAGGGAATGAGCATGAACTACTACGACACATTGATTGAGGTGGCCGACGACTGCCCGGTTTCTGAAGCTCAAGTGCCGCAAGGAAGAGGTGCCAAGAAGACGAAGCCAGTGGTTGAGTACGAGATGCTCGCCAAGCATCCGTACAAGTACACCGAAGAAGACATTGCCTTCGAGACGTACGCCGTCCTACAGGACATACCAAAAGCGATCTGGCCCACGACCGCCCAGAGCGCGCTCCATCCTCTCGCGCGGGATCCAGGCCTGCACGACGCCGGAGAGGAGGAAGCCGAGCATAAGCGCCCACCACACCTCCCACGCCATCTGGAAGGCGTTCCAGAACCCCTGGCCTATGAGCTCAAGCGCGTCCATTCGGCCTTTGATCGCCTGGGCGATGTCGTGCGCGAGGTTCTCGGGGCTGAGGTCAACGCCTGAATGTTGGGTCGAGACCCAGATGCCCTCGGGATCGAAGACCCGTACATCCGCGGAATGCGTGTCGGCGTCGCCGGTCTCATACGCCGAGACGACGCCGAAGCGCTTCCAGACGGGCTTCATCTCTGCAACCGACCCAGCCAAGTATTTGAGCGCTTGAGCGCGGCGTTCTCTTAGGAAGCGGACGACGCTCTTCCGAGTGTCGACGAGCGGGTTGACGCTGATGGCAAGCGCGGTCGTCCGCGCGCGCAGATCGCTCGGCAGCTGCCGCATGGCCTCCCCCATGGCGCTTGCCAAGAGCGGGCACTAATCCGTGCAGTCCGTGTCGACGAATGTGATGAGCACGGCTTCTCCGCGAAGGTCCGCAGAGCTGACTTGCTCGCCGCTAACGACATCGCGGAGGCCGAACTCCGGCATCGGGATGCGTCCCGGCGGCTCGCTCCCGCGATAGGCACCCGCGGCAGGAATGAGAGCGGAATCTTGAGACCCACTGCCGCCGCAGCCGCTGAGGGTTCCGAGCGCCGCAGCCAGTAGGACGGCGCGCGAAGCGCGCCGCATTTGAGCGCTCCTTTTCATCAATCGGAACCTGACGGCCACGCTACCAGCGCCGTCCATCCGAGCACTACCATTGGCGTGGGTGCAGACCCGCCGAGACCTGCTGGCTCGCTTCCTCTTCGTGCTCGTCGGCGCCGCCGCCGGTTGCTCGAGCGACCGCAAGCAACAGGCGTCTGAGACACAGGGCTTCGCCGCGCGATTTGCTCAGTACGAAGCGGCACCCGAGCCGAACGGAGATCTCACCAAGGTTGTCTGGCCGGACTATGTGACCCAGGCCGGGCCGGACGTAAAGCGGCTCTACGAGTTCCAGATCACGCACGGCGAACTCATTCGCTACATGCCGTGCTTCTGCGGCTGCGGTCAGAACGCTGGCCACCGGAGCAACCGCGACTGCTACGTGCGCGAGGTGAAGGCGGACGGCAGCGTTGTCTTCGACTCCATGGCGCCGACCTGAGGCATCTGCCTCGGAGTCACGCGTGCCGTGATGGAGATGAATGCGAACGGGATGAGCCCTCGCGATATTCGGACCGCGATCGACGCCAAGTACGCGGACCTGATCGACCAGGCAACCCCAACGCCGTATCCGCCCGCCTAAGCCCAAACGGCTCTGGGACGAGCTCGCCGTCGTTCAGAGGCCCAAGGGTGTCGAGAACGACGCGGCCGGCCATGATCGACGTCGCAAATCCGGTCACCTACGCCGACGTCCGGGGCTGCGAAGAGATGGCTGTCGCCACCCCGCCGCGGAGGGCTACGCGGAAGCGCGACTGGACAAGTTGCTGAGCGTCCAAGAGGATCTTGGGCCATGATCGATCAGAACCTGACCCAGCGAGCGTTTACCACGATCCTGGAGCACTTCGTGGCGACCGGCCGGGCACCCCATTACGCCGAGCTGGCGGACGCTCTCGACATCGGTTCGGAAGAGGGGCGCGAGGTTCAGCTCGCTGCCGTGGAGGCAACTCCGATCGCGAGCTGCTGGCTCGCTCACGACACCGATTACATCGAGTCTTGGGCGCCCTTCAGCAACATTCCCACGCACTACCTCATCAGCGTCGACGGCATACAGAAGTGGTACGGGCAATGAGGGATGGAGTCGCTGGCCGTGCGCTGGCTATTTCCTGGGCAAGAGGTCGTGGTCGATTCGAGATGTCTCGATTGCGGCGAATCGATCCGGCTGCGTATGCGCGACGAGGAGATCCTGGAGATCGATCCGCAAACGGCCGTTGGGTATATGCCATCACCGTTCGCCGCATCCAGAGTCGGTTCCGCGGCATTCAACTGAGCACGCATGAATCTCTTCCGGTCGGAAGAGCACCTCACGCGGTGGCTTCAGCACTGGCAAGCGGCCGGGGACTATGTGCTCTCCGTTGCCGAGTGGGCCAAGGTCTTCAGCGCGCCGACGTTCCGCAGACGCCTCGAGCCTGATTACCTGGCCCGCGCTCCCGAGTATCTCGAGGAGTACCGACGCGCGCTTCGGGCAGCGGGTAAATCCCTCCCCGCCCCGGACAGGATTCTCTCGGCGGTGCTGTTTACGGACATCGTCGACTCGACGCGACGTGCGTCAGAGGTCGGCGATTCCGAATGGCGGGCGCTCATCAGACGTCATGACGACATCGTTCGCGACCAGCTTCAGCACTTCGGAGGGAGGGAGGTCGATCGGACGGGAGACGGATCGCTGTCCGCGTTTGACAGCCCAGCCAGGGCGATCCGATGCGCGCAGGCAATCTGTGCCGCGATGAACAGCATCGGCCTCCGGGTGCGGGCCGGCGTTCACTCCGGAGAATTCGAGGTTCTCGGCGATCACCTCGGCGGTATCGCCGTTCACATTGGAGCCCGAATCAGCGCGCTCGCTGGGCCTGACGAGGTGCTCGTCTCGCAGACCGTCAAGGACGCCGTCATCGGTTCGGGGATCACCTTCGAGGACCGCGGCACCCACGAGCTCAAGGGAGTTCCGGGCCAATGGCAGCTATACGCCGTCGCGTCGTAAGCGTCGCCGCACAGGTGTACTCCGGAAATCGCGACCCGATCCTCCCGTAGCTCTGCCGACGCCGCGTTCGTCAGGCGACGACATCCGCCCGCGCGGGCGGGTTCATCGCCGGCCACGTCTTCAGATAGATGTCGACCTCGTTCCGCGCCATCTGGTCACGTTTTTGCACGCCGCCGCTGATTCCGGTGAATGTAGTCACGGAAAGAAGTGGACGTGTGACTCGAGGCGCATCGGTCATCGGACCGGCGGATTTGTTGCCGTCAGGTCAGCGCCTCAATCGACCGCCGGTCCTCCCGGCCGGTCATCCTTCTCCGGGGATTACCGGCTACGGCCGACGCCTTGCGGCGAGTTCAGGCCGGTTCTCGCGCGGGATCTGCGTGGGATGCGGAGAAGCCGGCGGTCGATATGTCAAATACATATGTCGATTTGCAGGGGTTTTACGGGAGCGACGGGACTCGAACCCGCGACCTCCGGCGTGACAGGCCGGTCTTGGTGCTTCCGGGCTGAACGGGAGTAGGCGGGGATTGCCGGCGAGAGCAGGACTCTTCGTCCGCCGTCCTGCGGGGATTTCCGGCCGCCGGTGGGAGCTTCCGGCGACCTCGCGCGGGATGTGCGCGGGATGTGCCACCTCCCAGAGCCCAAGCGTCCTGGGACTTATGCTCCGGTGGTTCTTTCTCTGTCGGCTAGCCTCAGCCCTCTCGGAGCCAACGGCCGCGAGCCGGGGAGGAGGTCACCCTCTTGCCGACTCGGTGCCACGAACGCCCGGGTCGGGGAAGCCGGGACCTTGCCCCGGGTCGGCGAGCGCGGGCTCGGGAGTCTCGTCGTCGGCGGGTGATGCACCGGCACCCGGTGGGCCGATGAGGTACCACGTCTCGACCTCGCCTTTCCCCTTGACCGCGATCGTCCCCCGCGGCTCGCACTCGAACTCGTCGGCCAGCAATTCGTATGTCGCCCGAGTGATCTGGATCCGCCCGGGCGTGCCGTAGGACTCCATGCGGCTGGCCGTGTTCACGGCGTCGCCCCAGAGGTCGTAGAGGAAGCGCTTCCGGCCGATCACGCCGGCCACGACCGGGCCCGAGTTGATGCCGACCCGGAGCTCGAGGCCAAGGTGCCCGGCTTCGCCGTGGGCGCGCATCGCCTCGAGCATGTCGAGCGCCATGAGCGCGAGCGCGCGAGCATGGTCCGCGCGTGGTTCGGGAACGCCCGCGGCGACCATGTAGCAATCCCCGATGGTCTTGATCTTCTCGAGCCCGTGGCGTTCGGCGAGGGCGTCGAAGTGACTAAACAGGTGATCGAGGTAGCTGACCACTTCGGCGGGCTCGAGCCGCTCCGACCAGGGCGTGAAGTCGACAACGTCCGCAAACAGGATCGAGGCGGACCCGAACTGGTCCGCGATCGGTTGGGTGTGGGCCTTCAGCTTGTCGGCGATCGAGCGCGGCAGGATGTTGAGCAAGAGGTTCTCGGCCTTCGCCTGCTCCACACGGAGCGCTGCGAGCGCCTCGCTACGCTGGCTGGCGAACACCGCGAGCAGCGTGAACACGATGGCGCCGCCGACCGCGATGTTCAGCGCCAGCATCGTGCTCGTGAACCAGACGGGGACCGGCGGCCAGATCGGGCCGACGATCTCGCCTGCGATTCCCGATCCGAGGAACACGACGACGAACGCCACGTACCAGCGAGCCGCCGACCTGACTTCGCTGAACACGAGCGCTCCCAGCGGGGCGAGAATCCCCCACAGGCCGACGCCGCCGGAGTCGAGGAATCCGCCGAGCGGGATCATGGACAGCGTCGGCGCCAGCAGGATGTCGACCTGGCCCACCCGGAGCAGCCACGGGAAATCGCCCGTGCGCGAGAACACGACGATCGCTCCGAGCAGGACGGCGAAATACACGAGCGGAACGATCCCGACCGGCGATCCGAACGCGAGATAGAGCGCGCCCCACAGCGCCGCGACCGGCAGGATCAACACCGAGATCAGGACGAGCAGCGCCTTTCGCGCGCGCAGGTCCTCGTCGTCTTGGGGATCCGCGCCGACAAGCGCTACGCGCGCGGTGAAGCGATTCACCGCCGCTCGGATCCGGTCCATGAGGTGCATCGGGAGACGTTACTCGGGTGTCCCGGGCATGTGCGGCCGGGTCCGGAGAGGCAGAGACGGGAGGCGACGGGACTCGAACCCGCGACCTCCGGCGTGACAGGCATGTTCCACCGATTAGACGATTGGCGACGATCAATGCGCCATCGCTCTATTCATGGGGGTCTGCGGGCCTTCGACTCTGATTTGTGCACGATTGCGCAGGCTCGATTTCGGCCATTTGCTGCCCTTCTGCTGCCCAGATCCTGCACCTCTGGCACGCACGCGGATCGCGTGACTGCCGTCGACGCCGTCGCCCAGGTTCTCGAGCTGAACCGCGCGCGGACCAGCGGCGCGGCGGACTACGTCCTCGCCGACGTCTTCGAGTGGGAGCCGCCGCGCGAGTTCGACGTCTGCTTCTTCGGCTTCTGGCACTCCCACATGCCGAGCCGGCGGTTCGAGGCGTTCTGGCAGCTCGTCGGCCGCGCGCTGAAGCCCGAGGCCGGGTGTTCCTCGTCGACAACGCGCGGCTCGGCGACTCCCGCCACCTCGTGAGCTCGACCGGCGAGCTCGCCCGGCGTCGCCTCTCGGACGGCCGCGAGTTCGAGATCGTCAAGCGCTTCTGGGAGCCGGGCGAGCTCGAGCGCGAGGTGGCGGCCGTCGGGTGGCGCCTGAGCGTCCGCACGACGGCGAACGGCTACTTCATCTCCGCCTCGGGCGCGAAGGCCCGCTGATCGTCGCGGCCCGCGCGAGACCGTCTAG
>Ga0307278_10000368_pt1 | contig 22783 bp, 19 predicted proteins | sample ER_DNA_117_FD_194482 | JGI IMG/M metagenome (GOLD analysis project Ga0307278, IMG submission 194482) | Bulk soil microbial communities from the East River watershed near Crested Butte, Colorado, United States - ER_DNA_117 | ecosystem: Environmental > Terrestrial > Soil > Floodplain | place...
CCCCGACCCCGCCAAGCATGAGTATCTGGTCGGTCCAAAGGGAACCGGACTGCCGAAAGGTCGTGGCGCAGCGACCGAAGGTCGCGTGATCTACATGCAAAGCTGCGCCGCGTGTCACGGGTTGCGCGGCGAAGGCTCGAATGACTATCCGCCGCTGGTCGGGGTCAGGATTCGCTCAAGAGCGACAAGCCATTGCCAACTGTCGGGAGTTACTGGCCATATGCGACAACGGTGTGGGATTACGTGAACCGCGCGATGCCTTACCAAAATCCCGGCACGCTGAAGCCCAGCGAAGTTTATGCGCTAACGGCCTATCTCCTCGCGATGAACGGCATTGTATTGGAAGACTTCGAACTGAACGAACGAACACTTCCGGCGGTGAAGATGCCGAACCGCGACGGATTCGTTCCTGATCCTCGCCCCGATGTGAAATAGGATCAGGAAGACGTAATCGCCGCGCTGAGCTAGCTTCGGGTTAGTTTTCATGAAGCGAATTCTTACGGCGTTACTGTCGACAATAGCATTTGCGGCAATTTCCGTTGCTACAAACGCCCAAACACCAGACCAAATCGCAGCCCAATCAAAGCGTGCCAACGAGTTCTTTGACAAATTCGCAGCCCAATCAAAGCGTGCCAACGAGTTCTTTGACAAATGCTGGGACGAAAATCTGGCGCGACACCCGGTCGACGAATCGTTTTACGGAATCAAAACGCATTATGACCAGTTGGAGGACTTGTCCGACGAAAAAGCCGCGGCAGACCACGCAGTCTGGCAAAGACAGCTTGCGACGTTGAAGCGTGACTTCAAACCGGAACTGCTAGATCCACAGACGCAATTGAGTTACAAACTCTTCGAGCGAGAGGCGGAGCGCGAAGCGGAGGAGTTTAGGTTTCGCTTCGATGTTTATCCTGTCAGCCAGATGCGCGGTGTGCACGCCCAAATTCCGACGTTCCTGATTAATATTCACAAGGTTGACAGTGTGAAGGACGCGGAAGCGTACGTCGCGCGCTTGAATGCGATCCCGAAATTGTTCGATCAACTCATCGCTAATTTGCAGGTGCGTGAAGACAAAGGTGTGGTCGCTCCGCGGTTTGTTTTTCCGCTCGTTCTCGACGCCTGCCACAAAGTGATTCAGGGAAAGCCCTTCGATTCCAGCGCGGACGACAGCCCGTTGCTCGACGATTTCACGAAGAAAATCAGCTCGCTTGGAGATGTCGATTCTGCCACGCGCACTCGATTGCTCTCCGGCGCGAAGAAGGCACTGAACGAGTCGGTCAAGCCGGCTTACGAAAAGCTAATTACGTTTCTGGAAGGCCAATCGAAGCGCGCAAATGACGATGCCGGTGTGTGGAAATTTCCGGATGGCGCCGAGTTCTACAGTTCTGCCTTGCGCCACACCACGACGACGAACCTGAGCGCGGACCAGATTCACGAGATCGGTTTGAAAGAAGTTGCGCGCATCCACGCCGAGATGACGAAGATCAAAAACAAGGTCGGATTCCAAGGCGACCTCCAGGTGTTTTTCAAATTCATGCGTGAAGATCGACAATTCTATTTGCCAGACACGGATGAAGGCCGGGCAAAATACCTGGCGCGTGCGGTCGAGATTATCGATGAAATGAAAAAGCGCCTCGATGAATTGTTCGCCACGAAACCAACAGCGGACATTGTCGTGAAGGCCGTCGAGAAATTTCGCGAACAATCCGCGGGCAAAGCATTTTATCAGCGGCCCGCTCCGGACGGCTCACGGCCGGGCATGTTTTACGTGAATCTGCGCGAGATGCAGAGCAATCCGACTTACCAACTGGAAGCGCTTGCGTATCACGAAGGAACTCCCGGGCACCACATGCAGACTGCCATCGCCCAGGAACTGACCGGCGTTCCCAAGTTCCGCAAATTTTCGCACGCCTATACCGCTTACACGGAAGGCTGGGGCCTTTACAGCGAACTGGCGCCCAAAGAAATCGGCATGTATCGGGATGCCTATTCGGATTTCGGAAGATTGGCGCTCGAGCTTTGGCGCGCCGGACGTCTCGTGGTCGATACCGGCATACACCACAAAAAATGGACCCGAGAACACGCGATCGATTACCTCAAGCAAAATACACCGAACTCCGAAGCGGATTGCATCGACTCGATCAATCGCTACATCGTGATGCCGAGCCAGGCGACTGCTTACAAGATCGGGATGATAAAGATTCTTGAGTTGCGGGAGAAAGCAAAAAAGCAACTCGGAAGCAAGTTCGATATCCGCCAGTTTCACGACGTGGTGCTGACAAGCGGCGCGTTACCGCTCGACGTGCTGGAAGAATTGGTTGAGCGCTGGATCAAATCAAAACAGAATCTGGGTAGCGCACGCGTCTCGCGTGCTATGCCAGTCCGGCTCGGACTTTCGGCGTCGCGCCGAAACAATCTTTTCCTGCGCATGGCAAACACAATGAAAGCCCGCGATGGCGAGACGCCGTCGCTCCGGCAGCTGCCGGACGAGACGCGTGCGCTACCGAGACAAATCCAGGTCACGTGCGAGCCGTGGTCAGGTCAAAAAGTCCATCCAGGTTTTCCGCGGTTTCGAGACTCATGATGAATCGCTGCAATTTTTTACACTGATCTCTGCCGATGACGTCGCCGCCGAGCGCGGTGAATTTGACAGCGATTTCGTCCTCGGTCATTGGATCGCGCGGATCGCCCTTGGGAACATCGACTCGGGTGGAGTGCGACTTGCCGTCAGTGGTGATAATGGTCACGCGGCTCGGCTGGAACTTGGGAAAGATTGCCTCGAATTCTTCGTTAGGCACAACTTTCACTTTGTCCATGATCGGAATGAGCGATTGATCGGTCACCCGCTCTTCACGGAATTGCAACGGCGTTACCATCCCGTCGACCAGTCCGACCGCCATGCAATAAGGCAATGAATGATCGGCGGTTTCCTTCGAGTCCGGTCGATACTTGTGAGGATCGCCCAAAATGTCGGCGGCGCGCGCGATCACTTCCACTTTGATTTCCTTCACGTCGTCGGCCTTGATGTTGTGTTCCCTAACCGTCTTCATCATGGCGGTGAGCGGCGCGTGGCTGAGCGCCTCGATCGGGAAACTCTTCATGCCGCAGTCCAGAATGCGATAATGAGACTTGCTTGAGTTGGGCAGGTCTTTCACCAATGCGTCGCCATCAAACGTGGCGGGTTCTCCTTTGTATTGCACATGTTTGAACACTGCAAACAAACCTTCTTTGCCATCGATAATGTGCTCGGGCCCGGAAAAACCATCGCGAGCAAGCAGCGCGCTCTCGGCGCCCATGCGTCCCGCCCACGGATCGACCGTGTTTTTCATGTTGGTCAGCTTGCCGGCCGTGACCGCGCCCGGACAAAAGGTGCGCGACGCGCTGATGCCAATGGCCGAGACCATTTGCGCCGGCGTGAGATTCAGCACGCAACCCGCCGCGATCGGCGCCGCGAACGCGCTCAATGTCGCGTGATGCCAACCGTATTCGCGCACACCGGGCCGTCCGATTTCACAAAGACGCATTTCAATTTCGTAGGCGATGATGGTGGCGAGAATTAAATCCTTGCCCCTTAGACCTTCGCTTTCACAGAGCGCCAGCGGCGCGGCGATGAGATCGCTCGGATGACATGGATCGGCCTTCCAGTAAATGTCGTTGTAATCCATGGCGCGGATCATGTGGCCATTGAGAAACGCAGCATCGACTGGATTAGTCTTGAAGCCGGATACGAACACGGTGGCTTTGCCGTTGCTGCCATTCATGGTGCGATAATGCTTGAGCAAAATCCTGGCATCATCCTGCTGACTGCCTCCGAGCGCACAGCCGATGGAGTCGAACCAAAATAATTTGGCCGCTTGAATTGCCTCAGGGGAAAGATGCTCATATTTCAGCGCGCATGCCCAATCGGCGATGATGTGCGAAAGTAGGCGCTTCGATTGGGTCGGATGTTCTGACATAGTGATTTTTGTTCTCTTAGCTTATGACCTTGATAGAGCCGCTCAGATTTTCAAGCCGCTTCAGCTCGCAATTCGCGGAAGTGGTATGGCAAAAAGCAAAGCCGTGAACACGCGCGAGCGGGAGCCGCGCGGGTGGGCGGTAACGCAGTCCGCCGCGGCGGACTGGCGCGACCCCGAAAGCTTTCGGGGAGTGACCAACGAGTTAGGATGCAAACTTCGATGGTTTCACGTATTGCTTGTCGCTTGAAGCGAAGCCATAACGCAAGACAATGAAGATCGACAAATTCTTCGGGGAGCTGACGCGGCGCAACGTTCACAAGGTTGCGGCTCCATGTGTGGCCCTTGGTCAGTTGCTAAAACGGCGATCTTCGGTCGTCGGGCAAAAAAGATTTGTATGAACTGGGCAATGCTTGCAGCGATCGGGCAGTTAGCGGCGGTGTTCGTTGGAATTCCCTCCCTTATTTATCTGGCCCTCCAAATCAGAGAGCAAACCAGGGAACGGCGTCAGGCGGCAGTAAACCATCTCAGCGTGCAGTGGGGCGATCTGACAAAGTCGCTACACGACAACGCCGAGTTCGGCGCAATTTATCTTCGCGGCGTGCAGTCTTTCACCGATCTCGATGGGCTATCCAAACTAAGATTCAGCGCGTTCCTGAATCGCTTCTTCAAGAACTTCGAGGGAATGTATTTCTCTCATTGCGACCGCATACTCACGGAGTCGTTATGGGGCGAGATCGAGCGGACGATGAGCGATGTGATTGCCTACCCCGGCGTGCAACAGTGGTGGAAGACGCGCCGACACTGGCACACGGAAGAGTTTGGCCGCGTCGTCGACGCGATTATCGCCAAAGGCGATGAGCCGAAGGCATATTCAACCTACAATCTGCAAGAGCTGATTACTCCGAAAGAAGAAGGAACGCGGTGAAGATCGACAATGGAACCGGCGGGAGCCGAGAGACATCGACGGGCGGGCTGGGATCACGACCCGGGCGGAGTGCCGTTGACGAGCGGGGACGCGAGTCAACCAATTTCTTCGCCGAGCTGAAGCGGCGCAACGTTTACAAGGTGGCGGTCGCGGACCGGACACCGGAAGAGATGGACCGCTACGAGAATGATTGAGGTATTGCTCGATGTGCAATTCCGTATTATCAAGAGGCATGACCACGATCACCTGCAAGATCCCAGACAAGATCAGCGCGCACCTGGAGGCAACGGCTCGGCAGCGTCGCGTTCCGAAGTCTCAGATCGTCCGGGAAGCGCTGGCCGCTAGTTTCAAAAGAAGGAAACACACCGTCTCCGCCTTTGACCTGATCAAAGACGCATGCGGCATCATAAAGGGCGGACCGAAGGATTACGCCAGCCACTCCCGACACTTGAGAGGCTTTGGCGAGTCGTGAGCGAAGTCGTGATCGATACCGGCCCGCTCGTGGCGATGCTTTGCGCCGGCGATCAGGATCATGCCTGGACCGTGGAGCAGTTTCGCGCTTTGCCCCCGCCATTCCTGACGTGTGAAGCGGTAATTGCGGAAGCCTGCTTTTTGATCGAGCGACGGGGCGTTAGCGGGGCCGTAATCCTTGAAAGGATCGAGAACGGTTTGCTGCGTATCGCTTTGGAAATCGACGATCACTGCGCTGCGCTTAAGAAGCTGATGACACGCTACGCCAGTGTCCCGATGTCTCTCGCTGATTCCTGTCTGGTGCGCATGTCGGAGATTTATCCGGATTGCCGCATCTTGACTCTGGACAGCGACTTTCGTGTTTATCGTCGGAACGGACGGCAAATGATTCCGACGATCACGCCGGAGCGTTAGGTCCGGAGAAGGCAGCTGCGAGCCATGAACCCACGCGATTTTTTCGCCGAGCTAAGGCGGCGCAACGTTTACAAGGTCGCGGTCGCCTATGCGATTGTCGGCTGGCTACTCGTGCAAGTGGCGACGCAGGTTTTCCCGTTTTTCGAAATTCCAAATTGGGCCGTGCGTCTCGTCGTGCTCGCGATCGTGATCGGATTTCCGATTGCCTTAGTCATCGCCTGGGCTTTTGAATTGACGCCGGAAGGATTGAAACGCACGGAAGATGTCGATCTTGCGGCGGCGGCGCGACGGCCGCGTCATCGCGCCTGGATTTTTGTGGTCATCATCGCCGGTGCGATGTCGCTCGGTTTGTTTTTTCTCGGACGCATTACCGCGCCGAGCAAACAGAGCGGCCCAAATGAAGTCTCTTCTAAATCGATCGCCGTGCTGCCCTTCGTAAACCTGAGCGCGGACAAGAACGACGAATATCTGAGCGACGGCATGACGGAAGAACTGCTCAATGTGCTGACGAAAGTGAAAGGCCTGCGCGTGCCCGGACGCAGCGCCTCCTTCGCTTTCAAAGGAAAGAACGAAGACGGCATCTTCCGCAAAGTCGGCGAGCAACTGAATGTGAATGCGGTGCTTGAAGGCAGCGTGCGCAAAGCCGGCGACAAACTCCGGATCACGGCACAGCTCGTCAATGTGGCCGATGGTTTTCATCTCTGGTCCGAGACCTACGATGGAGATATGAAGGACATTCTCGCCATGCAAAGCGACGTGGCGCAACGCGTGGTGCGAGCGCTAGAAGTGCAGCTCGGCGTGGAAGAGGTACGCGCGCTAACGAAGAAGCCGACCGAGAATGCGGAAGCGTACCGGCTTTACCTGCTGGGCCGATACCATTTTGCCAAGTTCACGCGAATCGGCTGGACCAATGCGATCCATTACTTCGAACAAGCGCTGCAAGTCGATCCCAACTACGCGTTGGCCTATTGCGGATTGGCCGACACTTACGGTTGGGCCGGAGGACAGATTGTGGCGGGCAAGGAAGCCTGGGCCAAAGAAAAAGAACTGGCGCAGAAGGCGCTGACGCTCGATCCGAATCTTGCCGAAGCGCACCTCTCGCTTGGAGTGGCCCTCTTCAGCGCTCTAGATTTGGATGCCTCTGAGAAGGAACTCGAGCGCGCCGTGGAATTGAACCCCAACCTGGCCCTGGCCTACGACCAATATGGGTGGACCTACATGGCGGGTGGCCGCTTCGATGAGGCGATCGCGAAGGAGAAGAAGGCGTTGGAACTGGATCCGCTGAATATTTTGTTCAATACCGATCTCGGCTTTTTCCTTTCCTGGGCGCGCCGCTACGACGACGCGATTGTGCAACTCCGCAAGACATTGGAGTTGGATGCGAACGATCCCTTGGCCTTGCAGACATTGGGCTGGTGTTTGCATTGGACAGGCAAAACGGCTGACGCTCTCGTCGAGTTTCAGAAAGCCACGACCCTGGACGATCTCCCATGGTACAAAGGTTCTCTTGGCTACGCCTACGCCGCTTCTGGTGATCGTGCAAAAGCCGAACAGATCCTTCGCGACTTGGACGAAATGGCGAAAAAGCAATATGTCTCACCCGCGTCCCGAGCGTCGGTTTACTTGGGGCTCGGCGAAAAGGCAAAGGCTTTGGATTGGATCGAGAGGGCCTATGAAGACCGCGATCCCCTCTTGTGGTGGAACGCCGATCAGCTTTACGACAGCGTCCGCAATGAGCCGCGTTTCCAAGCGATGATGCGGAAGATTGCTAGCGGAAAACGATGAAGATGGACAACTTCTTCGCCGAGCTGAAGCGGCGGAATGTTTACAAGGTCGCGGTTGCGTATGCCATTGTGGGCTGGCTCCTGGTTCAAGTCGCCACACAAGTCTTTCCATTTTTCGAAATTCCGAATTGGGCGGTTCGGCTCGTCGTGTTGCTGATTGTAATCGGATTCCCCATCGCGCTAGTGATCGCGTGGGCGTTCGAACTGACGCCGGAAGGCTTGAAGCGCACGGAAGATGTCGATCGTGCGACGGAGAGACGGGGGAAATCTCGCGCCTGGATCTACGTGGTCGCGGTCGGTGCCGTTCTCTCTATCGGTCTGTTCTTTCTCGGTCGCTACACCGGTCGGAATGTCGCCAGTGCGGCTCGCACCGAGGCGGCGACAGGTTCGTCCATCCCGAAAAAATCGATCGCTGTGTTGCCATTCGAAAACCTGAGCGATGACAAGAATGCCGCTTATTTCGCCGACGGCATTCAGGATGAAATCCTGACCAAACTCGCGAGCATCGCGGATTTGAAAGTGATCTCGCGCACGTCTACGGCGAAGTACAAGAGCAAGCCGGAAGATCTCAAGACAGTTTCGCAACAGCTCGGCGTCGCGACGGTTCTCGAAGGCAGTGTCCAGAAAGCCGCCGACAAGGTGCGCGTCAACGTGCAGCTCATCGATGCGCGCGCCGATTCGCATCTCTGGGCCAAAACCTACGACCGCGACATGAAAGATGTCTTCGCGATCCAGACCGAAGTGGCGCAGGAAATCGCCGACTCTCTTCAAGCAAAACTTTCACCGGCCGAAGCCAGCACGCTCGCGACTGCGCCAACAAAGGACGCGGCTGCCTACGATCTCTTTTTGAAAGGCGAGTTCGAGGAACGCCTGGCGGATAGTTCGCTGGAGGCGGAGTCGTTCGACCGCGCGGCTTCCTGGTACCGGCAGGCGATCGCGCGCGATCCAAGTTTCGCGCTCGCCATGGCTCGTCTCGTCCAGAACCGCATACAGCGTCATTGGTTCATTGAGCAGATGAGTGAAGGGGAGCTGGCACAACTCCGCAGCGTGGCCGAGCAGGCCGTCGCTCTCGCGCCCAATCTCGCCCAAGTGCACGTCGCGCTCGGCCAGTTTTATTACCATGGTTATCGGCAGTACGAACAGGCGCTCGCGGAGTTCGAGCGCGCGTTCCAACTACAACCGAACGCTTCCACTGCGCTGGAGTATTCGGGTTACGTCCATCGCCGGCAGGGGCAATGGGAACGTTGTCTGGACGAGCTCAAAAGAGCTCTCGAACAGGATCCGCGCAACGCCTCGATCGCGGCAAATTTCGCTAACACTTACCTTCCATTGCGGATGTGGAAAGAAGCCGAGCGCACCGCCAGGCATGCGCTCGAAATTGATCCCCAGGCAGCCGATGGCATGCGCACATTGCTCGGGAGTATTGTCAGTGGAAGCGGTAACATCAACGAAGCGCAGCGCGTGCTGGCAAGCTTTCCGGCAGAGAACAAGATTTTGGTCAACTCTAACTTCGGCGATGTCCGGGCCATGACCGGCGACCGGGCTTATATTTTCGTTCTCGCGCGGGATTTCGAAGCAGCGCTGAAAGTCTGGGAAGCCGCTGGGAACACCGCCGTCGATGAACGGCGCCGGCTATCCGCCAGAGTCGCGATCCGAGTCCTGGGCGGCGATCTCATTGGCGCACAAGCTGAAGCGGAGAAAGCCAGACCGCTGCTGGAGGAGAGATTACGCCAGCTACCTAACGATATTTCTTCGATGACGCAATTGAGCTGGGTTTACCTTGCGCTCAAACGTAATAGCGACGCGACCAAACTCGCGCGGCAAGCTGCCAGCCTCTTATCGCCCGAGAAGGATGTGGTCGTTGGCAACCTCCTTCTGGCTGGCCTGGCGGAGATGCAAGCTCGCACCGGCGCGACGGCGGACGCCATCGTCCTTCTTCGCCGACTACTCTCGGTTGCTGCTGGTGGAAGCGTCTCCATCGCACGCCTGAAGATCGATCCGGTCTGGGACCCGATCCGCAAAGATCCAGCATTCCAACAACTCCTCACGGTTAAGGAGCACGTAGGACCCTAACAAGTAGCTGAGATGAACCCACGCAACTTTTTCGCCGAGCTGAAGCGGCGCAACGTTTACAAGGTGGCGATCACCTACGCGGTGGTGGCATGGTTGCTCGTCCAAGCTGCATCAATCTTGCTTCCAACATTTGAAGCGCCGACCTGGGTGATGAAAGCCCTTGTCGTTTTCCTCGCCTTGGGATCTATCATTTCGGTGATGATCTCTTGGGCGTTCGAAGCGACGCCGGAAGGTCTCAAGCGAACGGAGGACGTTCCGCCAGATGTAGCGGCGGCATTGCCAACTTGGAGCCGACGGAAATTTGCCACGTTCATTGTTGCTGTCGCAGTCATCGCGGCTGGTCTGCTCGCCTTCAATCTGTTTCGGATCAAACCGACTACGCCTCAAACAACTGCCGCGGCAATTACTAACAAGTCTGTCGCCGTGCTGGCGTTCGCCAATCTCAGCGATGACAAGGGCAGCGAATATTTTTCCGACGGCATCAGTGAGGAGTTGCTGACCGTGCTGCAAAAAATTCCCGGGCTTCACGTTGCCGCGCGGACCTCGGCGTTCTCGTTCAAGGGTAAGAACGCGACCGCGCAGGAGATCGGGCAGAAACTGGGCGTCGCGCATTTGGTCGAGGGAAGTGTGCGCAAGGCCGGCGACGTCGTGCGCATCGCGGCCCGACTCACTCAAGCCAACACGGGTGAAGAGCAATGGTCGGAAAATTACACACGCAATTTGAAGGATGTCTTCGCCGTCCAAACCGAGATTGCCCAAACTATCGTCGAACAGCTGCGCGGTCAGCTGACGGGTGGCGCGACCAATCCAACAACTAAGGCGGAGATTCAGGCCGAAGTGCGCGCGGCGGTGAAAGGTGGAACGAAAAGCGTCGAGGCGCATGAATCCTATTTGCAGGGCCGCTTTTTTGCGAATCGCCACTCAGAAAAAGAGACGGATCAAGCACGGGTCGCGTACCGACGCGCGGCGGAGCTGGATCCCAAATTCGCGCTCGCGTGGGCGGGGCTGGCCCAGACTCACGTCTGGGATTGCAACTATGCCACGGAGGGAGGACAGAAAGGCTTCAATGCTCATCTGGCCGCTGCGCGCGAGGCGGTGGAACGAGCGCTCTCCCTCGAACCAGACTTGCCCGATGCGTTGTTCGCGCGCTCAATGATCCAAACAAATTTTGATTATAATTGGAAAGGTGCGGCCGAGACATTGCGCAAGGCCCTTGCGCTCGCCCCACAAGATCCGGCGCTGCTGATGGAGGCGGGAAATCTTGCGCAAGCTCGCGGCGAAACCACTCAGGGTCTCGATCTTTTCCGCCGGGCGGTCGCGTTGGACCCGGTGAATGCCCAGGCCCGGGCGTTTCTCGCGGGCAGTCTATCGGTATTGGGGAACCAGGAGGAAGCGCGGGCGGAATACGCGCGGGTGATTGAGTTGAATCCCTCAGCACCGAATTCCCATGCCGGAGCAGGCTTGACTTATCTTTTGGAAGGTAAATTTGAAGAAGCGGCGGTGGCTGCGCAAAAGGATGCGGCCGATTGGGCACGGCTCCTAATCATGAGCTGCGCTCGCTGGAGCCAAAAGCGAGTTCCCGAGTCTGATGCAGCGCTTGCGGAGTTGATCGCAAACACCAGCGAAACCGGCGCGTATCAGATTGCTGAGGTTTATGGATATCGGAATGACAAGGATCACGCCTTTGAATGGTTGGAACGCGCACGCCGACAACGCGACGCCGGTCTGCCCGGTTTGCGCGCAGATACGCTGCTACCGAATCTTCACGATGATCCGCGCTGGGATGCATTTTTGCGCACGATGGGCCTGGCCGATGACCAATTGAAGTGAGCGAACGAAATTTCTTCGCCGTGCTGAAGCGGCGCAACGTTTACAAGGTCGCGGTCGCATACGCGGTAGTCGGTTGGTTGGTCATACAAGTTACGGCAACCATTGTCCCGGCGCTGCATCTACCAGATGGCCTAACGACTGCGGTTGTGGTGCTGACTTTGGTCGGATTCCCGGTTGCGCTCGTTATCTCCTGGGCGTTCGAGCTGACGCCCGAAGGAATAAAGCGAACTGAAAATGTTTCGCCCGACGAAGTCATTCCCCAATGGAACAAAAAGAAATTCGCCGCGCTTGTTATCGGCATCGCGGTAATTGCCGCTGGGCTCCTCGGTTTTCAGCTGCTGCGCTCCTCAAGATCGACAATCATTGCGACTGCTGACACCAAATCTATCGCAGTATTGCCGTTCGTGAACATGAGCGCGGATAAAAACGACGAGTATTTGAGTGACGGGATGACCGAGGAATTGATCCATGTGCTGTCGAAGGTGCCGGGATTGCGCGTGCCAGGACGAACATCCTGTTTTGCGTTCAAGGGCAAAAACGAAGAGGACATCTTTCGTAAAGTCGGCGATCAGCTGCACGTGGGCACGGTGTTGGAAGGAAGCGTGCGCAAAGCCGGCGATAAGCTGCGCGTCACCGCTCAGCTGATCAATGTGAGCGACGGTTATCATCTCTGGTCGAAGGATTATGACGGTGACGTAAAGGACATTCTCAATTTTCAGAGCAACGTGGCCGAGCAAGTAGTGCAGGCTCTGCAAGTGAAACTAGGCGGTGAAGGGACGCGCGTTCTGGCGAAGAAACCGACCGAGAATCCGGAAGCACATCGACTCTATTTGCTGGGGCGGTACGAGTTCGCTAAGTACACGCAGACCGGCTGGAATAATGCGATCCGTTATTACGAGCAGGCGCTGCGAATTGATCCTGAATTTGCGCTCGCCTACTGCGGACTGGCTGACAACTACGCTTACATGGGAAGCGTGGTGATGCCGGAGAAGGAAGCCATCGCAAAGGAAAAGGAATTTGCGCAAAAGGCGCTGGAGCTCGATCCGGAACTGGCGGAGGCGCACATGTCCCTCGCCCTGGCACTCGTCGCCGATTACGACTGGCGGAACGGTCTGAAAGAATTCGATCGCGCGCTCGAACTGAATCCGAACCTGGCATTCGCCTATGAATTACAATCGTGGACTTTGAACGGGCTCGGTCGATTCGACGAGGCGATTGCCAAGACCAGGAAAGCGGTCGAACTCGATCCGCTGAATCCGTTCTTTCAAGCCAGTTTGAGCTTCTTCCAGTATTGGGCGCGTCAATACGACGACGCGATCGCGCAAGCCAGAAAGGCTCAGGCGATGGATCCGAATTCAACGCTAGCCCACGTTTTGTTAGGCCTCTCTTTCCTTAAAAAAGGCGACACGGCCGGCGCAATTGCGGAATTGGAAAAATCCAAAACTCCGGATCCCGGTGCGTGGTATCAAGGATTCCTCGGCTACGCTTATGCCATCTCCGGAGATCGAGCGAAAGCGGAGCAGTCATTGCGCGAACTCGAGGAGCTGGCGAAACGGCAATACGTCAGTCCAACAGCATTCGCGACGATCCATCTGGGGCTTGGCGAAAAGGAGAAAGCTTTGGATTGGCTGGAAAAAGCTTACGAACAGCGGGATAGCGCCTGTTGGTATCTGAAGATTGACCAGATCTACGACAGCGTTCGCAACGAGCCGCGTTTTGAGGCGCTGGTCCAAAGAGTTTTTGGCTCGAACCTATGAACCCGCGTAACTTCTTCGCTGAGCTGAAGCGGCGGAATGTCATCCGCATGACGGGACTCTATCTCGTCGGCGCATGGCTGGTCGTGCAGGTGGCCGGGACAGTGCTGCCAATGTTCGGAGCGCCCGAATGGCTTCCCCGCACCATCGTTGTTTTGCTGGCGATCGGGTTCGTTCCCGCGGTGATCTTTAGCTGGGTTTTCGAATTAACGCCGCAGGGCCTGAAGCGCGACGAAGACGTGGCGCCTGAGCAATCGATCACTCCGCAGACCGGGCGACGGATGGATCGCATGATCATCGTGGTGCTGGTCTTGGCGCTTGGGTATTTTGCTTTCGACAAGTTCGCGCTCACGCCCAGACGCGAGGCTGCGCTTGTGTCCAGCGCCGTGCCTAACGAGTCAAAGTCGGTCATTAACGCAAAATCGATCGCGGTGCTTCCGTTCGAAAATCTGAGCGAAGAAAAAGCGAACGCCTTCTTTACCGAGGGCGTGCAGGACGAGATCTTGACCCATCTGGCCAGGATTGCCGACTTGAAAGTGATCAGCCGGACGAGCGTCATGCAGTACAAGAGCGGCGCGCCGCGCAATCTGCGCGAGATCGGACAGCAACTCGGCGTGGCACATGTCGTCGAAGGCAGCGTGCAGCGCGCGGCCAACAAAGTGCGGGTAAATGCGCAGTTGCTCGATGCGCGGACCGACGCTCATCTCTGGGCACAAACCTACGACCGCGATTTGGCTGATGTCTTCGCCATCCAAAGCGAAATCGCCAAGGCGATTGCCGACCAGTTGCAGGCGAAGCTCTCGCCTAACGAGAAGAAAGCCATCGAGCAACCGCCTACCAAAGACCTGGCGGCTTTCGACCTTTACAGCCGGGCGAAGTCACTTGTCCTCACGGCAAGTTTCAGCGCGACGGGAGATCCAGACGTGCTGAAGGCAATTGAACTTCTGGATGAAGCGGTGAAGCGCGATCCCTCATTTTTCGACGCTTACTGCCAGCTCGCCTATGCGCACGAACAACTTTATGCAGTATTCGGTTCTGATCACACTCCCGCCCGGCTTGCCCTGGCTGAAACTGCTCTGCAAGCTGCGACACGGCTGCGGCCGGATGCTGCCGAAACGCATTTGGCGCGCGCACAATATCTTTACTACGGGCTGCGCGACTATGCTGGCGCCCTCGCCGAATTGGAGATCGCGCGGCGAGCGTTACCCAATGACCCGCGTCTGTTCGAACTCACCGGCTACATTCTGCGGCGGCGCGGCCAGCAGGAGGAAGGTCTGCGCAATCTGGAACGCGCGGCGGAGCTGGATCCGCGCAACTTTTTTACTCTGCAACAGATCGCGGTCAGTTACCTCTTATTGGGGCGCTATGCCGAGGCGATCGCTGCGCTGGATCGCGCGTTAGCGATCGTGCCCGACAATGTCGAAACGCGGGCGAATCGTGACCTATATGAACTCTGCTGGAAAGGAGACACTCGGCCGCTCCACCAGACGATTGACTCAATCCTCGCGCAAGGACCGGGAGCCATTGTCAGCGCCGCGGACATCTGGTTCTTTTGCGCTCTGGCCGAGCGCGATCCGGCTGCGGCCGAACGAGCACTCGTCGCGCTGGGCGACAATCCATGCTGGAACGACACCCCGATCATTCTGAGCCGCAGCTTTGGGGAAGGGCTGCTGGCGCGCATGACCAAAGATGAGGCAAGAGCGCGCACTGCGTTTGAAGCAGCTCGCGCGCAGCAGGAGAAAATCGTGCAGGCGCAGCCGGATTACGGCCCGGCGCTCTGCGTCCTCGGCTTAATCGACGCTGCTCTTGGGCGGAAAGACCTGGCGTTGGACGAAGGCCGTCGGGCGATCGCGCTCACGCCGCTGGAAAAAGATGTCACCAACGGCAGCCGCGTCCTTCAATACTTCGCCATTACGGCAGCCTGGGCCGGCGAGAAGGAGCTTGCCTTGCAGCAACTCGAAACTGGACTGCGTGCTCCCGTCGCGTCGGTCATGCTGAGCTACGGCGCCTTAAAACTGTTCCCGGTCTGGGACCCGCTCCGCGGCGATCCGCGCTTCGAGCAAATCGTAGAGTCGCTTGCGCCGAAAGGGAACGCCGCGAGTTCAAAGAAGTGAACTTCAAGAGTTTCTTCGCCGAGCTGAAGCGGCGCAACGTTTACAAAGTCGCGGTCGCCTACGCTGTCGTCGCGTGGCTGCTTATCCAGGCGGCCTCGATCTTGTTCCCGACCTTCGACGCGCCTGCCTGGGTCATGAAAATTTTCGTTATCGTTATCGTCCTTTGTTTCCCCGTCGCGCTGGTTTTCTCCTGGGCTTTCGAGATCACTCCGGAGGGAATCAAACGAGAATCTGATATCGACCCGGGCAAATCGAGTACCACGCGAACCAGTCGAAGAATCGTTAGCCTAACCGCGGTGCTCGCCGTGATCGCCGCCGCGTTATTCGTTTTTCAACTATTCCGCTCTAAAATTCTGACCACGACTACGGGCGCCGTCGCATCGATTGCCTCTACCATTTCTGCCAAAAGTGTCGCCGTCCTTCCATTGGTTAACACCAGCGGCGATCCCTCCAATGAATATTTTTCCGATGGTCTTTCCGAAGAGCTGATTGCTGTGCTGGCCAAAATTCCCGATCTCAAAGTCATCGGACGCAGTTCGTCTTTCCTATTCAAGGGAAAATCGGGCGACAGCGGCGCGATCGGGCAGAAACTGGGCGTTGCCCATCTGATCGAGGGCAGTGTCCGGAAACAGGGCGATCGGGTACGGATTGTCGCGGAATTAATCAATGCGAACGACGGACGTTCGATCTGGTCGGAAACCTACGACCGTGAATTAAGAGATGTGTTTGCCGTCCAGGAAGAGATCGCGAAGGCGGTTGCAGAACAAATGAAGGTAAGATTGTTAGGGGAGAAAACCCGCTCGGATGCCGTGCCGTCGAATCAGAATCCAGCCGCGCATAACGCCATTCTGCAATCTGATTTTTATTTCCAACAGCAGACGGCCGAGAGCATTCAAAAGGCCATCGGCTTCGCGCAGGAGGCGGTGCGCCTGGATCCTAACTACGCCCTCGCCTATGCCAAACTATCTCAGGCATGGCGCCAATACGGTGCAAGCTTCGCAGTCGACAATGCCGAGAAAGCGTACCAGGAAGCCCGCGTCGCCGCGGAAAAAGCTGCTTCGCTCGCACCCGACCTGGTCGAAGTGCGCAAGGCTATTGGATGGATATCGATGACCCCAGCGCTTGATTTCCGCGCCGCGGAAAACGAATTCCGACGGGCCTTGGAATTGTCTCCCGGCGACGCTGGCGCAAAAAACGCATTGAGTTATTCACTCATGGCCCAGGGCCGGTTGGCCGAAGCGGAGCAAACTTGCCGGGAGGCGATTTTGTTAGACCCGCTTGTGACCGTGCTTTGGTATAACCTGGGCAGACTGGCCGTAGCTGCCGGTCGGTACCGGGACGCCGAGCAAATGTTCCGCAAAGGACTAGAAATCCAGCCGCACGCGGCGCGTTTTCACACTTACCTGGCTACGCTTGATATCTTGCAAAAGAACCCGACAGCTGCTTTGCAGGAGGCCCAACTCGAGCCAGATGGTTTTTGGCGTGAATACTCGGTGGCTCTGGTCCAACAGACCCAACCCGATCGCACCGCGGCTGATACCGCGCTCAAGAATTTTTCCTCCAAATATGCGAGCAACGGCGCCTACCAGATTGCCGTTATCCACGCTCTTCGCAAAGAACCAGATGAGATGTTCCGCTGGCTCGACAATGCTTACGCCACCCACGATTCCGGGCTGACCCAGCTGGTGATAACACCTTTTGTTTTCGAATACCGCGACGACCCGCGCTTCGTCGACTTGTGCCAAAAACTCCGCGTCCAATTGCCGGCCCCTCGGGAACGATGAACGAGAAACCTTCTTTTTTCGCCGAGCTAAAGCGGCGTAACGTTTACAAAGTCGCGGTTGCTTACATCGTCGCCGGTTGGGCCCTCGCTCAAGGCATCGCGCAAGTGTTGCCGGTCTTTGACATTTCGAACTGGGTAATTCGTTTGATTGTCGTGCTCATTGTGATCGGTTTTCCGATCGCACTCATTCTCGCATGGGCGTTCGAGCTGACGCCGCAGGGAATTAAGCGCACCGAAACGGCCGATGCCATGCCGGGAACGGCGCGACAGAAAAAGCACACGTGGATTTACGTGGTTGTTATCGCCGGCCTTTTCTCGATCGGATTATTTTTTCTCGGACGCTACAGCGCCCCAACTCGGCAAACCCAATCATCAGGTCTGCCGGCGAAATCGATTGCCGTGTTGCCATTCGATAATCTCAGTCGCGATCCCGACAACGCTTACTTTTGCGAGGGCGTGCAGGATGAAATACTGACGAGGTTAGCAAAGGTTGCCGACCTCAAGGTCATTTCGCGCACATCCACGCAACACTTCAAAAGCACGCCGGAAAATCTCCCTCAGATCGCCAAGCAACTCGGCGTGGCCCACATTTTGGAAGGCAGCGTGCAGAAAGCGAACGATCAGGTGCGCGTGAATGTGCAGCTGATCAACGCGCTGACCGACGCGCATCTTTGGGCTGACACTTACGATCGAAAACTCACGGACATCTTCGCGGTCGAGAGCGAAATCGCGAAAACGATCGCTGAGACGTTGCAAGCGAGGCTTACCGGCTCCGAGGAAAGCTCGATTGCGAAAACGCCGACAGTAAATCCAGAAGCGTACGAGCTTTACCTAAAAGGCAGGTTTTTCTGGAACAAGAGATCCGGTGCGGACTTGCACAAGGCGATCGATTATTTCGAGCGCGCGATCGCAAAGGATCCTAACTACGCACTCGCCTATGTTGGCTTGGCCGATTCCTATCTGCTGCTTTCCCAGTACGCCAGCGCGTCGCCTCGCGAGTCACTTCCTCCAGCAAGAGCTGCGTTGAAAAAGGCGCTCTCGCTCGATGATTCACTAGCTGAAGCGCATGCTTCTTCCGGTCTACTTGCGACGCTTGAGCTCGATCTTCAGCGCGCAATCGACGAACTTCAGCGTGCGATTAAGCTAAAGCCGAATTACGCGACTGCGCATCACTGGCTTTCCCTAGGGTTTACGACGCTGGGGCAGTTTGACCCTGCGATTTCGGAAGCAAAGCGCGCCGTTGAACTGGACCCACTCTCTCTGATCATCAATGCCGACTACAGCTGGGTCTATTTCAACGGGCGCCGTTACGATCAAGCGGAAGCGCAGGTGCGCAAGACATTGGAGATAGACCCGAACTTTTTCCTGGCTCATTACTATCTCGGCGCCGTGCTCCAATTCAAAGGACATGTTGCGCAAGGCATTCCTGAATTCCAAAAAGCGTTCGACTTGAACGGCGATCCATACTCACGCGCGATGCTCGGACAGGCGTACGCCCGCAATGGTCAACCAGAGCAAGCGCGAAAGGTTGTCGCCTCGCTTAATGAAGAAGCGAAATCAAAATACGTCGCGCCATACGCCTTAGCGCTCGTGGATACAGCTTTGGGCGAGAAGCAGCGCGCAATCGAGGAACTGGAGCGTGCCTATCAACAGGGTGACACCAACTACCTTTTTGTCATCAAAGTAGATCCGCTCCTCGACGATCTTCGTGGCGATCCGCGTTTCGAGGCTCTGGTGCAAAAGGTTACCCGCGGGAAATAACGCCTTCCGAATTGGACGTTGGGCGTTTTCTCCCGTCCTCTGTCTACGCTTTGTCGTAAACGACTTTGCCTTTGAACTTCTTCCCGCCCTCGTCGGTGCCGCTGATGATGACGGTGCGCGATTTGCCATCCGGCGCGACGGTGATTCGCCCTGTCCAGCCGATCTTTCCATCTTTCATCGCGGTAATGTCGTTGGTCCGATCGTTTACCACTCTATAAGCGACGGAGTTATAAGGCAGATTCCCTTTTACCGGGTAGGCTTTCCCATCCCACTTGCCGACCCAAACGCTGTGCGTCGGTTTCCCATCCTTGTCGACGCCGTCCACGGTGATCTTGATCTTATCCTTCTGCTCCGCGTAAACGACTGTCGTGTTCTTCCCCATTCCCGGCACGAGCTTCGACTTCGCCTCATTGAGCTTCCATGTGCCCATCTGCGGGCTGGCCGCAAAACAAGCTGCTACTGCCGTAAACGACAGGGCCGCAGCCAATACTGTAATTCGAGTTTTTATCATTCGGCGATTCCGGCAGAAATACCGTTGGCCGTCAATACCAATTCGAAGTTGGGCAAACGCTCAACCCCGTAGAACGGGGCAGGCTGTCCAAGGCTCAACGCCCAATTTCGAAGTGGCTTTTTCGTGCTCGTGGTCGTGCTCGTCATCGTCATCAGCAGCGTGACTGAATAATAATTGTGCCAGCCACTGCAAGAATCCAGTCTATAATTGGATTAGGCGGCATAATCGTTTCGAACGGAGACTGACGCCTCAATTATCGACCCACCAATAGGAACACATATGCCGATCACTGCCTTCAACGGTTTCACCGACGGCCTCGATCCGAATCGAAGGAGCCGCGAACACTTCATTACCAACATCAACCTGGAGGACGACCGTCTCTGGGTGCCTTACGCGAATGGTGTCTGGTTCCAGCCCTGCTGCTTCAACGTCACATCTGGAGGATTCAGCGTCGTTCTGAAAGGTCTCCCCGGTTCTATCGTCGGAACCCACTACCACGTTGGCACCGTTCATGGCTATACGATGCCTGGTCACTGGCGATACCTGGAACATGATTGGATCGCAAAGCCTGGAACATATATCTACGAACCCGCCGGTGAGGCTCACACGCTAGTGATTACCGACGACTCACCAGAGCCGATGGTAACTCTGTTCGTGGTTGGAGGCGGCCTCATCTACCTGGACAAACCGGTCAATGGTAGCTTTGCTGCCTATGAGGATGGATTCACGCTTCTCGAACTGACTCGGAAGTACTATCGCGAGGCCGGTCTCGATGTGCGCCAGCTTGACCTGCTCGTGCGCTGATGATGGGATTAGGTGCGAGTTTCTCCGCCTCTCCTCCTCGAGTCGAGGAGAGGATGAAGGTGAGGAGTCGATAGAGAAAGGGCACACTCATTATCTGTGAAAATCTGTGTCATCTGTGGTTAAAGATTTCAGGAACGACACATGAATGATCTCGCCGACTTAAAGAAGTTCGCCAAACGCTATGCCGCCGCGTGGTGCAGCCAGAACCTTGAGAGTGTGGCGTCATTCTTCGCCGAGAATGGTACGTTGAGCGTGAACGACGGACCGCCTGCTGTCGGACGAGCGGCGATTACCGAGATCGCGCGAGGATTCATGAGAACATTTCCCGACATGGTCGTGACCATGGATGATTTGAAGATTGGAGGGCGGAGCTCCTGCGACGCCGCCTTCCATTGGACATTAACTGGAACGAGCACGGACCGGGCGGCACGGGAAAACGCGTTTGAATCAGCGGCTACGAACTTTGGAAGATCGACAATGGAGCCGGCGGGAGCCGAGCGACATGGACGGGAAAGCCCGAGAGGGTTGGCGAGCAGGGAGGCGAGTCAATCAATGACGGACTCATTGCAAAATCGAAGGGTCATTTCGACAGCGCGGAGTACGAACATCAGCTCAAACACGCTGTCGATGGCTAGTTCTGATTAGGCAACTTATGAATCTTGGAGACCTAGCTAATCTCGGACAGATCATCGGCGCGCTTGCCGTCGTGATCTCGTTGTTCTACGTCGCGCGTTGAAAAACCTCGCTTTCGCTGACGGTAGCTGATCTTATTGTCACATTAGATGAAAATCTTGTACATCGTCGTACTGACCCTAATCGCTGGCTGTTGCGTTGCCGCGGAGCCAAGTTGGAATCCGGCTGATGCCGTCAAGGAAGCCGAGCAAGATATTCGCACAGGCCATATCAAGTTTTATTGGTCGGGCAGCATTGGGGTGAGGCCGGTAGGCGTTCCGTTCGAGGTGGCTAAGAAATATCCCAGGGCTGACGCTGGAGTTGGCTGTGTCACCAATGACATACCACTTCGAGAACGACAGGAAGAATACGCCCGCCGGTATAACGAGAAGATCTTTGCTTATATCAGTCAGAAGCACTAATGCGCACCGCTTTCCTCATTGTCGCTTTGATTGTGCCGGCCATCGTACTGGCGCTTCCCGACGATGCAATCCTATCCCGGCTTTTGGTTGGAACATGGCACGGTCATCGACACGATACTCAATATCGCGCTGACGGAACCTGGATTATGGATCCACCGGACGAAGGAGATAACTCCCGCGGAAAATGGCGGATCGAACACGGTCGGCTGATTACGACCTGGCGGTTTAGCGACGAGTCGTCGGATTCGACGGCCGTCGAGGAAATCAACGAGCTGACTGAAAAGATTTTTAAGTCCCGCATCATTTCACAGGAAGGACCAGGTCGGCCTGAAGGTCAGGTCGTTCCGAGCGAGATTTTCACTGTTACCCGTGTAACGACGAAGAAATAGGTCGGTGCTTCCGCAATTCAAGGAATTCCAGCTGTGTCGAACCTCAGCTCAAGCACAAAGTCAATATCTAGTTGTCGTTAGCCATCATGGACCTTGGAGATCTCGCCAACCTCGGCCAGATCGTCGGCGCGCTTGCCGTCGTAGTCTCGTTGGTCTACGTCGCATTGCAGATCCGGCAGAACACGAACGCTGTCCGGTCCGCTGCCGCCCAGGTTGTGCACGAGCATTTCGCCAGCTGGTATCACTTGGTTGCCAAGGACGCCGAGCTCTCTCAAATCGCCGTGAACGGATTGCGCGATTACTCCTCGCTTTCGGAAACGGAAAAAGCTCGGTTCATCGCGACTTTCATGGCGTTCCTCTCCTACTCACAGAATGCGTTTCTCAAGTGGCGGGAAAAAATGCTCGAGCCGCCGCTGTGGATGGGTTGGGAGCTTCTAATCATGAACCTCGTATCTTCGCCGGGTGGCAAGGAGTTCTGGAAAGAACGCGGCTATCTCTTTGGCGAAGAGTTCCGTCGCTACGTGGAAGACGATCTAATGAAAAGAACGCCACACCCCGACGCAAAGCCGCTGGGCGCCTTCAGCATCGGTCGGCGCGCCGAATAGATGTTGCGTCGAGCCGCTGCTGACAGGAAAGGAATCAAAATGAAGGCAAGTAAAATTATCTGCTTCGCCGTTGGCGCAATGTTGGCTGCTACGGCAGCGTGTGCCGACGAAACGCTCATCGTCAGCAATGTTCTTGGACCCGAGGGTCCATTGTACGTTGACGGCAACCTTTACTACGTTGGCTGGGTCTCCAACACGCTGTCGAAATGGGATGGCAAAACGACCACCGTGTTGAATCACACCCCGGGTTGCGGCCATAACGGGTTGGCGCTCACGAAACAGAAGACATTCCTGCTCGCGTGCACCGAGGAGCATGGCGCCATCCTTGAACTCGACCTGACCGGCAAGCAGCTGCGCCGTTGGGATGCCGACAAAAACGGCAAGACATTCGACGGCGGCATAAATGATATTGTGGTGACCGCCAACGGCGGTGCTTATGCCACGGTCTTTGGCCCGTACGCGGACCTACCAACCTCCGTCGTGGGGAAAATTCTGTATCTTGCGCTTGGTAGCGAGAA
>Ga0307278_10000369_pt1 | contig 22769 bp, 28 predicted proteins | sample ER_DNA_117_FD_194482 | JGI IMG/M metagenome (GOLD analysis project Ga0307278, IMG submission 194482) | Bulk soil microbial communities from the East River watershed near Crested Butte, Colorado, United States - ER_DNA_117 | ecosystem: Environmental > Terrestrial > Soil > Floodplain | place...
CACGACGACGGGCAAGCCGCTAGCCGGGGATGGCGCCTTGGCCGGCAAGCTTGGCACGACCAAGCGCACCGACGGGAAGATCGAGGTCACCTACAACGGTCACCCGCTCTACTACTACGCGGGCGACACGAAGCCGGGCGCCACGACCGGGCAGGGCCTCGACTCGTTCGGCGCCGAGTGGGACGTGCTCTCACCGGCAGGCAGGAAGATCGAGGCCAGTGGCTGACAGAGCCGCCAGCCCCCCACGGGCCGTCGCCTACGACGACGGCCCGTCGCCCGCAACGGGCAAATGCGTGGGCGGGCCGGCTCGAGAACGGGCCCAGCGGCTGAGCGGAACGGTCGAAGTTCTCCTCCAACGTCGTCGAGTCCGATGCTGGGCTTGTCGACGCAGAGACGTGTGCACCATCGCAGTGCGAAGCGTGGGAAATCAGCTCGACCCTTCCGTGTGCGCCGCTCCAGGGGGCTCCCTCGCGAGTTCCTCGTGACCGGCACCGACACCACATCCAGCGTTGCCTCATCAGACACTACGGCTCCCTTTCGCTCCCCACCCAGTCAGGGATCAGTTCTTACACCGCGTGCTCCGACACTCCACCGGCACGTCTCTCATGATCCATGCCGGGCCGCGTCTGCGGCCTTCGCCAGCCCCGTAAGAACGGCGAAGAACTCTGCTGATTGTCCAATGAACAGTCCGTCGGCGGTCAGCGCCCTGACCGTGGCCATAGCGGCGCCTTTTGTCTGGGTGGGACGGATGATCGAGACGATTGGGAACTTGCGGTCGAGGAAGATCGTCGGCTCGGGCATGATCAGGTTGGTCTGCAATAGCTCACCGTCGGCATTGAGGTCGGGGAAGACCAGACCGTTCGTGGGGTCGGTGAGGGGAGGCGCGTTGCCGGCTTTGTCTTGCCAGGTCTGGAAGTGCATCGTCTCGGAGCCGCCGATGCTGAGCAGGATGCGCAGCACCTCGCGATGGGTGACCCGCTGGGCGAGCGAGGCGTAGAGGCTCGTACCGGCTTGCTCGATCCAGGCGAAGTGGAAGCCGGCCGTGTTGGCGATCGCCTGGAGGTGGTCGGGCGGGCTGAGGTCGTCGTCGCTGCGAGGAATCGCCGGAAATTGCCCGGCGGCTAGGCCTGGGACGGCTTGGGGGAGGGTGTCGCCGAAGTCGGGGTTCTGCGAGTCGCTGCGGTAGCGCGTCCAGAAACTGGTGTTGACGGTCAGCTGCATCAGGTTGGTGAGACGACCGATTTGCTGCGCGCCGGTGGCCTCGCTGCTCGGCAGGGTGCGGAACTTGTCCAAGTTGACCGTTCGCGCGCCGTGCGCCTGCAGGTAGGCGTTGATGAACGTGCCGTGGGTGATCTCGTCGTCGGTGTTGTCGTGGATGTACTGGTCCATGTCCTCGTCCAGCACCGCCACCGCCTCGGTGTAGGCGGGATTCCCGCTTCCGCCGGGAACTTCACCGTCCTGGATGCCGGCGAGCTCGTTGTACTGCTGCCAGAGATCGGTTTCGATGATCTCGGCCGCAGCCAGGAAGCGGAGAATCGCCGCGTCTCCCCGGGAAAGGCCGCCGCTCGCGAAGGCCGGCGACGCATCGGTCAGCAGCCGCCCTGCGCCGAGCGTTGCTGCTCCGATCGCGGCCCCCTTGACTAGGAAGGAACGGCGGCTGGTCAGATACTCTGAGTGTTCGACTGTTTCCATGATTTCCTCCTTCCAGGTCCCCTTTCAGGAGCTGAAGTTCGCGATCGCCGAGGCACAGCCGACGCCCTGAATCCAGACGTTCTGGACCCCTGAGACATCGGGTGCAATGTCGTCGGCGGAGACGATCATCTGCGCGGTGAAGGACTCGTCGTTACCGTCGCCGGCGCGGTAGAAGTCTGCGAGAAGCACGACCGTGTTCTCATCGGTGGTTGCAGTCTTCAGGGGCTCCGCCGCCGACCCGGTGCATTTGAAGGTCGTGCTCCTCCGGAGTTCGACCGTGTCCCAGCGAACGCCTTCACCGCTGAGACACCCGGCCAGTGGGCCCTGGCCGACGTCGCTAGTGCAGCGAAAGCCGCCAGCGGACTTGACGAAGCCGGTCTCGGGATTGTAGGAGCCGCCGCCCGTAAGCGTGGCCGAACCGGTCGGGAAGCCGCTGATGTCCCTCGCGTTGAAGCCGAAGCCGATGTTCCCGCCCGCCGCCGACGCGGTCGCCGCAATCAGCAGGACAGACGCTGCCAGCACCGCCGGCACGAGTGCAATGATCTTCATCTCCCAAGCCTCCTTGTCTAAGTGACAGGGGATCGGTGGCTCACACAGCCGGAGACGCAGCGCCCGCTGCGCCCGCGAAAGTCAGCCGCTGGACATCACCTCCTTTTAGTTCGGCCCATGCCCCTACTACGGGCCAGCCGGTCATCCGACCCGCAAGTGTCGAGTACCAAACTCAGGCAGATCGGGTCAATACGCCGATCGGCGTATATTTGAGCTGACAGAGACGATGGAGAGTCTTGGCCGTCTGGATGCCGAAGCCCTGGGCGCTTTCGTGCCCGAGGGCTTGGTGTTCTCGGAGCCCGAAATCCTGTTCGCCCTCGCCCTCGCGGGCCTGGTGCAGCTCTTCCGGCCTTACCTGTTCCTACTGCTGACTCGATCCAGCTCGGCTCTCGGATTGACACGCCGGGAGATCGAAGTCCTGGCCTGGGTTGCAGGGGGCAAGACGAATGCCGAGACCGCAGAGCTCCTCTCGATCGCGCCTGGAACCGTGAAGAAGCACCTTGATCACATCTACGAGAAGCTCGGCGTCGGCACGCGGACCGAGGCGGTCGTCACAGCGATGGGGATCCCGCCCTTCGTCGGCGCTAAGCGGTGACGGTGCGCGAGACCATCCCCACCGGCAAAGGCGCAAAGGTGAGGATTACATTCACCGACGCAAGCAGGGGCGTGCGCGAGCTCGATCTGACGGATGCAGAGGCGGAAAAGCTTGGTGGTCGCCCTGTAGCCCGCAGGGGACGCCGGCCGAAGTCCACTGCTTCCTGATCGTCCGCCATGTTCTAGGAGCCGCAGTCCGCGAACACGGAAGCCGCACGTTGGCTACGGGAAACAACACGAGCGGAGGCTCACAACGACAACGAAGCGTGTGGACTCCTTCTCGCCCGGATCGTTGTTGAGCTTCAGGACATACGGACGACAATGAGCGTGTCCGTCTCTAGATTGCACCCTTGAACGTGAAGGGTGTCAAAACCCTGATTCCAGGTTCGAAGAGGTCTGGCAGCCTTGTGACTGTCGCGGCAGATTCGCGCCGGTTCGCCTCCGCTGTGCCTGTCAGGCGCGGCTTGGCTCGTTGTTACGTCTTATCTGGTTGACGCGCGCGCGAATACCAGCAATCGCTGAACGACGCAAGAACCGCCTGCCGTGAGCGCGTTCGCTCGGCCGCCTGGGAGTATCGGCCGATGCTCCTCTCCTTCGCTTACCTTGCCTTCTCTGCTGTTCTGAGGCTGCTCGTTCGTGGTCGACGGGCCGAGTTCGCCACGGACGTCGAAGTCGTGCTGCTACGGCATCAGCTCTCGGTCTTGGCTCGCCAGCATCAGCGTCCGGAGCTTCGGCCCGCCGATCGTGCCTTGATCGCTGCGCTTGCTCGTTTGCTCCCGCACCAACGTCGGCATGGGCTCGTGGTGACGCCGGCGACGCTGTTGCGCTGGCATCGGGAGCTGGGTGCGCCGAAAATGGACGTATCCGCAGCGCAAGCCCGGCCGTCCGCCGACGGGCCGCGCGCTGCGCGAACTGGCGCTCCGGCTCGCGCGCGAGAACCCGCGCTGGGGCTATCAGCGAATCGCTGGCGAGCTGATCAAGCTTGGCTTCCGCCTCTCACCGAGCACGGTCAAGCGTCTCCTTGCCTCGGCTGGGCTCGAGCCCGCGCCGCGGCGCGGAGGAACGACGTGGCCGGAGTTCGCCAGCAGGCCGCGAGCATCCTCGCCTGCGACTTCTTCACCGTCGAGACAGTCACGCTGCGCCGCCTCTACGTGCTCTTCTTCATCGAACTCGACAGTCGGCGCGTCCACTTCGCCGGTTGCACGACGAACCCGACAGGAGCCTGGGTCGTTCAACAGGCGCGCAACCTTAGCTTCACCGGCCTGTTCGAACGGATGCGCTTCCTGATCCACGACCGCGACAGCAAATTCACCGCTTCGTTCGACGAGGTGTTCCGCAGGGAGAGGATCACGGCGATCCACACGCCGGTGCGAGCGCCGCAGGCGAACGCATACGCGGAGCGGTTCGTCCGCACCGTCAGAGAGGAATGTCTCGACTGGCTCCTGATCGTCGGCCGCCGCCACCTCGAACACGTCCTGCCTGTCTACATCCACCACTACAACCGCGAACGCCCGCACCGCGGACTCGCGCTCCAGCCGCCCGAAGCGCCACAGCTCAAGCCACTGCCCAGCGGCGGTGTCCAACGCCGCGACCGCCTCGGCGGCCTCGTGCACGAGTACTACAGAGCGGCGGCCTGAGTGAACACGGTTTTGACACCCTTCACGCCGTCGTGATCTCCAACGACTCGGATCTCAAGCTCCCGATTGAGATCGCCCAGACCGAGCTCGGGATCAGGGTCGGCGTCGTCAACCCGCTCCCGTCCGCGCGTCGAAGCCGTGCGCTTCAACCGACCTTCTTCAAACAACTCCGCACGTCGGCGCTCGGCGCGTGTCAGTTTCCGTCCGTGCTCACGGACACAAAGGGTGAAATCCGCAAGCCGGGGCGCTGGTAGCCGCCGCTCAGCCCCAGACACGCAGAGACCCGCCGAAGCGGGCCTCGCACCCAGCCACCAAAGCGACTGGGGGATGCACGGATTCTAGCGGCTCGGCGGACGGACTGCGAGTTCGCAGATACAGCTCGAAGGACTCCGGAGATGGAGCAAATGGACTCGGCCGGCAACCTGGTAGGCGCGATCCGTCGTTCGGACCACAGCGTCCTCTACCAACTGCAACCGTCTTCCGCTCCGCCGGTTAGACGAGTCGCGCTCGGGCAGCAGAAGGGCAGCAAACGCTCGAAATCGAGCCTATGCAATCTTGTGCAAATCAGCCGCCAGAGGCCGCAGAGCCGCATGAATAGGGCGATTGCGCGTCAATCGTCGCCAATCGTCGTGTTCGTGGAACATGCCTGTCACGCCGGAGGTCGCGGGTTCGAGTCCCGTCGCTCCCGTAAAATACCTGCAAATTGGTATCTTGTGTTGTCTCTCCAGGCGCAGACGACCGCCGGCTTCGATCGATCCCGCGCCGATCCCGCCCGCCAATCACCGATGATAGCCGGTCGTAGCCGCTGAAACCCGCAAGGTGTGCAGGTCTGCCGGGTCACAGCTCCCAGAGGGACTGACATCGAGCTCTTGCTGGAGCAGCGCGAGGCGATCTGCGACGACGGCGATCTGCGCGCGCCGGGCGCGTGAGGCAACCTCCCAGCCGGCGAGGCCTTCATCTCACCGCTCGAGCGCGAAGCCCGAGGAACGATCGTCTTCGAGGGCTCGCTCGACGGTTGGGGACTCCTCGACAAGCCGATCACGATCGAGCTCGAACAGCGACAAGCAGTCACCGCAGCTGAAGGAGCGGCAGCCGAGTGGCTGCTCTCGACACTCGACTCCGGCGGCGCGAGTGGACGAACGATCGCGGAGCTCGGGATCGGCACGAATCCCAGGGCCACAATCACCGGCGCGATCCTCGAGGACGAGAAAGCAGAGGGCACGGTCCACCTCGCCTTTGGCACCAACGCCAGCATCGGAGGGACCAACCAGGCCTCCGTCCACATCGACGGACTCGTACGCGACGCGATGGTCGAGCTCGACGGACGTCCCACGCTGCGCGAAGGTCACCTCGTCGGCTGAACCACACGACCAAGACGACGGCCCAACCCGCCGCTTCTAGCGCGAGGGCGACGGGCCAAGATCGGGACGCGTGCGGAACTCCAATCCGATAGCGTGAATCGCCGGAGCAGTCGACGAGTCACGGCCGCGGCTCCCCGTCACGGAAGCGGCGGCCGGTTCGGTCCGTTTGCGGCGTCGGACAGACGGCAGGCGCTTAACGCCGAGCTTCGCTGGCCCAGACAGGAGGATGGAAATGCTGCTTGAGAACAAGAACGCCGTCGTCTACGGAGGGGGAGGGGCGATCGGTGGTGCGGTCGCCCGTACCTTCGCCCGCGAGGGAGCGAGCGTGTTTCTCGCCGGTCGCACCCTTGCACCGCTGGACGCGGTGGCGGAGGAGATCTCGGCCGCGGGAGGCGTGGCCGAGACGGCGCAGGTCGACGCGCTCGACGAGCAGGCCGTCGAGGCCCATGCCGACGCCGTGGTCGCGAAGGCGGGGGGCATCGATGTCTCCTTCAACGCCATCGCGATCCGAGACGTCCAGGGGATCGCACTCGTCGAGATCTCGCAGGAGGACTTCACCGCCCCGATCGTGACCGGCACCACGACACACTTCTTGACCGCGCGGGCGGCAGCGAGGCGCATGATCGAGCAGGGATCGGGCGTCATTCTGACGCTCTCGGCGTCGGCGGCGGCTTCAGCCAGCTCTCCCGAGCCCTGGTTAGGGATGGGAGGGTTCGGAGTAGCGTGCGCGGCGATTGAGGCGTTTTCGCGAAGCCTGGCGGGGGAAGTCGGGCCACGGGGCGTCCGCGTCGTCTGCCTGCGACCCCATGGGATCCCGGAGACCTGGCGGGGGAACCAGGGCGAGGGCGGCGGCAAGACGCGCGAGGTGTTCCAGGCGCTCATGGAGGAGGGGACCCTGCTGCGGCGGCTGCCCACGCTGGCCGAGGTGGCGAACGTAGCGGCCTTCATGGCGTCGGATCAGGCAAACGCGATGACGGCGACAGTCGCAAACCTGACTTGCGGTGCGATCGTCGACTAGCTGTCCTACCCACAGACGTTGTGAACGCGGCTGATCGGGGGGGGCGCCCTCCGAGGGAGCTGTGCGGTCTGCGCGTGTTGTAGTGCTCGAGCCAGTGTGGCAAGGCTCGGTTGCGGTGTCGATGTAAGCGGTGCGCGAGCCGTAGGCCCACTCGCGCGCCATCGTCTGGTGGAAGCGCTCCACCTTGCCGTTCGTGCGGGGGCGGTAGGGCTCAGTCGTCAGGTTCTTGATGCCGCGGGTCGCGAGCAGCTCGCGCAGGGAGCGGTTCCTGACGTAAGCGAAGGCGTTGTCGCTCATCAGCCGCTTGGCCACGATTCAGTGCTCAGCGAAGAAGGCGAGCGCCCGCTCGAGGAAGCCGGTCACCGTCGCCGCCCGCTCGTCCGGATGGAGCTCGACGTAGGCGAGTCGCGAGTAGTCACGCGCTCGAAGCAAGTGAGACCGGGGCGCTACCAGCCGGGGACTCTGCGGGTAGCGCTGTGACGAGCGGCTACACCGCAGGCCGTGGGCGGAGGGTCAGGGCCGCCCAGACAGATTTCGCGAGGGCCCAGGCGAGCCCGACGACGACGCTGATGAGCAGTAGGTAGCCGAGGTCCGGCATTCCCATCAGGAGTGCCGACAGCGGTGCTCCGACCTTTTGGGGTATCCCGATCAGAACGATGAACGCCCAGAGCAGGCTCAGCGCGAGGGGTAGGCCAACGGCGAGCCCGATCCGCAGGAATCCCTTCGGGGGTCGCCGGCGGAAGCGCCGCACCGAGCGGGTAATCGGAAAGCGAGCGGCGTCCGTGAGATTGGGGGAGCGAGTCCGGAACCACAAGCCGGATCCGGACAAGTAAGGTCGCACTGTCCCGCTGCGCCAGTGCGCACCGAAACGGGATCGTTCGGCGCGGCGACCCGACTTGCCAGGCGCGATCGAACGATCGTGACCAACTCAGGGCGATGTCGAACCTTGCGCTTTGACTCGCGTGGCGCGGGCCGCACCCGCGCCGGGAGCGATCGTCCGCGGTGCGGCTGGCCACGACGAAGCCGCTGGACGCTGACAGACGCCCTGCGCGATCTGCTGTTCGTAGATGCCGACTTTGTATTCGATCCAGTCGAAGCACTCTTTCAGCTCGTCGATTTGAGCTGTCAAGTTCCTCTGGTGTCGCCGCAGGAGCGTGAGGCGTTCTGCCTCGTTGCCGGCTCCATCCTTGATGAGGACGACGTAGTCGCGGATCTCGGCCAGAGGCATTCCCGACGCGCGCAGGCCCTTGCAGATGGCCAGCCACTCCACGTCGTCTTCGCTGTAAACGCGATGGCCGCTCGGGCTCCGTCGGATTGGGTCAGGAAGAATCCCCTCACGCTCGTAGAAGCGCAGCGTGTGTGCGCTCAAACCGGTGCGCTCGGCAGCGTCACCGATGCTGAGAGTCGCGGCGTGCTCTGCCATCCGGTCAGCGTACAAGCCTCATCGAGCTAGGCCGCCGCGCGATCGGTGAGGAGCCGGCGGCGGCGTGTTGCGTCAGACAGTGCGGGAGGGACCCAGGCGCCTTCATTTCGGTAGACGTTGCTGCCGGGCGGAACGATCTCGTCGATTCGATCGAGGACCGAGTCGTCGAGCGTGATCGATGCGGCCTTCAGCGCCGATTCGAGCTGCTCCATCGTTCGGGGGCCGATGATCACCGACGTGACGCCTCGGTGTGCGGCGGGGAAGGCCAGTGCCAGTTCGGGAAGGGTGAGCTCGATGCTCGAAGCGAGCTCAACGAGTTGCTCGACGACGTCGAACTTCACCGCCGTTTCGGGGTTTGCGGGATCGAAGCGTGTCGGGTCGATCGTCGGGCGACCCGTGGCCAAGTCCACGGGTTGTCCCTTTCGATACCTGCCTGAGAGAAAGCCCCAGGCCAGGGGGCTCCAAGTTAGGACGCCCATCCGAAAGCGCTCGCAGATCGGCAGCACCGAGGCCTCGATGCCTCGCGTGAGCAGTGAGTAGGGCGGTTGTTCCGTGCGGAAGCGCTCGAGACCGCGGCGCTCGGCCACGTAGTAGGCCTCGACGATCTCGCTCGCCGGGAACGTCGAGCAGCCGAAGGCCCGGATCCTGCCCTGGTGGACCAGGTCAGTCAGCGCCGAGAGCGTCTCCTCGATGTCGGTCGTCGGGTCGGGTCGGTGGATCTGGTACAGATCGATCCAGTCCGTCTGCAGCCGCTGAAGGCTTGCCTCGCATGCCTTGACGATCCACCGGCGCGAGTTGCCGCTTCGGTTACGCCCCTCGCCCATCTGGAAGTGCACCTTCGTCGCCAGGACGATCTCGTCTCGCCGCCCGCGCAGCGCCTTGCCGACTATCTCCTCGGACTCACCGTCCGAATACATGTCGGCGGTGTCGATGAAGGTGATGCCGTTCTCGAGCGCGACATCGACGATACGGATGCAGTCGTCGTCGTCGCGATTGCCGATCGCGCCGAACATCATCGTCCCCAGACACTGGACACTCACCTCAATCCCCGTACCACCGAGCGTGCGATACCGCAATGTCTCGTCCCCCGTCTCTCGCAGTTGTGTTCGCGCGGACACCGCGAGCTTCCGAGCACGTGCCACGCGACGAGCCAGCGCTGGACTGTACGACTTAGAGCCAGCTCTAAGTCAAGAGGCGGACAGTCGCGTCCTTCTCGCCTTCGAGGATCTGCCCGCTCCTCTTGGCGCCCGGATTCGCCCCCAATCCCGAGCTCGTCGATCTCCGAGACGCCAGCCAGGGACCGGCCCGATGTCAATCGCCGTCAAGGACCTCACAACACGCCTCGCCCAGTCCGGGGCCGCGTGCTAGACGGCGTGATGCTGTAACGAGCGCCTTTAGCCCCGGCGCAGTCAATCGTGAACTTGCAGCGGCCAGACGCAGGCATGAACGCACCGCCAGCCATCGGGCCGCCTTTCGTATGTGTCCAGGTAGCGCCGGTAGCTGCCCGGCTCCCGGGAAGTCCGACCCGACACGACGGCCGTGTCGCCGTCGACGTGGATCACCACCTGGTCGAGTGCGAGCGCCGGCGCTGGGTGGCGACGCAGGCTGTCGACGTAGCGCTGGTGTTCCCACACTTCGCCGCTCGCACCGTCCAGGTAGGAGAAGGAGGGGGCGAGGATCGGCTGAAGGAGCTCCCACGAGCCTTTGCGGAAGGCCTCGATGAACTGCTCGTTCAGCTCCTCGAGTTGGGTCGGGTCGTCCATGTTCCTCCTCAGCGGGTCGCGACGCAGGGCGATCGTCATGCTGAGCGAGAGGACCGGCAGGGGCTCGCCGCATTCGGACGAGTCGGGGGCGGTCCAAGGTCTGGCAGGCCTCGCGTCACGAAGCGCCGGCTCGCCGCTGGCGAGCGTGCTAGTCGCTGCTGACCTCGGCGCCGACCGGGTTGCCCCATGCCGCCGCGAACCTGAGCCAGGTCTCGAGGTACGCACGCAGGTGCTTGTCGTCGGCTGCGCTAGGCGTGTCCGGCAAATGCACGATCACCGCTTGGCCTTCGATCGTTGCCACGGCGTGCGCGTTCCGGAAGAACTCACGCAGCTCGCCAAGACGGTTGCGATCGCTCAGTTCGATCCGCATCGCCGCCGTTGCGCGGGTCGCGCTGTGTCAATCCTCTACCGGAGGCCACTGCCAGCGCGGCACTTTCCGGATCGGGTGCAGGTCGGTGTCGGTCTCGGCCCATGAGTTCTGCTGGGCGACGCGGGCGCCGAACTCGATGTGGGAGTGCACCGCCTCGCGGAAGCGCCCGTCGTCGGGCAGGTTCGCGTCGTCGACCGCTTGCATGTAGAGCTTGACGAAACGCTCGCGCTGCTCGTCTGTGATCTTCAGGTGGCGGTGGACGTCGATCAGATGCTGGAAGCCGAGTTCGCGAGTGAAGCGGTCGGGGCCGCCGAACGATTCGGCGGTGAACCAGGTCAGGTGATCGACGTGGTGCGGCCGCCGCTCCGTAAAGAGCGACTTCAGCAGCGGGTCGGCAAGCACCTTCGCGTAGAAGGTCTCTTCGAGTCGGTGCAGCGCCTCCCCACCTCCGGCGTACTCGTACAAGCTGATGTCGTCCATTTCGTCGTCCTCGCCGGTCACCGAGACTCAACCTCCGTTCGCGACTCGCCACCGGGGTCAGGGCGCATACCGCGCGTAACAGGAGAGTTACGCCCCGCCCAATCGGCTAACCGGCCAGATCCGGACGAAAAACGCGAAGGCAAGATTAGTCGCCCTTCGGATCGTCCGGAAATGGCGAGATCACCCCGGTCTCGGCGCCTACGCTCACGGCGAGCCGTCCGGCGCAGGGCTCGCGTGACTCATCAACCGGCAGCCCGCTGAGCTGGATGGAACCCGAGACTGGGGAGGTTTCCGTGAGTCGAATCGCGTACCTGATCGTGCTGCTTGGCTGTTGCCTTGGCGTCGCGCAGGTTGCGACTGTTTCGCCACGCGACTATGCCCACAACCCGAATCCGGTGTTGTTCCCGAAGCAGTCGCACCTGCCGGGTGCGTAAATTCGGTCGGAGGTCCCAGAAGCGCCTGTTTGCAGGGAAGACCGAGTTTGGGTCTAGCCTTCATCAGATCGTCGCACGGGCCGTGCTTGTTTGACGTTGACCGGGCAAGTCTGATATTTGCGCGCGCGCGTCAACCATTTGACAGACGGCTAGGAGTTAATCCGGCGGGCCTTAAGTCAGTAGGACATCGTGGTGGAGGAGGGTCTGCTCTTGCTTGTCTCGCTTGTGTATCTGCTCTTTCGGCGTGCGCTCGCGGTGGCGGCGCTGCGTTTCCACGACGCTGGACCTATGCTGGGCGGCGGCCGGGTCGGCCGGCGGTGACAGACCAGCTGCGCGAGCTTGTTCTGCGTCTCGCCCGTGAGACTTTCCACCGTTTCGTGGACCGGCTTGGTCACGTTCGATGCGCACCTCGCTGCCACTACCTTTCTCATGCGGCTCTCCTTTCGAGTAGTGGTACTGATCGGCCTGGTCCGGAGCAGGCTGGGACGCTGGCTGCTTCGGCGCCAAGTTCGGCTGACTCGTCGCTTGCAGTGAGCAGCAAGGCCCCGAGCGCTGCGGCCGCGGCCGAGAAGGCAGCGGCGACAAGGAAGGCAACGTGGTAGCCGCCGGCAAGCGCGGTAAGCCGGGCCTGGCCCGAGGCGAGCAGGTGGTCGGTGCGAGAGGCGGCCAAGCTGGCCAGCACGGCGAGGCCAAGCGCACCCCCCAACATGAACGAGGTGTTGACCATCCCGGAAGCGAGACCGGACTCCTCCGGAGCGACATCGCTGATTGCGGCGAGCAGCACCGGGTTCAACGCCATGCCGGCGCCGACGCCGAGCAGGATCATGCTCGGGAGGACGTCGACGGCGAAGCTGCCGCTGACCGGCGCCCGCGCGAGGAGCGCCAACCCGGCGGTGGCCAGCAGCAGCCCCGTCACCAACGGCAGCGTGACCCCGAGTCGCGTCACGAGTCTGGCCGATAGCCCGACCGAGAACGCGCCCATGATCAGGTTGCCGGGCAGGAAGGCGAGGCCGACCTGCAGCGGGCTGTAGCCGAGCACCAACTGCAGGTAGAGAGCGGTGAGGAAGAACCAGGCGAACATCGCCGCCGCCCAGAGCACGCTGACCAGGTTCGCTGTCGCCAAGTTCCGAAGCCGGAACAGGCCGAGCGGCACCAACGGTGAACCGACGCGCGCCTCAATCACTAGGAAGCCCACTAGCAGCGCCGCCGCCGCGGCAACCAGCCCCAGCGTCTGCCTGGACGTCCACCCTTGCTGGTTGCCGTTCACGACCGCATAGACGGCGAGCATCACCGAGGCGGTAACCGTCAGCGCGCCGGCGACGTCCAGGCGTCGGCTAGCAGGCTCGCTGCGACCGCTCGGCACGAGCCGCAGCGCGAGCGCGAAGACGAGAATCCCGATCGGCACGTTGACGAGGAAGATCCAGTGCCAGTCGAGCGAGTTCGTCAGCACTCCACCGAGCAGCACCCCGAGGCTCCCGCCGCCGGAGGCGACGAAGCCGTACACGCCCATCGCTTTCGCACGCTCGGCCGGCCCCGTGAACAAGTTGATCATCAGCGAGAGCGCAACGGCCTCCACGACCGCGCCGCCGAGCCCCTGCACCGCACGGGCGCCGATCAGCAGGCTCCGCGAGCTTGCTAGCCCACATCCCACTGAAGCGAGCGTGAAGAGCGTGATGCCGCCGACGAAGAGCCGTCGATGCCCAAACAGATCGCCCAGCCGGCCGCCCAACAGCAAGAAGCCACCGAAGGTCAGTAGGTAGGCGTTTACGACCCACGCCAGCGAAGCCTCGGAGAAGCCGAGATCTGTCCGAATCGACGGCAGAGCCACGCCGACGATCGTCGTATCGAGGACGATCATCAGGCTGCCCAAGCAGAGCACGTAAAGCGCCAACCAGCGCCTGCGGCCGATGCTCACGACCCTCGCTTTCGGGTTGGCAGCATGAGCATGGAGAGAAGGGCGATCCAGATGCCGAAGGAAGGGAAGGCAACGGCGAAGGCCGGGGTGAGAAAGATGACGCCGATCAGCAGCGACAGGTAGCCGAACAAGACCACCTTGTTGGTGGAGTCGTCGCCGTCCGGCGGGCTCCCGCCGACGACGAACGACGAGATCAGCAGCGCCAGAAAGACCACACCGCTGAGCGGAGCGGCTCGCTCTAGATGGCGAAGTGGATGCTGCTCCCTCATTTCCTCCGAAGGCTCTTCTTCAGGTAGCTCGGTTCGTCGAATGGACGACCGTCTGATCTGCTCGCGCTCTAGCGGGCGCTTCTACGCTCGCGGTCAATCCTGATCTTTGGCGTTCTCCCCTTTGGCGTCCGTTTCTGTTGCGTCGTAGGTGAGCACGACGACGCCCGTGTTGGTCGTCTTGGCGTCGCTCAGCGTCAGCGTGGTCTTGCCGACTCCGTCTCTGAAGAACCGCTTGCCGCTTCCGAGCGCGAGCGGGTAGAGCATGATCCGATAGACGTCGATCAGGTTGTGCTGCATCAGCGTGCTCACCAACTGGCCGCTGCCGTAGATGAGGATGTCCTGACCGGGCTCCTGCTTCAGCTTCGCGACCTCTTCCGCGACATCGCCCTTGAGCAGCGTCGCGTTCCATTCGAGCGGCTCTGGCAAGGTTGTGGAGGCAACGAACTTCGCCATGCTGTTCATCTTGTCGGTGAACGGGTCGCCGGACCTCAACGGCCACGAAGCGACGAACTCGTCATAGGTCACCCGCCCGAGCAGAAGCGCGTCGCTCGCGAAGAGAAGCTCGGACTGGTACTCGGAGAGCTCGTTCCAGTAGGGACTCGTCCAGCCGCGGTACTTGAACTCTCCGGCCGGGCCCGGGTCCTCGGTCACCCCGTCCAACGACAGGTACTCCGCTGCGACCACTTTCCTCATTTCATCCGTCCTTTCGTCGCTGGTTGCCGAGCCGCCTCGGCGGCCGTCGCGACGGCCAAGATCGCGCTAATGCGCGCGGCGAGAGAGCTTGGCCGCTCGCGTTCGGACGCAAGTCAACCCGGCGGCCGGCGAGGTTCGGCGCCCGCGAGCACGTCCCGTTTCGATGCCTGTGCAGGGTGCAGCATGTGGAGCCAGTCGGTGAGACTCGCTACCACGGGGGCGTTCATGCGGCCGCCCTTCGCTCGGTGCCCGGAGCCGCGGTGGCCTCGTGGCCGCGTCGAGTCCGCGGGAGCAGGAGCGCCGGTACGAGCGCAACGGCGATCAGCGCGAGGGCGACCCAGAAGGTTGTGTCGAAAGCACCGGCGAGCCACTGCTGCGGTGTCCCGACCGAGTGCTCGCCCATCGCATCTCCTTCCTTGTCACTCGCGGACTTGGAGCGGCGTTTCTGATAGCGACATATCCGCAAGCGAGATGTCTAAACCTCATGCCTCGGCCCGCGCATTGGCGAGCGAGGGTTGATGTACACACCCCATCAATCGTGGATTAGCGACTCACAGAGAGAAAGCAGGAGCGGGTCCGGTTGGGGGTTTTGCTCAATCTCATTCTGGATACATCTTCTAGCAGTATGCGCCCGGGCGGAGTCTCATACGTCATCCTCGGTGCGCTCTCGACCCGCCCGCGGTCGGGGTACGAGATCAAGAGTCTGGTGGACAGGTCGACGCGCTTCTTCTGGGCGGCGAGCTACGGTCAGATCTACCCGGCGCTGCGGTGTCTCGAGGAGGCGAACCTGGTCGAGGTCGTCGAGAGCGGAGGCGGACGGCGCAGGGTGCGATACGGGCTGACAGCCACGGGACGAAAGGCGTTGCTCGATTGGCTCAAGACGCCGAACAGCAGCCTTGAGCTTCGCGACGAGGCACTGCTGAAGCTCTTCTTCGCGGACGCGCTCGAGCCCCGCGACGCGATCATTCTCGTGCGCTCGTTCAGGGAGCAACGGCAGGCGAGGCTCGATCGGCTGTATGAGGTCGAGGCTCAGAGCCCAGTGCTCGACCCAGACTTCACCGATGTCGTGCTCGCCTACGGCATCGAGCTCCACGAGTGGGTGGTCGCATGGTGCTCCAGGCTCGAGCGTCAGCTCGATCGGAGAGTCAATCGCGGCGAGCTCGCGACATGAAGCCGAGCCGCTTGTGCTCGTCGTGAGAGGGTCTGCTGCCGGCCTCGGTCGCCCGCAGCCCTCCCGTCGCCGGTTTAGGCGCGGTCGGCGATGATGTCGTCGGCGTCCTGCTGAGGGCTATTCGGCGGCCCGGCGGAGAAAGGCGATGACGAGCCCAGAAACGCGCTTTCCGCGCGCGCCCTCGAGGAGCTCGACGCCGTGCGCGTCGCCAGGAACTTCAACAAGCCGCCTGCCGGACGCCCGCGCCGCCTGGTATAGCTCGTGCGTGTCGCGGCCGTCGCCCGTCCAGGGATCGTGCCGGGCCGCGACAAAGAGGATGGGGACACGCAGCCGCCGCACGAACGGCGCGATCCTCGGTGGTCCCGTACGCCCCGTGCTCTCGGCTGAGAGACTGATGACGGCGGACGCGTCCACTCCGCGCAGGCTGCCCGCGACGAGCACCGCCCGAGCTCCCTTCGAGGCGCCCATGAGCGCGACGGAACTCGCTCCCAGCTGGTGCAGGTCCTTGGCCGCCGCAGCGACATCGGCCTGCGGATCGACACCGGAATAGTCGAAGAGGAGTACGCGGAAACCAGCGCGGGTGAGCACGCGGGCGAACGTCAACCAGGAGCACAGGTTGCGATCGCTCTGGTTCGCGAGCACGACGCCCGCTCTGCCCTGCCCGACCACCGCCCCTTCGACCGCGAACGAACCGGAGATGCGGATGTGGATCGGTCGAGCGTCGGTGCCGAGCCGCAGGCAGCCGTCGACGAGCCGCGAGGCCGGTGCCGTCGACTTCGCGTCCCCGCCACATCCGACGAAAAGCAGGAGCGCGATCGCGGCGACGCCGAGAATCACCCGACCGGCATCTCCGTCGATCGCCCACCTCTTTGCGGTCACCTGCGCTAACCCCTCAGCCTACGCGACCCGGATGAGGCCGTCGTTCAGGTAGCAACAGCGTTCGCCCGCATTAGCGCGGACCCGCCGTCATGAGCGGTCGAGCGCCAGCCGTCCGCCGAGCGCGATCAGCACGGTGCCGCTTGCGGCCTGCAGCGCTCGGCGGACGCGGCGGCTCCGCGCGACAGCGTCTATCACGCGCACGTAGGTCACGAGCCACGTCATGCCGATCGCGACGAACATGGCTGCGAGCAGCATCGACTTCGCGAAGGCGGGATCGCCGGCCGAGATGAACTGCGGGAGCAGTGTCGTGAAGAGGACGGCGAGCTTCGGGTTGAGCAGGTTGGTGACGAGCCCTTGGCGGAACGGCGAGCCCGGGGCGTGGTCCGACCCGGCGCGATCGTGCGCCTCGCCTCTTCGCAGCGCAAACAGCGTCCGCAATCCGAGGTAGACGAGATAGACGGCTCCGGACAGCTTGAGCACCGTGAACACGGTCGCCGACGCGGCGAGCACCGCCGCGATCCCGACCGCGCTTGCGGTCGCCCACCCGATCAGCCCGACGCCTGTGCCGAGGATCGTCCGATACGCGGCCGGACGTCCGCCGCGGATGGAGTTCCGCAGCACGAGCGCCATGTCGGGCCCCGGCGTCACCGAGATCACGAGCGCGACGCCCATGAACGCGAGCAGCTGCCCGTCGAGCACGGCGCCATCCTAGCCCTGCTGTTCCGGCGCCGGCGCATTCTGGTCGCTCTGCCAAAACGAGAATGGGTTCCCCTCGGTGTCCTCTGCGCGCACGTACGAGCCCATGCCGGAACGTGGTTGAGGGATCTTTCGCTGCTGCACGAATTTGTGGCCTTAGGCACTCGAGGGTGCGACGTTGCGCACGTGGTTTTCGCCGGGACAGGCGGCCGCCTCAGCGCGACACGGGTCGCCGTGCTCGCCGATGTGCACGGTAAGGCCATCGCGCTCGCGGCAGTCTTCCGGAGGGTCATGGAGGAGAGGCCAGATCTGCTCGTCTTCGGCGGCGATCTGACGTGGGGACCATTGCCCGAGAAGACGTGGGCAATCGTCGAGCACTTGCAGCAGCCCGAGTCACGCCTTCTGTCGATTTGGGTTCGCGGTAACGCCGAGCGGCAGCTCATTGAGGCCGCGACCAGAATCGCCCATGACGAGGAAGACACGCTCACGGCACGAGAGCGGTGGATGCTGGAGGCTCACTCGCCGGCCACTCGCTCCGCACTGGCTGGTTTCGTCGAGTCGGTGGTCGTCGACAGCACTGTGCTCGGCGCAGTCCGCTTCTGCCACGGCTCCCCACGCAGTGACGAGGAACTGATCACCCCCGCGACACCTGAGGCGCGCATGCGTGCTCTCAGCGACGGCGGGGAGGAGCGCATTCTCGTCAGTGCGCACACGCACATTCAGTTCGATCAGCAGGTGGCCGGCGTCGCTCTGTGAACCCCGGCAATGTCGGACTGCCCTATCAAGGCGAGTCCCGTGCGTATTGGGCGCTGCTTGGGCCCGACGTGGACTTGCGCCGAACCGAGTATGACCTCGACGAGGCGGCGCAACGCTGTCGCGCGAGTGGTGACCCGCTCGCCGGCCCGATGGTGGAGACGTTGCTTGCTCCACCCTCGCCGGCCGAGGTAATCGCGCACGCAGAGGCACTGGAATTCACGGGATAATGAGCGTGTACGAGCAGCGCGCATCGGGGCGAGCGCCACACCTTAGGTACAGGCGCCGCAGGGAGGTGCCGCGGATTGAAAGCGTGACTTGATGGCCAACCACCAGAGAGGAAGCTCTCTACCCGCAGCGACCGGATACCGACACCGCGAATACTCCGGCGCATGAGTGACACGGTCCGTTACGCCAGGAGCGGTGATCTGAACATCGCTTTCCAGGTCACCGGCGGCGGTTCGCTCGATCTCGTGCTGCGTTCCCGGCTTCATTTCCCACCTAGAGATGGACTGGGAGGAGCCGCGGTCGCGGTACTTCCTGGAGCGGCTCGGCTCGTTCTCGCGTTTGATCAGGTTCGACAAAAGAGGCACTGGCCTCTCCGACCGCGACTGCGGTTTGCCTGACCTGGAGACGCGGATGGACGACGTCAGGACTGTGCTCGACGCGGTGGGCAGCGAGCAAGCAGCGCTGTTCGGCTACTCGGAAGGTGGCCCGCTGTGCTGCCTGTTCGCGGCAAGCCATCCCGAGCGAACCTCGGCGCTCGTTCTCTACGGAACCTATGCCAAGCGCCACGACCCTGATGACGACTACCCGTGGGCGCCGACCTGGGAGGAGCGGGAAAGGTACGCCGACGAAATCGAGCGCGGCTGGGCCTGGGAGGCGGACTTGAAGCGGATGGCGCCTTCTGCCGACAGCGCACTGACGGTGTGGTGGGGGCGGAGAGCTCGAGCGGCTGCCAGTCCCGGTGCTGCGCGCGCACTGATCCTGATGAACAGCGAGATCGATGTGCGCTCCGTGCTCCACAGCGTGCATGTCCCAACCCTTGTCCTTCACCGCGATCGCGATCGCGATGCCGTTGTCGACGAAGGCCGCTATATCGCTCAACACATCCCAGGAGCGGAGTTCGCCGAACTGCCCGGCGAAGACCACATCCCGTGGCTCAATTCCGACCAGATACTCGACCCTGTCGAAGAATTCCTCACTGGCATGCGGGCCGAGCGCCGCCCCGACCGCATCCTGGCGACCATCCTCCTACCGACATCGTCGGATCCACGGAACAAGCCGCCACGATCGGCGATCACGCCTGGCGGCTGCGCCTTTCGCAGTATCGGCTTCTCGTCCGCGGCGCGTTGGAGAACTTTCAGGGGCGCGAAGTCGACGCAGCTGGCGATGGCTTCCTCGCGCTCTTTGACGGGCCGGCGCGCGCGATTCGCCCGAGCCGTAGTTACCCCAGACGTCGCCGGCGATCCGGCCGACCGGGCCGATGTAGTTGTAGCCGCTGACCTTGCCGATCTGCTCGTTCCAGGTGGTCGCCGAGGGTCATGCGGCGGATCGGCCGCGGGAGAGGGAGCGGCAAGCTCACGGGCGCTCGGGTCGCGCCAACTCCTGATCCCTCACGTTTCTGCCGCGGCGAGCGGATGCAGAACCTGCTCGCCGATCCACGAGGACGGTGACGGCAGCCCGGCCGGAATGATCCTGATCGACGTCGGCGTCTGGGCGATGGGGAGCTCCGGCATGGCCGCAGCGATGGCTGAGACCGCGCAGCGTTCGGCGAGTGGAGGAAAGCTGAGGCCAGCGGTTTTACGTGACATCACGGCGGCGGAGTAGGAACCCCGACAGCCCGATGAAGGCTGCGACGTATCCTGCCAGGACAATGAACGCCTGTGTGCCGCCCACGTATGGTCCGCTGAACGCGCCCGGGCCGTTCGTCGCCGCGCCAGTGGTCGAGGCCCCCAGACCTTCGACCAGGGAGTAGGCGTTCGCGCGCAGAAGGAACTCGACCAGCGGCTCTAGCACGCTTACTTGGTCGGCGAACGCGCTTATCAAGCCCTCGATGACCAGGGCGTAGAGGATTCCAACGCCGATCGCAAGCGCGGTGCCGCGCGACAGCACACCGAGCGTGACCCCGAGGGCCGCCCACACCGCCAGGATGAGCCAGCCGGCGGCGAGCGCGCGCACGAGCTCCCAGACCGAGGGCCAGGCGACCTCGATGCCCTCGTTCCGGGCGATCGCGTAGCTGGAGAGCGTGCCGACGACAAAGACGGCGAATACGAACGGCACGAGCCCGGCGCCCAGCGCCACAAGCTTGGCCGCGAACACGCGCAACCGTCCAGGACGCTGCACGAGGACGGTCCTCAACGTCCCCCAGCCGTACTCGCTCCCCAGGGCGAGGACTCCCAACATCAGCGCGAAGACGCCGCCGAAGAACGGAAATCCTCCACTCAGGCGGCCGGCAAGGCGCTGCGGGAGGAGCTCTTCAAGCGGGACCTCCCCCGGTCCGCCGCCGAGATCTCCGTTGCGGTACTCGAGGTAGGGCAGCAGGTACGAGAAGAAGGAGGCAAGCGCGGTCCAGATCCCGAGCAGGATCCAGGTACTGGTCCGCTTGCGCAGCAGCAAGAGCTCGGCGCTAACGCTCCCCTTCATCCTCAGTCCTCCCCTCCTTGGGTCAGCTCGAGGAAGACCTTCTCCAGCGAGGCCCGCTCCAGACGGAGCTCGCTGACCTCGACCCCGGCCTCGACGAGCGCCCGGTTGATCGCGGCCGCCGCGTTGGGGTCAGCGGCGATCAGGAGACCGTCGTCCGCGATCGCGACGTGCTCGACTTCGGCGGCAGCCGACACCACGCGTTCTGCCAGCTCGAGCGGCTCGGCGCGTACGCGCAGGCCCGCCCGCCCGCGCAGCTCGTCCAGCGTTCCCTCACCGACGAGTTTTCCGCTGCGAATGACCCCGACGCGGTCGCAAACCTGCTCGACCTCGCTCATCAGGTGGCTGGAGAACAAGACGGTGCGCCCGTTCTGGCCGAGGTTACGGATGAAGCTGCGCATCTCCGCCATCCCCGCAGCGTCCATCCCGTTCATCGGCTCGTCGAGGATCAGCAGCTCCGGGTCCTTGAGCAGGGCGGCGGCCACGCCCAGCCGCTGCTTCATGCCCAGCGAGTACGTCGCGAACCGGTCGCGGGCGCGCGCGGTGAGGTCGACCTCCTCCACAACGGCCTCAATCCGCATCTCGGGAACGCCGGCGTGCCTGGCCAGCACGCGCAGGTTGTCGCGGCCCGAGAGGAAGGGGTAGAAGGCGGGGGTCTCGACCAAGGCTCCGATGCGCGCGAGCCCCTGTGGCGTCCCGGGCGGAGACTCGAGCACCAGCGCGCTGCCGGCGGTGGGTCGGATCAGGCCGAGCAGCATCCGCAGCGTCGTCGTCTTGCCGGCGCCGTTGGGGCCGAGGAAGCCATACACCTCGCCGCGACGCACGCCCATGGTCAGATGATCGACGGCGAGGATGCGCTCGCCATAGTGCTTGCTGAGGTCTTGGGTCTCGATTACGAAGGCGGGCTCCACACCCTCCCTCTCGGTGTTCGCGCGACCGCGACGGGATCGCGCGCGGCTCATGCCCGGACGCCTGGTCACTTTGCCATCTCGACTATTGAGTGTGTGTGTGCAATCGCTTCAACGTCTTGATCTTTTATTACATTAACCTTAATGCCTAGAGCTCGGCGAGAAGAGGCGAACGAACGAATCGCCGATGCGATCCGCCGCTACCACGTCGCAGTCGAAGCCGTCGACGACGCGGCGTGCGCGTACATGGGGATCAACCGGACCGACCTGCGCTTGCTCGACATCCTCGGCCGAGCGGGACCGATGACCGCGGGACGACTCGCCGAAGACGGCAAGCTCACTAACGCGGCGGTCACCGTCGTCGTCGACCGCATGCAGCGGATGGGGTACATGCGGCGCGTGCGGGACACGGTCGACCGGCGGCGCGTCATGGTGGACGCCACCCCAAAGGCCCACGAGCGCGCATGGGCGCTCTACGGGAAAGTCGCGGAGAAGCTGGGTGAGCAGCTCGAGCGCTACTCCGAGGAGGAGCTCGAGCTACTGCGCGACTTCCTCGGCGAGCGCACCGAGATCGACCTTGAACTGGCCGCCGAGTTCAGGAAGCGCCGAAACCCACTCTCCCGAAAGACACGTCGCGCTCGACCACGGCCCGCTTCATGAGGCGTGCAAGCTGTGGCTGGCCGTTATCGAGCCAGCGTCGACACAGAGGCGCTTCCACGCCGCGTCACTCCCTCGGAGACAGCCGCGAAACGCCGGACCGGGCCGACCTCGGTGGCCGGCCTCCGACACGCAATAGAGGAAGATCCCAGGTGTTCCCGCTGCCTTCAATCACGCCCAGCGTGGCGACCCGGCCAAGCTCGCGGCGGTGATCGTCGACCGGCCCAAAACCGAAGAGCCGCCGCTCTGCGTCTCCAACTCGGCCCCGACGCGGTAGAGGGAGTCGAGGCCAAGCTCAAATCAGTACAGCGCGAACTCGACCGGTGGCGCGCGCTTGCATTGTCGACCGACCACGACGATGTAGGAGCGCCTGAAGCCAAGAAGGGCTCGAGTTGCGACATGACAAAGGCAGGCCCTAAGTGGTCCCCGTCTCAACTTCGGTTCATTTCATGCAAGGAGTTATGTCGCCTTCGGCGAACCACCGATTCGCGTTCCCCCGGAGATCGTCCTGATCGCTGACGAGCGGGTCGAGCTCGAGCACGTGGCGGCGTGCTACTCGCGACCGTACCGTGAAGTCCAGCGCGCGAGGCTGGTCCTCTACGCGGCGGAGGGCGAGAGCAACCTCGAGATCGCCGAGCCGCTCGAGCTGACGCCGGCCGTCGTCGGACGCTGGCGAAGACGCTTCCACCACGAGCGCCTTGAGGGACTGCGAGGTCGAGCGCGGTTGGGTCGCCCGCGGGAGGTGGGCCTCGAGGGTCTGCGCGTCGAGAACCTCGACCGCGAACTCGGACTGCCTCAAGTGCGCGACCAGCGCGGGCATGAGCTCAGGGTCGCTGATTCGGATCATCATTTTTGGCCGCAGGT
>Ga0307278_10000370_pt1 | contig 22725 bp, 17 predicted proteins | sample ER_DNA_117_FD_194482 | JGI IMG/M metagenome (GOLD analysis project Ga0307278, IMG submission 194482) | Bulk soil microbial communities from the East River watershed near Crested Butte, Colorado, United States - ER_DNA_117 | ecosystem: Environmental > Terrestrial > Soil > Floodplain | place...
GGGCACGCCGTCGCTGTGGCCGTCCAGCGACATGGTGGCCGCGTGGTCCTTGAGGTCCATGGTGCCGCCCACCCAGGCGCCGTCCAGCTCGAAGTTGTCGCCGCTGGCCGGCGGGCTGACCTGGCACAGCTCGGGGTGGATGAGCGGGCAGTGGTAGCACTCGTGGTAGTTCTCCAGGATCACCTTCCAGTTGCAGGCCAGGTCGTAGTCGTGGCTGGCCAGCTGCACCAGCCGCTCCGGCCGGTAGGGGGCGACCAGGTCGTCGAGGGCCCCGACGTGCTCGGCGAACGGCGGCGCGTCGCCGGAGCCGTTGACGAACAGGAACCCGTGCCAGCTCTCCAGGGGCAGCTCGACCAGCCCGTGCTCGGCCGGCCGGAAGTCGCCGTGGTCGCGGAAGCCGGGGGCGACCCGCAGGGCGCCGTCCAGGTCGTAGGTCCAGGCGTGGTAGGGGCAGAGCACCGTCCGCCTGGTGGTCTGCTCACCGGCCCCGAGCAGCTCGTGGCCGCGATGGCGGCAAGTGTTGGCGAACGCCCGCACCCGGCCGTCGGTCCCCCGGATCAGCAGGACCCCGGCGCCCCCGACCCTGACCGCCCGCTGGGCGCCGGTGCCCTCCAGGTCGCCCTCGCGGCCCACGCAGGTCCAGGAGCCGGCGAAGAACCGCTCCTGCTCGAAGGCGAACACCCGCGGCGAGACGTAGGCGTCCCTCGGCAGCATGCGGCTCTGGCCGAACGGCCGCAGGGACGGCTCGAGGTCGGCCGGGTCGAAGGGCGGGGCGGTGGCGTCCAGCATGGTCGGACCTCCAGCGGGCGGCATCCAACCGACTTCTCCAACCTACTTCAACTGACTCTTCAGTCAGTATAGGCCGGGGCGGCGTCCCGCGACCAGCCACCGCTCGCTACACTTCGGCCGTGGCGCGGATCAAGGCGGACGTCCGCCGGGAGGAGATCCTCAGGGCGACCTGCCGTGAGGTGATCGCCCGCGGGTTCGCCAGCACCCGGGTCGGGGACGTGGCCGCCGCCCTCGGGGTCTCGACCGGGCTGGTCTTCTATCACTTCACCAACAAGGAGACCCTGCTCGGGGAGGCGTTCCGCTACGCCGCCACCGAGGACCTGGACCGGCTGTCGGCCACGGCCGCCGGCGGCGGCAGCGCCGCCCGGCGGCTGGACCGGATCCTGCGCCTGTACTCCCCCGCCGGCTCCTCGGAGGCCTGGCTGCTCTGGATCGACGCCTGGGGCCAGGCCCTGCGCAGCCCCGAGCTGGCCGAGGTGTCGCGCCAGCTCGACCTGCGCTGGAAGCAGACCCTGGCCGCGGTGATCCGCGAGGGCGTGGCCGCCGGCGAGTTCGCCTGCCCCGACCCGGACGCCGCCGCCTGGCGCCTCACGGCCCTGCTCGACGGCCTCGGGGTCCAGGTCGCCGTCCACCGCAGCGTCCCCACCCCCCGCCTGGTCGACTGGGTCCGGGCCGCCGCCGCCGCCGAGCTGGCCGTCGACCCGTCGGTCCTGGCCGACGGCCGCCCCTGACCCGGCGGTCCCGGCGGCCGGCTACCAGGAGGCGGCGTCGCCGAGCAGCAGGGTCGGCGGGTCGCCGTCCCCGGTGTGCAGGGTCCGGCCGTCGCGCAGGTCGACCACGGCGTAGCCGCTGTGGTCCGGCCCGGCCAACCACAGGTAGCCGAGGTCGCCGCGGACCGTCGCCTGCTGCACGAACCGGTGGCCGAGCAGGTGCAGCGGGCGGCGGTCGCCCGGACCGTAGACGGTAAGGCCGACCCCGCGGGGGGTGGCGCTGGTGGTGCCCGACTCCCAGGTGCCGCCGGTCAGCAGCAGCCGGCCGCCCTCGTAGTCGACCCTGCTCGCCCCGGGGTGGAGGTCGTAGGCCCGCCAGCGCCCGGTGTCGATCAGCTGGACCCCGGAGACCAGCTCCTGCTGCTGCAACTCGTCGTTGGCGTCGCGCCGGACCCGCTGCTCGCTGGCCGCCACGGCCAGCAGGCCGCCGCCGACCCAGCGGGCCTGCCGCCAGGGGCCGGTCACGGCCTTGGCCTCGGCCGCCGGCAGCAGCCAGCGGGCGAACCGGGCCAGCGGCGAGGTCGGCCGGTCGAGGTCGTGGTAGCCGACCCGGAGGTCGTCCAGGCCGACCTCGGCGACCGGGCCGCCGGGGGCGACCACGAAGGCGCGCCGGCCGGCCGGGTCGACGGCCAGCCCGGCGCCGCGTTGCCGGCCGACCGCGTCGGGCCCCTCCACCTTCGGGGGGCGGAAGCCGGCGCTGACCCGGTCGAGGGTGACCGTCCGGACCGTTCCCTGGCGGCTCACCACGGCCAGCCGGGCCGGGCCGATGGCCTGGGCTGGAGTGAGCAGCAGCACCATCCCGCCGGGGAGGTGGCCGACGGCGCCGACCTCGCCGGCCACCCGGTGGCGGGCCAGGACCCGCCCGGCCACCGGGTCGAGGACGGCGACCTGGAGGGGTCCCGCCGGGTCGGTGACCGCGACCGCCACCCGCCGCGCCCCCAGCCAGGCGCTGGCCAGCGTCGAGCCGCCGAGCTCGACCGGGATCGTCCGCAGCAACCGCATCGCCCCCAGGTCGACCACCTGGACCAGGCCGGTCTCGTTGCCGTCGCCGACCAGGGCCAGCGACCGGTCGGGCGAGACGCTCCAGCCGACCATGTTGACGTCCAGCTTCACCTGGCGGCCGGGCAGGGGCCGAAGGGTGGCGGGGTCGAGGCGGGCCAGGGAGATCGACCCCGGCTCCGACCCGACGGTCCCCACCAGGCCCGCCGCCGGGCGGCCCGAGGGCGCCGGCGGCAGCGTGACCGGCGCGGCGGCCGGGGCGGCCGGCGCCGACGTGGTGGCGCTCCGGCCGGTCCGGTCGGGTGCCGGGGTGCCGGTGGCGCAGCCGGCCATCAGCGCCAGGGTGGCGGCGACGAGCCAGCCCAGCCGCCAGGCCATCCGTCCCCGTCCGGTCATGGCGGCCTCCGCTGGACCCCGGCCGCCGGCTCCGCCCCGCTGGCGGTCGGCGCCTCTGCTGACGGTACGCCGCGAGCCCCCGGTCGGTTCCCCGGCGCGGGTCAGACCAGGTAGCTGGCCCGGGCCCCGGGGGTGGTGAGGGCGGGGTGGCCGGGGTCGAACGGGGCGACGTCCACCTCGGTGCCGCCCTCCAGGGTCAGGTCGGCCAGGACCCGGCCGAGCAGGGGGGCGAACTTGAAGCCGTGGGCGGCGCCGAGGGCGACCAGGACGCGGTCGGGGCCGCCGACGGGGCCGAGGACGAGGTCGCGGTCGGGGGTGAGGGTGTAGAGGCAGGTGGCGGTGTGGTCGTGGGCGCCGGCGCCGGGCAGGAGGGCGCGCAGGAACCCGGCCAGGCGCTCGGAGGCGGCCGGGTCGGGGTCGAAGCCGCGGGTGGTGGCGGTGACCTCGCGGCCGCCGACGTCCTGGGCGGCCTTGAGGGCGGCGCCCGGCCAGACCGGGAAGCCGTAGAAGCTGGGGTCGTCCATCCAGATCCAGACCGGGAACCGGCCGGGCGCGAAGGCGGCCGGATCGGCCGGGCGGAAGTAGCTGAACTGCTCCTGGGTGACGACCAGGGGGAGGGTGGCGCCGAGCTGGGCGAGCAGGCCGCCGGTCCAGGCGTCGGTGCACAGCAGCAGCCGCCCGGCCCGGAAGCTGGTCCCGGCCGCGGCCACCTCGACCGCGGTGCCGAGGTCGCGCACGGCCGTCACCGGGGCCTGGTCGAGGAGGGTGGCGCCGTGGCCGGCGGCGAGGCGCTGCATGAGCCGGGTGGCGCGGGCGGCCGGGACCATGCCGGCGTCGGCCTGCCAGAGGCCGTGGACGCCGTCCTCCAGCCGGAAGGCCGGCCAGCGGCGCATCACCTCGGCGGCCTCCAGCCACCGGTAGGGGACGCCGCAGGCCTCCAGGCTGGCCCGGTAGGGGCCGGGCGGGATGGCGGCGGCGGGCGGGAACAGGTCGAGGCCGCCGGTGGTCACCACCAGTCGCGCTCCCGCCTCCCGCTCCAGCTCCGCCCAGGCCCGGTAGGCCTGGCCGGCCAGGCGCACGTAGCCGGGCGTGTGGTAGGAGCGGCGGATGATGCGGGCGTGGTCGTGGGAGGCGCCCCGATGGTGCCCCAGCTCGAACTGCTCCAGCCCCAGCACCCGTGCCCCGGCCCGGGCCAGGGCCCAGGCGGCCGCGCTCCCCAGCGCCCCCAGCCCGACCACGATGGCGTCCCACGAAGGTCCAGCCGGCGAGGGGCGCGGCGCCTTGGCCGGCCGGTCGCGCCCGGCAGGACCGCTCACCCAGGGGCGCGGCACCTTGGCCGGCCGGTCGCGCCCGGCAGGACCGGTCACTCGTCCTCCCCGACCCGGTCGACCACGTAGCGGCGGATGTCGAGGCTGGGCTGCTCCATGGGGGCGAACCAGCCGCCGGTGTAGGCGCGGGAGGCCATGCCGCGCTGGACGCTCTCGCACATCGCCCAGTCCTGGCGGTTGACCAGGTCCCAGAAGTCGGCCGCGTCGGAGGGGTCGAAGCCGGGCCGGGCCCGCTCGTCGGGGTGGAACAGCACCTCGCAGACCACGGTGGTCTCGGCCGGGCCATGGGGCCACAGGGTGAACGCGGCCACGTGGTCGGCGGACAGGCTGAGCAGCAGGTTGGGGTAGACCAGCTCGCCCTTGTGGCGGGTGCGCTCGTCGTCGTCCAGGCCGGGGAACGGCGCCCGGTCGCTCTGGCCGCTGGCGGTGAAGGTCCAGGCACCCTCGCGGTGGGGCACGCCCCGGTCCCAGTCCAGCCCGGCCCCGCCGCGCTTGAACGCCGGCACCACCCGGCACAGCTCGGGATGGACGCCGGCGCAGTGGTAGCACTCGTTGTAGTTCTCGGCGACCAGCTTCCAGTTGGCCGCCACCCGGTAGGCGAGCCGCCGCCCGACCACCAGGCGCTCCAGCGGGTAGCGGCGCAGCCGCTCCGGCACGGGGCCGAGCTGGTCGGCCAGGGGCGCCGCCCCGGCGGGGGTCAGGTGCAGGAACACGAACCCGCCCCAGGTCGCCACCCCGACCGGGTGGAGGCCGAAGGCCGCCTGGTCGAAGCCGTCGATCTCCTCGCTCCAGGGGGCCCGCAGCAGCTCGCCCTCCAGCCGATAGGTCCAGGAGTGGTACGGGCAGCGCAGCGACCCGGCCTTGCGGGCCGGGCCCGCCTGGGGGCCGCCCGGCGTCGCCGGCGGGCAGGGGACGACCTGGGAGCCGCGGTGGCGGCAGACGTTGTAGTGGGCGGCCAGCTCCCCGGCCCGGGTCCGGACCAGCAGGACGCGCTCGCCGGCCACCTCGACCACGGCCAGCGACCCCGGCCGCTCGACCTGGTCGGCCCGGCCGGCGCAGAACCACTCGCGGTACAGCAGCCGCTCCCGTTCCCGCGCGAAGGCGTCCTCGCTCAGGTACCAGGACGCGGGCAGGGCACGCTCGAGGCCGGCCATGGCCGCTCACCTCCTCCCGGATGGATCAGCGCTTGGCGAGGGGCAGGCGGCGGAGCTTGTCCCGGCGCCCGGCCCGGCGCTGGTCCTTGGAGATCTGGCGGACCACGTTGCGGCCGGGGATGCCGGTGACGCCGCCGCCGCCGTGGGTGGCCGACCCGGCCTGGTAGAGGCCGGCGACCGGGGTGCGGTAGTCGGCGTAGCCGGCGGCCGGGCGGGTGTGGAACAGCTGGCTGGCCGACAGCTCGCCGTGGAAGATGTTGCCGCCGACCAGCCCGTACTCGTGCTCCATCTGGTACGGGCCGATCACCTGGCGGAACAGGACCGAGTCGGTGAACCCGGGGGCGACCGCCTCCATCCGGGCCACCACCCGGTCGGCGTGGGCCTCCAGCTCCTGGTCCATCGGCTTGCCGGCCCAGGTGTGCGGCACCCACTGGGTGAACATCGAGACGATGTGGTGACCGGCGGGGGCCAGGGTCTTGTCGAACACCGAGGGGATGCAGACGTCGGCGAACGGCACCGCCGAGGGGCGGCCGGCGGCCGCGTCCTGGAAGGCGCCCTCCATGTCGTCCAGCGACTCGGCCAGCACGATGGTGCCGCCGTGGACCTCCGGGTCGAACCCGGGCCGGCTGGAGAACTCCGGCAGCCGGTCGACCGCCAGGTTCACCTTGACGGTGCCGCTGCGGGTCTTCCAGCGCTCGATGTCGGCCACGAAGTCGCCGGGCAGCTCGGCCCGGTCGACCTGCTCGAGGAAGGTGATCCGGGGGTGGGTGGCGGCCACCACCACCTCGGCGCCGAGCTCCTCGCCGCCCTCCAGCACCACCCCGGTGGCCCGGCCGTCGCGGGTGGTGATGCGCCGGACCGGGGCCGCGGTGCGGAGCTCCGCCCCGAACCGGCTGGCGGCGGCGGCGATGGCGTTGCTGACCCCGCCCATGCCGCCCTCGGCAAAGCCCCAGCTGCCCAGGTGGCCGTCGCCGACGTCGCCGATGTGGTGGTGGGCCATGACGTAGGCGGTGCCGGGGGCCCGCGGCCCGGCCCAGGTGCCGATCACGCCGCTGACCGCGTGCACCGCCTGGAGCTCGGGCGACGAGAAGAACTCCTCCAGCAGGTCGGCGATGCTGAGGGTGAACAGCCGGGTCACGTCGGCCGCCTTGCGGGTGTCGAGGCCGCGCAGCCGCCACAGCAGCCGGGCCTGGGCGGCCAGGTCGGCCGGGCGGCGGGAGCCGACCTTGGGCGGCACCGCCGACAGCAGCGGCCCGAGCACGTCGGCCAGCCCGGCCATCCAGGCGTCCCAGCGCGCCTCGGCGTCGGCGTCGCGGGGGGAGAACTTGGCGATCTCCTGGCGTCGTTTCACCGGGTCGTTGGAGAGCTGCAGCGAGGTGCCGCGGGCGTGGGGGGCGAAGTAGGGCCCCTGGGGGTAGACCTTGTAGCCGTGGCGGTGCAGCTCGAGGTCGCGGACGATGCCCTGGGGCATCAGGCTGACCACGTACGACAGCGAGGTCACCTTGTAGTCGGGGCCGAACGGCCGCTCGGTCACGGCCGCGCCGCCGACCACCTCGCGGGCCTCGCAGACCAGCGTCCGTTTCCCCGCCCTGGCCAGGTAGGCGGCCGCCACCAGCCCGTTGTGCCCGCCCCCGACGACGATCGCGTCGTACCGCTCCATGCCTACCTCCCGACCCGACTGCCACCTTCCTTTCTAACTGATTCGTCAGTCAGGAAGCAAGCGGCATGATGCTCGGCCACGCCCCGCAGGACGGGCACGGGCTCGCCGCGGCAGCGGTCGTCGACGCCCGCCTCGGCGGCCGCCCCCGAGGCCAGGGCGGGGCAGCGGGGGTGGAAGCGGCAGCCCCCCGGGATCCGGGTCGGGTCGGGCGGCTCGCCGCTCAGGATCTGGGGTGCGGCGTGGCGGACCTCGGGGACGACCGACAGCAGGGCCCGGGTGTAGGGGTGGCGGGGGTCGGCCAGGACGGTCTCGGTCGGCCCCTGCTCGACGATGCGGCCCAGGTACATGACGGCCAGCCGGTCGGCGATGTTCCAGGCCAGGCCGAGGTCGTGGGTGACGACCAGGATCGATAGGCCGAGGTCGCGGACCAGGCCCAGCAGCAGGGCCAGGATCTCGCCCCGGACCGAGGCGTCGAGGCTGGACACCGGCTCGTCGGCGACCAGCATGGCCGGCTCCAGGGCCAGCGCCCCGGCGATCACCACCCGCTGGCGCTGGCCGCCGGACAGCTCGTGGGGGTAGGCGAGGAAGAACCGCCGGGGCGGGCGCAGGCCGCTGCGGGCCAGGGCGTCGGCGACCAGGGTCTCCTCGTCGCCCTTGACGCCGTGGATGCGCAGGCCCTCGGCCACCGACTCGTACACCGACTGGCGCGGGTTGAGCGCGCCGGTGGGGTCCTGGAGGACCAGCTGGACCTCGCGGCGGTAGGGCTTGAGGGCGCGCTGGGCGCGGCCGAGCGGCTTGCCGCGGTACAGGACCTGGCCGCTGGTCGGCTCCACCAGCCCCAGGACGGCCCTGGCCAGCGAGGTTTTGCCGCAGCCGGACTCCCCGGCCAGGGCGACGATCTCGCCCGGCCGCACCTGCAGGTCGACCCCGTCCACCGCCCTGGCGGTGGACCCCCGGCCCCGCCGGGCCCCGAAGTGGACGTGCAGGTCGCGCACCTCAAGGATCGGCTCCTGGCCGGCCGGCGAGGCCGCGGGCGCCGGCTGGGTCGCGGTCACGTCGTCACCCCCGATGCGCCGGGGCGTCCTCCCCCACCGGCACCACCGGAGCCTCCCGGACCAGCTCCGGGCGGCCGTCGCGGACGTGCACGCAGGCGGCCCGGCGACCGGAGGGGCCCGGGCCGGCCGGCCACAGCTGCAGCTCCAGGGTCGGGCAGGCGGCGATCGAGACCGGGCAGCGGGGGTGGAAGTCGCAGCCGCCGGGCAGGTCCCGGGGGTCGGGCGGGTCGCCGCCGAGGCCGTGGGGGTTGCGGCGCGAGGCGCGGTCGCCGATGGTCGGGAACGCCTCGGCCAGGGCCCGGGTGTAGGGGTGGGCCGGGGCCTCGAACACCTTGTCGGCCGGGCCCTCCTCGACGATCCGGCCGGCGTACATGACGGCGATCCGCTCGCAGGTCGCGGCCAGCACCGACAGGTCGTGGGTGATCAGCAGCAGGGCCAGCCCGAGCTCGCGTCCCAGCTCCTCCAGCAGGGCCAGCACCTGGGCCTGGACCATGACGTCCAGGGCGGTGGTCGGCTCGTCGGCGATCAGCAGCCGGGGCGTGCAGGCCAGCGCCATGGCGATCATGACCCGCTGGCGCTGGCCGCCCGACAGCTCGTGGGGGTAGCTGGCCGCCCGACGGGCGGGCAGGCCGACCTGCTCCAGCAACTCCCCGACCCGTGTGGCGGCCTGCTTGTCGCCGACCTTGCCGTGCAGCTGGATGGCCTCGGCGATCTGGTCGCCGACCCGCCGGACGGGGTTGAGGGCGTGCATGGCCCCCTGGAACACGATCGCCGCCTCGGTCCAGCGGACCGCCCGCAGCCGGCCCGGCCGCATGGCCAGCACGTCCTCGCCCTCCAGCAGCACGCTCCCGCCCGTCCGGGTCCCCGGCGGCAGCAGCCGCAGCACGGCCGCGGCCATGGTCGACTTGCCGCAGCCCGACTCGCCGGCCAGCCCCAGGGTCTCGCCGGCGTCCAGGGTCAGGTCGACCCCGCGGACCGCCGGCACCGACCCGGCTCGGGTCGGGTAGCTGACGGTCAGGTCGCGGACCTCCAGCACGGCCATGGTCAGCGCCCCCGCAGCCGCGGGTTGAGGACCGCCTCGAGGGCCTGGCCGACCATGGTGAAGGCCAGCACCACCAGCAGGATGGCCACCCCGGGCGGGACCAGGTACCACCAGGCCCCGATCGAGGCCGCCCCCTGGGTGAAGGCCGAGTCCAGCATCGAGCCCCAGGAGACCCGCAGCGGGTCGCCCAGCCCCAGGAAGGCCAGGGTGGTCTCGGACAGGATGGCCACGGCCACGATCAGGACGGTGTTGGCGAAGATCAGGGGGACCACGTTGGGCAGGATGTGGCGGGTGATCAGGTGCCAGTCGCCGGCCCCCAGCGCCCGCGCCCGCTCGATGTAGGGCCGGGAGGTGACGGCCAGGGCCTGGGCGCGCACGATCCGGGCCGTGCCCGGCCAGGAGGTGATCCCGATGACGAAGGCGATGTTGGCCAGCGACGGGCCGAGCACGGTGGCCAGCACGATCGCCAGGGGCAGGAACGGGATCACCAGGAACCAGTCGGTGACCCGCATCAGCACCGAGTCGGTCCAGCGGCCGAAGTGGCCGGCGACGATGCCGACCACCGAGCCGATCACCACCGAGATGACCGTGGCCAGGAACCCGACCAGCAGCGACACCCGCGATCCCCACAGGGTCAGGGCGAGCACCGAGCGGCCGCTCTCGTCGGTTCCCAGCGGGAACCCGGCGCTGGGGGGCGAGAACGGGGTGCCGGTGGCCCGGGTCACGTCCAGCTCGCTGGAGGGGATGAACAGCGGGACGAAGATGGCCACGGCGACGAACAGCACCAGGATGCCCAGCCCGATCATGCCTTCCAGGCTGCGCCGGTACTCGCGCCAGGCCCGGGCGGCGGCCTGGCGGCGCCGCGCCCGGGCGATCGCCCGCGGGCTGAGCTGGGGGGGCAGGCTCGGCGGCAGCGCCTCGATCGGCTCGGAGGTCACGGGCTGGGTCATCAGCCGGTCCTCACCCGCGGGTCCAGGTAGGCATAGAGCAGGTCGGCGATCACGTTGGCGATGATCACGGCGGCGCTGAACAGCAGGAACACGCCCTGCAGGAGCGGGTAGTCGGGGGTCCGCAGGGCCTCGTAGCTGAGCAGGCCGAGGCCGGGCCAGGAGTAGACGGTCTCGATGGTGATGGCGCCCGAGACGACGAAGCCGAGGTTGAGGAAGATCAGGGTGGTGGTGGGCAGCAGCGCGTTGGGCACGGCGTGGCGGCGCAGCACCAGCGCCTCCCGCAGCCCCTTGGCCCTGGCCGTGACCAGGTAGTCCTCGCCCAGCTCGTCCAGCAGCGACGAGCGCATCACCAGGGCGTACTCGGCGATGTAGGCCAAGGTGAGGGTCAGGCAGGGCAGGAACAGGTGCCTGGCCACGTCCAGCATCCCCGAGACGCTGGCCAGCTCGGTGTTGGGGCTGGACAGCCCGCCGGTCGGGAACAGCCCGGGAAAGGACCCGACTCCGACCCCGAAGGCGATCAGCAGCAGGATGCCGAGCCAGAACTCGGGCATGGCGTACAGCGCCAGCGACGCCCCCAGCGACACCCGGTCGAACACGCTCCCCCGCCGCCACGCCCCCCGGATGCCGATCCACAGCCCGATCACCGTGGACAGCATGGTCGAGAGGCCCAGCAGCAGCACCGTCGGCCAGATCCGCTCGCCGATCACCTCCGACACGGGCCGGCGGAACTTTGTAGGAGATGCCGAGGTCGCCGCGGAGGGTGTCGCGGACGTAGGCCGCGAACTGCTGGGGCAGCGGCTTGCCCAGCCCGAAGCTCTCCCGGAGCACCTGGACCTGCTCGGCCGGGACCAGCCGGTTGCGGGTCAGGTTCTTGGCCGGGTCGCCGGGCAGGACCCGGAACAGGAAGAAGTTGAACACCAGCACGAAGGCCAGGCTGAGGACGGCCCCGACCAGCTTGGCGCCGAGCCGCCGATGGCCGGCGGTGAGGGTGAAGCTCCGCGAGGCCGCGGTGGCCATCGGGACCGGCCTCTACTCGCGCTCGTCCTGGGTCGACCGGCGCCGCAGGGCCAACAGCACCCCGGCGCCGCCGAGCACGGCCACCCCGACGGCGATCGGCACCACCGGCACCCCGCCGCCGCCGTCGTCGTTGGCCGCGGCGGCCGCCTGCGGGGTGGTGATGTTGCGGTAGCTGTAGGTGCCGTACTGGAACAGCAGCACGCCGCCCGGGTCGGGCTGGGGCTGGAAGCCGGCGAAGCGGTCGCTGCGGTAGGCCTGCAGCTCGTCGTAGTAGAAGGTCACCACATAGGGCGCGTCGTCGTAGAGCAGCTTCTGCATCTGCTTGACGATCTCGGCCCGCTTGCCCGGGTCGATGGTGACCTTCTGCTGGTCGTAGAGCTTGTCGTAGGCGGGGTTGCAGTAGCTGACTGCTGACTGAACAGTCAGTAATTAATGGTTGCGCTATTGTGCGATGTAGCCCCGGCCATCACAAGAGCCCCTCGACCGGATCGCCGGGCTCATACCAGTGAGCGAGTACAAGATCCTGCTCGACGACCCCGCACGGCAGCCGAAGCTGGGGTTCGACCAGTACGCCCAGGCGTTCGCGGGCATCATCCGGGAGAGCGAGCCGCGCTTCGCGATCGGCGTCTTCGGCAACTGGGGCTCGGGGAAGACGACCCTCATGCGGGCGATCGAGCGCGAGCTCGCCGCCGACCCCGAGGTCATCACCCTCTGGTTCAACGCCTGGCGCTACGAGCGCGAGGAGCACCTGATCGTGCCGATGCTGGACACCCTGCGCGAGGCGCTGCTGGGGTGGTCGAGGGACCAGCACCGACCCGAGCAGCGGGCCGGGGCGCGGCGGGCGGCGGCCACGGCGGCCCGGGCGGCCAGGGCGATCCTGGTCGGGCTCAGCCTGCGGGCCGGCCTGCCGGGCGCGGCCGAGCTGGCCCTCGACGCCGGCAAGATCGCCGCCGCCTGGAACGAGGGTCCCGACGACGACGCCGAGGAGCCGCAGTCCTTCTACCACGCCAGCTTCACCGCCCTGCAGCAGTCGCTGGCCCAGTTCGCCGGGCCCGACCGCCAGCGGATCGTGATCTTCGTCGACGACCTCGACCGCTGCCTGCCGGCCAGCGCCCTGCAGGTGCTCGAGTCCATGAAGCTGTTCTTCGACCTGAGCGGCTTCGTCTTCGTGGTCGGCCTCGACCGTCACGTGGTGGAGCTGGCGATCGAGACGAAGTACGGCACGGGCCACGGCGCCGGCGGCCCGGCGGAGGCGCCGATCAAGGGCGTCGACTACATCAAGAAGATCTTCCAGGTCCCCTTCACGCTGCCCCCGATCTCGCGCCTCCAGCTCGACGAGTTCCTGGACTCGATCGGGCCCCCGCAGGTCTCGCCCGCCCAGGACGACGACCTGCGCGAGCGGGTCCGGCCACACCTGGCCCACCTCGTCACCGACGCCGGTGTCAACCCCCGCGAGGTCAAGCGCTACCTCAACGCCTACACCCTGCAACGCCGGACCCGGCCCACCCTGGACGCCGACGTCGTGCTCTGCCTGCAGACGCTGGAGTTCCGGGCCGACTGGAAGGACGCCTACGACACGCTGCTGAGCGAGCGCGAGGTGTTCACCGACGCCGTGCGCCGGCGGCTCGACGGCGACGCCGCGGCGGTGGAGAACCTGTGGCCGGAGCTGGCCGCCGTCCCCGACGCGATCTTCGAGTACCTGGGCACCCCGGCCGGCCGGCGGCTGCTGATGGTCCCCTCCCTCGACCCATACCTCCACAGCGTCGAGGCGACCCGGTCGACCCAGCCGGGCCTGATGGAGAGCTACCGGGCGCTCGGCAACCTCAGGGGGCTGCTCAGGAGCTTCGACGCCGCCGGCACGGCCGAGCAGCGCTGGCAGCTCAGGAGCAACCTGCTCAAGGAGGCGGCGCTGCTCCTGGGCACGGTCACGGAGATGTCGGGCGGCAGCGCCTCGGCCCTGCTGGCCGACGTCGAGGAGTTGGTCCGGCGCTCGGAGCTGCCCCGCATCACGAGCGACCGGACCAGCGACACCGAGCTCGAGAGCTGGCGGCGTGCCGCCGGTGAGCTGCTGGCCCGCGTGCACGCCCGCCTCCGCCGGCTGCGCGACAGCACCGGGACGTAACGGGTGTCTAGAAAGTTCTGAATTCTCCTCCTAAACTACTGAATCCTGTAGAACTCCCGTTCCGGCGCGACCGCGATGAGGGAGGCAGGATGAGCGACCAGTCCCCCGGCCAGCCGCCCGAGCCCCCGCCGGAACCGCCCTCCCCGCCACCTGGGACGCCCCCAGGGCAAGCCCCCGAGCAACCCCCGGAGGCGCCGGAGGAGCCGCAGCGCCCCCCAGCGCGCGACCTGCGCTCCAGGGACGCCGATGCCGACCAGACGGTGGTCGACGAGGCCGAGCGGCTGTTCTCCGGCGGGGACCTTCCCTGCGAGGGTGAGGGGACCCCCCGCATGCTCGAGGACGCCTATGTCGAGCCCGACGGCTACGAGACCACCGCCAACGCCCTCCGGACGGGCCGGGTGGTGGTGCTGGCCGGGAGCCCCGGCAGCGGCAAGGAGACCATGGCCCGCGCCCTCCTCTACGGGGCCGGGGTCGGCGCCATCGAGGAGATCGACCCCTTCATCGAGCCGAAGGCGCTGCTGGAGCGCCAGTTCTTCGCGTCACGGGGGTACCTGGTCGACAACCACGACCCCGAGCAGGCGAGGAGGCTGCGCGGCTACCACCTGCGCTCCCTCAAGGGCGCGCTGGAGCCGGAGAGCTACCTGGTGGTCACGGTGAGCGACCCGGCCGCGCTCTCGGACCTGGGGAGTGGCCAGGTCGTCGCCTGCGAGCCGCCCAACCACGAGAAGGTCCTCCGGCGCCACCTCGAGTGGTGTCTCGGCAGGAAGCTGCGGGCCGACGAGAAGGCCTGCTTGGCGGGCGAACCCGTCCGGCGCTACTTCGCCGGCGACAAGCGGCCGATGCGGGCGGTCAGGCTGGCCAGGCAGCTGGCCGCCGATCCCGGCCAGGACCTGTGCGCCCGGCTGACGGCGGTGCTGTCCAGGCTCGACGACCCCGCCCGCCAGGCGGCCGACTGCCTTGAGGACTCCGACGACCACCGCCACTGGAGCTACGTGCTGGCCCTGGCCGTGCTGCCCGGCCACGACCGCCACCTGGTCGCGGACGCCGCCGGCCGGCTCGCCAGACGGCTGCGGCCGCCCAACCCCGACACCGACACGGCCTGGACCAGGGGGGCGCTGCTCCGGGACCGCCTGCGACTCGCCAAGGCCGAGGAGTTCGACGACCAGGAGATCACCGTCGACTTCGGGGCCGTCCCGGTCCGCAAGGTCCGGTTCCGGGACGACTCCATGCCCAATGAGGTCCTCGGCTACGTCTGGAACGGCTACGACGAGCTCCGCGGGCCGCTCTGCGACTGGCTCGACGAGCTGGCCGGCGACGGCGACGTGCGCTTGCGGCGGCGGGCGGCCGTGACCGTCGGGTTCCTGTCCAGCCACGGGTTCCGCTACGTGCACGACCGGCTGCTCGTCCCCTGGGCCAGGGACGGGCCGGCCCGGCGGGAGACGGCGGCGATGACCTTGGAGGCCAGGGCCGCCAAGCGCGAGCACAGCGGCCAGGTGCGGGCCCTGCTCCACACCTGGGCGACCAGCGACGACCGCGAGCTGCAGCAGACGGCCGCGCTGGCCTACGGCCGCCTGCCCGGCCCCGACCCGGGACCCGCCCTGCGCGACCTGCGCCGGATCGCCACCGACGGCCACCTGCCGCTCCAGGTGGCCGACAGCATCGCCAACCTGGTGTGGTTCAAGGGCGCGGCCAGGATCCTGCCGGCGCTGGAGGAGTGGACCCGGAAGGAGTCGGACGAGGACCTGGCCGCCACCGGCCGGCTGGCCTTCCTGTGGTCCGCCTCCCTGTTCGAGCAGCCCGGTCACCCGCGCGTCGGCGAGTGGCCGGTGCTGCTGGCCCAGGCCGAGAACGACCCGCCGCTGCGCGACCTCACCTCGGAGCTCCTCCGCCGGCTCCTGGCCGCCTCCGACACCGGCGACCTGGCCGGCGAGGTGCTGTGCCAGTGGACCCGGGCCGCCGACACCGAGGCCGAGCTGGCCGACGAGGAGCCGCCGCGGCTCGGGCCGCTGGTCGAGCAGGTGCTGGTCCTGGTGGCGAGCGGCGGGCCCGCGGACGCCGGCCGGCTGCGGTTCGCGCTCAACGACCACTGCGCCAACGACCGTGACGACCCGTCCCGGACCGCGAGAAGGATCGCCGACGGGATCCGGCAAAGGGGAAGCGATGTGGATGGCCATGTTTGAGGAGATCCAGCTGACGCCGTTGCGGGGCCGCCGCAACGCCCAGCAGTACCGTAAGGAGCACGCCCTGGTCGTCGAGGGACGCGAGGGCTACACGGAGTTGCAGCCGTATGCGCCCCTGACCCGCGCCGAGATCGTGCGCCGCCGCTACCGGCGGCTCTACCGGGTCGACCTCAAGCCGCGCGAGGTGCGGGTGGACGTGCGGTTGCCCAGCAGCCATCAGGCGCGGAAGTTCCGCGCCGACATCCGGCTGATCGTCAAGGCGGCCAACCCCATGGACGTGGTCGAGCACCGCGTCGAGGACCCGTGGGTTGCGCTGGAGCCGGTCCTGCTGCCGCCGGTCCGCCAGCTCACCCGCACCCACGGGCTCGGTGACCTGTCGTCTGTCGAGCAGGCGCTGCACCGGTACCTGACCCAGGGGGCCAGCGCCGCCGTAATGGAGCTGGGCCTGCGGATCACCCGGGCCAGCGTGTCGCTCGACGTCGACGAGGACGAGCTCAAGCGGGAGCGGGACAAGCTTCAGGACGAGCACTTCCAGGAGCTGGAGATGCTGCGGGTGCAGCATCAGGCCAAGGTCGACCAGCTGCGGGACGAGCAGCAGCACCAGCTCGCCAGCCTCCGGGCCGAGCACGACCGGCTGTTGGAGGCGGAGCGGGAGCGGCACCGGCGCCAGCTCCACGAGGTCCGCCAGCAGCTGTACAAGGGCATCGTCGGGGACAAGCCGCAGGACCTCATCCTGGCCAAGCTGGCCGCCCGCCATGGGGGCCTCGAGCCCGGCGACCTCGACGAGGTCATCAACCTGATGGCCGAGCAGCACTGGGCGCAGTTCGCCAGGCCGCTGCAACTGCTGGCAGAGCACGACGGGATCATCAAGGACTGGCAGCGCGACAAGCTCATCGAGGCGGTGCTCAACGCCCTGGCGGCCAGCTTCCCCCAGGCTCCGCCGACGCTGACCACCGAGCCGGTCGAGGCGTCGGTCGACAACGAGCCCACCGAGGCGGAACTGTTCAACCCGCCCGACCCGGAACCCGTCGCGCCCGACCCGGAAGCCGGGCCTCCCGGCGAAGGGCGGGATCAGTAGCGGTACGAGCCCTGGACCCGGACGGCCAGGCGGCGGGCGCACTCCTGGATGGAGCCGGCGAACGACGGGTAGGTCTGGAACGCCTGGGACAGCTGGCTGGCGGTGAGACGGTTGAAGCAGGCCTCGGAGATGGGGGCGATCAGGTCGGAGGCGTAGCTGGCCACCACCGCCCCGCCGGCGATCGTGCCCGAGCCGGGTCGGGCCAGCAGCTTGACGAAGCCGTCGGGGCGGTTGCTCATCTTGGCCCGCGCGTTGCCGGCCAGGGGCAGGGTGTCGACCTCGACCTCGATGCCGGTCTCGGCCGCTCGCTGCTCGGACAGGCCGACGGTGGCGATCTGGGGGTCGGTGAAGATGGTGGCCGCCACCGCGTCCCAGCGCAGCGGGGCGACGGCCTGGCCGAGCAGGTGCCACATGGCGGTCCGGCCCTGCCCGGCCGCCACCGAGGCCAGCATCAGCTTGGAGGTGACGTCGCCGGCGGCGTAGATGCTGGGCACCGAGGTGCGGCTGACCCCGTCCACCACCACGGCGCCGTGCTCGTTGGTGGCCACGCCGACCTCCTCGAGGCCGAGGCCGCTGGTCTGGGGCACCTGGCCGATGGTGAGCAGCACGTGGCTGCCCTCGACCTTGTGCCCGTCCTCCAGGTGGACGACCCCGCGGTCGCCGATCCGCTCGACCTTGGCCGCCCTGGCATTCTTCACCGTCACCAGGCCGCGGCGCTCGAACACGTCCTCGATCACCAGGGCGGCGTCGGAGTCCTGGGTGGGCAGGATCCGGTCGCGGCTGCAGATGAAGGTGACCTTGGCCCCGAAGCGCAGGAACGCGGTGGCGTACTCGGCCCCGGTGGCCCCGGCCCCGACCACCACCAGGTGCTCGGGGACCTCGCGCAGCTTGTACACGTCCTGGCTGGACAGGATGACCTCGCCGTCGGTGGGGGCGGTGTCCATGCGGCGGGGGTCGGACCCGGTGGCGAGCAGGATCGCGTCGCCCTCCAGCCGCTCCAGGGCGCCGCCGTCGGAGGGCCGGACCTCGACCGTGTGGGGGTCGACGATCCGTCCCCGGCCCAGCACCATCCGCACCCCGTCGGCCAGGACCTTCTTGGCGATGTCCTCGGACTGGGCCAGGGCCAGGTCGCGCACCCGGGCCATGATGGTCGGCAGGTCGACCTCGTAGCGGGGCACCTCCTGTCCCTGCATGCCCTCGAAGTGGACCCCGAGGCTGGGGGCGGTCTCCAGCGTGTTGAACGCCTGCGCCGAGGTCAGCAGGGTCTTGGACGGCACGCAGTCCCACAGCACGCAGTGCCCGCCCAGCCCCTCGTCGTTGACGACCGTGACCTCGGCCCCCAGGTCGGCCGCCACCAGGGCGGCCTCGTAGCCCCCCGGTCCCCCACCCACGATCACCACCCGCATGGGGTCGATGGTACCGGCTCGACGCCGCTCCAGACCCGGGCTGTGGACGGCCGGCGCGCTCGTCCCGATCGCGTACCTCATCCGGGAAGCCATCGAGCAGTACTACAAGGAGGACATCGAGGCCAGACCTTTGACAACCTGGCGATCCTGAACAAAAGCTGGTTCGTGGAGCCGATCTGCCAGCTGTCGCCGGTCCGGATGGTGCAGGCGTGCCGTGCGTTGGCGGTCGCCCTTGGGTGCTGACGGCGCCCCGGTCAACTCACCGCACTGAGGGCGGCCCACAGGTTGATGAACACCCAGCAGGCGAGGCCGAGGCCGATCAGGTTGACGCGGCCGGCCCAGGGGGCGCGGGCGCTGAAGGCGGCCAGCAGGAAGCAGGCGAAGGCGGCCAGGTAGAGGATCGCCTTGAGCGTGTTGGGCATCGTGCGACTCCTTCCGAGCTCGAAACAGAACAAGCTTCCTTAACCCGCGCAGGATGCCGACCAACCTCCGCAAAACGACCGAGCTTGCGGCGTGCTCAGAACGTGTCGGGGGGGCGGTAGGTGCCGAACACCTCGCGCAGGGCGTCGCAGATCTCGCCGACCGTGGCCATCCGGCTCAGGGCCTCGCGCATGGGGACCAGCAGGTTGTCGCGGCCGGCGGCGGCGTCGCGGAGGTCGGCCAGGGCGGTCTGGACGGCGCCGGCGTCGCGGGCGGCGCGGATCTCGACCAGCGACTTGGCCTGGGCGTCGGCGATGGCCGGGTCGAGCTGCAGGAGGCTGACCGGCTCCTCCTCGCCGCCGGCGTAGCGGTTGACGCCGACCACCACCCGCTCGCCCCGCTCCACCGCGCGCAGCTGGTCGTAGGCCGAGCGCTCGATCTCCTCCTTCTGGAAGCCGCGCTCGATGGCCGCGACCGCCCCGCCGAGCTCCTCGACCCGGTCCATCAGGCGCCTGGCGGCGGCCTCGACCTCGTCGGTGAGCCGCTCCACGAAGTACGACCCGGCCAGCGGGTCGACGGTGTCGGTCACCCCGGTCTCGTTGGCCAGCACCTGCTGGGTGCGCAGGGCCAGGCGGGCCGCGGCCTCGCCGGGCAGGGCCAGGGCCTCGTCGTAGGCGTTGGTGTGCAGCGACTGGGTGCCGCCGAGCACCGCCGCCAGCCCCTGCACGGCCACCCGGACCACGTTGTTGAGCGGCTGCTGGGCGGTCAGCTGGACCCCGGCCGTCTGGGTGTGGAAGCGCAGCATGCGCGAGCGCGGGTTCTCGGCCCCGAAGCGGGAGGCCATGGTGGCGGCCCAGATGCGGCGGGCCGCCCGGAACTTGGCCGCCTCCTCGAACAGGGTCGTGCGGGCCACGAAGAAGAAGGCCAGCCGGGGCGCGAACGCGTCAACGGCCAGGCCGGCGTCGACCGCCGCCTCCACGTAGGCGATGGCGTTGGACAGGGTGAAGGCGATCTCCTGGACGGCGGTGGCCCCGGCCTCGGCCATGTGGTAGCCGGAGATGGAGATGGTGTTGAAGCGGGGCAGCCGCTCGGCGCAGTAGGCGAACAGGTCGCATGTGATCCGCAGCGACGGCGCCGGCGGGTAGATGTAGGTCCCGCGGGCGATGTACTCCTTGAGCACGTCGTTCTGGACCGTGCCGGTCAGGGCGGCCGGGTCGACCCCCTGCTCCTCGGCGACCAGCTGGTAGAGCAGCAGCAGCACGGCCGCCGGGGCGTTGATGGTCATCGAGGTCGAGACCTGGTCCAGGGGGATGCCCTCGAACAGCCGGCGCATGTCGGCCAGCGAGTCGATCGCCACCCCGACCTTGCCGACCTCGGCCGCGGCCATCGGGTGGTCGGAGTCGTAGCCCATCTGGGTCGGCAGATCGAAGGCGACGCTCAGCCCGGTCTGGCCGTGCTCCAGCAGGTAGCGGAAGCGGGCGTTGGTCTCGGCGGCCGACCCGAAGCCGGCGTACTGGCGCATGGTCCAGGGGCGGCCCCGGTACATGGTCGGGTGGACGCCGCGGGTGAACGGGTCGCGCCCCGGCTCCCCGAGGGCGGTGTCCGGGTCGAAGCCGGCGAGGTCCGCGGGCCCGTAGACGACCTGGACGGGGATGCCCGACTCGGTGTGCCGCTGGTCGCCGTCGCCCATGCTCACCTCCCGCAGGTGGGTCTCAGCCTACCCGCAGACGGTGCCGACCGTAACGAACCGGCCCGGCGGCGGCTAGCTCCGGGGGCGGAAGCCGGCCAGGAAGGCCTGGAGCTCGTCGCGGGAGGCGGCCCAGCGGCTGGCCGGCGACTGGAACAGGATGGCGTGGCGACGCTGGCCAACGCTGAAGGTGAGGTCGTAGCCGCGGGTCGGGCGGCCCTCGACCACGAAGGTGAACTCCCATTCGGCCGCCGGCAGGCTCCGGAAGGTGGTCGGGCCGAGGCGCAGCCGCCGGTAGCCGTCGTCGGGATGCCTGGCCATGAACGACCGCTCCAGGCTGCGCTGGGCGACCAGCGGCGCCATGCCGTCGCTGGTCGGCTGGACGCGGAAGAAGCGCTCGCCGCCCGGCTCGGTGAAGTCGATGAACGCCCCCCGGTCGGTCGGTGTCCAGGTCGGCGGGAACGACAGCCGGTAGGTGCCGTCCGGGTCCTGGAAGGTCCGCCAGCCGGCCGGGACGGCCGGGCGGCTGGTGTCGGACGGGGGGCGCCGGCCCCGGTCGTCGCCGCCGAGGCCCTGCCAGACGACGGCGCCGGCGAGCAGCACGGCCACGGCGGCGAACATCACCGGCAGCCGTGCCCGGCGGCGGCGGCCGCCGGGCCACACCGGCTCCCCCGGCATGGGCACCGGCGGCACCGGGGGCAGCCGCCGCCCCTTGCGCCGGCCCGGGCCGCCGGTCGCGGCGGCCGGCGCGTCCTCGCCCTGGCGCCGCCGCACCCGGCTCGGCACCGGGGGCGTGTCCCCCGACGCGACCGTTCCCCGCCCCCCTCCCCCCGCGGGCCCACCCGTCGCGGCGGTCCCGGCCGGGCTCTGGCCGGCGCGGGCGGGCGTCGCGGCTGCGGGGGCGGCGACCACCGTGGCGTCCTGGCCGGCGGCGACCCGGCGCAGCAGGGGCCGGAGCTCGGCCGGGGTGGCGCGGGCGGCCGGCTCCTTGACCAGCAGGCGGGCCAGGACCGGGGTGAGGGGGCCGAGGCGCTGGGGCTGGCGCGGCTGGCCGCTGACGATCGCGCTGAGGGTCTGGAACTCGCCGCCGCCGAAGGGCGGCTGGCCCTCGACCGCGAACCACAGCGTCGCCCCCAGCGCCCACAGGTCGGTGGCCGGGCTGACCGCCTGGGCCTCGACCTGCTCGGGCGCCATGTAGGCGGGCGAGCCGACCACCAGCCCGGTCGCGGTCAGCCGGGGGTCACCCTGGACCGAAGCGATGCCGAAGTCGGCCAGCTTGGTGCTGCCGTCCTCGCGGACCATCACGTTGCGGGGCTTGAGGTCGCGGTGGACGATCCCGGCCCGGTGGGCGGCCTCCAGCGCGTCCAGCAGCCCGAGCCCGAGGCGGGCCGCCCGTTCGGGGGGGAGCGGACCGCCGCCGCGGACCAGCTCCTCCAGGGTCGGCGCCGACACCAGCTCCATGACGATGAAGTCCTGGCCGCCGTCGTGGGCGATGTCGTAGACGGTGACCACGCCGGGGTGGCTGAGGCGGGCGGCCGCCCGCGCCTCCCTCGACACCCGGGCCCGCAGCCCCTCCCGCTCGGCGGCGTCGCCGCCGCGGGGCAGGTCGACCTCCTTGAGCGCGACCTGGCGGGCCAGCAGCGTGTCGGTGGCCCGCCAGACGACGCCCATGCCGCCGTGGCCGAGCTCGGACTCGAGCTCGTAGCGGTTGGCGACGCGCCGCCCGGCGCCGTTGGCTGCCATCGACCGGAACGCTACCGGCTGTCGGGTCGGGTGGCCACGACCCGACAACGGCGTGGAGTCGGCCATTTGGCCGACGATCGACAGATTCCGACCGGCAGGTTCGCCGGTCGGGTCGGGTCAGCCCAGCGGCTCGAAGGCCTGCTCGAACTGGCGGGCAAGGGTCTGGGAGGCGTCCCACTGGTCGACCGGGACGATCAGCTCGACGTTGTAGCCCCAGGTCCTGCCCTTGACGTTGACGTGGCGGACGTGGACCCGGCGGCCGCCGATGGTCGCCTCGTACTCGAACACGACCGCGCCCGGGTGGCCGGCGTAGGTCTGGTCCTCCCGGTAGGAGACCTCGCGGTAGTCCTTGAAGCGCTCGGGGGCGCCGGCCCGGTAGTCCCGGGACGCCTGGGGCAGCGGGGCCGAGGGGTTCTGGGAGCGGACGGTGATCAGCCGCCTGGCCCCGCCCTGCTCCTCGATCACCGTGGCGTTGAACTTCTCCCGGGTCCGGGCCCGGAACCCGGGCGGGACGCCGACGCGGCTGGCCCCCCGCTGGTTGGTGAACTCGGTCCAGCCGGCGGGCAGCCCGCCGGCGGCCTGGGTGGTCGGCGCCGCGGTGGCCGCGGGCGCCTTGGTGGTCGAGGTCGCCGGCCGGGTGCTCCCGGTCCCCCCGCCCGCCGTGGTGGTCCGCGGCGCCGCCGCCGGTTCGCCACCACCCCCCGACCGGAGGTTCACCGCGACCAGCACCGCCGCCGCCGCCAGCACCACCAGCAGCGCCACCACCGCGGCCGCTCGCCCCCTCCCCCGCCGCCGCACCAGCGGCGCCGGCGGCAACAGGGGCCTGGAGGGTCCGGCGCCCCGGTCCCCCGCCCCGGGGCCGGAGGCGGAGTCCGGGGCCGCTGCGGGGCCGGAGCCGGCCTCCTGCGGGGCCGGCTCGAACGCCGGCG
>Ga0307278_10000371_pt1 | contig 22695 bp, 20 predicted proteins | sample ER_DNA_117_FD_194482 | JGI IMG/M metagenome (GOLD analysis project Ga0307278, IMG submission 194482) | Bulk soil microbial communities from the East River watershed near Crested Butte, Colorado, United States - ER_DNA_117 | ecosystem: Environmental > Terrestrial > Soil > Floodplain | place...
CCTGTAAAACCGCTCGCATTCCAATGGCGGCTTCACCACCTGCCACTGCCGCGTCACACAGTGTCCGAGCCGTGTCCGAGGAGATTGGGTGACGTCCAGACGTGGGAAAGAGTCCAAGATCAAGACGTGCTGTACCGGGCTGCCCGCTTGAAGTTGCGCGCGTCAAGCCTTCCACACGATCTCGATCAAGCTCGGATCAAAGCGGTATCGTCCGCGCCAAAGAGGTTGCTTCCGACCAGGCTTGACCACGACCTTCTCGACCAAGAGCCTAATCAGGTCGCGCCTGAAGTCGATGTCAGCCGCTTCCCAGACCTCGCGCAGATCGCCATCGAGCGGAATCCGGGCAAGCACTCGGCCGCTCTGAATGGTGGCCAGCCGTCGCCGAGTCGCTTCAAGTGCGTCTTCGACGACACTCTTCGCCAACGCCAGCTGCTGGCGGTCCAGTAAACCGCTCGCGTAGTCAGTGACGAGGTCATCCAGCTTCGTCTTCTGAGTCTGGTACTGGTTGAGCAGGACTTGCAGCTCGCCGTCATGGCCTTGGGCACTCAAGACTCTGGCGAACTGGGGGGAGTCCAAGCGGTACAAGACGGCCTCGCTGACCAACATGTCAATCGGCTCTGTTCGGCGGGAGACCTGGCCGCAGCCCCTCGGGTGATGGTTGTACTGATCAGCCGAGCAACGATAGCGACCAGCTGACTTACCATTCCGGGGATCGTGCCAGTTGGCCCCAGACATGTAGACGCCGCAGTTGCCACAGACCACGACACCAGTCAGCAGATAGCGCCGCGGACGTACCTGCCGCACGCCAGCTCTGGCCTGCAAGATGAGACGGACCTGCTCCCATTCCTCGCGAGAGATGATGGCCGGCCACTCGGCTGGATACTCGACGCCATGGTGGGTGCGGATGCCGCAGATCCTCAAGGATCTGAAGAGCTGACTCATGGTGATGATGTGCCATTCCTTGTCGGCCGCCGTCTTGACGCCGCGTCGGCGCAGGTCAGCCACAATGCTGCGGGCCGACTCACCGTCGAGGATTCGCCTGGTCACTTCTCGGATGATCGCGGCCTCGCTCGGCCGCAGCCTGACGCCATCAGCCTCATAGCCGTAGGGCCGAGAGCCGCCGTTGAACTTGCCGGCTTTGGCCTGCGCTCGCTTCTTGCGCTTCTGCCGGTCAGATGCTTTGCGGGCTTCGAGCACCGCGTTGTTGACGGCACTGACAGCTGCGTGGATGCCTTCGCCGGTGGCGAGGTCGTAGCCCAGGCCCTCGGTGGTGACGATCCGCTTGAGATCGGATCTCTCCGCCAGGTAGATCAGGTCGAGCAGTTCCTCAAGCCGGCGGTAGAGCCTGGGCATCTCAGTGATGAGGACGACATCAACCTGGTTGGCCCTGATAGCTTCGACCAGTCGTTGGTAATCCTTGCGGGGCTTGGTGGAGTAGCGCGAAGCCGAGATGTCATCATCAATGAAGGCAGGAGCGATCACCGCCCAGTCCTGATCAGCCGCGTACTCCTGGCACTCCTTGACCTGAATGTCAGTATTATCGGTGTTGTCTACATCCTCCCGAGATAGGCGAGCATAGATGGCGCAGCGCATAGCTTGCCCTTCGGATTAGGGCATTTGTTACTATGCACCATTATAGCATATGCATGCACTTAGGATACTAGTGGAGGGGTCGGGCCCGCGGGTCGTCCTGGTGCACGGCTTCACCCAGACGCTGGCGTCGTGGGAGCCGCTGGCCGCGCGGCTGCGGGCGCGCTGGCGGGTGGTCCGCGCCGACCTGCCCGGCCACGGCGGCTCGGGCGCGGTCCGGGCGGACCTGCCGGCGGCGGCGGGGCTGCTCGGCGCCGCTGGGGGACGGGCCGCCTACGTCGGCTACTCGCTCGGGGGGCGGGTCTGCCTGCGGCTCGCGCTCGACCGGCCCGACCTGGTCGAGGCGCTGGTCCTGCTGGGCGCCTCGCCGGGCATCGCCGGGGCGGGGGAGCGGGCCGAGCGACGCGCCGCCGACGAGGCACTCGCCCGCGACCTGGAGCGTGACGGCGTGGCCGCGTTCCTGGACCGCTGGCTGGCCGGGCCGTTGTTCGCCACCCTGCCGGCGGAGCGCGCCGGCCGCGCGGACCGGCTCGGCAACAGCGCGGCCGGCCTCGCGGCCGCCCTGCGCCAGCTCGGCACCGGCGCGCAGGAGCCGCTGTGGGCGCGCCTGCCCGAGCTGGCCATGCCCGTGCTGCTGGTCGCCGGCGAGCTGGACGCCAGGTTCGCCGACCTGGCCGAGCGGATGGCCGGCGCCATCGGGCCGCGCGCCCGGGTGGCGCTGGTGCCCGGGGCCGGCCACGCCGCCCACCTCGAACAGCCCGAGCGGTTCGGCGAGCTGGCCGAGCGGTTCCTCGAGGAAGCTCACGCCGGCACCGCCTGGTAGCGGGCGAGCAGCTCGGGGTCTGGCAGGGGGCGTCGCAGCGCCAGCCAGCCGTCCACCGGGACCAGCGGCTCGCGGACCACGTCGCCGGCGAGCAGGGCGCCGGTGCCGAGGCCGCTGGCGAACGGCGTCGCCGGCAGGCAGGCGGCGAACGCGAGTCCGGCGGCCAGGCCGACCGAGGTCTCCACCAGGCTCGACGGGATCGCCGGCACGCCGGCCGCCTCGGCCAGCGCCAGCGCGGCCCGCACCCCGCCGGCCGCCTGCACCTTCACCACCAGCGCGTCGGCGGCGCCGAGGCGGCGGAGCCGCCTGGCGTCGTCGAGGCTCCGCACCGCCTCGTCGGCGGCCAGCGGCAGCGGCACCAGGCGCCGCAGCCGGGCCAGGTCCTCCAGGCCGGCGACGGGCTGCTCGACCAGCTCGACGTCCAGGGCGGCCAGGGCGCGCACGCGCTCCACGGCGGTGGGCAGGTCCCAGGCGCCGTTGGCGTCCACCCGGATGCGGACGCGTGGGCCGAGCGCCTCGCGCACCGCCCGCACCCGGCCGAGGTCGTCGCCGCTGCCGACCTTGACCTTGACCGTCCCGGCACGGACCCGCGAGGCCAGCTCGGCGGCCCGTCCCGGCTCGACGGCGGGCAGGGCCTCGGCCACCTCGACCCCGGCGCGCAGCGGCGCCGGCCAGGGAGTGGTCGCCGCCTCACGGGCGGCCTGCCAGGCCAGCGCCGGGTCGGTCGGGAACCCCGGGAACGGCGACACCTCGCCCCAGCCGGCCGGCCCCTCCACCAGGGTCGCCTCCCGCACCGTCACGCCCTGGAACGGCACGGTCAGCGGCACCCGCACCCGCCAGGTCCGCAGCGCCCCGGCGGCGCTCATCGGACGCGCACCCCCGTGCGCCGCGAGGCCGGCACCCTCGCCGCGGCCCAGGCCGGTGTCACGAGCGCCACAGTCCCGCCGCGAGCAGCAGCGCGAACGCGAGCTGCAGCCGTGCCGTGGCGGCCAGGGCGGCCAGCAGCGACGGTCCGTCCTGGCGCCCTTGCACCAGCCGCACCGGCCGCACCGCCAGGGGCACGGCGGCCAGGGCGGCGAGCACCGGCGGCCGGGCCAGGCCGAGCAGGGCCACCACCACGAACATGCCCGCGACGACCGCTGTGAACAGCGCCCTGGCGCGGGCACGGCCGAGCAGCACGGCGAGGGTGCGCTTGCCCGCCTCGCGGTCGCCGTCGAGGTCGCGGATGTTGTTGGCCAGCAGCAACGCGACCGCGCCGAGCCCCACCGACACGGCCGCGACCAGGGCCGCCGCCGGCACCCGGCCGAGCTGCACGTAGGCCGAGCCGGCCGTGGCCACCAGACCGAAGAACAGCAGCACGGAGAGCTCTCCGAGCCCGCGGTAGCCGTACGGCCGGGGGCCGCCGGTGTAGAGCACGGCGGCCGCGATCGCGGCGGCGCCGACGGCGACCAGGCGCAGGTCGACGGCGACGGCGAGGGCCAGGCCGGCCGCCGCGGCCACCGCGAAGGCCGCCACGGCGGCGAGCCGCACCTGGGCCGGGGTGGCGAGGCCGGTGGCGACCAGCCGGGTGGGCCCGATCCGGCCGGGCGCGTCGGTGCCGCGGATCCCGTCGGAGTAGTCGTTGGCGTAGTTCACGCCGACCTGCATGCCGACGGCGACCACCAGGGCGGCCAGGGCGCGCCAGGCGACCAGCGGCCCGGCGGAGGCGGCGGCGGCCGTGCCCACCAGCACCGGGCAGACCGCGGCGACCAGGGTCCGCGGGCGGGCGCCGCGCAGCCAGACGCTCGTCGCCGTCACGGTCAGGGCCGGCGCGGGAACTTGGCGAAGTCGGGCCGGCGCTTCTCGCGGAAGGCGTTGCGGCCCTCCTGGGCCTCCTCGGTCATGTAGTAGAGCAGGGTGGCGTCGCCGGCGAGCTGCTGGATGCCCGCCAGGCCGTCCGAGTCGGCGTTGAGGCCGGCCTTGAGCAGCCGCAGCGCCAGCGGGCTCTTCGCCAGGATCTTGCGGCACCACTCGACCGTGGTCGCCTCCAGCTCGGCGAGCGGCACCACCGTGTTGACCAGCCCCATGTCCAGGGCCTGCTGGGCGTCGTACTGGTCGCACAGGAACCAGATCTCGGCCGCCTTCTTGCGGCCGACCGTGCGGGCGAGCAGCCCGGCGCCGTAGCCGCCGTCGAAGGAGCCGACCTTGGGTCCGGTCTGGCCGAAGCGGGCGTTGTCGGCCGCGATCGTCAGGTCGCAGACCAGGTGCAGGACGTGCCCGCCGCCGATGGCGTAGCCGGCCACCATGGCGATCACCGGCTTGGGCAGCCGGCGGATCTGGATCTGCAGGTCCAGGACGTTGAGGCGGCCGATGCCCTGGTCGTCGACGTAGCCGTCGTCGCCGCGGATGCGCTGGTCGCCGCCGGAGCAGAAGGCCTCGGTGCCCTCGCCGGTGAGGACCACCACGCCGATGCCGGGGTCGTCGCGGGCGCGCTCGAACGCGTCGGCGAGCTCGTACAGGGTCTTGGGGCGGAACGCGTTGCGCACCTCGGGCCGGCAGATGGTGAGCTTGGCGATGCCTTCGGCGGTCTCGTACCGGATGTCGCTGTAGTCCCCCTGTTGGTGCCACTCCACCTGCGCTCGCGCTCCTTCGCAGTCGGGCTCGGTACTCGCGGCTGGTAGCGTAGCGGTCGTGTCCGGCTCCCTCCACCTCGCGCTCGACGCGGTCCTGCTGCCCAGGCCGGCCGCGGCCGCCGCGATCACCCGGGCCTGGGAGGACGGCCGCGCGGTGCTGCCGCTCGACCCGGCGGCGCCAGCACCCGAGCTGCGCCGCCTGCTCGGCCTGGTCCGCCCGACGCACCTGGTCGACGCCGACGGCCGTCGCCGGCTCCCCGACGGGCGGCCGCTGCCCGACGGGGTCGCCGCGGTGGTCGCCACCTCGGGCACGGCCGGGGTGGCCAAGGCGGTCGAGCTGACCGCGACCGGGCTGCGTGCCGCCGCGCTGGCCACCTCGGCCGCGCTCGGCGCCGGCGCGGGCGACCGCTGGCTGGCGTGCGTGCCGCTGCACGGGGTCGCCGGCCTGGCGATCGTGGCCCGCGCCTGGCACGGCGGGATGCCCCTGACCGTCCACGACGGCTTCGACCCCGACGCGGTCGACCCGGCCAGCCGCCACGGCGCCACCCTGGTGTCGCTGGTCCCGACGATGCTCCGGCGGCTGGTCGCCGCCGGCTGCGACCTGCGCGGCTTCCGCCGCATCCTGGTCGGCGGCGGGCCCATCCCGCCCGAGCTGCTCGCCCAGGCCGCCGAGCTGGGCGCGAACGTGGTCACCACCTACGGGCTCACCGAGACCTGCGGCGGCGTGGTCCACGACGGCCACCCCGTCGACGGCGTCGAGCTGGCGGTCGGCGACGGCGCCAGCGAGGCGGGCCGCCGCCGCTCGCCGGCTGGACCCAGGAGCGACGAAGGAGCGACGGGCGAGGCCAGCCGGTTTAGCGAGGTGGGCCGCCGGCGCGCGCCGGCTGGACTGAGAAGCGACGAAGGAGCCGCAGGCGACGAAGGAGCGACGAGGGAAGCCGGCGACCAAGCGCCGGTGGCCCACCGAAGCGTTTCAACAGAAGAGCAGATCCGGCTCCGCGGCCCCATGGTGATGCGCGGCTACCACGGCGACCCCGCCGCCACCGCCGCCGCGCTCCGCGGCGGCTGGCTGCACACCGGCGACGTCGGCCGCCTGCTGCCTGACGGCCGCCTGCGGGTGCTCGGCAGGCGCGACGAGGTGATCATCTCCGGCGGCGTCAACGTCCACCCGGTCGAGGTGGAGCAGATCCTCTCCTGCCACCCGCTGGTCGGAGACGTGGCCGTGGCCGGCACCCACGACCCCGAGTGGGGCCAGCGGGTGGTCGCCTTCGTGGTCCCGCGCCGGCCCGACCGGCCGCCGTCCCTGGAGGAGCTGCGCGGCTTCGCCCGCGAGCAGCTCGCCGCCGCCAAGGCCCCCCGCCAGCTCGTCCTGGTCGACGAGGTGCCCCGCTCGCCCGGCGGCAAGCTGCTGCGCCGCAGCCTGCCCGCCGACACCTCGCCGCAGCCTGCCACCGGCCATCAGGGGGTCCGCCATGGACGACGAGGAACCGCAGCGTCCTAAGCCTGTCGAGTTCGTCCTGCAGGGCCTTGGCTGGATCTTCATCACCACCGTCAGCCTGCCCGTGCTCATCGTGTGGGCCTTGAGCACGATGGTGCCGGCGGTCCTCCGATTCGTGCTGATCGGGGTGGCGCCGGGCGTGGCACTGGTCTTCGTGACGGCCCACCTGCCCCTGGCGCTGCAAGTGCTCGCGCTGGTCGTGGCGGTCACCTGGCTGACCTATCTCGCACTGCAGCTCACGATCGTGCACGACGCCGGGGAGGAGACCGTCCTGCCTGACGATCCCATACTCCAACTGGCCAGCCTGCTGGTGATCGCGACCGCCGTGTTCGCCGCGGCGACCTTCGTGCTGGCCGAGCACCGGGTGGTTGCGGTCGCCGGCTGGGAGTCGGTCGACAGCCCCGCGGTGGCGAGCATGGCCTTCTACGCGTGGCACTTCGTCGATGCCATACCGCTGCTGGACGCCACGCGAGCGCTGCGCTGGGAGGAGCCGCTGACCTACCGGGACCCGTGGGTGGGCGTGCTGCTGGTGCTGTTCAAGCTGGTGATCATCGTCCCGGTCATCGGGGCGATGCGGGCCGCATTGAAGGCCGGGGACGGCGAGGTCCAGGCCGAGCCGGCACCCGCCCCCGCCGGCGGCGGTCCAGAGCGCGAGTAGGCGCCACACCGCCCCGCCACTCGTGCACGATCCCTGATCGATGGGCGCGCGGGTGCCTGCCCGGGTGGGTGCTGGACGGAGTGGCGCTACGGGTGCGGGGTCAGGCGCCGCTGGCGCCCTCCAGGGGGGCGGGGGCCAGGTCGTCGAGGCGGCTGAGGACCTGCCGCCAGAGGACACGTTCCAGCTCGGCGAGGCGCTGGTAGACCTCGTCGCGGGTGACAACGCCGAGGTCGTAGCCGCGCCAGACGGCGGCCAGCTCGGTGTCAACGAACGACATGCGCGGGTGATCCTTTCCTCGGCCGGCCGGCGCGACGCCGGGAGCGGCCACGGGACGTGCGGGGGAGCGCCACGCGGCCGCCGTCACCGGCGACTCGCGGCACCAGCCAGCGATTCTCTCCGGGCGCGGCTGCCAGCGCAAATGCGCTCCGGTGGCGGGTCGGGCCGCCCTCCACCGGAGCCAGCCGGCCGCCGGCCGCGGCCAGCGCTGGGGGCGCCGTGGGCCGGCCGCGTTTTCGCTGGTCAGTGGCCACCTTAGAGGCGTATCGCCTGGTGGGGGCGTCTGAGGTACCCAGGGGCCGTGGAGCGCCCAAACCTGAGGTAGCGGGATCCCAGAGCTAAGGCTGCCGTCCGATTCGGGACCGGCCACCTCAGACCTACGCTTGTCCCAGAACAGATCGAGACACTGAACGGGACGAGGTGACCGGAGATGCAGACCTTCTTCAGCGACCAGTTGGCCCGCGAGCGGATCGCCGAGTTCCGCCGTGACGCCGACCGGGACCGGCTGGCCGCCAAGGTGCGTGCCTCGCGCCGGGCGCGCCGGGACCAGGGCGCCAGTGCGCCGGCCCGGGTGCTCGTCGAGGACCAGCCAGAGCGGGCCGCAGCCTGAGTTCTTGAGCACGACCATCGACCAGCACGAGCCGGCGGAGCCCACCCCCGCCGGCTCGTGCGCGTCTGTCACAGGGAACGCCATACTGGCGGGCATGGCGATCCGTTTCTCCTCCCCTGTCTTCGTCGGCCGCGCCCCCGAGCTCGCCCAGCTCGAGGAGGCGAGGCGCCGCACCGCGTCCGGTCCGCCGGCGGCGGTCGTGGTCGGCGGCGAGGCGGGAGTCGGCAAGACCCGCCTGGTCGACGAGTTCACCCGCCGATGCCGCGCCGACGACGTGCGCGTGCTGATGGGGAGCTGCATCGAGCTGGGCGAGGAGGGCGCGCCGTTCGCGCCGGTGATCGAGGCCCTGCGGACCATGCTGCGCGCCCAGGAGCCGGAGACGGCCAGGAGCTGGGTCGGCCACGGCAGCAGCGACCTGGCACGCCTGCTGCCGGAGCTGGGCGGGGTGCCGTCCGACGAGGGCTCGGCGGTCGGACCCGAGCTGGCCTCGGCCCAGGGCCGGCTGTTCGAGCTGCTGCTGGACCTGGTCGAGCGGGTCGCGACCGAGCGGCCGACCGTCCTGGTGGTCGAGGACCTGCACTGGGCCGACCAGTCCACCCGCGACCTGCTCGGCTTCCTGGTGCGGAGCCTGCGCCGCCCCGGGCTGCTGCTGCTGCTCACCTACCGCAGCGACGAGCTGCACCGCCGCCACCCGCTGCGGCCGTTCCTCGCCGAGCTGGAGCGCATCCGCTGGGTCGAGCGGCTGGAGCTGGAGCGCTTCGACCGGGCGGAGCTGCTCGCCCAGCTCACCGGCATCCTGGGCGAGGCTCCGGCCGCCGGGCTGGTCGACGAGGTGTTCGAGCGCGCCCAGGGCAACCCCTTCTACACCGAGGAGCTGGTGGCGGCCTCGGCCTCCGGGCTCGGCGGGCAGCTCCCGCCGACCCTGCGCGACACGCTGATGGCGCGGATCGAGACCCTGCCCGACCCTACCCAGCACGTCCTGCGGGTGGCGGGCGCGGCCGGCCGCTGGGTCGAGCACGACCTGCTGGCCGCGGTGGCCGGGCTGCCGGAGGCCGACCTGTTCGACGCGCTGCGCCAGGCGATCTCCGCCTCCGTGCTGGTGGTCGACAACGAGCGCGAGGCGTACGCCTTCCGGCACGCCCTGGTGCAGGAGGCCGTGTACGGCGACCTGTTGCCCGGGGAGCGCAGCCGGCTGCACGCCGCCTACGCCGCCACCCTGGCCGCGCGGCCGAAGCCGGAGGGCTGCGAGCACGCCAGCACCGCCGCCGAGCTGGCCCACCACTGGTACGCCGCCCACGACCTGGAGCGCGCCCTGCCCGCCGCGGTCACCGCCGGGATCGCGGCCGAGAAGGTCTACGCCAACGCCGAGGCGCAGCGGCAGTTCGAGCGCGCCCTGGAGCTGTGGGACCAGGTCCCCGCCGCCCATGCCGGCCTCGGCCTGGACCGGGTCGACCTGCTCGCCCGCGCGGCCGAGGCCGCCTCCCGCATGGCCAGCTCGGACCGGGCGGTGGCGCTGCTGCGCAGCGCCCTGAAGGAGGTCGACCCCGAGGCCGAGCCGCTGCGCGCCGGCGTGCTCACCGCCAACCTGGCGGGCGTCCTGCGCCAGTCCGGCAAGCAGGGCGCGTTCGCGCTGTACAACGAGGCGGTCCGGCTGGTCCCGCCGGAGCCGCCGACGGCGGAGCGGGCCAGGGTGCTGTCCAGCCTCGGCCAGGCGCTGATGCTCAAGCCGATGTTCGAGGAGGCCCGCAGCGTCTGCGAGGAGGCCATCGCGGTGGCGAGGGCCGCGGGAGCCAGGGCACCGGAGGGGCACGCGCGCAACACGCTCGGGGTGGTCCTCGCCCACCTCGGCGACACCGAGGCGGGCCTGGCCCACCTCGAGGAGGCGCTGCGGATCGCCGAGGACCTCCACGAGAACCACCGCTTCGACGTCGACGACGTGCTCCGCGGCCATTCCAACCTGTGCGACCTCTACGACCTGATCGGCGAGCTGGAGCGGGCCGTGACGGTCGCCCTGCACGGGGCGGGCGAGGCCAGCAGCCACGGGCGCGAGCGGTCCTTCGGCGCCTGGCTGAGCGCCGACGCCTCGATGGTCCTGCTCAAGCTGGGACGCTGGGACGAGGCGCACGAGCGCCTGCACGGCGCCGTGGTCATGTCCAACTCGGACGGGCTGGCGGCCCTCAACCTCAACCAGACCCTCGCCACCCTCGAGGTCGGGCGTGGCGACCTGGACCTGGCGGCCGAGCACCTCGGCAGCGCCCGGCGCATCTTCGAGAAGGTGTTCGTGGGCGCCCAGCACATCGGCCCGCTCTACCGCGAGCTGGCCCTGGCGGCCGTCTGGCGGGGCGACCACGCCGACGCCCGCGCGGCGATCGCGAAGGGACTGTCGGCCTGCCTCGGGGTGGACGGGGCGCGCTACGCGGCCGGGCTCTACCCGGTCGGCCTGCGGGCCGAGGCCGACGAGGCCGAGCGTGCCCGCGCCAGGCACGCCGGCGACGAGGAGGCCGAGGCCCGCCGGGTCGCCGCCGAGCTGCTGGATGGGGCGCGCGGGCTGCGCACGCCGTGGGGGCCGGAGTTCGAGGCGCACCTGGCCAGCTCCGAGGCGGAGTGGACGCGGGTGGTCGGCGAGCCCGACCCGGACCGCTGGCAGACGGCGGTCGACGCCTGGGACAAGACCGGGCAGCCGTACCCGGCGGCCTACGCGCGCTGGCGCCTGGCCGAGACGCTGCTCGCCACCAGGGAGGACAGGCAGCGGGCCGAGCAGGCGATGCGCGAGGCCCACGCGACCGCCGTCCGGCTCGGCGCCCGCCCGCTGCGCCTGGAGCTGGAGCAGCTCGGCCGGCGCAGCCGCGTCACCCTCCGCGGGGACGCCGCCGCCGGCCCGGAGGCGCCGGCCGACGGCGGGCTCGGCCTCACCCCGCGCGAGCTGGAGGTGCTCCGGCTGGTCGCGGACGGCCGCAGCAACCGGCAGATCGCCGAGGAGCTGTTCATCAGCGTCAAGACCGCCAGCGTGCACGTGTCCAACATCCTGGCCAAGCTGCAGGTCGGCAGCCGGGTGGAGGCGGCGGCGGTGGCGCACCGCCTGGCGCTGTTCGACGACCTCCCGGCGCTGGAACCCGAGCAGCCGGCGTAGCGCCGGGTGGTCCGGTACGGCCTCGCGTCAGGACGACGAGCCGGCCGGGGCGCTCGCGCCCGGCGCGCGCTGGTAGCCGTAGCCGCCTCCGCCGCCGCCACCACTGCTCTTCTTGCAGCCGCCGGCGAGCAGGCTGCCGAGCAGCAGCACGGCGATGGCGGCCGCAGCGACGATTCTGGAGCGCATCGAGTCCTCCTGTGGTTCACGGTCTCCGGTGGAGGAACCAGGCCGCCCAGGAGCTGATTCCCCAGCACCATGTGCCCGGCCCCGCGGCCTGAACCGCGCACCATCACCTCGGGCAACACGGTTACTGGTTGGTAACCGCTTGATGCCGGTTCGGGCACGGCGGGAGATCGATGGCGCGGCTCCGTGGCCGCGATCCACGCGCTGAGCTGGGGTGATGTGCCGCCGGACGGGGTGGGGAGGGCGAGTTGCCCGGTGCGAGCGGGCCGGCGAGGATACCCCCTGTTCGTGTCTGCCCTCCCGGTCCGCCCCCCCTCGGGAGGGCAGGCACGCTCTCATGTTCACGCCGACGGAGGAGGCCCGGTGAACCGCGCCTGGCGGCTGGGCACCTTGGTCGCACCGTTCGTGGGCGTGCTCGCGGTCACCTGGATGTCGGCCCTGGCGGTGCCGGCGCCGGTCGGCTGGACCGGCTGGGCACGCGACCCCGGTCCCAACCGGCCGCTGCTCGCCGCGGCCGGCCCGGACGCTGCCAGGGCGGCCCTCGACTACTGGTCGCCGCGCCGCATCGCGACCGCCACCTCGCTGCCGCCTGCGGCGGCGCCGGCGGCGGCGCGCCGGATCGGGACGGCCGGCACCCCCGCCGGCCGCGTCCCGCCCGCGCGCCCCGGTACGGCCGCGTTCACCCGGCCGACGGACTCCACCGGCGACGTCTGGTCCGGGGCGTACGGCCGGGCGCCAGCGGCCACCACCGGCAAGCTGTTCGTGGAGACCCCCGACGGCCCCGGCGAGTGCTCGGGCACGGTGCTCAACAGCGTGGGCAAGGACCTGGTGCTCACCGCCGCCCACTGCATCCACGGCGGCAAGGGCAGCGGCTTCTTCCGCAACTTCGTGTTCGTGCCCGGGCAGCACGGGAACGCGAGGCCCTTCGGGGCGTGGGCGGCGCGCGCCTGGACGGTGCTGAGCAACTGGGCCGAGGCCAGCGACATGCGCTACGACGTCGGCATCCTGGTGATGCAGCCGAGGAACGGCCGGCACATCGCCGAGGTGACCGGCGGCCAGGGCCTGGCCTGGAACGAGCGGCGCGGCCTGCCCGCGACCGTCCTCGGCTACCCGCGCGGGCCGGGGGCCAAGTACGGCGGCAACTGGCTGGCCTACTGCCAGGGCGTCACCCTGCGCGGCGACTGGGGCCGCCACCGCATCGCCTGCGACATGGGGCAGGGAGCCAGCGGCGGGCCCTGGGTGGTGCGGCCGGACCGCCGTGGCCTCGGCTTCGTCTACACGGTCAACTCCACCTACACCGGCGACGCGTACTACGGCCCCTACTTCGACGGCAAGGTCGGCGAGCTCTACTCCTCGGTGGCCGCCAGGTAGGCGGGCGCCGGTCACGGTCATGCCCGACAATGCCTGGCATGACCGCGCCGTCCGCGACCGGCCCGCTGGTCTCCTGGCGGGAGCAGCTCGAAGCCTGGGCGATCCCGGAGGAGATCCTCGCCGCCGTGCCGGACTCGCCCTGGGAGCTGCCCGTCGGCCTGTTCCGCAGCCGGGCCCACCAGGCCAGGGAGCGGCCGCCGACCCCGTCCGACCGGGAGGCGGCGCGCTGGCTGCCGGCCGGCGGCACCGTGCTCGACGTCGGCGCCGGCGGGGGAGCGGCCAGCCTGCCGCTGGCAGGCCAGGCCGGCCGCCTCGTGGCCGTCGACCAGTCGGCCGGGATGCTCGAGGCGTTCCAGGCGGCCGCGGCGGCGGCCGGCGTGCCCGCCGAGACCGTCCACGGGCTCTGGCCCGAGGTCGCCCCCCAGGTCGCCACGGCGGACGTGGCCGTCTGCCACGACGTCCTCTACAACGTGCAGGACCTGGAGCCGTTCGCCCGCGCCCTGACCGAGCACGCCCGCCACCGGGTCGTGGCCCAGCTCGGCGACCGGCACCCCCTGGTCGAGGAGGCGCCGCTGTGGCGCCGCTTCCACCAGCTCGAACGCCCCGCCGGGCCGACCGCCGACGACGCCGAGGCCGCCCTGCGCTCCCTGGGGCTGGCGGTCGAGCGCCAGGACTGGACGGCCGGCCCGCGGGCCAGCTTCGCCACCTTCGAGGACCTGGTCGCCTTCCTGCGGCAACGCCTCTGCCTGCCACGCGAGCGCGAGGCCGAGCTGGCCGCGGTGCTCGCCTCCGAGCGGGTCCAGGACGAGCACGGCGTGCGCCTGCGCCGCGGCCCGAGGCACGCGGTCACCCTGTCCTGGCCGGGCGCCGCCGCCTGACCGAGAGGCCGGCACCGCCACGGGCGGGTCACCGCCGGGCCGGGCCACGTCCCGCCACGCCGGCCGGCTCGGACGGGTTGGCCAGACCGGCACGGCTCAGGGCGGGCGTGACCCCATGCCGACGGCGTCCCGGACGCGCGCGAGCAGCGGGCGGGCCAGCGCCCGCGCCGCGGCGGCGCCCTCGGCGGTGTGCCTGGCCAGGTCGGAGCGGCTGTACATGGTGGTGAGGGCATGGCCGTCGGCGACGAAGAACAGCGCCTCGCCGCGCTCGGCCAGGCGCAGCGCCGGCCGCATCATGCCGAGGTAGTTGCCGAGGTGCGGGGTGCCGGTGGGCTTGATGCCGGTGACCACGCGGGTGGCGCTGGCCATGGTCGCTCTCCTCCCGTTGCCTGCCGCCTCGGGCCGGGCGCGGAAGGGAGCACGATGCGAGCGAGCCGCCCCGGCTGGCGAGGCGGCTCCGGATGCTGCGCGGACGTGGTCGTGGGGCCGCCTACGAGGGCGGCCACCACCCGAGGCGGCAGGCACCGGTCACGCGCATAGCGGCAGCGTACGCGGCACGGCGCGGGTCGGTCAAAGGCCGACCTTGGCGGCGACGACCTCGTTCCACAGCTCGCCGCGGCGGACGTAGGTGCGTACCGTCGTTGGGGACTTCCAGCGGCCCTGCTCCATGATCAGCTCCTCGGCGACGCCGGCCTGCGCGGCGGCCACGGCCAGGCCGGAGCGGAGGCTGTGGCCGGAGAACTGGGCCGGGTCGAGCCGCGCCCGCTCGGCGGCGTGCTTGACGACCCGGGCGACGGTCCGGTCGGACAGGCGCCCGCCGCCGATGTTGCCGTGCCGGTCGACCGCGCGGAAGGCGGGGCCCTCGCTGATGCCGGCCGCCGCGAGCCACGCCCGCCAGGCCCGCACCGGGCAGGTCGCGGCGTGCCGGCCCCATGGGACGGGCAGCACCGCGCCCTCGCCCTGCTGGTCGGTCTGGGAGCGGCGCACCAGCACCTCGAGACCCTCGGGGACCTCGGCCACGTCGCCGACGTCGAGCGCGACCAGCTCGGAGCGGCGCAGGAAGCCGGCGAAGCCGAGCAGCAGCAGGGCGCGGTCGCGCTGGCCCTTGCGGCTGGAGTCCAGGCCGGCGACCAGGTCGCGTAGGGTCTCGGTGACGGCCGGCTCGGCCCGGCGCAGCGGGCGGCTGCCGTGGGTGCGGACGATGCCCCGCCAGACCAGGCGGACCTCGGCGGTGGCGGTGGGGCTCGGCCAGCCGGCGGCCTGGTGGACCTGGGAGATCGAGGAGAGCCGGCGGCGCAGGGTGGTGACCGCCGAGCGGCCGGCGTGGGCGGTGAGGTAGGCGGCCACGGTACGGACCTCGGCGGGCAGCGAGGCGATGCCGCGGGCGGCGCACCAGGCGGTGAAGTGGCGCCAGTCGGTGGCGTAGGCCCGCAGCGTCGCCGGGGCCTTGGCGCGCAGCGCGTAGCCCTCGGCGCGCTCCAGCAGCTCGGCCAGGTCGGCGTCGGGGTCGCCGCTGCCCCTGGCGGGTGGGGCCGCGAGCGCGGGCGGCTCGGGGCGTCGGATCGGCGGCTCGGCCACGGCACCTCCTGACTGCGGGGGGCTCCGCCCCCCGCAAGCCCCCCGAAACCAGTGCGGACCTGAAACTGATACCAGACACCAGCGACAGCACCGCCAAACACCAGCGACAGCACCGCCAAACACCAGCGACAGCACCGCCAAACACCAGCGACAGCACCGCCGACGACGACTGCGACCTGCCCAAAAGGCGGGCAGGTCGCGCTCAGGTGGCCTGTTGCTCGGGCAGCGCTTCTGGGGTCAGCTCGGTGTCGTCCTCGTCGCCGAAGCCGATGCCGAGGCCGCGCGCGGCCCGCACGATCTCGTGGTCGGCGGGGACGGTGCGGGTGCGGCCGGCGCACTCCATCATCGAGATGGTGCTGATCTCGCCCTTGGCCATCACCACCACCTCGCCGTAGTGGCCCTCGCCGAGCGCGTGGACCGCCGCCGCGCCGAAGCGGGTGGCGAGGATGCGGTCGAAGGGGGTGGGCATGCCGCCGCGCTGCAGGTGGCCGAGGACCACCACGCGCGAGTCCTTGCCGGTCGACTTGGCCACGCGGGCGGCCACGTAGCTGCCGACGCCGCCGAGCGTGCCGGTGGTCTCCTGGAAGATCTGGCCGCTGCCGGCCTCCTGGGCGCCCTCGGCGCAGACGATGATCGAGAAGTTCGAACCCTGGTACTCGCGGGTCAGCACCTGGTTGGCGACCGCGTCGACGGCGAAGGGGATCTCGGGGATGAGGATGATGTCGGCGCCGCCGCCGATGCCGGAGTGCAGCGCGATCCAGCCGGTGTCGCGGCCCATCACCTCGAGCACCATGACGCGGTCGTGGCTGGCGGCGGTGGTGTGCAGCCGGTCGATCGCCTCGGTGGCGACCGTGAGGGCGGTGTCGAAGCCGAAGGTCTGGTCGCAGCCGTACAGGTCGTTGTCGATCGTCTTCGGCACGCCGATGGCGCGCACGCCGTACTTGGACAGCTCGCAGGCGATGCCCTGGCTGCCCTCGCCGCCGATGACCACCAGGGCGTCGATCGCCAGCCGGCGCGTGTTGGCCGCCAGCTCCTTGTAGGGGGCCGGGTCGCGGTAGGACTCGCCGTCGACCTCCATCATGGAGAAATGACCCTTGTTGGTCGAGCCGAGGATGGTGCCGCCGCGGGGCAGCAGCCCGCTGACCGACGACAGGTCCAGCGTGCGGACGCGCGGCTTGCCGACCAGCCCCTCGAAGCCGCTCTCGACCCCGGCGACCGTCCAGCCGTACTCGACGGTTGCTGTCTTGACCACCGCCCGGATCACCGCGTTCAGCCCCGGCGCGTCGCCGCCGCTGGTCAGAACGCCGATCCGGCGGATCGGATGTGCCATCCCCGTCCCCTAACAACGCTCACGAGTGAAGCGACCCGGCGGACGGGCGCGGCGTCCGGTGACACCGCCGCCGCCGTGCCCGTCGGACGCTCCACGCCGACGTTGACGAGCGTAGCGCCTCACCCCTGTCCGGTCGAGGAACGCCGCCGCCCGGCCAGCCCAGCCAGCCCGGCGAGGGCGAGCAGCAGGAGGCAGGCCCGCGGGAGCCAGTCACCGAAGCGGACGTACGGGGTGGTCCCGCCGGCGCGGGGCAGGTCGACCACGACCGCGCCGCGCCAGCTTGTCGGGCGCCAGGCGAGCCGCCGGCCGCGGGCGTCGAACGCGGCCGAGACGCCGCTGAGGGCGGCCTGCACCACCGGCCGGCCGGACTCGACGGCGCGCACCGCGGCGAGGCTGGCGTGCTGGTCCGGCCCCCAGCTGTCCTGGAAGGTGGTGGTGGCGCTCTGCACCACCACCAGGTCGGCGCCGCGCGCCGCCAGGGTCCGGCCGAGGTCGGGGAAGGCAGACTCGAAGCAGACCAGCGGCCCGGCCGCGAGCGCGCCGGCGTGCAGCACCTCCAGGTGGGTGCCGCGGCGCCGGTCGGCCGCGGCGGCGTCGGTGAAACGGGTCACCCAGCCGAACAGCGGCCGCAACGGCACGTACTCGCCGAAGGGGACCAGGCGCATCTTGTCGTAGGCGCCAAGGCGGCGGCCGTCGGGGCCGACCAGGACCGAGGTCTTGTAGATGCCGCGCGGGCTGGGTCGCCCCGGCGGGCCGGCGCCACGGTCCGCGTCGACGTTGACCAGCAGCGGCGCGCCGGCTGCCCTGGCCGCCGCGGCGAGCCGGGCCAGGTCGCCCGGGTTCCGGTCGGGGTCGCGGCCGACGCTGCTCTCGCCCCACACCACCAGGTCCGGCCGGCTGCCGGCGAGCCCGAGCGTGGCCGCCTCGCTGGCCCGGAAGCGCGCCTCGACGTCGTCGATCACGCCCGGCTGGACCAGCGCCACCCGCATCGTGCCCGCCTGGGCCGGCGCGGGCCGCGCCGCCGCGTACGCCAGCGTGCCCGCGAGCAGCGCCAGCGGCACGCCGAGCCCGACCAGGTACACGGCCAGGCCGGCCCTGGCCGGCCTGGGACCAGCGGCCGCCGCCGCACGGGCACCCCTGGGCCACGGGCGGGGCTCAGACGGCCGGCCGGACGCCGCCGGCCACACCCGCGCGTCGGGGACGACCGCGACGGCCACGCCCACGTTGACGGCCACCAGCAGGAAGCTGACCGCCCAGACGCCGCCCACCGAGGCGAGCGCGAGCACCGCCGGCTGGTTCCACTGGCTGGCGCCCAGCAGCCCCCATGGTCCGCCGAGACCTGGCCAGGCGCGTACGTACTCCCCGGCCACCCAGGCGCTCGGGACCAGCACCAGCGCGGCCAGCACGCGCCCCGGCCCTGGCCGGCCGCGCAGCAGCGCCCAGGCCAGCCACCCCCACGGCAGCCAGCAGGTGCCGAGCACCAGCGCCAGCGGCGGAGCGAACGGGCCCACCTTGTTCAGCACGAACGAGTCGACCGCGAAGAAGAAGCCGGCCCCGCCGAGCCAGGCCCTGATGGCAGCCTCGCGCCCGCTCGGTGCCGACCGGACGAGCGCGACCAGCGGTGCCAGACCGAGGAAGGCCAGGCCCCAGAGCGAAGGGCGCGGAAAGGCGAGCGCCAGCGGCGCGCCGAGCAGCACGGCGAGCGCACGGGGTACCCAGTGGCCGCCGGGCCGCCTGGTGGCGGACGCGGGGCGCGGGGTCGCGGCCGGCGGCCGCTCCCGCGTGGGGCTGGCGGGCGCCCGCGCGGAGGCCGCCGCCTCCGGCGGCGGCGGCCCGGTGGCCTCGTCCAGCTTCCCGGCCCTCCGGCTCAGAGGTTCATGGCGACGTACTTGGTCTCCAGGTACTCCTCGATGCCCTCCTTGCCGCCTTCGCGGCCGAAGCCGGACTGCTTGACGCCACCGAACGGCGCTGCCGGGTTGGAGACCATGCCCTGGTTGAGCCCGACCATGCCGGTCTCGAGACCCTCGACGACCCGGAAAGCGCGCTGCAGGTTGCTGGTGTAGACGTAGGCGACCAGGCCGTACTCGGTGTCGTTGGCCGCCGCCACCGCCGCCTCCTCGGAGCCGAACGCGGCCACCGGCGCGACCGGGCCGAAGATCTCCTCCTTGAGCACGCGCGCGTCGCCGCTCACGCCGGACAGCACGGTCGGCTGGTAGAAGTAGCCGCGGCCGTTGCCGGCACGGCCGCCGACCACCGCGGTGGCGCCCTTGGCGAGGGCGTCGTCGACCAGCTCGCCGACCTTCTTCACCGCGGCGCCGTCGATCAGCGGGCCGACCTGGACGCCGTCGTCGGTGCCGCGGCCGACCTTGAGCGCGCCCATGCGCTCGGCCAGCCTGGCGGCGAAGGGCTCGGCCACCGACTCGGCGACGTGGAAGCGGTTGGCCGCGGTGCAGGCCTCGCCGATGTTGCGCATCTTGGCGATCATCGCGCCCTCGACGGCGAGGTCGAGGTCGGCGTCGTCGAAGATCAGGAAGGGGGCGTTGCCGCCGAGCTCCATGGAGACGCGCAGCACCTGGTCGGCGGCCTGGGCGATGAGCGTGCGGCCGACCTCGGTGGAGCCGGTGAACGACAGCTTGCGGGTCCGCCCGTCCTTGATCAGCGGCTCCATCACCGCGCCGGACGTCTGGGTGACGACCACGTTGAGCACCCCGGGCGGCAGGCCGCACTCCTCGAGGATGCGGGCGAGGGCGAGCATCGACAGGGGCGTCTGCTTGGCCGGCTTGACCACCATGGTGCAGCCGGCCGCCACCGCCGGGCCGATCTTGCGGGTGCCCATCGCCATGGGGAAGTTCCACGGCGTGATCAGCAGGCAGGGGCCGACCGGCTGGCGCAGGGTGAGCATGCGCCCCTTGCCGTTGGGCGCGACCGAGAAGCGGCCGGCGATGCGGACCGCCTCCTCGGCGAACCAGCGGAAGAACTCGGCCGCGTAGGCGACCTCCGCCTTCGACTCGCCCAGCGGCTTGCCCATCTCCAGGGTCATGAGCAGGGCGAGGTCGTCGCTCTGGGCGGTGATGCGCTCGAAGGCGCGCCGCAGGATCTCGCCGCGCTCCCTGGGCGGGTGGGCCGCCCAGTCCGCCTGGGCGGCCGCGGCCGCGGCGAGCGCGGCCTGCCCGTCCCCCGGGCTGGCGCTGGCCACCTCGCACAGCGGCTCGCCCGTGGACGGGTCCTCCACCTCGAGGGTGGCGCCGCCCTCGGCGTCCCGCCACTCCCCGCCGATGAGCAACCTGGGGATGACCGCGTCGACGACCCGCTGCTCGTTGGCTGCGATGCTCATGGCACTTGGGTCTCCTCGTGCGTGGACCGGACGATTCCGCGCTGCCGGTCTGGCACGACGATGCGCGCCCCGCTCGCGGCTGGCAAGACCGGCTGCCACGCCAGCGTAGCCCTCGTCAGGCGGGGTGGGGAGGCGGCGGCCCTCGCGCCCGCCCGTCACAGCGGCAGGCCGGCCTCCAGGTGGGCCATGGCCTCGTCGAGCGCGGTGGCCAGGTCCACGTCCGGGCGTGCCGCCCACTCGAACAGCACCGCGATCCACACGCCGAGCAGGGCGCCGCTGAGGTTGCGCACGGCGAAGTCGTCCGGCTCGCGCCCGACCCGCTCGGCCACCAGGCCGGTGAGCAGGCGCATCGTCTGGGTGAGGTTGGCCAGGGTGGCCGCCCGCAGCTCGGGGACCTGCAGCATCAGCTCGCTGCGCTCGCGGACCTCGTCCAGCTCCTCGGCGGGGATGTTGCCGAACGCCGAGCGCATCGCGCCGCGCATGGCCTGGATGGGGCTGAGCTCCGGCGGCTGGGCATTGAACGCCGCGACCATCAGCGGGTCGTAGTCGTCGCTGATGACCACGTCCTCCTTGGTCGGGAAGTAGCGGAAGAAGGTGCTGGGCGAGACCTCCGCCGCCTCCGCGATCTGCTCGACGGTGGTGGCGTCGTAGCCCTGCTCGCGGAACAGCCGCAGCGCATGCCGCTGGATCGAGGCTTTGGTCCTGGCCTTCTTCCGCTCCCGTAGCCCGACCGCCGGCCGGTCACCTGCTGGCAAGTTGCTCACCGGCTGATGTTGCCAGCTCCTGCCGCGCCGCGTCGACCGGGGCGCCGCGCCGCGGCAGGAAGACCAGCGTGAGCACGACGCCCGCCGCGGCGATGCCGCCGCAGACCAGCAGCAGCAGGTCCATGCCGTGCACGAAGGCGGCGCGGACCGACAGCAGCAACTCCGGCGAGCCGAGCTGGCGGGCCACCGCGACCCCGGCGGCGACGCTGTCGCGCACCGCGCGGGCGACCGGCGCCGGCAGGCCGGCCACGTCCAGCCGGCTCTGGTAGCCGCTGTTGAGCACGGTGCCGAGGACCGCGACGCCGATCGCGGCGCCGACCTGGCGCAGCGCCGTGATCAGCGCCGACCCCACACCGCTGCGCTCGGCCGAGAGCGCGCCGAGCGCCGCGTCCATGGCCCCGGGCATGGCGAACCCGAGCCCGACGCCGAGCAGCCCGACCCACCCCAGCGTGAAGCGGTCGCCGGAGTCCACCGCCGTGGTGGCGCCGGCGAACAGGGCGGCGGCCATGAACCCGAAGCCGAGCGCGACCGTGACCTTGGTCCCGGCCAGCTTGCCGAGCCGGTCGGCCGCCGCCGCGCCCAGGATCAGCCCGCCGATCATCGGCAGCAGCCGCAGGCCGGCGCCCATGGCGTCGGTCCCGGCCACCGCCTGGAAGTACTGCGGCACGGTGAACAGCAGCCCGAACATCGCGAACGACACCGTGGTCGCCAGGATCGTGCCCCAGGTGAACCCGGCGGAGCGGAACAGCTCCAGGTCGACCAGCGGCTGGCCCGCCGGGCGCCGGCCGAGCCGGCGCTCCCAGGCCACGAACGCGGCCAGCACCAGCAGCCCGGCGGCCATGGCGGCCAGCGCGCGGGCGTCGCCCCAGCCCTCCTGCCCGGCCTCGATGGCCCCGTAGGTCAGCCCGATGAGGCCGGCGCTGGAGACCACCATGCCGGTGAGGTCGACCCGGGGACGCCGCTCGCTGCGCGACTCCGGCAGCAGCACGCCGACGGCCAGCAGCGCCAGCGCGATCACCGGGCCGTTGATCAGGAACACCGAGCCCCACCAGTAGTGGGTGAGCAGCCAGCCGCCGAGGACCGGGCCGATCGGGAACGCCACCAGGGTGGCGCCGACCGAGATGGTGACCGCCCGCTGCCGCTCCTGTTCGGAGAACAGCACCGGCAGCACCGACAGGGCCAGCGGCAGCACGAAGGCCGCGCCGAGGCCGAGCAGCGCGCGGGCCGCGATCAGCGCCCCGGCGGAGGGGGCGTAGGCGCAGGCCAGCGAGGCGACCGCGAACAGCAGCAACGCGCCGAGCAGCAGCCGCTTGCGGCCGAAGCGGTCGCCGAGCAGCCCGGCCGGCAGCATCATCGCGGCCAGCACCAGGCTGTAGGCGTCCACGATCCATTGCAGGTCGGAGGTTGACGCGTGCAGGGCGGTGGCCAGGGTCGGCAGCGCCAGGTTGAGGACCGTCAGGTCCAGCCCGACCACCAGGGCGGACAGGGCGAGCGCGGCGAGCGCCCACCACCGCCGGTTTCCAGTTGCCATGAGAGCCCTCCGTGAGAGTCGATCCCGTTCGGCAGTATCTATTATCTGATAGATACTCTCAAAGTGTAGAGACTGTCAAGACTTGCGGTTCCGCGGCCGAGGCGGTGTGATGGGTGCCGCCGCGCCCGCCTCGAGGAGGTCGAGTCATGGCCCGCGACCGCCGCCGCGCCTTGCACGCCCTGCTGCTGGCCGCGGCGCTGGTCACGGCCGGGTGCACGGGCGAGCGGGCGTCCCGGCCGGCGCCAGGGCCCGGCAAGCTCGCCTGGCGGCTGCTCGCCGACGCCCCGACCGAGCGCACCGAGGTGGCGGCCACCGCGGCGGGAGACCGCATCTGGGTGGCCGGCGGCTTCCGGCGCGACGGCGCGACCGTGGCCACGGTCGAGGTCTACGACTTCGGCGCCGACCGCTGGGAGCCCGGCCCGGACCTGCCCGTCGCCGTCAACCACGCCATGGCCGCCACCCTGGACGGCAGCGTCTACGTGGTGGGCGGCTGGGAGTCAGGCGGCGGCGTCGGCAACCGCGCCTTCCG
>Ga0307278_10000372_pt1 | contig 22675 bp, 23 predicted proteins | sample ER_DNA_117_FD_194482 | JGI IMG/M metagenome (GOLD analysis project Ga0307278, IMG submission 194482) | Bulk soil microbial communities from the East River watershed near Crested Butte, Colorado, United States - ER_DNA_117 | ecosystem: Environmental > Terrestrial > Soil > Floodplain | place...
GCCATCAGCCGGGCGAACACCGCCGCGTAGCGCACGGCGACGTCGGGCGAGTTGCCGCGCAGCAGTTCACCGCCGGGCCGGAACTCCTCGGCGTGCACGGCCAGCGCACCGACGCCGACCGCAGGCGTGAGCGGCCGGGCGCACGGAAACCCCCGCTCCGCCAACCGGGCCTGCGCGGCAACACACGACCCGGCCCGGCCGTCGTCCTCCCGCGCCTTCACCACGACGTCCCGCCCACCGGCCAACCGCAGCCCGAACACCGCCGAGATTTGCCGCAGCTCGAACAGCACGCTGACCGGCTCGTCCCCCAACTGGTCCACACACCAGGCCGGCAGCCAGTCCGGCAGATCCTCCAACGGCATGGTGAGGAGTGTGCCAGGTGCGCCGAACACAGAGCGGAAGCGACCTGGACGTGCCAGCCTGGCACTCGACGACCGAGGGGGACCGGAAGTGACCACAGTGACACTGCGGCGTGCCAGGCCGGATGAGGCGAGCATGCTGAGCGACCTGGGCGGCCTGGTGGCCGGCTGCTACTACAGCGTCGACGGCGATCCGCCGGTCGGCGAGCTGGGCAAGATGTGGATCAGGCCGAGCAAGATCGGCACCGGCCTCGGCCGGGTCCTGTGGCAGGACGCGATGGCCACCCATGGCCGACCGGGTGCGTCAGGCTCATGCGTTCTTCCGACATCGCACGCCCGATCAGATGCTGGTCACCGCTGCCCCGTGGAGCTCACCGTGGCTGCCCGAGGGTTACGGACAAGACCTTTGGAAAGCTGCTTAGCGCCGGCCGACCCCGAGGACCAGGCGCGGCGTCCAGGGGAGGGTCTCGGGGGGGAGGGCGTTCACGGCGGCGATGGCCTCGCGGCGGACGGCGGCCGGGTCGTCGACCAGGCCGGCCACGCCGACGGTGGCCAGGCGGTAGTCGACGAAGGCGGCCGCCCCCGGCCAGGGCAGGTCGACCTCGACCTCGGCCACCTCGGCGCCCAGGCCGGCGCCGGCCAGCAGCGCGCGGACGGCGGCGGGCGACCCGACCCGCTCGCCGAGGTCGTCGGCCAGCCGGCCGGCCGAGGTGCGGTCGCTGCCGGCGCGGCGGGCCACCACCTCCATGACCGCCTGCTTGGGCCGGTAGGGGGGCTCGGGCCGGGTCCAGGTGAGCACCCCCACCAGCGGGGCGACCCTGGCCATCTCGGCCAGGGCGGCCCCGGGGTCGGGGAAGTGGTTGATACCGAAGGCGCAGCCGGCGGCGGCGAAGGCGCCGTCGCGGAACGGCAGCCGCTCGGCGTCGCCCCGCAGGCGGGCCGCGGCCGGGTTGTGGGCCAGCTGGGCGGCCGACAGGTCGAGGGCGACCACGGACGGGAGCAGCCGGCCCAGCGCCCCCGACCCGGCGGCCACGTCCAGGACCGGCCCGGCGGCCCCGGCCAGGGCCTCGGCCAGGGCCGTGGCCAGCGGCCGGGCCAGGTAGCTGTAGACCAGCCGGTCGGCGCTGCGGGCGAAGGAGGCCGCGGCCGCGTCGTAGGCCGCGGCGAACAGCCGCTTGGTGCCGCCGTCGCTCACGGCGGCGACCATACCGCCAGGGCATCCCGGGCCCGGCCGGTCCACCAGGCCAGGTCGGCGGCCTCGCGGGCCCGGATGGCCGGGTCGGGGTGGCCGCTGGCGTGCAGGGCCTTGTCCCAGCCGAGCTGGACCAGGCCGCCCAGCAGGGCCAGGCGCAGGGCGTCCTCGTCGTGGCGGCCCGCCTCGGCGGCGCGGAAGTCGTCAAGCACCTGCTCGCGGGAGGCGTCGATGCGGCTCCAGTTGACGGCCAGGTACCAGGCGACCTCGGCCGCCGGGGGCGCCCAGCCGGTCTGGGTGCCCCAGTCGAGCAGCACCACCCGGTCGCCGGCCAGCCCCAGGTTGCCGAGCTTGAGGTCGCCGTGGATCAGGGTCGAGCCGAACCGCGACAGCGCCTCCGCGAACGGCTCCGGCCGCTCGGCGATGGCCAGCACCGGCCCGGCCACCTCGGCCGGGACCAGCTCGGCGAACCGCTCCCAGCCGCGCCCGATCAGCTTGGGGACCTCGTCGGCGCCGCCGGCCTCCCGCCGGGTCGTGGCCGGCGAGAGGAACCCGTAGCGGTCGGCCATCGAGCACAGCGCCATCGGCGGGTCGTCCTCGAAGGCGGCGTGCAGGGCCGCGGCCGCGGCCAGGATGCGGCGGCTGTCGTCGCGGCCGATGCGGGCGTGGTCGGGGACCAGGGCGTCCGAGGTGTCGCGCATGATCACCACCCAGCCGTCCTCGACCCGCTCGGCCCCGAGCACGGCGTGGTCGATCACGGCCGGCACCCGGGCCAGCACGCCCTCCGACCACAGCTCGGCCGCCCGGCCATGGTCGTGGCAGGCCCGCATGATCCAGTCGCCCCCGTCCCGGACGTGCTTGACCACCAGCACCCCGCCGCCGCCGGTGACCACCCGCTCCAGCAGGCTCCCCGAACGGCCGTCGGTGGCGCCCAGCGGCTCCCGGGCGACCACGTCCGCCAGCAGCGACGTCATCTCGCGCCACCCCCTCTTCGCGGTCCGGTTGGCTGGCCCAGGATGGCCGGTCGGGTTGCAGCCCGGTTGCAGCCGCGTCCCGCTCAGGCCTCGGAGGGCGTGGAGGCGGGCTTGCGCATGTACCACTCGCGGTACTCGGCGCAGCGCCCGTCGGCGTCGAAGCGGAGCACGATCAGGTTGTCGAACTCCTTGGACACCGTGCCGTTGGTGTCGAAGTAGCGGCTGGAGCCCCTGGCCACCGCCTGGTCGCCGGCGACCAGCAGCGGCCGGTAGCTGCCCTCGTAGGTGCCGGCCTCGTCGCGGTCCTCGAGCCAGGCGGCCACGATCGCCTGACGGCCCCTGGTCGGCTCCTCGAACGGCTCGAAGTAGTAGACGGCGTCCTCGCTGAACAGCGCCCCGATCTCGTCCGGGTCATAGGTCCCCCAGGCGTGGCTGTAGCCATCCAGCCAGTCCGCGACCGCCTGTGTGTCCACGGCGTCCTCCTTGGTCCGCTGGCTCGCCGGCCGAGCCTACACTGACCCGATGACCGGCCAGCCAGCCCCCAACCGCCTGATCGGCGAGACCAGCCCCTACCTGCTCCAGCACGCCCACAACCCGGTCGACTGGTACCCGTGGGGGCCTGAGGCCCTGGAACGGGCCCGGGCCGAGGACAAGCCCATCCTGCTGTCGATCGGCTACGCCGCCTGCCACTGGTGCCACGTGATGGCGCACGAGTCGTTCGAGGACCCCGAGACGGCGGCGGAGATGAACGAGCAGTTCGTCTGCGTCAAGGTCGACCGCGAGGAGCGGCCCGACCTGGACGGCATCTACATGGACGCGGTCCAGGCCATGACCGGCCACGGTGGCTGGCCGATGACGGTGTTCCTGACCCCCGAGGGAGGCCCCTTCTACGCCGGCACCTACTACCCGAAGCTCGACCGGCCCGGCCTGCCCAGCTTCCGCCGGGTGCTGGCCGCGGTGGCCGACGCCTGGGCCAGGCGGCGCGACGACGCCCGCCGCCAGGGCGACCAGGTCGTCCAGGTGCTGGCCGCCCAGTCGGGCGCCCTCGGCGGTGGCGACGGCCAGGCCCAGCTGGAGGAGGGGACGCTCCGCCAGGCGTTCGAGGGGCTGCGGGGCGTCTTCGACCCGGCTTGGGGCGGGTTCGGGCCGGCGCCCAAGTTCCCCCAGCCGATGACGCTCGAGTTCCTGCTCCGCTGCTCGCTGCGGGGCTACGAAGGCGCCCTCGACATGGTCCGGCTGACCCTGGACCGGATGGCCGCCGGGGGCATCTTCGACCAGGTCGGGGGCGGCTTCCACCGCTACTCGACCGACGGGCGTTGGCTGGTCCCCCACTTCGAGAAGATGCTCTACGACAACGCCCAGCTGGTGCGGCTCTACACCCACGCCTGGCAGCGCACCGGCGACGACCGCTACCGGCGGGTGGCCGCCCGCACCGCCGACTACCTGCTGGCCGAGCTGCGCCACCCCGACGGCGGGTTCTTCTCCTCCCAGGACGCCGACTCCGAGGGGGTCGAGGGCCGCTTCTTCGTCTGGTCCTTCGAGGAGCTGGCCGGGATCGCCGGCGAGGAGGTGGCCCGTCACCTGGGCGCCAGCCCCGAGGGCAACTGGGAGGGGACCAACGTCCTGTGGACCCCCTCCCCGGCCGGCACGGCGCTCCAGGCCCAGGTGGACGAGGCTCTGCCGCGGCTGTTCGCGGCCCGCCAGGCCAGGGTCCACCCCGCGACCGACGACAAGGTCCTGGCCGCCTGGAACGGCCTGGCCATCTCGGCCCTGGCCGAGGCCGGGCGCGGCTTCGGCGAGCCGCGCTACCGCGACGCCGCCCTGGCCGCGGCCGGCTTCGTGCTCGGGAACCTGTCGGGCGAGGGGGGGCGGCTGCTGCGCTCCTGGCGCGACGGCCGCGCCGGCGGCCCCGGCTACCTGGACGACTACGCCTGTGTGGCCGAGGCCTGCCTGACCCTGTACGAGACCACCTTCGACCTGCGCTGGCTGCGCGAGGCGCGGCGGCTGGCCGAGGCCATGGTGGAGCTGTTCGCCGACCCCGGCGGCGACGGCTTCTACCAGACCGGCCGCGACGCCGAGCGGCTGGTGGTCCGGCCCCGCGAGCTGTTCGACAACGCCGTGCCGGCCGGGTCGTCGGTGGCCGCCGAGGTGCTCCAGCGCCTGGGCCGCCTGACCGGCCGCCAGGACTGGGAGGAGGCCGGGCTGGCCGCCCTGCGGCCCGTCCTCGGGGTGCTCGGGCGGGCCCCGACCGGCTTCGGGCACGCCCTCGGCGCGGCCGACTTCGCCCTGGCCAGGGTCAGGGAGGTCGCCATCGTCGGAACGCCCGAGGCGGCCGACACCGCCGCCCTGCTGGCCGAGGTGTGGGGCGGCTACCAGCCCAACCGGGTGCTGGCGGCGGCCGCCCCCGGCGACGCCGTCGCCGCCGGCGAGGTGCCGCTGCTGGCCGACCGGCCGGCGCTTGAGGGTCGCGCCACCGCCTATGTCTGCGAGCACTTCGTCTGCCAGCGGCCGGTCACCGACCCGGCCGAGCTGGCCGCCCAGCTCGCCTGATCCATCCTGGGGAGATGGTTTGGCGGCGGCTCGGGCTAGGTACTCCACCACCGCAGGCCAACCGAGGGATGCGCCCGCCCGGCCTGGGCGCACGAGGCGGCGTTGCCCGTGCCGATCGATAGGAGATCTGTCACGCGGGAGCTGCGGCTCCTGCTGCGAAGTGCGGACGGGCTGGCCGCCGACGGGCTGGCGGCCGCCCTCCAGCGGGCCGCCGAGGCGGCGACCACGGTGCTGGCCGCCCAGGGCGCCGGGGTGATGCTGGCCGACGAGCACGAGGTGCTGCGCTGCGCCGCGGCCAGCGGCCCGCCGGGCCGTGGCCTGGCCACCGCCCAGGAGCGGCTGGGTGCCGGGCCGGCCCACGACTCCTTCGCCAGCGAGCTGCCGGTCACCTGCCGCGACGTCACCAGCGACGCGCGCTGGCCCGACCTGCGCCACCTGATCGACCGGACCGCCGTCCGGGCGGTCCTGTCGGCCCCCCTGACCCTGCCCGGGGGGCGGCCGATCGGCGCCCTGGACCTGCACAGCTCACGGGCGCGGGACTGGGAGGTCGGCGAGATCGCCGCCATCATGGCCTACGCCGGGGTGGTGGCCAGCCTGATCTCGATGGCCCTTGAGGCCCGGCTGCGCGGGGTGCTGCTGGAGCGGCTGCTGGACGCCCTGCGCGGCATCGCCGACCGGCCCGACGTCGAGGACGGCTAGCGCGCCCAGCTCAGGGAGGGGTCCGGACCTCGACCTTGCCGTCGATGACCCTGGCCTCGTAGACGGGTTGGGAGGCGGCCGCCGGGCCGCGGACCACGTGGCCGTCGGCGAGCCGGAAGGTGCTGCCGTGCCAGGGGCAGGTGACGCAGCCGTCGGCGAAGCTGCCCTCGGCCAGGGGGCCGCCCTCGTGGGTGCAGCTGGCCCACAGCGCGTGCACCCGGTTGCCCTCGCGGAACAGCAGCACCTCGGTGCCGTCGGCCTTGACCACCCGCGGCGCGGCCTCGGCCAGGTCGGCGGCGTCGAGCACCGCCGTCCAGTCCTTCGGCCCGCCGGCGAAGCGCCGGCGCTCGACCCCGACTCCCTGGACGTACGACAGGTGGCCGCCGAGGTAGCCGCCGGCGCTGATCGCCGCCGCCCCGGCCAGCCCCAGCCCGACCCCGGCCTTGCGCCGGCCCGCCAGCCGGGCCACCAGCGAGGCCGAGTAGCACACCAGGGCGAGGGTGTTGCAGGTGAGATGGACCAGCCCGACCCGGCGGCCCTCGGGCTCGGTGTCGGCCCAGTCCGACAGCCCGGCCGCGGCCGTCGGCACGGCGGCGGCGATTCCCGACCCGACCAGCACGTCGGCCGCCCAGCGGGCCCGCCGGGTGGCGATCAGGTCGAAGATCAGGGCGCCGCTCCAGAAGCCGATCGGCAGCGGCACCAGCAGCGGGTGGAACCGGTGGCCGAGCCAGGTCCCCGAAAGGGCGTTCTTGACCAGCCGGGGCCGGACGGCCGGGCCCACCAGCGCGACCAGCTTGTCGGCCGGGCCGTCAAGGCCGTCGGCCTGCTCCAGGCGCTTCATCGCGTTCTCCAGCAGCACAGGACCCCTCCTCGCCGATGGCCGGATACCGGAGGCTACCCCGCGTGGTCGAGCCGCAACCGGTCGGCGCCGTCGAGGCACGCGACGGCGTGACGGCCCTTCCGGCCGCCTTCACCCCGCCGTCGGTGGGGACCGCCCCGCGGTCCCGGCCAGCACCAGGGCGCCGGCGGCGCCGGAGACGACCGAGGCCAGCAGCAGGCCGAGCTTGACCGGGGCGGCGAACCGGCCGCCCGGGAAGGCCAGCTCGGCCACGAACAGGGGGACGGTGAAGCCGATCCCGGCGACGGTGGCGGCGCCGGCCAGCTGGGCCCAGCTGGTCGCCTCGGGGCGGGCGGCCAGGCCGAGGCGGACGGCCAGCCAGGCGGCGGCGGTGATCCCGGCCAGCTTCCCCACCACCCGTCCGGCCAGGACGCCGCCGAGCACCGCCCCCGCGCCCGGGGCGGCCAGGGCGCCGGCCTCCAGCGACACCCCGGCGTTGGCCAGCGCGAACAGCGGCACGACCACGAAGGCGCTAACCGGGTGCAGGTCGTGGGCTAGGCGCTCGGCCAGGGGCACCGTCCCCCTGGCCTCGCGCAGCATCTCGCGCAGGCGTGGCGGGCGCGGGTCGGCGGCCAGCTGGCCGGCTAGCGCGCCACCCCGCTCCCTGGCCACCTCGGGCGGGGCGGTCGGCCGGGCCGGAGTGAGCAGGCCCATGGCCACCCCGGCCAGGGCTGGGCTGACCCCCGAGTGCCACAGGGCCAGCCACAGGGCCAGCCCCAGCCCGAGGTGCAGGGGCAGCCACCAGATCCTGGCCCGGACCAGCACCGCCACCAGGACCAGCAGCGCGGCGGCCACGGCCAGCGCCGCCGGGTCGACGCTCCGGCTGTAGAACAGGGCCACCACCGCGATCGAGCCCAGGTCGTCCACCACCGCCAGGCTGAGCAGGAACACCTTCAGGGGCGCCGGCACCCGGGTGCCGAGCAGGGCGAGCACGCCGAGGGCGAAGGCGATGTCGGTCGCCATCGGCACGCCCCAGCCAGGCGCGCCGGGCCGACCGGCGTTGGCGGCGGCGTAGAGCAGCGCCGGGACGGCCATGCCACCGGCCGCGGCCACCACCGGCAGGGCCGCCCTCCGCCAGGTCCGCAGCTCGCCGGCGACCAGCTCGCGCTTGATCTCCAGCCCGACGACCAGGAAGAACAGGGTCATGAGGCCGTCGTCGACCCAGTGCCGCAGATCGGCCCCGATGCCGAAGCGGCCCAGCTGGACGGTCAGCATGGTCTGCCACAGGGCGGCGTAGGCGGCCCGCCAGGGCGAGTTCGCCCACACGAGGGCCAGCGCCGCCGCCGCCATCAGCACGACCCCGCCGGCCGCCTCCGCCTGCAGGTACTCGCGCAGGGGCGCCGGCAGGCGCAGCGGTGGCTGGACCAGCGGCCTGCGGTCACCAGCGGCCGGCATCGCGCTCCTCGCAGCGGGGTGGACAAGACCTTGCCGACCAGGCTTCCCGGCGCACCGCCGCCACTGTACCGGTGGCGACGAGGGCGTGGCCGTCGGGCACTGACGCTGGCCCGGCTCCGCTACCATCGCAAGGTCGACCCCCACCAGCCGAGAGGACCTTCCGTCGTGCCCGCGATCCGTTCCGACCTGCGCAACATCGCCATCGTGGCGCACGTCGACCACGGCAAGACCACCCTGGTCGACGCCATGCTGCGCCAGTCGGGGGTGTTCCGGGCCAACCAGCAGGTGGTCGACCGGGTGCTGGACTCGATGGACCTGGAGCGGGAGAAGGGCATCACCATCCTGGCCAAGCAGACGGCGGTGGAGTTCCGCGGGGTCCGCATCAACGTGGTCGATACCCCCGGCCACGCCGACTTCGGCGGCGAGGTCGAGCGGACCCTGCGGATGGTCGACGCCGTCCTGCTGCTGGTCGACGCCAGCGAGGGGCCGCTGCCCCAGACCCGCTACGTGCTCGGCAAGGCCCTGCAGCGGCGGCTGCCGGTGGTGGTGTGCGTCAACAAGGTTGACCGCTCCGACGCCCGCCCGGCCGAGGTGGTGCACGAGATCGAGGAGCTGTTTCTGGACCTGGACGCCGACGAGGACCAGATCGGCTTCCCCATCCTGTACGCCAACGCCCGCAGCGGGCAGGCCGGCCACCGGCCCGACGAGCTGGCCCCCGACCTGGCCCCGCTGCTGGAGACGATCGTCGCCACCACCCCGCCGCCGTCGTACGAGCCCGGGCACCCGCTGCAGTTCCTGGTCACCAACCTGGACGCCGACCCCTATGTCGGCCGGCTGGCCGTCGGGCGGGTGTGGCAGGGCGAGGTCCGCCTCGGGGACCGGGTCGGGGTGGCCCGGCGCGACGGCGGCCTGGTCCTGGCCAAGGTGACCAGGATCGCCGGGGCCATCGGCCTGTCCCGCTCCGAGCTGGAGCACGCCGGGCCGGGGGAGATCGTGGCCATCGCCGGGCTCGGCGACGTCACCGTCGGCGAGACCGTCACCGATCCCGACGACCCCCGGCCCCTGCCGGTGGTGTCGATCGACGAGCCCAGCATCTCGATGCGGTTCGGGGTCAACACCTCGCCCTTCGCCGGCAACGACGGCACCTACCTGACCAGCCGGCACCTCTCCGAGCGCCTGGACCGCGAGGTGCTGGGGAACGTGGCCATCCGGGTCCTGCCCACCGACTCCCCCGACACCTTCGAGGTCCAGGGCCGGGGCGAGCTGCAGCTGGCCGTGCTGATCGAGCAGGCCCGCCGCGAGGGCTACGAGCTGGAGGTGTCGCGGCCCGAGGTGATCACCCGGACCGTCGCCGGGCGGGTCCAGGAGCCGTACGAGGCGGTCACCCTCGACGTGCCCGAGGAGTACGTGGGCGTGGTCACCCAGGGCCTGGCCCTGCGCCGGGGCCGCATGACCGAGATGGTCAACCACGGCACCGGCTGGGTGCGGCTGGAGTTCCGGGTGCCGGCCAGGGGGCTGATCGGCTTCCGCTCGACCCTGCTGACCGCGACCCGGGGCACGGCCATCCTCCACCACCTGTTCGACGGCTACGACGACTGGGCCGGGCCGATCAACGACCGGGTCAACGGCGCCCTGGTCGCCGACCGGGTCGGGGTCACCACCGGCTACGCCCTCTGGCAGCTCCAGGAGCGGGGCGAGCTGTTCGTCGGCCCCGGCACCCAGGTGTACGAGGGCATGGTCATCGGCGAGAACGCCCGCCCCGAGGACATCGACGTCAACCCGACCCGCGAGAAGCAGAAGACTAACATCCGCACCCACGCCGCCGACGAGGCCATCCGGCTGGTCCCGCCGACCGAGCTGTCGCTGGAGCAGGCGATCGAGCGGATCGGGCCCGACGAGCTGGTCGAGGTCACCCCGGCCCGGCTGCGGCTGCGCAAGCGGGTCCTTGACGGCGCCGCCCGCGGCCGCGCCGCCAAGCGAGCCCGCCAGGGCCGCTGAGCCGTACACTCCGCTGGTGAGAACCGTCAGCCACCGGCGCCGACGCTGGCTGCTGCTCCACGCCAGCCTCTGGCTGCTGATCGGCGTGCTGGCCACCGGCGTGTGGTGGCTCTCCGAAGCCTCCCGGGGCCTGGACACGGCCTTCTGGCCGGGCTTCATCATGCTGCTGCTGCTGATCCCCCTCGGGCTGCACGCCGCCATCGTGCTGACCACCCCGGCCCGGCCGGCCCCGGGCCCGACCGCTCCGGTGGCGGCGATCGGGGAGGGGGAGCGGGCCCTGGCCACGGTGCTGTTCACCGACATCGTCGGCTCCACCGAGCACGCCAGGCAGGTCGGCGACCGCCGCTGGGGCGAGCTGCTGGACCTGCACGACCGCCTCGCCCGCGAGCTGGTCGGCCAGCTCCAGGGGCGGCTGGTCAAGTCGACCGGCGACGGCATCCTGGCCCTGTTCGACCGGCCCGGCCGGGGGATCCGCTGCGCCACCGCCCTGCGCGACCGCCTGCGGGGCAGCGGGGTCGAGATCCGCGCCGGCGTCCACACCGGTGAGGTCCAGCTCCGCGGGGACGACGTCGGCGGCATCGGGGTCCATTTCGCGGCCCGGGTGATGGCGGCCGCCGGCCCCGGCGAGGTGCTGGTGTCCGGCACCGTCCGCGACCTGGTCGCCGGGTCCGACTACGTGCTCGAGGACCGCGGCGCCCACGCCCTCAAGGGCATCGGCGGCGAGTGGCGCCTGTTCGCCGTCCGCGCCTGACCCCGGGGGGTGAACCGGCCCTACCATGGGGCCATGGACGTCACCATCGTGGAGGTCAGCCCCCGGGACGGGCTCCAGAACGAGCCGGTGCTGCTCTCCACCGACGACAAGGTCGAGCTGATCGGCCGGCTGGTCGGGGCCGGGGCCAGGCGGGTCGAGGCGGTGTCGTTCGCCCACCCCAAGCTGGTGCCGGCCATGGCCGACGCCGAGGCGGTGATGGAACGGGTCCCGCGGGCCGAGGGGGTGGCCTACGCCGGGCTGGTGCTCAACCGGCGCGGCCTCGACCGCGCCCTGGCGGCCGGGGTCGACGAGGTCAACGTGGTCGTCGGCGTCAGCGACAGCTTCAGCCGGCGAAACCAGAACGCCACCACCGAGGAGAGCATGCAGGCGGCCGCCGACGTGCTCGCCCGGGCCCGCGGGCACGGGCTGTTCACCACCCTCACCCTGGCCACCTCCTTCGGCTGCCCGTTCGAGGGCGAGGTCGACCCCGCCAGGGTGGCCGCGCTGGCGGCCAGGGGGGCGGCCGCCGGGGCGCAGGAGCTGTGCCTGGCCGACACCATCGGGGTCGGGGTGCCGTCGCAGGTCAGGGACCTGGCGGCCCGGGTCCGGGACGCCGCCGGGCCGGAGCCGCCCCTGCGCTTCCACTTCCACAACACCCGCAACACCGGCTTCGCCAACGCCGTGGCCGCGGTCGAGCAGGGGGCCAGGGTGCTGGACGCCAGCGCCGGCGGGATCGGCGGCTGCCCGTTCGCGCCCAAGGCGACCGGCAACATCGCCACCGACGACCTGGTGTTCCTGCTGGAGCGGATGGGGCTGGACACCGGCTGGGACCTGGCGGCGCTGCTGCCGACGGCCGCCTTCCTGGCCGGCCGGCTCGGCCACGAGGTCCCGGCGCTGCTCCCGCGGGCGGGGGTGTTCCCACCCGCCTGACCGCAACCGTCGCGGTTGCGGTGCTCGAAGAGCAGGCGTAGAAGTGTCCGTAGTTCGACTCGCTCGTCCTCCGAGCCCCCGTGGACGACCGACCCCCCGGAGACGCACGTGGTCCACGTGGCCTTGTCGAACCCTGCCATCATCGACGTCCTCCCCGGCGACCAATCCGCCGTCGACCGTGTCGAGGCCCTGTTCCGCCAGTACGCCGTCACCCGCGACGCCGCCGTCCGCGAGCAGATCATCGTCGCCTACCTGGGCCTGGCCGACCGGCTGGCCGAGCGCTACCGGGCCAGCCGCGGGGCCAGCCCCGAGGACCTGCGCCAGACCGCCCGGGTCGGCCTGGTCGCGGCCGTCGACCGCTACGACCCCGACTACGGCAACCCGTTCGTCCCCTACGCCGTGGCCTGCGTGGTCGGCGAGCTCAAGCGCTACCTGCGCGACACCAGCTGGCGGGTCCACGTGTCGCGGCCAGTGAAGGAGCGCTCGCTGCGGCTCTGCCGGGCCCTCGACGAGCTGCCCCACACGCTCGGCCGCTCGCCCACGGTGCCCGAGCTGGCCGCCCACCTGGGCATCTCGGAGGAGGAGGCGCTGGAGGCGATGGAGGTCGCCCACACCCGCGCGGAGGTCTCGCTCGACCAGCGGGTCGGCGACGAGGGCGACACCTCCCTCGGCGACCGCCTGCCCGCGGCCGCCCCCCGTGAGGAGCTGGAGGACCTGCTCCTGCTGCCCGAGCTGCTGGACGGCCTGCCCGAGCGGGAGCGCGAGATCGTGGTCCTGCGCTTCTTCCACGACCTCGACCAGTACGACATCGCCGCCCGGGTCGGCTGCTCCCAGATGCACGTGTCCCGCCTGCTGCGCCGCGCCCTCGGGCGCCTTCGTACCCAACTGCTGGTGAGCTAGGAGGATCCATGGCCCAGAACGCCGTCGCCCTGATCAAGGCCGACCACCGCGAGGTGGAGCGGCTGTTCCGCGAGTTCGAGGAGGCGGGCGACCGCGCCTACAAGACCAAGCAGGACCTGGTGGAGCAGATCATCAAGGAGCTCGAGGTCCACGCCACCATCGAGGAGGAGACCTACTACCCGGCGGTCGAGGCCAAGGCCAAGAAGGACGGCAAGGAGCTGGTCGCCGAGGCCGTCGAGGAGCACCACGTGGTCAAGGTGCTGCTCGGCGAGCTGGCCACCATGTCGTCCGAGGACGAGGCCTTCGACGCCAAGGTCACCGTGCTGATGGAGAACGTCCGCCACCACGTCGAGGAGGAGGAAGAGGAGCTGCTCCCGCAGTCCGAGGAGATCCTCGGCTCCGACGAGCTGGCCCGCCTCGGCGAGGAGATGGCGGCCCGCAAGCGGCAGCTCGGCGCCGGCTGATCCCCGGGGTTCACCCGCCGACCTCCCGTTTACACTGGGTCATCGGGTGAACGGAGGTGGACCGCGCATGGCCGAGGAGAGCAGGGCCGAGCGGCTCGACCGCGAGCTCGGCGAGCTGCTGCAGGAGCTGCGGGTCATCCTCCCCGGGGTCCAGGTGCTGCTGGCCTTCCTGCTCACCGCCCCCTTCCAGCAGCGCTTCGGCCAGCTGCCCGGCACCGAGCGCAACGCCTTCTTCGCCGCGATCGTCTGCGCCACCCTGGCCACGGTGCTGCTGATCGCCCCCTCGGCCCATCACCGGCTGCGCTGGCGGGCCGGGGAGAAGGAGCGGCTGCTGCGCATCGGCAACCAGATGGCCATCTGGGGCACGGTGTTCCTGGGAGCGGCCATCGTCCTGGCCCTGTACGTGGTCACCAACGTCCTGTTCGCCGGCAACCTGGCGCTGCTGACCGCCGGGGCGACCGCGGTGGTGTTCGCCGCCGTCTGGTACCTGCTGCCCTTCGCCGGCCGGCCGTCGGCCAGGGAGGACCACGGCGAGCCGGAGCCGGATCAGGACAGCCGCGGGGCCAGCTCGCGCTGGTAGAAGTCGAAGAACCCGGCCTGGTCGGGGCCGATCTGGCTGACGTAGACCTCGTCGAAGCCGGCGTCGACGTACTGGTTGATGCTCTCCAGATGCCGCTCCGGGTCGGGCCCGCAGGCGATCACCTCGGCCAGCCTGTCCTCGGTGACCAGCTGGGAGGCCTGCTCGAAGAGGCTGGGCAGGGGCAGCTCCTGGGACAGCTGGCCGGGGACCAGGGTGTTGGGCCACAGCTCGAAGGCGGTCTTGCGGGCCGCCGCCTCGTCCCGGCCCCAGCAGAGCTTCAACCCGGCCTGCTTGAGCCCCTTGCCGCCCTGGTCCAGGTAGCTGTCCAGGGCCTCCTTGTCCGGAGCGGTGGAGATGTAGCCGTCGCCGATGCGGGCGGCCAGGGCGACCGCCTTGGGCCCAAAGGCCGACACCAGCACCGGCGGCGGGGTGTCGGGCAGCGAGTAGAGGCGGGCGTTCTCGACCCGGTAGTGGCGGCCGTCGTGGCTGGTCAGGCCGCCCTCCCAGAGCTTGCGCATGACCTCGACCGCCTCCTCCAGCATCTCCAGGCGGGTGTCGACCCGCGGCCAGCGGTCGCCGAGGACGTGCTCGTTGAGGTTCTCGCCGCTGCCGACCCCGAACAGGAAGCGCCCGTCCAGCAGCAGGCTGGCGGTGGCGGCCGCCTGGGCCAGGATGACCGGGTGGATCCGGGTCGTCGGGCAGGTGACCGCGGTGGTGACCTTGAGGCTGGTGGTGGCGGCGATGGCGCCGATCACCGACCACACGAACGGGCTCTGACCCTGGTTGTCGTTCCAGGGGTGGTAGTGGTCCGAGATCCATACCGACCGGAAGCCGGCCTCCTCGGCCTGCCGGGCCTGGCGGACCAGCTCGGCCGGGCCGTGCTCCTCGCTTGACAGGAAGTAGCCGATCTCGGCCATGGCGCTCGCTCCTTGGTCGGTGTCGGCGCCAGCTACCCCTGCCCAGCTCCCCGGAAACCGGGACGGACGGTCAGCCCGGCGGCGGGGTGGTCAGCATCTCCAGGAACACCCCGGCCGCCCCCGAGGGGGGGCCGGCGTCGCGGCGGCGGACGGCGACGATCTCGCGCCGCACCGGGGCGGCGTCGACCAGCTCGATCTGGGTCAGGGTGCCGGCGGCCAGCTCGGCGGTGACGGTGCTGATCGGGACCAGCGACACCCCGAGGCCGCGCTCGACCATCTTCTTGGCCGCCTCCAGGTTGTCCAGCTCCAGCACGCTGTTGGGCAGCACGCCGGCCTGGCGGAAGGTGGCGGTGGTGAACTCGAGGAAGCTGGAGCTGCGCCCGAACAGGACCAGCACCTCCCCGGCCAGGTCGGCCAGCCGGGCCCGGCCGCCGCCGCCGGCCGAGGCCAGCCGGTGGCCGGGCCCGGCGATCAGGACCAGGGCGTCGGTGTAGAGCGGCACGCTCTCGATCTCGCTGTGGTGCAGCGAACGCATGATCCCCAGTTGCACCTGGTCGTGCAGGACCATCTGGAGGATCTCCTCGGAGGTGCCGGTCTTGATGGCCAGGCGGACCCTCGGGTGGGCGGCGCTGAAGCGGGCCAGCAGCGCCGGCAGGGTGTAGGTGCTGACGGTCGGCGGCGCCGCCAGGACCAGCCGGCCGGCGACGCCGCGGCGCAGCTCGTCGAGGCGTTCGCGCCCGTCGGCCAGGGCGGACACGGCGTGCTCGGCATAGGGCAGGAACGCCTCGCCGGCCTCGGTCAACCGCATCCCGCGCCGGGTCCGGACGAACAGCTGCTCGCCGAGGGAGGCCTCCAGGCTCTGCAGCCGCGCGGTCAGGGTCGGCTGGGACACGAACAGCGCCTCGGCGGCCCGGCTGAGGTTCTGGCGCCGGGCCACCTCCAGGAACGCCTCGATCTGCGGCAGCATCGCACCCCTCATATAGGAGATCCTGATGCTTGCCATTTAGACGATCTATTGGACCGATAGCAAGCCCACCACCTACGCTCAATGATCCATTCCCCAAACCGAGCGGAGCAGCGATGCGCATCGTCCTCCTCGGCCCGCCCGGCGCCGGAAAGGGCACCCAGGCCGCCCGGGTGGCGTGCCGTTTCGGTGCGCCCCACATCGCCACCGGGGACATCTTCCGGGCGAACGTGGCCGAGGGGACCGAGCTGGGCCGGGCCGCCCAGGAGTACATGGACCGGGGCGACCTGGTGCCCGACGAGGTGGTCATCGCCATGGTGATGGACCGCCTGGCCGCCGACGACTGCCAGGTCGGGTTCGTGCTTGACGGCTTTCCCCGCACCGTCAACCAGGCCGAGGCCCTGGACCGGCGCCTTGGCGGGCTCGGCACCCCGCTGGAGGCGGCTCTCAGCTTCGACGTCACCGAGGAGGAGCTGCTGCGGCGGCTGGCCGGGCGGGCGGCGGCCCAGCACCGGGCCGACGACGTCGAGCAGACGATCCGCCACCGCCTCGAGGTGTTCGCCATCAAGACCCGCCCCCTGATCGACTACTACGCCCACCGCGGGCTGCTGATCAACGTGGACGCGATCGGGCCGATCGAGGTCGTGACCAAGCGGATCCTGGCCGCCCTCGAGGGGAACCGGAGGCAGGGGTGATCACCCGCAAGTCCCCCGACGAGCTCGACCGCATGCGGCGGGCCGGGCGGCTGGTCGGGCACACCCTGTCGATCCTGGTCGCGGCCGTCCGGCCCGGGGTGGCCCTGCTGGAGCTGGACGCGCTGGCCGAGCGGGTCATCCGTGACGGCGGCGGGATCCCGTCGTTCCTCGGCTACCACGGGTTCCCCAACACCCTGTGCCTGTCGCCCAACGACCGGATCGTGCACGGGATCCCCGACGGCACCAGGCTGCGGGAGGGCGACATCCTCTCGATCGACTGCGGCGCCATCGTCGACGGCTGGCATGGCGACGCCGCCGTGACCGTCCCCGTGGGCCGGGTCGACGAGGCGGCCCGCCGGCTGATCGAGACCACCGAGCGGGCCATGTGGGCCGGGATCGCCCAGGTCCGGGCCGGCAACCGCCTCTCCGACATCGGCCACGCGGTCGAGAAGGTGGCCGCCGCCCCCGGCTACGGGGTGGTCCGCGAGTACGTCGGCCACGGCATCGGCACGCGCATGCACGAGGAGCCCCAGGTGCCCAACTACGGCCGCCCCGGCCGCGGCCTGCGCCTCGAGGTCGGGCTGGTCCTGGCCATCGAGCCCATGGTCAACGAGGGCGACCCCGAGACCCGGGTCCTGGACGACGACTGGACCGTCGTCACCCGCGACGGGTCCCGTTCGGCCCACTTCGAGCACACCGTCGCCATCACCCCCCAGGGCCCCGAGGTCCTCACCCTCCTCGACGACGCCCGCCAGGAAGACTGGCTCCCCGCCGCCGCCCAGCGTCGCTGAGCCACAGCGACGCCTGGGTGGGCTGCATGGTCTGGTCGACCACGGCCAGCAGCTCGCCGTGCAGGGCGTTCAGGTCGACCTGGTCGCGGAGCCGCACCGCGAACCGGTCCACGGTGCGGGCGGCGTCGTAGCGGCGCCGGTTGAAGCGCCGGTCGACCAGCGCCTGGACCCGTCGGCGCAGCGGCTGGAACAGGGCCGCGGCGGCCAGGGTGGCGGCGGCCACGGCCAGGCTGCCGGAGTTGGCCGCCAGCCGGGTCGCCACCGGCAGGATCAGCAGATAGGGCAGCACCAGCAGGGCGGTGACCAGGGTGTAGGTGACGGTCCGGGAGACCAGCCGGTCCAGGTCCCAGAGCCGGTAGCGCAGCACCGCCACCGCCACCCCGACCGGGAGGCAGAGGACGGCGACGTAGGTGATGCCCGTGCCGGCGACGCCGACCAGCAGGCCGACCACGGCGCCGGCCGCCCCGGCGGCGACCCAGCGCAGCTGCTGGCGCTCGACCCCCCGGGAGGCCCGGAACCGCAGCACGACCCCGACCAGCGCCACCGGCAGGCAGAGGGTGTGCAGGACCAGGCAGGTCATGCCGATCACGCCGGCGACCGCGCCGGGCGTCCCGGCCAGCCCGAACGGGTTGGGGATGGGCCGGACGGTCTCCTGCAGCGGCTGCGGGACGAAGAAGGCGGCGAGCGGCCCCACCGTGGCCGCGGCCGCGGCGGTGACCGCCACCACCCGCCAGCGGGGCGATCGCAGGCGCCCGTCCGGCACCAGCAGGGCCGGCAGGGTGATGCCGAAGGCGATCGCCGGCACCCAGTTGAACTCGTTGATCACGACGTCGACCTGGGCGACCAGAGGCAGCGGGCGCTGCTCCAGGAGCAGCCGGCTCACCCACGGGTCCAGCGGGATGATCAGCGCCCAGAGCAGCCCGGCGGCGGCGAACAGCCAGCCGATCGGGTTGGCCGGCCGCCGCAGGGTCAGGACCAGCCCGACGGTGGCGTAGCCGAGCGGGAAGGCCGCGGCGAAGCTGGCGCCGTCGAGCAGCACCCCGGCGGTGAGCGGCCGGGTCAGCAACAGGGTCAACAGCAGCCCGGCGGCGCAGCAGGCCATGGTGGCAAGCCACAGCGACCAGGCCAGCAGGGTCCGCGTCCGCGGCATCGCGCGCTCGTCCTCGCACAGGTTCGGGTTCGGGTTCGGCGCGGACGAGTCTGGCGGCCGCCCGGTACGGGACCGTTACGGCCCCGGCCGGCTCAGAGCAGCTCGGCGATCAGGCTGGCCGCCCGGGCGGCGCCGTCGGTCTCGACCGGGCGGTAGCGGACCTCGCGGCCGATCTCGTCGGCGATCGCGGCCGCGATCACTTCCGGGGTGGCGGTGGCGAACTCCATGCGGCGCCCGGCGTCGTACTGGCGCAGTCGGTGGTGGACGTGGAAGTTCTGCTCGAAGTGGTGGGCCAGGGGGAAGTAGAGGAACGGCCGGCCGGCGGCGGTCAGCTCCATGCAGGTGGTGAGGCCGCCCTGGACCACGGCCAGGTCGCTGGCGGCCAGGTGCTGGTACAGGTCGTGGACGTACGGGTGGATCTCGAGGCCGCCGTGGGACGGCAGCGACGCCGGGTCGATCCGCGGCCCGGCCACCACCACCATGCGCAGGCCGGGCACCCGCCGCCTGGCCTCGGGGTAGGCGGCGATGACGCGCCGCAGCAGGTGCCCGCCGACCCCCGACCCGCCGACGGTGACGATGCAGACCTGCTCGTCGGGCCGGTAGCCCAGGCGCTGGCGCAGCTCCGCCCGGTCGCCGAGGGCCGCCGGGTCGAACCCGGTGACGTACCCGGCGAAGTCGTAGTGGCCCTCGACCCACTCGCGGATCGGCGGCAGGCCGGGGCCGAACCGGTCGGGCACGATGTCGCCGGGGTTGCCGACGAACACGGCCCGGTCCCGCAGCCGCGGGAAGCGGGCGATGTGCTCGATCATCTCGGCGTTGTAGTCGGCGGTCAGGAACGCCTCGCGCTCGCCGCCGTCGGCCATCGGCAGCCAGCCGACGAAGTCGGTCAGCCACACGTACGCGGCCCGCTTCTCCTCGGGGTTCTCGTGCAGGAAGTGGTCCAGCTCCCAGGCCTCGTCCCCCACCCACAGGTCGTAGGGCTGCTCGCGGACGACGTCGTGGAAGACCATGAAGTTGGCCACCAGGATCTCGTCCATCCTCCTGATGGCCTGGAAGGCGTGCAGGTCGTGCTCGGCCGACTCCCGCTCGATGTGGGTCGACTCGTTCGCCAGCCAGGCGCTGGCCGGGTGGATCCGCTCGCCCTCGGCCTCCAGCACCCGGGTGACCGGGTCCTGGGCCAGCCAGTCGATCTCCAGCCCCGGCACCCGTTCCCGCAGCTCCCGGGCGATGGCCAGGTCCCGGCGGGCGTGGCCCAGCCCGATCGGGGAGGACAGGTACAGGGCCCGCTTGGGCCGCCGCAGGGCCCGGGTCCAGGTCCGCGGGGCCGGCGCGGTCGCGGCGGTCCCCCCGGCGCCGCCGACCCCGGCGAAGTCGGCCACCATGGTGTTGACCTTGACCGGGTCGCGGGCGTGGGGGGCGTGCCCGGCCCCTTCCAGCAGGACCAGCCGGCCGCCGAGCTCCTCGGCCAGGTCCGCGCCCACCGAGGCCTCGACCTGGGCGTCCTCGGTCCCGTGGATCACCAGCACCGGGCAGCGGACCCGCGGGCAGAGCGCGGCCACCTCGGCCGGGTCGATGTGCTTGGTCGCCCAGCCGTCGCGCTCCGCGAACCCCTCCTCGTCGGGGTCGCGGGCGCGGGTCTGCTCCGGGGCCGTCAGTGTCAGCGTCATCTCGCCATCCCTCCGAGCGACTCGATGAACTCGCGCAGCAGCAGGTTGATCCGGACCGGGTGGCGGGCCTGGGGGCAGTGGCCGCCGCCCTCGATGGTGACCAGGGTGCCGCCGGTCAGCTCGGCCACCGCCACCCCGCTGGCGTGTGGCCGCACCCGGTCCTCGGCCCCGTGGACGACCAGGACCGGGCAGCGGACCCGGCGCAGGACGGCCTCGAGCTCCTCCCGGCTGGCCGGCTGGGCGCCCAGCTGAGTCAGGATCAGGGTCTCGGGGCTGGTGTCCAGCCCCCAGCCCACCATGTCCTCGATCTGCTTGGTGGAGTGGGACTCGGAGAAGGACTGGGAGGCGAAGAACTCCAGGAAGTCCCGGTACTCGCGCAGCCAGTAGTGGCGGTTGAACTTGGCCCAGCCGTCGGTGCGGTCGAGCTCGTCGTCGAAGGAGCTGGCCTGCTCGCGGGGGAGCGGCGCCAGGAAGGGCAAGCCCGGGTCGATCAGCATCGCGCCGAGGACCCGCTCGGGCCGGGTCGCGGCCAGCTCCACCGCCCAGCGGCAGCCACGCGACAACGCGACCAGCACCGCTTCCCGCGTGCCGGTGGCGTCCAGCACGGCCAGGGCGTCGGCGACGTACTCGTCGTCGTCATAGGCCGCGGCGGTGGGCGGCCGGTCCGAGCGGCCGTTGCCGCGCCCGTCGAAGGTGAGCACCCGGTAGCGGCGGGCCAGGTACGGGATCTGCGCCTTCCAGAGCCGCGAGTGGACGATCGACCACGCCGGCAGCAGCAGCAGGGTCGGCTCCCCGTCGCCGTGCCGCTCCCAGAACACCCGCACGCCGTCGCGCTCGACGTGGCCTTCGGCGTCCGGGTAGCGGGCGCGGGTCTGCTCGGTGGCCGGTTTCGTGAGCGTCATCTCGTCTGCCCTCCCAGCGACTCGACGAACTCGCGGATGAGCAGGTTGACCTTGACCGGGTCGCGGGCCATCGGGATGTGGCCGGCGCCCTCCATGACCGTCAGGGCGCCGCCGGTGGCCTCGGCCAGCCGCTTGGCCCGCCGCAGGGGGCTGATGGCGTCCTTGGTCCCGTGGATGACCAGCACCGGGCAGCGGCTGGCGGCGCACCAGTCGAGCAGGGTCGCCTCGTCCACCCAGGGGGCGTCGTTCTCGGCGAGCAGCACCGCCGCGGACGTCTCCAGCCCCCAGCCGACGGCGTCCTCGATCGGCTTGGTGGAATGCGGTTCGGTGAAGCACTGGGAGAAGAAGAACTCGAGGAAGTCCTGGTAGTGGTCCAGCCAGTAGTACCGGTTGTACTTGGCCCAGCCCTCGGTGGAGACATAGGGCTCCTCGAAGGGCTGCCGGCGCCCCCGGTGCCCGGGCGCGATGGCCAGCGACGGGCCGACGAACACGCTGCCCAGCACCCGCTCCGGCCGGTGCGCCATCAGCCACAGCGCCCACTGGGAGGCCATCGACAGCGATACCGGCACCGCCCGCCCGGTCGCGGTGGCGTCCAGCACGGCCAGCGCCGAGCGCCCCTGGGCCTCGTAGTGGTACACGGCCGGGTCCAGCGGCCGGTCCGAGCGGCCGTTGCCCGGCCCGTCGTAGGTGACCACCCGGAAATGCCGGGCCAGGTAGGGGACCTGCGCCTTCCAGAACCGGGTGTGGACGATCGTCCAGGTCGGCATGAGCAGCAGGGTCGGCTCGCCGTCGCCGAAGACCTCGTAGTGGAGCTTGACTCCACCGCGGTCGACGTAGCCCTCGGCATCCGGTTCCCGCGCCCGCATCCTCCACCTCCGCCATGACGGCCCGGCGACCCCAGTTCAGTATGGTGCTCGATCGGCGGTCGGCAGGACCTCGTAGTGGCCGATCCAGGTGTCCTTGAGGAGGTGCTGCTCGTCAGGGGTGATCACGGCCTCCTGCCAGCGCTCGCCGGCGAAGGCCCGGATCGACTCGACGTCCTCCCAGACGGTGACGTAGAGGTACTCCGTGGAGGACGGGTCACGGGGCCGGCCGACGTGCTGAGCCACCAGCCCCGCCTGCCGCGACACCAGCGGTACGGCGGTGTCGGCGAGGAACGCCTCGAACTCCTGCTCCTTGCCCGGGTGGATCGTCGGCCGAAAGACGCGGACGATCATGGCCGTCTCCTCGGTCGGGTGAGCTTGGCGCGGACGGCGGCCAGGCGGGCGCGGCCCATGGTCAGGAGCAGGGAGAGCCATGCACCCCCGAGCAGCAGCATCGGCGCGAGCGTCTCCTCGCCGGCGTGGTGGGCCAGAGGGTGCATGGTCGTCTCCCAGCTCGTACGGGTTAGCGGGTGTGGCAGTAGGAGTCGCTGGAGGCATCCCCGCCCTGGAGTCGGGTCTGGTGCACCCGCAGGCCGCGGAAGTCGTCGCCGTTGGGGAAGAACCGCGGGTCGGCGGCCAGCCCGCCGCGGTCGTTGTCGGCGTCAAGCTTGGCCATCCAGGCCCCGACCCCGTCGGGGTAGAAGATGTCGTCCCAGGTCCCGTAGAGCGAGTTGGTGACATAGACCCGTTTGCCGTCCCGGCTGACCTCGACCATCTGGGGGCCGCCGCCCAGCGGCTGGCCGGGGGCGGCCGGGTGGGCCTGGCGGCCGACGATGCCGCCGAGACGGACCGACCCGGTCTCGACCGGGTGGAAGATGTCGGCCACGTCGTACTGCTTGAGCTCGCCGGTGCCCCAGCACGACACATACAGCCAGCGGTCGTCCACCGACAGGTCGATGTCGCTGACCACCGGGGGGACGGCCCCGAAGGGCTTGAGGGCGGGAGGGAGCAGGTCGGGGTCGGCCGGCTCGGCCGG
>Ga0307278_10000373_pt1 | contig 22645 bp, 22 predicted proteins | sample ER_DNA_117_FD_194482 | JGI IMG/M metagenome (GOLD analysis project Ga0307278, IMG submission 194482) | Bulk soil microbial communities from the East River watershed near Crested Butte, Colorado, United States - ER_DNA_117 | ecosystem: Environmental > Terrestrial > Soil > Floodplain | place...
GGATCGTGATCGTCTGGAACGACCCCATCAACCTGATGTCGTACGTCGTGTTCGTGTTCCAGAAGCTGTTCGGCTACTCCAAGGAGAAGGCGACCAAGCTGATGCTCGACGTCCACCACAAGGGCAAGGCGGTCGTGTCCAGCGGGCCGCGGGAGAAGGCCGAGTTCGACGTCTTCCGGCTCCACGGGCACGGGCTCTGGGCCACCATGCAGAAGGACCGCTAGGTGGCCAGCGCGTTCAAGCGGGTCGGCAAGGACCGCTACCGGGTCCGGCTCAGCGCCGAGGAGGTCGCCGTGCTGCGGGGCCTGCCGGACCAGCTCCGCTCCGTGCTCGGCGCGAGCGAGCCCGACCCGGTCACCGAGCGGCTGTTCCCGCCCGCGTACCGCGACCCGGAGGACGGCGAGCGCCAGCAGGAGTACCGCCACCTCGTCCACGACGACCTGCTCGCCGCCAAGGTCGCCAACCTCGACCTGGTGGCCGGCACCCTGGAGCGCGGCGAGCTGCGCCAGCGGCGCTGGACCGTCGACCTGACCGAGGAGGAGGCCCTCGCCTGGCTGGGGGTCCTCAACGACCTGCGGCTGGCGCTCGGCGTGCGGCTGGACGTCACCGAGGACTTCGACGGCGTGGTCGCGCCCGACGACCCCGAGGCGGCCGGCAAGCACCTGCTCTCCTACCTCGGCTGGCTGGAGGAGCACCTGGTCGACGCGCTCTCCGGCTAGACGAGCGCACGGGTCACAGCCGGCCGGCTCTGGCGAGGGCGGCGACGGTGGCCACCACCGCGAGGGCGACGAGCTGCTGGGCCGCGCCGAGGGTGTCGCCGGTGAAGCCGCCGAGGCGGCGGCGGAACAGCCGGATGCAGCCGGCGCAGGCGAGCAGGCCGGCCAGCAGCGGCAGCGGCGCCCAGACCCCGGCCGCGACCGCCAGGGTCGCGGCCGTCACCAGCGCGGCGAGCAGCACCCCCCCGCCCGAGAGCGGTCCCGCGACCGCCGCGCCGCTGCCCGGCGCCGCCGGCGGGAGGGCCCTGGCGACCAGCAGCAGCGCCGCCCGCGAGCAGACCTCGGCGCAGGCCACCGCGCGGGCGAAGTCGGCCAGGCCGAGGGGGAGCAGCAGGGCGGTGCGCAGGGCGAGCACGGTGACGACGGCCACGACCCCGTAGGTGCCCACGCGGCTGTCCCGCATGATCGCCAGCCGGCCGGCCGGGTCCCAGCCGCCCCAGAGGCCGTCGGCCGAGTCGGCCAGCCCGTCCTCGTGCAGGGCACCGGTCACCGCCACCATCGCCGCGAGCCCCAGAATGGTGGCGACGGCGCCGCCCCAGAGCGGCTCAGCGGCCGCCCTGAACGCCACCCCCACGCCGGCCACGCACAGGCCGACCAGCGGGAACAACGCCGAGGCGCGGCGCAGCTCGCCCGCCCCGAGCGAGGCGCCCCCCTCACCGTGGGGGGGCGCCCCCGGGACCCGCAGGCGGGTCAGGAAGGAGACGGCGACCCAGAGCGGTCGGAGCGGCGCGGCCATGGCGGCCAGCAGGCTACTCCTGCTCCACCTCCACGATCGCCTCGACCTCGACGGGCACGCCGAGGGGCAGGGCGGCGACGCCGACGGCGGCGCGGGCGTGGCGGCCGGCCTCGCCGAACACCTCGCCGAACAGCTCGCTGGCGCCGTTGATCACCTTGGGGTGGTCGGTGAAGCCGGGCTCGGAGGCGACGAAGCCGGTGACCTTGACCACGCGGCGGACCCGGCCGAGGTCGCCCAGCTCGGCCTTGAGCGCGGCCAGCACGTTGACGGCGCACACCCTGGCGGCGGCGGCGCCCTCGTCGACGCCCAGCCCGTCGGCGCCGAGCCGGCCGGTCCATTGCGACTGCCCGCCGACCAGCGGCACCTGGCCGGAGACGTAGAGCAGGTCGCCGGTGCGGACGCAGGGGACGTACGCGGCCACCGGCGCGGCCGGCTGGGGCAGCTCGATGCCGAGCTCGCTGAGGCGCTCCTCGGGGGTTGGCATTTCGGGCTCCTTACTCAAACGCTTCGGTGGGCCACCGGCGCGCCTCGCTAGAACCAGCTGGCCTTCCTCAAACCAGCTGGCCTTCCTCGAAACCAGCTGGCCTTGCTCGTCGCTCCGATGACTCGCGCCAGCCTACTGCCTACGAGGGCGCGTCGGCCGGGGCCTGGGCGAAGAACGCCCGTACCTCGTCGAGGGAGCGCACCAGCGGGGCGGGAGGGAGGCTGGCGAGCAGGACGCCGGCGTAGGGCGCGTCGGCCAGGCGGCGGTCGAGCACGGCCATGACGCCCCTGTCGGTCTCGGAGCGGACCAGGCGTCCGAGAGCCTGCTGCAGGGAGACGGCCGCCTCGGGCAGCCACACCTCCAAGAAGCGCGAACCGCCGCGCCGCTCCACCCGGCGGCCGCGCTCGCCGAGCAGCGGGTCGTCCGGCCTCGGGAAGGGCAGGCGGTCGAGCACCAGCAGCGAGAGGCTCTCGCCGGGCACGTCGACGCCCTCGAAGAAGGTCCGCGTCGCCACCAGCACGCTGGTCACCTCGTCGCGGAAGCGGGCGGTCAGCCGCGCCGGGGTGTCGTCGCCCTGGACCAGCAGCTCGTAGGGGAGCTCGGCGAGGGCGGCGGCGAACGACTCCACCGCCCGCCAGGAGGTGCACAGCACCAGGGCGCGCCCTTCGGAGGCACGTACCAGGCCGCAAAGGGTCGCCTCGGCCGCGGCCTGGAAGCCCTCGCTGGTCGGGGTGGGCACGCGGACCGGCACGTAGAGGCGGGCGTTGCGGCGGAAGTCGAACGGCGACGGCGTCACCAGGCCCCTGGCCCCGGCCACGCCCAGGGCCCGCTCGGCGGTCGCCAGGCTGCCGGCGACGGCCAGCGTCGCCGAGCAGGCGACGGCGGCCGGCACCCGCCCCCACAGCAGCTCGGCAAGGACCGGGCCGGGCTCGACCAGCGCGGAGCGCACCGTGCGCCCGCCGCCGCGGCCCTCCTCGACCCAGACCGCCAGCTCCCGCCCGCCTCCCGCGTCCTCGTCCGCGGCGGCGGGGCCGGCCGCCTGCCGCGCGCCGTCCCCGGCTGGCACCGGGGCGTCCGCCGCTTGCTCTGGCCCGCGGGCACGGTCGGGCCGGCCCGCCTGGTTGCCGTTCGCCTCGGGGTCGGCGAGGCGGCCGAGGTCGCGGCAGAGGCCGCCGAGGCGCCGCCTGGCGGCATGCACGCCGGCCTCCAGCTCCGGGCCGACGGGGCCGAGCTCCTTGAGGGCCGCGCCCGCCTCCTCCGCGCGGGCGCGGACCGGCGCGAGGGACGCGGCGAGGTCCGCGGCGGCGCGCGAGCCCGGCACGACCGGGCCGGGACGCAGCCCGCCGGCCTGGTCCTCCCAGACCGCCCGCAGCCGGCGCGCCCAGTCCGAGGGCCGGCCGACCGCCTTGGAGGCCGCGTCGGCGGCGGCGCCCGCCCGGCCGACCCGTGCCGCGGTGACGGTCACGCCGTACAGGTCGGCGGCGTGCGCGGCCAGCCGGTGCGCCTCGTCGACCACGATCACGTCGCTCTCCGGCAGCATCACCCCCGGCGCGTCCGAGAGCTGGCGCAGCTCCAGCTCGAGCAGGAGCAGGTGATGGTTGGTGACCACCACGTCGACCTCGCGGGCGGCCTCGCGCGCCCGCTCGGCGAAGCACTGGCGGTGGAAGGCGCAGCCCTTCTGGCCCGGGCAGTCCTCCCCGGAGGTGGCCACCAGGTCCCAGGCGTCGTCCCTGGTCCCGGGCGGGGCGTCGAGGCGGCTGCCGGTGCTCGACTCCACCGCCCAGGCGACCAGCTCAAGGGCGGCCTCCTCCTGCGCGGTCGCCGCCAGCCGGGTCGCCGCGACCAGCGCGTCCATGCGGGCGAGGCAGGCGTAGTTGCCACGGCCCATGGCCAGGGCGAAGGTGGTGCCGTAGGCCTCAGCGAGCATCGGCAGGTCGCGCTCGACCAGCTGGGACTGCAGCGCCTTGGTGGCGGTGGCCACGATCGCCCGGCGGCCGGCGGCCGCGACCGGCACCAGGTACCCGAGCGACTTGCCGACCCCGGTCGGCGCGTGGACCAGCAGCGGCGCGCCGTCGTCGAGGGCCGAGGCGACCGCGCGGGCCATGTGCTGCTGCGCCTGCCGCGGGGTCAGCCCCGGCAGTCCGGCGAAGGCCGCGTCCAGCTCCATCCGGCCCCCTCCCGGCAAGCCTCCCGAAGTGTCAGCCAAACTCTAGAGGGTCCCCGTGTCCGCGCGCCGCCCGTATCCCCGGTTCAGGTCGCTGCCCCGGGAGGATGCGTGGGGCTCGCACTGCCGGTACGGTGGCGGGCAAGCCGCGGGGCCGTCGCTCGGTACCTGCGCTGACGTCAGGCCGAGGACCCGTCCTCACGAGCGCTGGAGTCGGTTGATGGAGTACTGGACACCCGCGAGCGCGCTGGTGGTTGCGGCGCACCCCGACGACATCGAGTTCGGCTGCGCGGGCACGGTCGCCCGCTGGGTGGCCGAGGGCGCCCGCGTCACCTACGCGCTGCTCACCAACGGCGCGGCCGGGTCGAGCGACCCGAAGATGACCCGCCAGCGCCTCGCCGAGCTGCGCGAGGCCGAGCAGCGGGCGGCGGCGAAGGTCGTGGGCGTCGAGGACGTCGACTTCCTCGGCTACGAGGACGGCCTGCTCGAGCCGTCCCTGGAGGTGCGCGAGCAGGTCGTGCGGCTGATCCGGCGGCGGCGGCCGGAGGTGGTCGTGACCACCGACCCGACCACCCGTTACTACGCCGACCGCTACATCAACCACCCCGACCACCGGGCGGCGGGCGAGGTGACGCTCGCCGCCGTGATCCCGGGGTCGGACACGCGGCTCGCCTACCCGGAGCTGCTCGACGAGGGCCTGGAGCCGGTCAAGCTGACCGGCGTCTGGCTGATGATGGGGATGGAGCCGAACGTGGTGGTCGACATCGGCGACTACGTCGACAGGAAGCTGGAGAGCCTGCGCTGCCACGTCAGCCAGATCGGCGACGAGCCGTCGGCCGAGCAGGCCGGCTGGGTGACCGGCATGGCCGAGTTCACGGCGGCCGACGAGCCGTTCCAGTACGGCGAGGCGTTCAGGGTGTTCCGCTTCGACCTGCCCTGGCGGCCACCGGAGCGGCGCTGACTCAGGCCGAGGCCCTGGGGCGCTTGAAGAAGGCGATCGTCCCGCCGACCTCGGCGGTGTGCACGGCCACCAGCTCCCAGCCGTCCTCACCCCAGTTGTCGAGGATCTGCTTGGTGTTGTGCGGCAGCAGCGGAACGGTGGCGTACTCCCACCTGGTCATCGCGGGTCCTCTCGGCGTCGGCGCTACGGACGGCTGCCAAGGCTAGCCGACGCCCAGAGCCCTCAGCCAGCGCGGCGGGCCAGGGCCTGGCGCCGCTCGTACTCGTTCATGCCGCCCCAGATGCCGTGCGGCTCCCTGACCACGAGGGCGTACTCACGGCACTCCTGCAGCACGGGGCACTCACGGCAGATCGCCTTGGCGGCCCGCTCGCGCCGCAGTCGTTCCTGCTTGCGCTCGATGTGGTTCGGGGCGAAGAAGAGGTGGGATTGTAGACCCTTGCAGGCCGCGCGGTACTGCCAGCCCACCTGCAGGTCCCCTGGCCTGGCCATGGTGGTTTCCTTCTCTCGCCGGTCGCTGGCGACCGGCGCTGCTGTCGAGTCAGCGTAGCTCGTGGTAGCCATCCGCCAAGTGTCCGGTCGGTAACGCTTCCATTGCGCCACCGGGTATCCCACATCGGTGGTCAATCCGGCATAAAGACACAGCTCAGCGCGAGCCGAGGCGGATCGGGCACGGGCGGGCACGTCCACCCCGCCGGCCGAGGGAACGGCCCGGGCGGCGCTGCCGCCCGGGCCGGGTCAGGTGAGGGTCCTGGCAGGACCCGTGCGGTCAGGCGGGACGCTCGGGGCCGCGGCCCGCGTCGGGCGTGTCGGACCCGGGGCGCTCGAGCGGCATCGGCAGCGTCCGCGCGCCGATCGACTCGCCGGCCGGCTCCTGCGGCCGGGTGGGCGCCTGGCGCTCCGGTCCGGGGCCGCCCGCGAGGGCGCCGCGGCCGTCCTCGATGCCCTTGAAGAAGGTGAGCAGCTCGACCGGGATCGGCATGACCAGGGTGGAGTTCCGCTCCGTGGCCACCTCGGCCACCGTCTGCAGGAAGCGGAGCTGCAGGGCCTGCGGGTTGCGGGCCATCACCGCGGCCGCCTCGGACAGCTTCTGGGAGGCCTGGAACTCGCCCTCCGCCGAGATGATGCGGGCACGGCGGTCGCGCTCGGCCTCGGCCTGGCGGGCCATGGCCCGCTGCATGGTGTCGGGCAGGTCGACGTCCTTGATCTCCACCAGCGTGACCTTCACGCCCCACGGCTCGGTGAGGTCGTCGATCACCCTGGCCAGCTCGTCGTTGATACGGTCGCGCTCGCTGAGCAGGTCGTCGAGGTCGACCCGGCCGAGGATGGCGCGCAGGGTCGTCTGGGCGACCTGGCTCGTGCCGAACAGGTAGTTCTGGATGGCCACGACCGCCTTGAGCGGGTCGACGACCTGGAAGTAGATGACCGCGTCCACCCGGACGGTGACGTTGTCGCGGGTGATGACGTCCTGCGGCGGCACGTTCATGGCCACGGTCTGCAGGTTGACCTTGACCATGCGGTCGATGCCGAACGGCAGGATGAAGAACAGCCCCGGTCCCTTCGGGCGGGTCACCACCCGGCCGAGCCGGAAGACGATGCCGCGCTCGTACTCCTGGACCACCCGGACGCCTGACAGCAGCGCGATCACGACCAGGATGACCAGGATGACCAGGATGCCGAAGACGATGCCGCTCACGTGAACTCCTCGTCCGTCGTGGCTGCGGAGAGCGCCGAGACGCCCCCCGACGGTGTGTGGGCACAGTGTCTCATTCGCGCTGACTCACCGTAGGGGTCAGTCCTGCCCGGGGCGGGCCGCCTCCGCCTCCGCCGAAGACCCGTCGGAAGCGGGAGGAGCCCCGCTGGCCGGCGGGCGGCGGCGGTGGCGGCCGCGCCGGCGCGCCGGGCGGACGGCGCCGGGGTCCTCCGCCTCGACCTGCAGGATGCCCTCGCGGACCGCCTCGACGGCGACCCGCTGGCCGGTGGCGAGCGAGCCGCCGCCGATCAGGTCGGCACGCCACATGGCGCCCTCGACGGTGACGATGCCGCCCGGGTTGAGCATGCTGCGCACCACCCCACGTGCCCCCACCAGGGCCTCGGTGCCGAGCGGCACCTGGCGCTGGGAGCGCAGCAGCACGGTCAGGAGCACCACGAACCAGAGCACCGACCAGGCCACCCCGGCCGCCGCGAGGCGCCCGTCGAGCCGCAGCAGCGGGCTGGGGCTGGAGAACAGCCACCAGGAGCCGGCCGCGGTCAGCGCGGTCGCGGCGGCGGTGCCCAGGCCGAGCCCGCCGACCGCGGCGTCGATCGAGAACAGCCCGAAGCCGGCCAGCAGCACGCCCAGCGCCAGCCAGTTGGTGGGGAGCACCACCAGCGCGTACGCGGCCAGCAGCGCGACCGCCAGGCCGCAGATGCCGGCCACCCCGAAGCCCGGCTGGAACCACTCGAACGCCAGGCAGGCGGCGGCGGCCAGCAGCAGCAGGTAGGCAAGGCTGGGGTTGGCGAGGCCATGGCGCACCCGGTCGAGCAGCGAGCGGGACAGGAAGCGCACCTGGAAGCGCGAGACCTCGAGGGTGCGGCCCCCGTCCACGCGGCGGCCGTCCAGCCGGGCCACCGCGTCCGGCAGGGACTCGGCCTGGTAGTCGGCCAGCCCCAGCGCCTCGGCCTGTGCCCCGCCGGCGCCGGCCCGCTCCACCTGCGCGGGCAGCTTGGTCTCCGCGACCAGGCGCTCCTCCGCCTGCGGCCGGCGGCCGCGTCCCAGCTCGGCGGGGAGCGCCGGCCCGACCCGGGCGTCGCGGCTGACCGCGACCACGTCGGCGCCAGCGAGCAGGAAGGTGGCGGCACCGGCGGCACGGGCGCTCCGCGGTCCGACCCAGACCGCCACCGGCACCCGCGCGGCCTCCACGGTGCCGACCAGGTCGGCCGGGTCGACGCCGAGGCTGCCGAAGCTGTCGAGCTGGATCAGCAGCACCGCCGCCCCGCGACGCTCCGCCCCGGCCAGGTCGCGCCGGAGCGCGCCGAGCACGCTCGCGTCGATCACGCCCGAGGCCTCGAAGACCTCGACCCGGGGAGCGCTCTGGGCGGCGCCGGCTCCCGCCGGCGCGACCCCGCCGAGCACGAGCGCGCCAAGGGCGATGAGCAGCAGCACGGAGAAGGAACGTCGCATGGCGCGGGCCATTCTTCACCACGCCGGCGCACAGCCGCCAAGACGGCGGCGATGCCCCTCCTACTAGGATGGCGTGATGCTGACTGAGCTGCTGGACCGGGCGCGGCTGCTGGTGGTGACCGGCAAGGGCGGCACCGGCAAGACGACGGTGGCCGGCGCGCTGGCCACGGCCGCGGCCCGGCGCGGCAGGCGCACCCTGGTGGTGGAGGTCGAGGGCCGCCAGGGCCTGGCGGCGCTGTTCGGCCGGCCGCCCCTCGGCCACCAGGAGACCAGGGTCGCCGACGGGGTCATGGGCCTCGCGGTCGACCCCGAGGAGTCGCTGCGCGAGTACCTCGGCCGCTACGGCGCGGCCCCGCTGGCGCGCCTGCTCTCCTGGGCGCGGCTGACCCGCTTCATCACCGCGGCGGCACCCGGTCTCGGCGACATCCTCCTGGTCGGCAAGGTCTGGGAAGCCACCACGCGGCGGCGTCCGCGACAGGGCGCCCGCTTCTACGACCTGGTGGTGCTCGACGCGCCGCCGACAGGGCGGATCGTGCCCTTCCTGCGCGCCCCGGAGACGGTTGCCGAGCTGGCCAGGGTCGGGCCCATCCGCCACCAGGCCGAGCGGGTCAGGGAGCTGCTCGACGACCCGGAGCTGACCCGCATGGTGCTCGTCTGCCTGCCGGAGGAGCTGCCGGTGACCGAGACGCTCGAGGGCGCCTCGCTGCTGCGGGCGGCGCGCCTGCCGCTCGGCCCGGTGGTGGTCAACCGGGTCAGCGCCGACCACCTCGGCGACCGCGGCGGGCGGCTCGCCGCCCTGGCCCGCGAGCCCGGGCCCCTTGCCGAGGCCGCCACGCAGGCAGGCGCCGAGCTGGACACAAGGGCCCTCGCGGTGCTGGTCGGCGAGGCGCGCGACCAGCGGCGCCGGGTCGAGGCCGAGCGCCGCATGCTGCGGGAGCTGCGCGCCGGTCTGGCCGGCCTGCCCGTGGTCGAGCTGCCCCTGCTGCTGGACGGCGTCACCGGCGCGGCCGAGGTCGCCACGCTGGCCGAACGGCTGACGGCGGACGGTCCGACCGGGCGCGCCGACCCGGCGCCGGCATGACCCCCGCCAGGGCGCGCAAGGCGCGCGGCAGGGCGGGGAGCGAGGTCGCCGGCGGCTCCCGCCTTGACGAGGTCGTTCGCACCGCCCGCATCGTGGTCTGCTGCGGCTCCGGCGGGGTCGGCAAGACCTCGACGGCCGCCGCGCTGGCCGTGCGCGCGGCCGAGCAGGGCCGGCGCACCTGCGTGCTGACCATCGACCCGGCACGCCGGCTCGCCCAGGCGCTCGGGCTCGACCTGCTCTCCAACTCGCCGAGCCCGGTCTCCAAGGGGCTGCGCGGCCCGGGCAGCCTCGACGCCATGATGCTGGACATGCGGCGCACCTTCGACGAGCTGATCGAGCGCTACGCGCGCGACCAGCAGCAGGCCGACCGCATCCTCGCCAACCGCTTCTACCAGCGGGTCTCCTCCACCCTGGCCGGCACCCAGGAGTACATGGCCATGGAGAAGCTCTACGAGCTGCACGAGTCGCGCCGCTGGGAGCTGCTGGTGGTGGACACGCCACCGACCCGCTCGGCGCTCGACTTCCTCGACGCCCCCGACAACCTCAACGAGCTGCTCGACGCGCGCATGTTCCGCCTGCTGATCGCCCCGGCGCAGCGCATCGGCCGCGGCTACCTGCGCGGGCTCAACCTGGCCACCAGCGCCATGGCCAGGATGGTGCGGCGCCTCACCGGCTCGGAGCTGCTGGCCGAGGTGGGCGAGTTCTTCGCCGCCTTCGAGGGCATGTACGAGGGCTTCCGCAGCCGCGCGCAGCACGTCTACGACCTGCTCAAGGACCCGGGCACGCAGTTCGTGGTGGTGGCGACGCCCGACGCGCCAGCCCTGCGCGAGGCGGCCTTCCTGGCCGGCCGGCTGGCCGCCGACCGCATGCCACTCGGCGCCCTGGTGGTCAACCGGGTGCACCAGGCCGGGCCGGTGCCGGAGGTGCCGCCCGAGGTCGTCGCCAAGCTCGCCGCCGGCTCCGACGACGCCCGCCTCCTCGCCGACCTGCTCACCCAGCACCAGACGCTCGAGGCGCTGGCGGCGGCGGAGCAGCGCCGCGTGCGCGAGCTGACGGCCTCGGTCCCGTCGCTGCCCACCGTGCAGGTGCCGCTGCTGGCCGACGACGTCCACGACCTGCCCGGCCTGCGCCGCCTCGGCGCCCAGCTGTTCGCGTAGGCGGCCGCGCGTGGGTGAAGGGCGCCTCACCGGGTAACGATCGAATTACCTTTCGTGCACGGGGGCTCCTGGACGAGGATCGTGATCACCACGAAACGAATGACCAGTGAGATGCCCGAGTTGCCCCTCGCCGCCGCCGAACCTATCATCCCTGCTGGTCCGGCCGGGCAGGACCGTCCCGCTATCGTGGCCTGTGATGCCCATGGCTGATGTCTCAGCTCCGCACCCACGCTTCCCGCGCCTCACCCCCGTGCGGCTGGCTGGCCTGGTCGGCAGCCGCTTCGTGGTGTTCACCGCGTTGATCACCGCGCTCGCGCTGCTCTCGACCCTGGTGGTCCTGCCGCTGGTGGTCCCCGCCGGGGCGCTGGTGCGCGACACCAGCACCCACCTCGGCGACGTGCCTCCCCTGGCCGACGCGCTGCCCAAGCCCGCCGCCCGCTCCGTGGTCTACGCCGCCGACCGCAAGACCCAGCTCGCCACCCTCTTCGGCGACGAGAACCGCAAGGTCGTCAAGTTGCGCGACATGGGCATGCGCATCCGCCGGGCGGTCATCGCCATCGAGGACTACCGCTTCTACGAGCACAGCGGCATCGACTACCGCGGCATCGGCCGCGCCCTGATCGAGGACCTGCGCCGGGGCGACGTCCGCCAAGGTGGCAGCACGCTCACCCAGCAGTACATCAAGAACGTGCTGACCGGGAACGCCAAGACCATGGACCGCAAGATCCGCGAGGCGATCTACGCGGTCCAGCTCGAGAAGCGCATGAGCAAGAGCGAGATCCTGGAGGCCTACCTCAACCAGGCGTACTTCGGCGAGGGGGCCTATGGGGTGGCGGCGGCGGCGGAGCACTACTTCTCCAAGTCGCTGAAGAAGCTCAGCTTCTCGGAGGCGGCGGCCCTGGCCGCCGCCATCGCGGCGCCCGAGCGCTACAAGCCGACCAACGAGAAGGAGAACGGGCCCCGGCGCAAGCTGGTGCTCGACCGCATGCTGCAGCTCGGCTACGCCAACCAGCGCGAGGTCAACCTCGCCAAGCACCAGCGGCCCAAGATCCGCATCAAGAAGCTGCAGACCCGCCAGCCGTACTTCGTGGAGTTCATCAAGCAGCAGCTCCTGCACGACCCGGCCTACGACCGCTCGCTCGGCCGCGCCGGCACGTCGGCCAGGCGCAGGGCCGTGTTCGAGGGCGGCCTGTCGATCTACACCACCCTGCAGCCGGTCGCCCAGTCGACGGCCGAGCGGGTCGTCAGGAACAAGCTCGCCGGCAAGAGCCCCGACGGCGCGCTCGCCTCGGTGGAGCCGAACACCGGCAAGATCATCGCGATGGTCAGCGGCAAGAACTTCAAGCAGAACCAGGTCAACCTCGCGGTGCTGGGGCAGGGCGGCCTCGGCTACGACTCCGGCTCGACGTTCAAGGTGTTCTACCTGGTGAGCGCCCTGGAGCAGGGCCTCAAGCCGAGCCTCACCTTCCACGCCCCGCCGCGGATGACCATCCACGACCCGTCCTGCCCGGGGGGCTGGAACGTCGGCAACGCCGAGGCGCGCGAGGGCGGCGTCTTCAACATGTACACGGGCGTGCAGAAGTCCGTGAACACCTACTTCGCCCAGCTCATGACGAAGGTGCGCCCGCGCAACGCGGTCGAGACGGCGCGCCGCATGGGCATCCAGGTCGCCAAGGCGGGCACCGCCGACTACGCCAACCACTGGAACATCTGCTCCTCGGTGCTCGGCACCGGCAACATCAGCGTGCTCGACATGGCCAGCGCCTTCGGGGTCCTGGCCAACGACGGCGTCCGCTGCAAGCCGTACTCCATCGCCGAGGTCCGCGACCGTGACGGCAAGGTGCTGCTGGACCGCAACGGCAAGTCCAGCTGCGAGCGGGTCATCAGCCAGGGCGTGTCCCGCCAGGTGGTGGACATGCTGCGGACGGTGATCCAGGGCGGCACCGGCCACGCCGCGTACCTGGGCCGGCCGCTGGCCGGCAAGACCGGCACCGCCCAGTCCTTCACCAGCGCCATGTTCACCGGCTTCACGCCGCAGCTCGCCACCTCGGTCTGGGTCGGCCACCGCAGCGGCTCGATCCCGATGTACAACGACCACAACGGCGGGCCTGTCTACGGTGGCACCTTCCCGGCCGAGATCTTCCACGACTTCATGGCCGAGGCCCTGAGGAACATGCCGGTGGTGAACTTCCCGCCGCCGCCGGAGGGACGCCCGCAGGCCCCCAGGACCGACAAGGTCCCCAACGTGGTGGGCAAGAAGCTCGGCGAGGCGACCAAGATCCTGGCCACGGCCGGCTACGGCGTCTCGGTCACCCAGGTCAACAACTCCGCCCCCAAGGACCAGGTGGTCGGGCAGAGCCCGCGCGGCGGCTCGGACGCCGCCAAGGGCACGACCGTGACCCTGATGGTCTCGCGAGGCGGTGGCGGCGGCCCCGGGGGCAACGTGGTCGTGCCCGCGGTGGTCGGGCACAGCGCCAGCGGCGCGGCCGGGGAGATCCGCCGGGCCGGGCTGCGGCCCCGGACCGTCTACGCGTTCACCACCAACCGCGGCCAGGTCGGCAGGGTGATGAGCCAGAGCCCGGGCGGCGGCAGCCACGTCCCCCGCGGCAGCGAGGTCATCCTGGTCGTCGGCAGGCGCATCGGCATATAGCGGCGCCCGGCCCGGTGCGGGGGAGCTTCAGGCGCCGCCCTGCAGGCGCTCGAGCACCAGCCGGCGCACCTCGTTGCCGTCGGCGCGGCCCTTGACCTTCGGCATCACCTGGCCCATGACCTTGCCGAGCTCCTTGGGGCTGCTGGCGCCGCTGGCGGCGACGGCGTCGTCGACCAGGCGAGCCAGCTCGGCCGGGTCGAGGCCCGCGGGCAGGAAGCGGCCGATCACCGCCAGCTCGAACGCCTCCTGGTCGGCCCGCTCGGTCCGGCCCGCGTCGCGGTAGGCCTGCTCGGCCTCGCGGCGCTTGCGCGCCTCGCGCTGCAGCACGGCCACCGCCTCCTCGTCGGAGAGGTCGTGGCGGGCCTCGATCGCGGCCGACTTGAGCGCGGACAGGGCCAGCCGCAGGGCAGCCACCTCGTCGCCGCGGCGCTGTTTCATCGCCGCGTACATCGCCGCCTGGACGTCGTCGGTGAGCATCGGGATCGGGGCCTCCTCGCCCGTACGGGCCTGCAACGACGCGGCGAGCCTACCGGAACCACCCGGCCGGTCGCGGCCCGGGCGACCGGAGCGAGCAGCCCGTCGGGCGCGTACAATCCATCGCTCAGCAGCAGCGACGAGGTGCGCACCGCGCCGTCCCGACCGCTCGGTCCTCTCGGACGGCACCCGTTGGCGAACCGCGCGCCTCACCGGTCCGTCAGAAGGAGGGGTGCCTTCCGTGCGCACGCCCATGGCCGTCCAGGCACTCGGCGCGCTCGCCGTCGCCGGCGCCGCCTGCGTGGCCTACGGCGTGGTGGTGGAGCGCAAGTGGTTCCGGCTGCGCACCGAGCGCGTGCCGGTGCTGCCGCAAGGGCACGAGCCGCTCACCCTGCTGCACCTGAGCGACCTGCACATGGTCGCCGGCGACCGGGTCAAGCGCGGCTTCCTTGCACGGCTGGCCGGCGTCCCGACCGACCTCGTGGTGCTCACCGGCGACCTGCTCGGGGAGCCCGACTCGCTCGGGCCCGTGCTCGACAGCCTCGGCGCGCTCCAACCCCGCCTCGGCGCCGTCGCCGTGCTCGGCTCAAACGACTACTGGGCGCCGCGGCCCAAGAACTACCTGGCCTACTTCCAGCGTGGCCGCAAGCTGCGCGTCGGGCGCGACCGCAACCCGCACGAGGAGCTGGTCGACGGCCTCAGGGAGCTGGGCTGGCTGGTGCTGTCGAACGCGCGCGGGCGCCTCGGCGAGCTGGAGCTGGCCGGCATGGACGACCCGCACATCCGCCGCGAGGACCTGAGCGTGCCGGTGCCGCCGGCCGCCGGCTCGGAGGGCCTGCGCATCGGCGTGGTGCACAGCCCCTATCGCCGCGCCCTCGACGCCTTCGAGCGCAACGGCTACCAGCTCGTGCTCGCCGGCCACACCCACGGCGGCCAGGTGCGCCTGCCGGGGATCGGCGCCCTGGTCGACAACTGCGACCTCCCGCTGGACCAGGCCCGCGGGCTGTCGCGCTGGGGGTCGAGCTGGCTGCACGTGAGCGCGGGCCTCGGCACCAGCAAGTTCGCGCCGTTCCGGTTCGCCTGCAGGCCCGAGGCGAGCCTGCTCACCCTCGTCCCCGCCGCCGCGGAGAGGGGGGATCTCCATCCCCCGGTACCCACCTCGCGGGCCGAGGCCACGACTTCGCCGCGCGGGTTCCCGGGTAGCCACGGGCGGTAGGCGACGACCAGTTCCGTCGGGGCGGCCTGGGCGAAGAACAGCGCCCGGGCGAGGGGGTGCATCGGGGCCGCCGCTCCCTTCCGCACCAGCCCTCAGCCCGAGCGCCGCACGGTGGTTGCATCGTCCTTCCAGCCCAGCGGCGGATAGTCCATCTGGGTGGTTCGCATGTGGTCATGAATGACCAGACTAGGACCTCACGGTCCACCGCCCGGGGCTTGCCTGACGGTGGAAAATCGACATGTCGAGCACTGCCACGAGGGGGGACACCCGTTGACAGTCGCGTTGTCCGAGGTCATGAAGGAGGACGGCAGCAAGCTCTTCGACGCCTACGAGACGGTGGACGTGCTCGTAGGCATCCCCTCGTACCAGAACGCGGCCACCATCGGCCACGTGGTCCTGGCGGTCGAGGCGGGCCTGCGCAAGTACTTCCCCGACCGTCGCTGCCTGATCGTCATCTCCGACGGCGACTCCAGCGACGGGACCAAGCAGGCCGCGACCGAGGCGACCACCACCGCCGGCGACGAGGAGCGGCTCCTGCTCGACCCCAAGACCGACGTGCCCGACAAGGTGGCCTTCAACTACACGGGGACGTCCGGCAAGGGCTCGGCGTTCCGCGCCATCTTCGCGGTGGCGCAGCACCTCGACGCGCGGGCCTGCGCGGTGTTCGACGCCGACCTGCGCTCGGTCAGCCCGGCCTGGGTCGACCGGCTCGTCGGCCCGGTCCTCTACCACGACTACGACCTGGTCGCGCCGGTCTACGCCAGGCACAAGTTCGACGGCACCATCACCAACTCGATCGCCTTCCCCATCACCGCCGCGCTCTACGGCCGGCGCCTGCGCCAGCCCATCGGCGGCGACTTCGGCTTCTCGGGCCGCCTGGCGGGGCACTGGGCGGCCAAGCACGTCTGGCACACCGACGTGGCCCGCTTCGGCGTCGACATCTGGATGACCACGGTGGCGCTGTGCGAGGGGTTCAACGTCTGCCAGGCCTACCTCGGGGCCAAGCTGCATCAGGCCAAGGACCCGGGGCGTGATCTCGGGCCCATGTTCCGCCAGGTGGTCGGCAGCCTGTTCGCGCTGGCTGGGCGCTACGTGGACAACTGGATGGGGAGCGGCTCGATCCGGCCGGTGCCCACCTTCGGCTTCCGCTCGGCCACCTCCACGGAGGAGATCAAGGTCGACACCAACCGGCTGGTGTGGCGCTTCATCGAGGGCTACGTCACCTGGGAGAGCATCTGGACCCGGGTGCTCACCGAGGAGAACTGGGCCGCGGTACAGGAGGCGATCCGCGCGGCCAGCGAGCGGCCGGAGGGCTTCGTGCTCCCCATCGAGCTGTGGGCGCGCATCTGCTACGACTACCTGCTCGCCTACAACACCCAGGTGATCGGCCAGGACGAGCTGCTCGCCTCGCTCATCCCGCTGTACTTCGCGCGCACGGCCACCTTCGTCGAGGAGGTCCGGACGGCGAGCGCCGACGAAGCCGAGGAGCGCATCGAGTCGTATTTGGAGGTGTTCAGCCGGCTCAAGCCGTACCTGGTGCGGCGCTTCGCGGAGACCGGCCGCACCCGCCGCCTGGGCGAGCAGCGCGTCGACGGCGAGACCGGCCGCGGCGACGAGGACACCAGCGAGTTCCTCGCGATCCGCTCGCCCTGACAGAAACGGTCGGTGGCCCTCCGCCGCTTCGTGCGGCTACGGGCCGCCTCCCTAACCACGGACGTAGCGGCGCAGGTCCTCGCGGCCGACGGGGGCGAGGCTGGGCCGCCTGCCCAGGCGGAACGGCACGATGGTGACGTTGACGTTGTCCATCTCGCCGAGCACCTTGAAGACGCCCAGGGCGGTGCGGTCGTGCAGGATGCGGTGCCAGAACTTGGCGTAGCCGCGCTTGGGGATCAGCACGGTCACCTCGGTGTCCGGCCGCACCAGCTCGGCCACGGTCTCCTCGACGGCCGCGAGCAGGTTGCGGTCGGGGCTGTCGACCACCTCGAGCGGGATGGGGATGTGCACCTTCGACCAGAGTTGGCAGAGCCTGCGGGCGTGGTCCGGGTCGATGGCGATGTGCACCGCGGTGATGCTCAGCGGGTTGAGCTGGCGGGCGTACTGCAGCGCGCCGATGGTCGCCTGGTCGAGGTCCTCGATCAGCACCACCACCTCGTGCCGGGGCTTGGGCGGGGCGAGCCCCTGCGAGGCCTCGACCTTCAGCTCGGCGACCTCCTCCCGGTAGGCCTGCTGGATGCGCAGCAGCACCAGCACGATCGCGGGGATCGCGACCACCACCATCCAGGCGCCCTGGGTGAACTTGCTGACCACGATGACGCACAGCACCATCAGGGTGATCAGCGCGCCGATGCCGTTCACGGCCAGGCCGTAGCGCCAGCCGCTCTCCCTGAGGCGCAGGTGGCGCCGTGTCATGCCCGCCTGGGCCAGGGTGAACGAGGTCACCACGCCGATGGCGTACAGCGGGATCAGCGCCGACACCTTGGCCTGGAAGGCGACGATCAGCACGATCGCCACCGCCGCGAGCACGATGATGCCGTTGGAGTAGACCAGCCGGTGGCCACGCTTGCGGAGCTGCCGCGGCAGCAGGGCGTCCTCGGCCGCGAACGAGGCCAGCAGCGGGAAGCCCGAGAACGAGGTGTTGGCGGCAAGCACCAGGATCAACAGGGTGGCCGCCTGGACCAGCAGGAAGGCGAGGTGCCCGATGGGGCTCGACTCGGCCGCGAGCACGTAGCTGGAGAGCTGCGAGAGGACCGTCGGGAAGCCCGAGGTGTAGGGGCGCACGCCGAGGTGGCCGGCCAGGTAGCTGATGCCGAGGAACAGCGAGCCCATGATCAGGGCCATGGTCAGCAGGGTGGTCTTGGCGTTGCGCGCTTCGGGGCGGCGGAAGGCCGAGACGCCGTTGGAGATCGCCTCCACGCCGGTGAGCGCGGTGGTGCCCGACGCGAACGCGCGCAGCAGCAGGAACAGCGTGACCGAGCCGGCCGCCTCACCGGCGTGGTGCAGCCGGGCGGCCTCCTCGGGGGTGTAGTCGATGGCGTCGAGGTCGCCGGAGGCGATCCGCCAGATCCCGACCAGGATCATCACGCCGACGCTGGCGACGTAGACGTAGGTCGGGAGGGCGAAGATGCGGCCCGCCTCCTTGAGGCCGCGCAGGTTGCCCCAGGCCAGCATCACGACGAAGGCGACGGAGATCTCCACGACCCAGGGCTCGAGCTGATGGTAGACGCTGACCATCGCCGCCACCCCGCCCGAGACGCTCACCGCGACGGTGAGCACGTAGTCGACCAGCAGCGCGGCGCCGGCGATCGAGGCGAGGAAGTTGCCGAAGTTGTCGCGCGCGACCACGTACGCCCCGCCGGCCGAGGGGTAGGCCTCGATCACCTGCCGGTAGGAGGTGACCAGGAGCAGCAGCAGGATCGCGATGGCCAGCGAGACCGGCAGCGTGAGCTGGGTGGCGGCGGCCGCGACCAGGACGATCAGGATCTCCTCGGTGGCGTACGCGGTCGAGGAGATCGGGTCGGAGGAGAACACGGCCAGCGCCACGCGCTTGGTGATGCGCTCGTGGACGAGCTGGGAGGTCTTCAGGGCCGGGCCGAGCATGATCCGCTTGGCGCGGTAGCCGACCGACTGGTAGCGGCTGGACTCGCGCTCGCCCGCCGGCTTGACCTGCTCGGTCTGGCGCTCTGCCTCGGTGGACACCGTTGCTCCTCGTCGCACTGCGAACCTGGTCGTCCCAGGCGTCGTTCCCAGTATCGTCCTTCCGGCAACCAGTTGCGTTCGGTTGCACCGCACGGCGGGCACGCACAAGATGACGCGGACCCACGAAAGGAGCGGCGTGCACGTCATCATCATGGGTTGCGGACGGGTGGGCTCGGAGCTGGCGGCGCGGCTCTCGGCCCGCGGCCACACCATCGCGGTGATCGACAAGAACCGCAACGCCTTCCGCAACCTGCGCTACGGCTCCGACGCGCAGCAGGTGCACGGCTACGGCTTCGACGAGGCGGTGCTGGACGAGGCGGGCGTGCGCAAGGCCGGCGCGTTCGTCGCGGTGTCCAACGGCGACAACTCCAACATCGTCGCCGCCCGCCTGACCCGCGAGCGCTTCGAGGTCCCCACCGTGGTCGCGCGCATCTACGACCCCCGCCGGGCCGAGATCTACCAGCGGCTCGGCATCCCCACGGTGGCGACGGTGAAGTGGACCACCGACCAGATCATGCGCCTGCTCATCCCCGACCAGGTCGCCTCCGACTGGAAGGACCCGAGCGAGGGCATCTCGCTGGTCACCATGGTGCTCCCGCCGAGCTGGGCGGGCTGGCGCATCGAGGACGTCGAGAGCGACGGCCACCGGCGGGTGGTCGCGGTCACCCGCGTCGGCCACGCCCGCATCGTGACGCCCTCGTTCATCCTGCAGGAGGGCGACCAGGTGCACCTGGCCGTCGACGACGACGGCCTCGACGAGCTGCGGCCGATGATCATGGCGGCGCGCCGCGGCCAGCAGGAGGGCGGGCACGCCACCGGCGAGGGCGGCGACGCTCCCGAGGCCGGCGGCGCGCAGGCCGACGGCGCCGAGTCCGGCTCGCGCGAGGTGCGCTCATGAGGGTCGCGATCGCCGGGGCGGGCAACGTGGGCCAGTTCATCGCGGCCGACCTGCTGGTCGCCGGGCACCAGGTGACCATGCTGGAGAAGGACCCGGCGGTGCTCGAGTCGGCCCGCGGCTCGCTGAAGGAGGCGGAGTGGTTCCCGTTCGACGCCTGCGAGGTGCTCTCGCTGGTCATGGCGGGGATCGCCCACGCCGACGTGATGGTCGCCGCCACCGGCGACGACGAGGACAACCTGGTGATCTCGCTGCTCGCCAAGCAGGAGTTCGCCGTTCCCCGAGTGGTCGCCCGGGTCAACAACCCCAAGAACCACGGCCTGTTCAACGAGGCGTGGGGCGTCGACGTGGCGGTGTCCACGCCGCACATCCTGCGCTCCCTGGTCGAGGAGGCGGTCACCGTCGGCAACATGGTCCGCCTCATGCAGTTCGAGCAGGGCCAGGTCTCCCTGCACGAGGTGCGGCTGGCCGAGGGCTCGCCGTCCATCGGCAAGACCTTGCGCGACCTGCGCCTGCCCGTCGACGCGGCCCTGGTCGCCGTCGTCAGGGAGGGCCACGTGATGGTCCCGAAGGAGGACAGCGTGTTCGCCGCCGGCGACGAGGTGCTCGCGGTCACCTCGGAGGGCTCCGAGGAGGTCGTGCGCGCCCAGCTCGTCGGCGAGCGGCCGGCGAACCCGGACGGCGACGCCGGCCGGGCGGATCAGAGCAGGTCGTAGGCCGGATTGTAGAGGGTCAGGCCGCGCTCGCCGGCCACGGGGGTGCCCTCGATGGCCAGGTGGCGGCCGCAGTCGATGCCGTTGATGCCGCGCCTGCCCATGAACAGGGCGGAGATGCGGCCGCTGCCGTCGTCGAGCTGCACCTCGAGGGTCGGCACTGCGGCGAGGGAGTGGATGCGGATGCGCCGCACGTCGCCCTCGAAGCGCGCCGGGACCCGGGCGCGCGCGTCGGCGATGGGGGTGACCGCCGGCGAGACCGGGTGGCGGCGCCTGCCGTCGGGGTTCGGGTCGGTCACGGGCCCGTCCCCAGCCGCAGCTTGATCATGTCCACCTCTGCCTCGCGGTCCTCGGCGAGCGCCCGCTCGCACTCGGCGACGGCGGCACGCAGGGCGCGCGAGAGCGCCTCGACGTCGATCCCCTCCCTGGCCGGCCGGTACGGCTCCAGGTACTCGGCGGCGCGGCCCATCACGCTCACCGCGCCCTTGTAGTTGCCCTGGGTGACGTGCCACATGCCGGCTGCGCCCTGGATGATCCCCTTGAGGAAGTCGCGGTCGGGCTGGCCGCTGCGGCGGCGCCAGACCTCCTCCCAGACCTCGTGGGCCTCCCAGTACATGCCGTCGTCGAACAGCTGCCCGCCGCGGCGCAGGACCTCTTCCTCGGGCAGGGTGTTCGGCTCCCAGCCGGGCTTGAAGTCCGGCCTGGTGCCCCGTTTTCGGGTGGCTGCCATGGTTCCGATCGTAACGCGCCCCCGTCCCGAACGCCCGTCCGGCGCACCGCTACCTGCGTCCACCAAGGGACGGGGGCGCAGTTCCCGGCAGCGATGGGTTCAATTGGTTTCAAGACCAGAGCCTGCTCTCACCAGCAGAGCCGGTGAGTCAGCCAGGGTTTTCGGGGGGTTCTCCTGGCCGACGCTGTCGCGGAACGGCTCCAGGCCGACGCCGAGCAGGAGGCTCGCGGCGAACCCCGCGGCTCCCCAGATGGCTCCGTCGCCGTCGATCTCGACGATCAGGTTTCTTCGGGCCATTCGACCCCTGCCTCCTTCGGTCTGCGGGCGCGCTCGTCAGCGATGATGTGCACGTCCACGCCGTCGGTCTCGCGCAGGATGCGCGCTATGATCGACTGGCCGACCAGCTCCTTCCAGCGAGGACGGTGCGACTCGCCGAGCACGATCTGGGTCACGCCGAGCTCGCGGGCGGCCTGGACGATCTCCTCGGCGACGTCGCCGCTGCGGCGCAGCACCGTCGCGCCCAGGCGCCAGCCGAGGCGCTCGGCCCCGTCCACGCGCTCGTGCGCCTCGGCCGGCTCGCGCTCGTCCTGCGGCTCGACGTGGAGCACGTAGAGCCGCCCACCGGAGCGGCGCGCCATGCGGGCCGCCCGGCGCACCAGCCCGTCGGAGTTGGGCCGGCCGTCGACGCACACCATCACCCGCTCGCCGAGGGCGGGCGGCTCCTCGTCTGCCGGCTCGGCCCCGACGAGGCTGCCCTCCCCCTGCTCGGCGACCTCGCGCAGGGCGAGCGCGCGCAGCGCCGTGAGGTTGTCGGTGCGGAAGAAGTTGGTCAGCGCGGCGCGGATCTTCTCCGGCGCGTACACGCGGCCCTGGGCGATGCGCTCGCGCAGCGCCTCGGGCGGCAGGTCGGCGAGGACCACCTCGTCGGCCTGGTGCAGCAGCCGGTCCGGGAAGGTCTCCCGCACGCGCACCCCGGTGATCTCGAGGACCTTGTCGTTGAGGCTCTCCAGGTGCTGGATGTTGACGGTGGTGAAGACGTCGCTCCCGGCGGCGAGCAGCTCCTCCACGTCCTGCCAGCGCTTGGCGTGGCGTCCGCCCTCCAGGTTGGTGTGGGCCAGCTCGTCGACCAGGCAGAGCTGGGGCGCCCGCTGCAGCAGCCAGTCGGTGTCCATCTCGGTGAAGGTGCGGCCGCCGACCCTGGCGACGCGGCGTGGCGCCACCTCGAGCCCCGCCGCGCGCTGCTCGGTCGCGCGGCGACCGTGGGGCTCCAGGTAGCCGACCACCACGTCGACGCCCGCCGCCTTGAGGTCGCGGGCCTCGCCGAGCATGGCGTAGGTCTTGCCGACCCCGGCCGCGGCGCCGAGGAACACCTTGAGGCGGCCGCGCCGGGGGGCATGCAGGCGGTCGTCGGTCATGGCGCGCTCATGATCACCGAGCCTCGGCGTCCAGGGCGAGGTTCAGCTCGAGCACGTTGACACGTGGCTCGCCGAGCACGCCGAGCACGCGGCCCTCGGTGTGGGCGCGCACCAGCCGCCGCAGCGCCGCCGGGTCGAGCCCGCGGGCCGTGGCCACCCGGTCGACCTGGAACTCGGCCGCCGCCGGAGAGATGTCCGGGTCGAGGCCGGACGCCGACGCGGTGACCAGCTCCGCCGGGACGTCCGCGGCGGTCTTGCCCGGGTTCGCCTTCAGCAGCGCCTGGAGCCGCTCGGCCACCGTGTCGGCGAGCTTCTTGGAGGTCGGCCCCAGGTTGGA